>Ga0209598_10001082_pt1 | contig 22200 bp, 23 predicted proteins | sample M_140807_EF_Meta_FD_187317 | JGI IMG/M metagenome (GOLD analysis project Ga0209598, IMG submission 187317) | Freshwater microbial communities from Lake Montjoie, Canada to study carbon cycling - M_140807_EF_MetaG (SPAdes) (version 2) | ecosystem: Environmental > Aquatic > Freshwater > Lake...
AATCATGCTTGGAGTGAGATTTGGATCTCCAATCTGTTTTTTCAATTGAGCAGATTGCAAAGCATTTGCTCTCTCTTGCGCAACCGCTAATAGAGCGGTGCGTTTTCCCTCTCGCAAGTCATCCCCGGCTGGTTTGCCAGTTTCAGATGGATCCCCAAAGACTCCCAATAAATCATCTCTAAGTTGGAATGCTTCACCAAGTGGTAATCCGTAATTTGAATAGGCCTGCATTAATTCAGTTGAAGCGCCAGCTAGTGCTGCGCCAAAATGAAGGGGTCGCTCTATTGTGTATTTGCCAGATTTGTATCGAGCAACTTTAAGTGATCGCTCAATACTTTGAGTTCCCAAAGATTGTTCGTATACATCTAGGTATTGTCCCGCCATGAGTTCTACTCGCATCTCATCATAAATTGGTAGCGCTCGAATTAAATCTTGACTTGATATCCCAGAGTTATGCAGCATCTGCGCTGACCAAATAAGTGCTAAATCTCCAATTAATATTGCTGAAGCCACTCCAAATTGGGCGGAAGAGCCCACTAAATTATTAGCGATGTGCATTTTTTCAAAAGATTTATGAATACTAGGAGCACCGCGCCTGGTATCGGAGGCATCCATTACATCATCATGAACTAATGCGCATACATGGATTAATTCAAGACTTGCAATTGCAGAAACTAATTCTTTATTTGGCTGGGCGGATGTTCCAATTAATCCAACGTATGCAAATAAAGGGCGTAATCGTTTTCCGCTATCGAGAAGGAATTTTTCAAGAGCCACTCCAACCGGGTCTAGCTCAGGTCCAATTTTGGCAAGGTATTTGTTTTCCCGCTTTACAAACTCAGCAAGCACCTGATTTATCTCAGCACGTATCACTTTGACATCGCTAGTCGCAGAAAAACTCACGGCGCAACGGTACCCTGCCTGCTGTGAGCAATGATCAGAGAGCCACTTCCTTCTCGTTGGAGTTCTTTCCACCGAAGGATCTGGCAGGAGAAGAGCGGCTCTGGCAGGTGTTGGCGCAACTTCAACCCTTAAAGCCAGATTTCGTATCTGTCACATATGGCGCTGGCGGATCCACGCGAGATCGGACAATTCGCGTTACAACAGAAATTACTGATCGTACCCAAATCCCAACGGTTGCTCATTTAACATGCGTCGGCTCAACAAAATCTGAATTAGTTGAAGTATTAAATCAATACAAAAAATCTGGAATTAAAAGTATTTTAGCTTTAAGAGGAGACCCACAAGGAGGGCCAACATCTGAATGGCAATCAATCCCCAATGGATTAGATCATGCAGATGAACTCGTTGAATTAGCTATGCAGATAGGTGGTTTGAACATTGGCGTAGCTGCATTTCCAGATGGGCACCCGGCATCAAATTTTGATTTAGAAAAAGATATCGATGTACTTTTACGAAAAGAGCAGTTAGGTGCGACCTTTGCGACAACTCAATTCTTCTTTGAATTTGATAAATGGGAGAGAATTGTTGATCGTTTAGCAAAGCGTGGATCTAATCTTCCGATTATTGCCGGCATACTGCCTATTACAAATTTAAAGCAATTGAACCGCATGGTCGAATTAAGTGGCGTGAAGATTTCAGATGATATTTCAAAGAAGTTTGAGAGTGCAGGCGATGATCTAGTTGAGATAAAAAAAATAGGTATTGATATTGCAACTGAGCTAGGTAGTAAATTACTAGCAGCAAAAGTTCCAGGGCTACATTTTTATACAATGAACACTGCTGAATCAACACTTGTAATTGCAAAGAATTTAGGTTTAGTTAAATGATGACTAAAGATGAATTTTTTTTAGCCTGGAGCAAGTTACATGGTGATGCAAAGGTATCTGGAATTGTTAAAGGCTGGCTCAGCATCTCTTTTTCTGCTTCGAAATTTTTAGCAAGGATACGAGTAACTCCAAACGCATTAACAATTTTAGGCTTAATATTTGGTGTCGTGCTCTATATGAATGCAAATGCATTGTGGGCGCCATTGATCTTGGTTATTTCGCTAATCTGCGACGGTATTGATGGCAGCCTGGCAATTATTACCAATAAATCCTCAAAATGGGGCGCGTTATTAGATTCAGTAGTTGACCGCCTCACTGAAGTTTTTTGGGTTCTCGCACTTTACAGTTTAGGAGTTGATTCAAAAATACTAATCTCTGTTTTAATTCTGGCTTCAACTCAGGAATATCTAAGAGCTCGTGCGGGCGGAGTAGGGTTGACTCAAGTTGGCGTAGTTACCGTTGCAGAGCGTCCAGTCAGAGCCTCATTCGTGTTTATCGCTTTAGTGGCATTTAATCTAAATTTAGAAATTCTCAATGAAATTACTTTTGTTTGGTTAATTTTGCAGGCAATTAGTTTTTTAACGGTAGTTAGATTTGCTGCTGCAAAATTAAATTAAGCTTTACCAATAGCATTTGCAACAATCTCAGCGCTAATACCCACTAGTGGCAATCCACCTCCGGGATGGGCTGATCCTCCAACACAAAACAAACCTTTTAATTTTGACCTATTGCGAGCTCTTAGGAATGCTGAGGCTGCGGAATTACTTGAAGTTCCATAGATAGAACCACCAGGTGCCATCGCATAACTTTGGAGATCATATGGAGTTCGAAATTGCATTACCTCTAATCTGCTGGACACATTCAGACCTAAATTATCCAATTTATTTATTATTAACTTAGCGTAGTCATCACCGCCACTTCTCCAATCCCATCCAGCCTCTACATCATGACGAGGGGCATTAACCAAAACAAACCATGATTCTTTGTTGCTGGACTTAACCATCGAAGAATCCTTTGGAGCACAGATGTATATTGTCGGATCACTTACTGGAATCTTTTTCGTAAAAATCTGATCAAATTCTGCGTCATAATCTTTAGGGAAGTAAACATTATGATGATCAATGTCTACTGGCTTGCCTTTACTGTTATCAAGGCCTAGTAGCAAAGAAAATCCAGCAAGGGATTTAGTTGCTGCTTTTAGTTTACGACGTTCATTCTTAGCTGAAGATACAGTCTTATCCAGTAATTTATTGTAAACATACTCTGCATCTGAGTTTGCTACTACCAAATCAGAAATAATTACGTCACCATTTTGAGTTTGAATACCAGTAACTGATTTACCTGATGTAAGTATTCTTGTAACTAGGGTATTGAACTTAAACTCAACTCCTAGATCTCTACATCTTTGCTCTAGCGCTACCGATAACTGGCCAATGCCACCTTTGATGTGCCAAGCACCAAAAGTACTCTCAACAAAAGCAATGGTAAGTAGAACTGCTGGCGCACTCCTTGGATCACTGCCGGTATAGGTTGCGTATCTATCAATGATCATCTTTAAATGCGGGTCAAGATCTAATTTATTACTTAGCTTTCGAAGAGAGGTGAAAGGCGCAATTTGTTTTACTTGACTAAGTAAGTCTCTGCGTTTAAGCAAGGGCCAGATTGAATTTAACTCTGATTCAACAAAAGATTCACGCGAAGCTTCCCACATTTTCTCTGAACGATTAATGATTTTTTCCCAGCCCTGAATGGCGACTTTACCGAAAGATTTTTCAATCTCTAGATAGGTTTTAGGATTAGAAAGATTTGGAAATACAACAGATTTTCCATCTGCAAAGTGGTAGTTAAATGCTGGATCAACTGGGGTGATATCTAAAATGTGCTCAATTCGTTTTCCAGTCTTTAGGAATAGATCTCGGTAAACGGCTGGAAGAGTTAACAGTGAGGGACCGGTATCAAAAGCATAATCGCCAAACCACTCAGTTCTACATTTACCGCCAGAGCGATCACTATTCTCATAAATTGTCACTTCATGGCCTTGCTTAGCCAATCTTGCTGCTGCGCTCATGCCACCAACTCCAGCACCGATAACAGATATTTTTGCCACTTAGATCACCGCCCTATCGCGCCAAGTGATTGTATTAGTCAACTTTCCATACCAGGAGAAGAGTATTAATCCCAGCAGAATCAAAGTAGCTAGCGGGTGAAAAATTGCAGTATTTGGCAGTGAGCCAGTTCGTAATGATGAAATTATGCGACTTAACATGATCAAACCAAATGCAACCAAACCAGATGTTGAACCTAAGGTTGCAGAAACAATCGGAAGTATTCCAGTGATTACTAACAAGGTGATTGCCATAATTGTTCCAGGAATTGAACCAAAAGCTTTCCATAAAGATTTCTGGTAACCCTTAAATAATTCCATGCTGTTTTTATACATGTGACAAGTTGCAATGTTGCTTGCTTCGGCTACGCCACCTTTAAATCCTTGCTTAAGCAATCTTCGAGCCAACAGAAGATCATCTAGTACCTCTGTCTTAATCCCAGCATGAGCACCTGATTGAAAGTAAGCATCTCTTTTGATTATCAAAAACTGCCCATTAGCAACTGCCATAGATTTGATTGAATATTTCTGGGCAATCAAAAGTGGCACCGAGGCTAACCAAGACCATTGCAGTAGTGGTTGAAATATTTTTTGAACAAATCCAGAGGTTAATTGGCGAGGATATGGGGATATGAAATCCCATTTTCCCATCTTTGAAATTGAGTTTGCCACCGCATAATCACTCAATCGAACATCAGCATCTATAAAAACTAGATAATCCCCAGAACTTTTCTCAGCAAGTTGCTGACAGGCCCATAATTTTCCAAGCCATTTATCTGGCAACTTTTCACCAGATGTTAACTTGACGCTAGGAAAAGCTTTAATTTCATTTGCAGTGGCATCTGTAGATCCATCATCGAGTGCTATTACTTCAAAACTATCTAATCCTTTTTGCTGCAATATGCTGCTTAAGCAAGCCTTCACATTCTCTGCTTCATTTCGCATCGGTATCAAAATCGAGACGCTGCCGAAAGCTTTATTTGGTGAATTTTTGATCACGCGGATTGTCAATGAGTTAAAGATTACTAAGGCTAGTGCTAGCGCAGAAAGGTATACTGAAATTTCCATTAATTATTAGCTGGTGGACCAAATCGTAATAAAAACACGTAAGGCAGAAGAAATAATCCGAATACAAGCCCACCAATAAATGCCACACCTGTGCGATCAAAGAAGAAAAGATTTCCTACTACACCGGCAAACCAGGTCCACAGTAAGAAGAAATCAGGAACTGCAGTTGAAGTCGATACTTTTCGTCTATCAACTCGTAGCACTGCGTTAAGAATTGCCATTAATCCCATGCCAGTTAACAGCCAACCAAATGCATTTGATAATGGAATTTCAGGTTGAAATGGCACATGCGATCCAGTGAAATTCCATGTCCATCTTTCGGCTGAAACCATTTGTGGATCTAGAAATAGATCCCAAGCCATCATGCCAAAACCGCCATATAGGAATACCCAATTTTTTGTAACTTTTCTGGCAGCAAGTAAAAGTGGGTGAGCCAACATCACCCAAGCAAAGGGAACAACTAACGGAACGCCATATATTTGATAACCCAATGTAGGTGAGTACTCATAGCTACCAAATGGCCAACCAGTTCTGCTGCCAATCTGTTCGATAACGAGTGCGTAGGTAAAGGTAATAAAAAGGAATTGAAGTGAGTAAACAAATCCATATGCAAGAGATGCATGAATAAACATTGCCGCAGCGGCCCAATAAACCGTAGCGATTGTTGCAACTCGTAGAGGCTCACCATCAATTAAGGGGTAGGAGATTTGCAGACCAATCGCAACCAACAAGGTTGCATATAAAACAAAAAGTTTCCAACTAGCAACCTGCCTGCGAAGATTTTTTCTTGGGTAGAACTGGCGAAGTGACATGGGCTAATTGTGCCTTATTACTTGAGCACGCCTTGCTCTTCGATAACCGCAAACCGCGCAAATAGCTCCTCGGAATACCATTTATTACTTTCAGTTGCTGCGATTGCCGCAACATGAGCGCTTCCTTTATACGCAAAATCTCGAAGCGCCGCAGCACTTTCCCAGAGCGAGAAGGTTCCCTGTAATCCAATTGGTGCTTCACCGATTCCAATTGCATTTATTAGACCTGGTGATTGATGCAAGCTCTGCGTAACAGGTGGTACGGCTTTCCAAAACATCAAGTTCTTTCGCCAGACAATTCGGGCTCTAGTAATTGCTACTATTTTTCCATTCCATTCAAACTTTTCAATTAAGAATGGATCTTGCTTTGACCATAATCCATGGGAGGAGATAGGTTTTAAAATCACTCGATATTGATTGTTTGATATTTTGCGCCATAGCTTGAATACAAAAGTATTTTCCAATTCTACCAAATTTGATTCCTTAATTGTAACTAAAATTCCCCAACGTAATTGATCAGCATCCTTAGGAGTAAAGCTCTCACCTTTTCCAGTTCCAAGTAATTTTACAAACCCAATTCCTGAAACTCTCTTGAGAAGTAATTTATTAGTTGCCATATTCAGAATGGCTATAGGAAGAGCTAACGGTTTAATTCGCCAGAAATACACAACTGTAATCACTGTAAAACTCCGACGGTTTGCATTATTTCTGAGAGAACTTCATTTGGGCTATCCCACATGGGCACATGCCCAGTTTGCGGCAAAATAATCCACTTCGCATGTGTTGGAGCAAGTGATCGCTCCTGACATGTTTTAGCAGGCAAGGTATGGTCGCTGTCGCCAAAAACAATTGTGATTGGAATTTGCGAATCAATTTGCTTATCAAATCTTTTACCCAATAAGGCATCCCAAGCTGGAAAGTATCCAGTGGATTGCGCCATTGCAGATGTTGCATCTAAACAGATTTCATAACTAAGTTCTTTCCAGCGAGGTGAGACTGTTTCAAAGCCAATTTTTTTAGCCCAGGTGTAATTTAAAAGCGATGGCGCAAGTTTTTCTACGCCACTTGCCATTACGCGAAGTGCAAGCTCTCCTGGATATCTAGATGTGAATGGGGTAAGCCACAAACCAGCTGGGGCTAATGCAGTTATAGATTTAGCTGCGGCTGGGTTTAAGACAGCGATCTCAAAACTAATCCAACCACCTAAGGAGTTTGCAACTAAATGAAAACTTTCAATCCCAATATTTTTCAGGTTTTTTAATACTAATTGGGCAAGTGAAGTTGGGTCCATTTTTTGTATGGGTGAGTAAGGGGTCCGCCCATGGCCAGGTAGATCTATTGTTACAACAGAAAACTGTTTGGCTAGCGTAGGAATAATTGGTTGCCAAGCTGTGGCAGCAGATCCCATGCCATGAATTAAAACTAGCGGCTGACCTGTGCCATGAGTTTCAATTGCAAGTTTCACAGAGATAAGATTACCTTCTGATGATAAATCTTGATGCAACGCAGTTTTCGCAGAAAATCACCGATCAAAAGGTGGTAATTCTTGATGTTAGAACCGCTGCTGAATTTGCTGAAGGTCATATTCCTAACGCAGTAAATATAGATATTTTCTCAGAATACTTCACTGCTGATGTTTCTGCTTTAGATAAATCTCTGGAATATGCAATTTATTGTCGCTCAGGTAAGCGTTCAGTTGATGCTGCAACTGCCATGGATGAAATTGGATTTTCCACTTCAAACTTAACCGGTGGAATTATCTCTTGGGCTGAGGCAAATAAAGAAATTATTTGCTAGTTAAAGTTGGAATCAACTCTTCAACTAGTTTTTTGATCTGATCTCGAATTGGCCGAACATCGCCAACACCTTGGCCAGCTGGATCAGGCAGAACCCAATCTAAATATCTTTTGCCAGGAAAAAACGGACAAGCATCCCCACATCCCATTGTTATTACTACATCAGATTGTTCAACTGCTGAGGTAGTTAATACCTTTGGTTGTTCATTTGAAATATCTATGCCCACCTCTTTTAGCGCCTCAACTACTGCTGGGTTAATTGAGTCAGCGGGCGCAGAACCAGCAGATCTAACTTCAACACGATCACCTGCTAAGTGAGTTAGAAATGCTGCAGCCATTTGTGAACGACCAGCGTTATGAACACAAACAAATAGAACGGAAGGCTTACTCATCAGATTTCTTGCCCGCAATTGTTAAATTCTTGGCTATTACCAGACCAACAAGTGCGCCAATAAATTGAGCGACCACAAAGAGCAATACGGAATCTAGTGATATACCGGTGAATGAGTTTGTAAATACTCTGCCAATTGTTATCGCTGGATTTGCAAATGCGGTGCTTGAGGTAAACAAAATTGCTCCAAATATCCAGATTGGAACGTAAATTGCAATTAACTCATCTTTTTTGCGAAAAGTAAGAATAATCAAAAGTAATACGGCAGTTGCAAAGAGCTCAGAGAAAAATAGATTTGAACCATCTCGAATAATTAAAGATTGCTTTAGAAAATTTTGGTCATAAATTAGGTTTGCAATTCCAACACCTAAAATGGCGCCCAGTACTTGTGCTGCAATATATAGGCCAGCTAGTTCATTTGAAATCTTCTTTAGAATCACCATTACTAAAGTAACTGCTGGATTAAAGTGCGCACCACTTGTCTTCATCCCCACCTTAATTACAACAGCTAAGCCAACTGCAGTTGCTAAAGCATTGATCAGTAACCTAACTCCACCATCTTGAGCAAGGCTTGCGGCCATGTGTCCTGAACCCACAATTGCTACTGCCAAGATCATGGTTCCAATAAATTCCATTCCGATGGCCCTTTTTTGCTTCATGCCTGCCTCCTTGATAATTAAGAGTTATATCTGAGTCAAAATAGTAAATCCGGCGAGGCCAATTAATAAAAAGGCAAAGCCTTGTTTTAGATGAACAGTTGGTGTTTTTGCCGCCAATTTGGATGTTAAGCGAGCAATTAACACTGCAGCCAATGAAATCAATACTGGATAGCCCCAATCAATCTCTTGCCAAATTGAAAACTTGGCTAGGAATGCGGTTAAGCAATTTAGGGCAATGATTAGTAGTGAGGTACCGGCAGCTTTGTTTTGCGGGGTATGAAAAAACAAAACTAAAACTGGGATTGCTAAGAAACCGCCGCCAATTCCAAATAAGCCAGTTAAGGAGCCAATTAAAAGTGAGAGCAAAACCAATGCCCAGACTGGAATCTTCTTTTCAGGTAAATCTTTTATCGGACCCTTAAGCATTGAATAAGCAGCGCCAAGTAAAACAAGTGAGAACCCAATCAAAATTACTTCATCTGCAATCTTGGCGACAATTAACCCAAAGCCAATATTGGTAAGAAGGCCTAGTGCCCAAATAGTTAAAGCTTCCTTTACCAATACATCTTTACTCTTAAATTTTGGGCCAAGTCCTGCAACTGCGGCTAAGAAAACAACAGCAAGCGCGGCTGTGGTTGCAGCGACGGGGGTGAAATCAAATAGGTAAAGCAAGATGGGAACGGAAACCATCGCACCACCTGCGCCTATGAAGCCAAGCACTGCGCCAATAAAGGCACCGCTAAGGAGCGCGGTAAGGATTAAGCCAATCTCCATAGTCAGATACTCCCATATCTTTACTAAATAGCGGCACAAAAAAACCGCCCCCATGGTTTAACACCAAGAGGGCGGTTTTTACTTATTTAAATTAGCTAAAAAACAGCAGTGTTCCTACGTTGCTGCCAAAATCTGCTCCACCACGTAGCAGTGCGAAAATAATCAATGCTGCACCAGCAAGGGAAAGATCCTTGAAGAATGCGATTGACTCATTTTGCTTAGCTGTAGCATCACTTTCTTTCCAGAATGCATGCATTAAGAAAGCTGTTGGGATTAGGAAGATGGCGATTAATAGCGCACCAAGATCAGCATAGAATCCAAGCACGATATAGATTCCACCAAGTATCAACATTAATCCACTTAGATAAACTGAGATCTTAGCTATTGGCACTTTCTTGTACTGGGCATAACCGATCATTGCTTGGGCCTTTGTAAAGTGATTTACGCCAGAGCTAATGAAGAGCAATGCAAACAGCACTCTGCCTGCTATTAAAAGGATTTCTGTTATTGACATGTATTTCCTTACCGCTAGATTTCGCCCAATTGGGCCTTGGAAATAAAGGTAAGGGCTACTGTCGGGTATTTAACCTAAACTTAGGGTGTGTTCAATGAAAACATCTATTTCCTTATGCAATGTGTGTTTAAAGCATGAGTAATGCTGAGCAACTTGCAACTATCTTGCATGTGGATATGGATGCTTTCTACGCATCAGTTGCAGAGAAAGATAATCCAAAATTAAAAGGTAAAGCGGTGGTAGTTGGCGCAGGCAGGCGTGGTGTGGTTTCAGCTGCAAATTATGAAGCACGTAAATTTGGAATAAGAGCTGCAATGCCAGTTTATAAAGCAAAAGCATTAGCACCACATGCAATTTTTATTTCACCAGATATGGCTCGCTATGAAGAGGTATCAATAGCGGTTATGAAAATATTTGAGGAAGTGACCCCATTAGTTGAACCAATTTCATTAGATGAGGCCTTCCTAGATGTGACTGGATCTAAAAGGTTGTTAGGAAGTGGCCGGCAAATTGCAGATTTAATTCGCAAACGAGTCGAAGAGCAAGAGGGGATTACCTGCTCAGTTGGTATTTCTCATAATAAATTTATTGCAAAAATTGCATCTAATCACTGCAAACCAAATGGGGTATTAGAGATTGATCCAGAAAAAGTCTTAGATTTTCTCCACCCACTTGATGCAAAAGAGATTTGGGGAGTGGGGCCAAAAACTAATGAGCAGTTAATGAAGATGGGCTTACTAACCGTAGGTGATATAGCAAATACTCCGCGCAGCACTTTAATTCGAGTGTTGGGCCAAGCAAGTGGCAGCTCTTTATATGAATTAGCTTGGGGGCGTGATTATCGAGATGTTGAGACTGAACATATTGAAAAAAGCATTAGTGCCTCTGAAACCTTTGACCTTGATCTGGATTCACAAGAAGAAATCTTAAAAGAGTTTTTACGATTAACTGAGCGGGGTGTTGAGCGAATGCGAGAGAAAGGATTTGCCACCAACACTATTTCAATTAAGGTGAGATTTGCAGATTTTAAAACTATCTCAAGATCTAAAACAGTTGACTTACCAATCACTGGGACGCAAGAAATTTTTGAGGTTGTGAAAAATCTTTATCTCGCCTTAAATCTAGATCGGGTTTTGATTAGGTTGGTTGGTATCAGCCTTGATTCATTAGTTGAGGATGCCGATGTTAAGCAGCTAACACTTGGCGAGCGCGCTAGCGGGTGGCGCCAGGCAGATAAGGCGATTGATCGAATTAAGGGCAGATTTGGCGCAGAAAGTCTTCGACCAGCCAGATTGGTTGAAGATCACGGGGATGAATAGGGGCGCAGGGTTTTCAAAACAACTATAAGTACTCTATATTTCGAATATGGCCCTATCTGATCACGAACGAAAGCTATTAGCTGAGATGGAGGCTGCCTTGGAGCAGGAAGATCCAAAACTTCTTTCTACCCTGACTGGCAAGGCTCGCACCAAACAAAGCTCTCGCGCCCTGCTTGGCCTAAGCATTTTGGTGGTTGGCCTTTTGGTATTAATCAGTGGCTTGATCGCGCAAGTGACGGTGGTTGGCGTAGTTGCATTTCTAATCTGCCTAGCTGGGGTGCTTTTGATCATTACAAATATCACCGTTAAAACTGCTGCTAAATCCATTAAAAAGCCAGGCTGGGGTTCGACCCTGGAGGAGAGATGGGACCGACGCAGCAACGATAACTAGTTAAATCAGCTAAGCGTTCTGCCATTTGACCACCCTGCTGGGTGGTTTTTTTATGCCCTTTTTCAAAGGGGAGGGCGGGGGAGGCAAAGTGGGTGCGGGGGGTTGAAAGTGGGGAAAAAGGGAGTAAAGTGGTGACCTAGGGTCAATTCTTGAGCGTGGGGGGTCACAGCGATGTTTCTTGGCACCCATGAGCCAAAGCTTGATGAAAAAGGGCGATTAATTTTGCCAGCCAGATTTAGAGATGAGTTATCTGAAGGTTTAGTAATCACAAAAGGCCAGGAGCATTGTCTTTATGTATTCACTGCAGCTGAGTTCGCATTAATTACTGAAAGATTACGACAAGCACCAGTTACACAAAAAAATTCTCGTGATTATTTAAGAGTTATGTTTGCTGGCGCTCATGATGAGGTGCCAGATAACCAAGGCCGAGTAAGCATTCCAGCCGGACTTAGAACTTATGCAACATTAGAAAAAAATTGTGTAGTAATTGGCGCAAATACCAGACTTGAGATTTGGGATGCAACTGCGTGGAGTAAGTATTTAGCAGATCGCGAAAAAACCTTTGCTGATGTTTCAGAGGAGGTGCTACCTGGATTGTTTTAAATCCAATCAATTATCCATTTAGGCCACCGCCACTCATAAAGATTCGCGGCGCCACTTCCCCGGTGCCGCGTGTTATTTAAAGATTATCCGTCGAGCGGCGGTGACCTAAGTAGATAAGTGAGGTAGTACGTAAGGCAAGAAAGAAAAAAACGGAAAGAAAGCAACTAAAAGGTAACGAGGGGGAGGAGAGAAAAATGAGTGCAGATCTAGCACACATTCCAGTTGCACTTGATCAGTGCGTTGATTTGCTCTCCCCAGCATTTGCCAATAAATCAAAGCCTTATTTACTAGATGCCACCTTAGGGCTTGGTGGGCATGCAAAGGTATTCTTGCAACAATTTTCAAATTTACATCTAATTGGAATTGATCGTGATCAATCTGCAATAAAGATTGCGCAAAGCAACTTAGCTCCCTTTATCGATCGAGTAAGTATTACCCACGCTACTTATGATCAGATTCAATTAGCCCTAGATAATGCCGGGGTTTCAAAGGTTGATGGCATCCTCTTTGATTTAGGTGTTTCATCGATGCAGTTAGACAAAGCAGAGCGAGGTTTTTCCTATTCACATACGGCTCCACTTGATATGCGAATGGATCAAAGTGATGGCCTGAGTGCAGCTGAAATACTTAACACATACTCACATAGTCAATTAGCAAAAATCCTGCAAAATTATGGTGAAGAAAAGTTTGCAAGCAAGATCGCTGAAAACATTATTAAGGCACGAAATGCTGGCACCTTAAACACCACTACAGATTTAGCTGCGATTGTTAAGGATTCAATTCCAGCTCCTGCTCGTCGCACCGGTGGAAACCCAGCAAAGCGAACCTTTCAAGCACTTCGCATAGAGGTTAATCAGGAGCTAGCGATCCTAGAGCGAGCCATCCCTGCTGCTTTGGCGGCACTAGCGGTGGGCGCTCGCCTAGTTGTAATGAGTTATCAATCCCTGGAGGATCGAATTGTTAAAAGCTTTTTCACTCAAGCTACCAAGTCAAATACCCCACTAGGTCTTCCAGTTGAGCTACCAAACTCAGCTGCCTTATTTGAATTACTACATAGTGGCAGCACGGGTGCTAATGATGCCGAGCAATTAAGCAACCCTCGTTCACAATCTATGCGCTTGCGCGCCATTGAGCGAAGGAGTGCCTAATGGCGATATTTGAATTAGCTCCAGCGATAAGAATCTCAACAAAAATCGTTAAAGCACAGACCAATAAAGCGGTTTTGCGATTAGCACCGGAGATAAAAAATGGTGAGGTTGCTAATGATCGAACCTTTGTAGTTTTTCTAGCAACAATATTTACAGCTGGGTTGCTCTCGCTTCTGGTGATTAATACTGCGCTCGCAAGGGATGCCTTTGTGCTCGCAGAGCTAAAGCAGCAGGCGCAATTGTTAACGGATCAACGTGAGGCTATTTTGCAGGAGGTGGCAGCAAAATCATCGCCAGATAAGTTGGCACAAAGTGCTAGTGAACTTGGCATGCTGGCATCTATTAATCCAAGATTTTTAGACATGTCGGTGGGTAAGTAATGAACCAACAACTACTTGTGCAGGATCGAATTCGAAAAATTGTAGCTATTGCAATTGTCATCTTCCTACTTTTTGGCTTGCGACTAATTGAGGTTCAAGCAATTAGAGCTAATGGATATGTGGAAAAAGCTGATACTGAATTAAGTAAGTCTGCAACCTTGCTTGCTCCTAGAGGAACAATTTATGACATTAATGGGGTTGAGCTAGCCAGATCGATCTCTGCCATGAATATCGCAGTTGATCAAACAGTAGTTAATGATCCAATTGCAGCTGCTGCAGTGGTTGCACCAATTTTAGGTATGAGTCCTGCACAGTTAGCACCGCAATTAACTGGTGATCGAAGGTATGTTTTAATCGCCAAAGACATTACGCCAGAAAAATGGCGGCAAGTGTATGAAGCAATTGGTGCCTATAACAGTGAAGTTTTAAAAACTAAGGAAGGAATTAGTAAGCGAATCGGTGGCTTTGTTCCAGAGCGCAGCTACATACGAGATTATCCAAGCGGAAAATTAACATCCTCATTAGTTGGAATTATTAATGATAAAGGCTTTGGTGCATCGGGAATTGAAAGCAGTTTAAATGGCTTACTTGCTGGCGTAAACGGTAAGTATGTATATGCCAATGGCCGAGGACACATAATTCCAGGATCAGAGCGAGTAAGTGTTGAGGCAAAATCTGGCACAAGTGTTCGGTTAACAATTGATCGAGATGTTCAGTGGGTAGCTCAAAATGCAATTAGCCAGGCAGTTTCAGCATCGCGGGCTCAATCTGGCACCGTGATTGTGATGGATCCAAAAACTGGCGCCATCTTGGCACAAGCAAGTGCGCCAACCTTTGACCCAAGTGTTTCAAGTTCAATTACTTTAGAGAAGTTAAAGAACCCAGCGGTGCAAGAAGTCTATGAGCCTGGCTCAACTGGAAAAGTAATTACTGTTGCAGCTGCTCTACAAGAAGGTTTAGTTACACCAGAATCAGTTTTCACAATCCCTTACAAAATGAAAGTAGCAGATCAATACTTTCATGATCACGAAAAACACCCAACCCAGAGATTAACTACCGCAGGCGTATTAGCTGTATCAAGTAACACTGGATCAATCCAGATCGGACAAAAACTGGGTAAAGATGTTTTATATGATTACCTTCGAAAGTTTGGTATCGGAGAGAGCACTAATTCAAAATTGCCGGGTGAATCTGCTGGAATTTTGCACCCAGTTAAAAACTGGTCTGGCACATCGCTACCAACAATTGCATTTGGTCAAGGTTATTCATTAACAGCGATGCAAGCTACCTCTGTATTTGCAACCATCGCAAATGATGGTGTGCGCGTGTCACCTTCAATACTTGCTGGCGTTGTTGATGAAAGCGGCAAGTACACACCTGCTAAACCGAATAATTCAGTTCGAGTTCTTAGCTCGCAAACTGCAACAGATATGCGAGCGATGATGGAGAGTGTGGTTTCAAGCAATGGAACCGCTCCAAGTGCGGCTATTTCAGGCTATCGAATTGCTGGAAAGACTGGAACTGCAAATCGATTTAACTCAGCTTGTAAATGTTACAGCGGCTACACCGCATCATTTATTGGTTTTGCGCCAGCAGATGCACCAGAGTATGTAATCAGTGTGACAATCCAAGATCCAAAAGGCATGCACTGGGGTGGGGTTTTAGCTGGTCCAGTATTTAAAAAAGTTATGAGCTTTGTTCTACAAAGTGAGCGGGTGCAGCCAACTATCGCACCTAAAACAACATTCACGCTAACTGAAGCTGCGCTTAAGTCTTCAAAGATTAAGAATGACAAGGCTGGTGCCTAGTTATGAGAATCATTCCTGAATCATCTTTTGCAAAATCTTTAAGGGAGTTTGATTCATCGATATTTGATCAGCAAGTGGTTATCAGTGGGGTTTCAATAAATGCGCAAAAGGTATTACCTGGTGATCTATTTATTGCCTTTGCTGGAGCTAAAACACATGGAATTTCATATTTAGAGCAGGCGATAAGTAATGGCGCAGTTGCCGTATTAAGTGATAAAAAAATTGAAGGTTCAATTCCATCCTTCATACACCCAAAACCACGTGAGATTGTTGGCGCAATCTCTGCCTGGTTGTATGGACACCCATTTGAAAGCATGAAAGCAATAGGAATCACTGGCACTAACGGAAAGACAACTACTGCAAATTTAGTAAAACAAATCTGGCAACTAAATTCAATTAAGTCAGGATTAATTGGAACACTAGGTATTGAAATAGCGGATGAGAAGTTAGAAAGTGCGCGGACCACACCTGAGGCCGATGATCTGCAGGCAGTCGCTGCGGCAATGGTTGAACATGGATGTAAAAATCTGGTGATGGAGGTTAGTAGCCATGCGATTGATCAGGGACGTATTAAAGGCGCGAAATATGAAGTTGTAGCCTTTTCTAACCTAACTCAAGATCACTTGGATTATCACCTGAATATGGAAAACTATTTCCAAGCAAAAGCAAATCTATTCACATCTGAGTACGCAAAAGTTGCAGTAATTAATGTTGATGATTCATACGGAAAAAAACTATCGCAACAAGTAAAGATTCCAGTTGCCACAGTATCGCGCAAGGACACGAATGCTTATTTATTCTTAGCAAAAGCTGAGATCAATAATGGCACATACCAAGTTGAGATAAAGAGTAAAACAGGTGAGAGATTGAGTGAAAACTTTGCACTGCTTGGAGATTACAATTTAGACAATCTGCTACTTGCGGTAGCCATTGTTAATTCTGCAGGTTTGTCATTAGACAAAATTGCGCCCACGATAAGCAAATTAAAGAGTGTGCCGGGCAGGTTAGAGAGTATTAATGCTGGTCAGAAATTTACAGCCTTAGTTGATTATGCCCATACGCCAGATGCTGTGGAGCGAGTTATTGCAACTGTAAAATCTGCAACGAATGGAAAAATAATTGGAGTGCTTGGTTGTGGTGGGGACAGAGATGCTAGTAAACGCTCAGTAATGGGTCATGCGCTATTTAATGGATGTGATCTTGCAGTATTTACTAGCGATAATCCAAGGAGTGAATCTGCCGAGGCTATTTTAAAGGAAATGACTAAAGGCTTAGATTTAGGTAATAAAGGATTTATTGAAATAGACCGAAAAAGTGCAATTGATTTAGCAGTTAAAAATGCTCAAAGCGGGGATGTGGTTTTGTTGTTGGGTAAGGGTCATGAGAGTGGGCAAGAGGTAAATGCAGTAGTTACTCCATTTGATGACCGCGTTGAATTAGCTGAATCAATCAAGCGATTGGCTCGTTGATGCTAAAAATTAGCGCGGCTGAATTTGCCAAAATAGTTGCCGGCCAGCTTCATGAAATATCTGAGTCGACAATGATCGATCAAGCACCAGTTATCAACTCAAAAAGTGCAACAAAGGATTCATTTTTTGTCGCATTTAAAGGTGAGCAGGTTGATGGACACAATTTTGTAACCGAAGCAATTAATCTAGGAGCAAAGTTTGCCTTGGTTAGTAAACCTGTTGCCGAACCGCATGTTCTAGTAGCTGATACCGGTAAGGCGTTGATAGATTTAGCAATCTACCTTCGATCAAAATTACCTGAATTGAAAATTGTGGGCATCACTGGCTCTCAAGGTAAAACCACTACGAAAGAGTTCTTACACTCAATTCTTAAACTTGAAGGTGAAACCGTGGCGACAGCCGGAAACTTTAATACCGATATTGGTGTGCCACTCACACTTTTGCGGTGCAGTGAGCAAACAAAGTTTTGTATTTTAGAGATGGGTGCAAGACACTCTGGTGATATTGCAAAGCTAACGAAAATGACTAAACCAAATGTAGGAGTAGTACTAGTTGTGGGTACTGCACATATCGGTGAGTTTGGGTCAGTTGAGGCCATCGCTAAGACCAAGGCTGAATTGATAATAAATTTGCCAGCAAGTTCAACTGCAGTACTTGGAAGTTACGATATTTACACTCCTAAGATGGCAGATTCTTTGCCTGTACAAAAAGTTTTGTTCGGTGATAGTCAAAATGTTAGGGCTGCTGATCTAGAAATGCATGGTGGATATGCTCACTTTGATTTAGTTACACCTGCAGGCAGAAAAGCAGTTTCTTTGCAGGTTTTAGGAGAACACCAAGTTCCTAATGCCCTTGCAGCAGCTGCCGCAGCGTTTGCTTTAGGAGTTGTTAATGAAAATATTGCAGTTGGCTTAACAACTGCAGTTTTAGATAGTAAATGGCGGATGCAAATAGAGGAGATTAACGGCATTCACTTAATTCATGATTATTACAATGCTAATCCAGAGAGCATGAAGGCAGCTCTAAAAACATTGATTTTGTTAAGTCAGGAAAGCGGCGGAGCTAGCTGGGCAATTCTTGGCAAAATGCATGAATTGGGTGCTACCGAGGCAGATGGCCATAAAGAGGTTACTGCTTACTCCCGGGAGATAGGCGTTGACCACCTGTTGGCTGTGGCCACAGATCTTTATCAAGACCATCAGAATCAATCTGATTCCGAACATATGCTCCTACATAACTGCCCAAACCCGGAATCTGTTTTAGAGTTGGTAGATAATCTTTCTATTGGAGATGTTATTTTGTTAAAGGCTTCGCGCTCAGAGAAGTTTGAAGATTTAGCAAATTTGATTAAAGCCAAACTGATTGGAGATCAAAAGTGAAAGGCATATTACTTTCCGGAGCAATCTCGGCGATATTTGCATTCTTTGCCACTCCAGCTTTAATCAAATTACTAGCCAAAAAAGGTTACGGCCAAATTATTCGAGATGACGGCCCAACAACTCATCATGTTAAGCGCGGCACTCCTACTATGGGTGGAATTTCTTTAATTGCTGCTGCAATTACCGGTTATTTTGCTAGTCATTTGCTAACGGGTGTTCCAGCTACTACTTCAGCACTTCTAGTAATAGCCCTAATTGTTGGATTGGGCTTTGTTGGATTCTTAGATGACTGGCTAAAGGTGGCAAAGCAAAAATCAATGGGTTTAAATGCAAAGCAAAAATTATTGGGACAAGCAGTAGTTGCTGGATCATTTGCATATGCTGGATTGCAATTCCCAGATAAAAATGGCTTAACACCAATTTCTATGAATCTGTCCACCGTTAGGGACACTTCAATAAAACTTGGAATGGTGTTGGTAATTATTTGGGTTATTTTGATGGTTCTAGGAACTAGTAACGGCGTGAACTTAACCGATGGCTTAGATGGTTTGGCCACTGGCGCAGCAGTCATGGTGTTCACCTCATTTATTTTGATTGGCGTTTGGGAGTTTGGCCAAAGTTGCGCGGTTTCTCCCGGTTTAAAATGTTATGAGGTTAGAGATCCGTTAGACCTTGCAGTTTTAGCAGCCGCACTTGCAGGAGCTTGCGGTGGATTCTTATGGTGGAATGCATCACCAGCAAAAATATTTATGGGAGATGTTGGATCTTTAGCGCTAGGTGGAGCACTTGCTGGAATTGCAATCACCTTAAGAACACAAATACTTCTTGTTGTTCTTGGATTTATTTTTGTTTTGATTACCTCCTCAGTAATTTTGCAGGTTGCCTATTTTAAAATTTCTGGTGGCAAACGAATCTTTAAGATGGCTCCGCTCCAACACCATTTTGAGTTGATGGGTTGGGGAGAGGTAACAATCGTGATTAGGTTTTGGATCATTGCAAGCCTTGGCGTTGCAGCAGGTTTAGGCCTCTTCTATGCCCAATGGGTTGTTTCCTAGCATGAGCTATGTTTCAGAATTAGCTGGAAAAAAATGTTTGGTCATTGGCGCAGGAGTTACTGGTCAGGCCGTTGATAAGGCATTAAAGAAATTTGGGGCGATTTCATATCTTTTTGATGAAAAAACCAATTCGAAATTAAATGTTGTGGACCAAATTCCGCAAGAAATTGATTTTGCTGTGGTCTCACCAGGCTGGCGGGCTGATCATCCAGTGATACTAAATCTTAAAAGTTTAGGAATTGAAATTATTGGTGAGGTTGATTTTGCTTGGAAAATTAAAGAGGTGATTGCACCCAACCAAAAATGGGTTGCGTTAACCGGCACTAATGGCAAGACCACCACTATTAAAATGGTGGAATCAATATTTAAGAGCGCAAAAATCAATGGGGCAGCTTGTGGCAACGTTGGTCAAACCGTTATTGAATCTGTTATGCAAGAGCCGGCTCTAGATTACCTGGCGTTAGAGTTGTCATCTTTTCAAATTTACTGGAGTGAGCTACCTAAGTATGAGTCGGTAGCACTACTTAATATTGCTGAGGATCACATCGACTGGCATGGGAATTTTGATAATTATGCGCAAGCAAAACTAAAACTTCTTAAGCAAGCAAAGAAATCTTTTGTTAATAAATCCGACAAAGTTTTATCAACCAAAGTTCAAGGTGGATCAGTAATTTGGTTCTCACTTGATACGCCGCAGCCAGGTGAATTAGGGGTGGTTGAGAACCTATTAATTGACCGAGCTTTTTCTCCTTCGCCAAGTGAAGCAAATGAGATCTCAGAGTTAGTAGATATCACTCCTACTGTGCCTCATAACATAATGAATGCATTAGCCGCATCTGCACTGGCTTTATCTCTAGGAGTTAAATACCAATCTATTAAAGAAGGGTTAAAGAATTTCTCAACAGATCATCACCGTATGGAGTTGGTTCTAAGCAAGGGTGAAATAAATTGGGTCGATGATTCAAAGGCAACTAATCCGCATGCAGCAATTGCATCATTACTTTCATATTTTAATGTCATTTGGATTGCTGGTGGATTAGCAAAAGGTGCCAGCATGGATGAACTGGCCAAAAGAGCTGGAAGCCGGATTAAATCAATAATTCTAATTGGCCAAGACCGAGAGATCATTGCCCAGGCATTCGCTCAGTACTCACCAACTACGCATTTAGTCAGAGTTGATCAAAGTAGCGATGCTAAGCAATTGATGAAAGATGTAGTTGCACAAGCGAAAAAAACTGCAAAATCCGGTGACACGGTTTTATTAGCTCCTGCTTGTGCATCAATGGATCAGTTTGATTCATATGTTGAACGTGGCCAGTTATTCGCCCAAGCTATTAAAGAGTTGGTTTAACATGAGTAGTAATCTAACTATCAAGAAATACTCAAGAATTTTGGCAAGACCAGAAATTCCTTATTACCTGATTATCTGGAGCACAGTTTTCCTATCCGCATTGGGTTTAACCATGGTTCTATCCTCTTCAACCGTCACTTCGCTGCAAGAAAACGGAAATGCTTATGCAATATTTATGCGTCAATTTTTCTTCTTGGGTCTAGGTAGCTTTGCATTTTATTGGGCATTTAAAGTTCAAGGAGCCGTTTGGCCAAGAATTGCCCGGTATGCCCTTTCAATTTCCATTGTAATTTTGTTGTTACCGTTTGTGCCATTTTTAGGAAAAAATGTTAAGGGAAATAGAAACTGGATTGAAATCGCAGGATTTACCTTACAGCCATCGGAGATTGCAAAATTCCTCCTAATTCTTTGGTGCGCACTGCAACTACGAAGAATTGGTGAGTACGCCGGAAAGAAATCACCATTTTGGTTAATCTCTCCAGGATTTGCAGTTGTTGAAATACTAATTTTATTTGAACGCGATTTAGGAACCGCTTTTCTTGTCTTGATTATTTTCTTCGGAATTTTGTTTATTTCCGGTGCGCCAATCAAACATTTCATTGGCATAGGAGTAGTTGCAGTGATTATTGGTAGTGCTTTTGTGTTAAGTAGTAATTATCGTATGAGCAGATTTGCGGCATTATTTGATCCATTTGATGAAAAGTATTACAAGTTCTCTGGGTGGCAACCGGCGCACAGCATTATGGGTTTAGCTAGCGGTGGTTTATGGGGCAGTGGGCTTGGAGCTAGTAAACAGAAGTGGGCTAATTTAGCTGAAGCGCATACAGATTTTATTTTTTCTGTGATTGGTGAGGAGTTGGGTTTACTGGGCACCTTATTAGTCTTAGTTCTCTACGCAGCATTAATTTACTCAATCTTAAGAGTTGCATTGAAAACTAAGGATGATTTTTCTAGATATGCAACTGCGGGAGTTGCATGTTGGTTTATCGCGCAAGTAACCATAAACATCGGATCAGTAACCTCATTGCTGCCTGTTATTGGCGTTACCTTGCCTCTTATTTCTTATGGTGGCTCATCACTGTTAGCGAACTTAATAGCAATTGGCTACGTATTAGGTGTTGCCCGAAGAACTCCAGAGATTTCAGAGGGCATAAAGTTCAACAGGATGAGAAAATCAAGCCAATGAAAACCAAAATACTGTTCGCAGGTGGTGGCACGGCCGGCCATGTGGAGCCAGCTTTAGCAGTTGCCGCTTGGTTAAAGAATGAAAAGCCTGATTGGCAATTAACCTTTGTTGGCACTAAAAATGGTTTAGAAAATCAATTAGTGCCTAAAGCTGGATTTGATTTAATTCATATTCCAAAGGTTTTAATGCCACGACAGGTAACG
>Ga0209598_10001084_pt1 | contig 22186 bp, 8 predicted proteins | sample M_140807_EF_Meta_FD_187317 | JGI IMG/M metagenome (GOLD analysis project Ga0209598, IMG submission 187317) | Freshwater microbial communities from Lake Montjoie, Canada to study carbon cycling - M_140807_EF_MetaG (SPAdes) (version 2) | ecosystem: Environmental > Aquatic > Freshwater > Lake...
CCCCAACGCGCGGCGTTTCGTGTATGGTGCCGGCGAATCGAGACGGAGCGCCGAGATGTACCCACGCGTCGTTTCCCTTGTGCTGGGCCGTCCAGCCCGCGTCACGCTTTTGACCGCCTGCGCGCTTGCGCTCTCCGCCTGTGGCGGTGACGGCCCCACGTCGCGAGAGATCGTGCCCTTCGATGCTCAGCCGGGTGGCGCAGACGGCGGCAGCCGCGGCGCCGACATCGGGAGCGCCGACGCGGCGGGCGGGACCTCGCGACCCGACTTAGGCGCAGACGCGCTGGTCGAGGTGGACGCGACCCCGGGAGATGCGGCCGCGGCCGACGCTGCACCTGCGCCCGATGCAGCCACCCCCGACCCCGCCTGCGACAATCGGCGCGACGACGACGCGGACGATCGCACGGACTACCCGAACGACCCGGGGTGCGGGGCGCTCACGGACGAAGACGAGGCCGACCCCGACGTGGCCCCATGCGGTAACGGCGTCGACGACGACGGCGATGACCGAGTCGATCTGGACGATCCGGGCTGTGTCGACACGAACGATCCGGGTGAGCAAAACGAGTGTGCTCCGGGGCTCGAGTTCCGCGACGTGACGGGGCGCTCGCGCGTCGAAGGCGTGACCGTCGGCGTCGGCGCCTTGGACGCGACGTGCCGGACAAACGATGCGCCCGAGGTGGTCCATCTGATCACCCTGCGCCGACGTTACGCGGCGCTCCGCGCGAGCACGCTGGGCAGCGCCTTTGATACGGTGCTGTCCATCCGACAAGCGTGCGGCGACATCGCTTCAGAGGTGGCGTGCAACGACGATGCGCGCTCCAATGAGCGAACGAGCGTCACCGCGTACGAAGCGCCTGAGATCGGCGACTACTTCGTGGTCGTTGATGGCTTTCGGGACGCGCAGGGCGCTTACACGCTCACGCTCGCCGCCGAGGTGGATGACGATGAACCGTGTCCACCCGAGGGTGGCCTTGAGACCTGCAGGCTCGGCTCGGTCTGTGTCGACGGCGTCTGCACCCGCGCGGCGTGCTCCAATCGACGTGACGACGACGGAGACCGCAAGAGCGACTACCCGAACGATCCAGGCTGCGAGAGCCCGAACGACCAGGACGAGACGAACCCGCCGACGCCCCCGCAGTGCAGCAACGGTCAGGACGACGACTTCAACGGCGTGGCTGACTTCCCAGATGATCCGGCCTGCGAGAGCGCCGCGGATGACTCAGAGAGCCCCGCCCCGCCCTGCCGCAACGGCCTCGACGACGACGGTGACGGCCTCATCGACCTTGAGGATCCGGGCTGTCGAAACGATCCAGAGTGGTTCTTCGAGTTCAACACAGCGCTGTGCCGCGACGGCATGGACAACGACCAAGACGGCCGCGTGGACTACCCGAACGACCCCGGCTGCGTGTCCCTCGAGGACCCACTCGAGGGCGATCCGGGCGAGGCACCGGCTTGCGCGAACGCGCTCGACGACGACGATGACGGTCAAGCGGACTACCCCGCGGCTGGGCGCGCCTGCGTCTCTGCCGCGGACACCACGGAGGTCGACCCGTGCCTCGCCTTCGCGCCGACGGACATCACGGGCGTCGCCGACTACCGGGGCAATCTGCAAGGCGCGGCGATCGTCAACGAGTTCAACCCCACGTGCAGCGTCGGCAGCGGCGTCGAGGCTGGCTTTGTCTGGCGCGTTGCCGCAGACCGCCCGCTCGACGGCCTGCAGCTGTCGACCCGTGGGAGCCGCGCGGCGACGATCCTTTCGGCGCGCAGCGCCTGCGATTCACCCGCCTCGCTCGGCTGCGACCAGCGCTCCGGCCCAAACGGCTCGTCTCTGATCGAGCTAGGGCCTCAGCCCGCGGGCGCCGAGGTTGTCATCTTCGTCGACTCGGTGAGCGGTTCGGAGCCGGACCTGTTCCGCTTGCGCGCCGTGGCGCGCGTGGCCGTTGGCGGACGCTGCGACGGCGGAGAGCCGTGGACGTGCACGGACGGCTCAACGTGCCGCGACGGGGTGTGCGCACCCGCTGCCTGTGCGAACGCCCTCGACGATGACGCCGACGGCCAGATCGACTGGCCGCTCGACGCTGGTTGCGCGAGCGCGTCCGATGACGACGAGCTTGACCCCGCTTTGGCCCCCGAGTGCGCGAACGGGCTCGATGACGATGGCAACGGACTGCTGGACTACCCGAACGACCCTGGCTGCGATGCGCGCGGCGACGACCGTGAGGTCGCGGCCTGCGCCGACGACGTCGACAACGACGGCGACGCGCTGAGCGACTTCGACCGCAACGGAGACGGCTTCTTGGACGCGAACGGCGACCCCGGCTGCGCGTGCGCGGTCGACGCGAGCGAGGGCACCGACCCCGTGTGCTTCGACGGATGCGACAACGACCGCGACGGCCTCGTCGACGCGGAAGACCCCGGCTGCGACGGCTCCCCGAACGATGGCAGCGAGTTCAACGTGCCGCAGTGTCAGGACGGCATCGACAACGACCAGGACGGCGCGACCGACTTTCCGAACGACGATGGATGCCCGGCGCCCACGTCCGCACTTGAGCGGTCCCCCGCCGTGCCGCCCGCATGCGCGAACGGGGTCGACGATGACGGCGATGGGCGGCTGGATTTTGCGGGCGCTCAGCCCGACGACGGCTGCGGCTCCGCGGCGGACGATGACGAGCGCGGACCGTGCGACGTCGCCCAACCTCCCCTGCCCGCGAACGGTGTCGCGCGGGGCACGACGGCCGTCAGCCCGAACAACCACGTACCCGGCTGCAGCCGCGGCAGCACAGCGCCCGAGGTCGTCTTCGCCGCCTTCCTGCCCTACCCCGCGACCGTGGAGGTCTCGACGGCCGGCAGTGCGTACGACACCGTGCTTTATGCACGGTCCGCGTGCGTCCCGGCGTTGGTCTGCGCCGAGCCGCCGATGGGCGGCGCGGTGCCTCCCGCGGGCGGCGGCGAACCGCCGGTCGGGGGCGGTGACGCCAGCCTCGACGCCGCCGTCGCGGACGCCGCGCTCCCAGTCGATGCCGCGGTGCCCGCGGACGATGCGGGCGCCCCAGTCTGCGTGGCCGGCCCGACAGAGCTCGCGTGCAACGACGACGACGCGGGCGTGCAGAGCCGTGTCGAGTTCGACTGGGCCGGTGGCGAGTTCTTCGTCTTTGTGGACGGCTTCGGAAACGGGAGCGGCAACTACCAAGTCGCCGTGACGGCCACCTACCCAGAGGGCGGCGTGTGCGGACCCGGCTCCCCGTCGTGGGCGACCTGCGCGGCCGGGACTGCGTGCCGCGCGGTCGATAACGACGCGCGCATCCTGTGCCGGCGCTGACGATGGACGGTCCGCGCAAGTACATCGCCGTCGCAGGTAACATTGGCGCTGGCAAGTCGACGCTCACCGAGTTCCTGCAGTATCGGTTTGGGCTGACGCCGTTCTACGAGCCCAATGCGGGCAACCCCTTCCTGGAGCACTTCTACGGCGACATGAAGCGCTGGGCGTTCCACAGCCAGATCTTCTTTTTGACGCACAAGTTTCGGCTCCACCAAGAGCTCACCGACCACCCCGGCACGGTGGTGCAAGACCGCACGATCTACGAGGACGCCGAGATCTTCGCGCTCAACCTGTACCGCAGCGGGTTGATGAGCGAGGCCGAGCACAAGACCTACCGGGCGCTCTACGAGGCCGTGATTCAGACCCTGCGGCCACCCGACCTCATGATTTACCTGAGAGCCGATGTCCGCACCGTGCGCCGGCGGATTCGGCTGCGGGGGCGCCCCGAGGAGCAGAGCATTCCGCTCACCTACATCAAGCGTCTGCACACCTTGTACGAGGAGTGGTTCGAGCGGTACGACCGCTCGCCCACCCTCGTGCTCCCCATCGACCGCCTTGATTACATTCAGGATTTGGTCGACCGGATCGAGATCATACGGACGATCGAGCGCTACCTGTAGCAAAGCCTGAACAAAGATTTGAACAAACCGTCTACCTCTCGTTGACAATCCATGAACAAAGGTGGACAACAAACCTCGCGCAGACGTGAGGTTTGATTTACGGCCAGTCTCGGAATAGCCGAAGAAGTGCCTGTGTTCTCAGATGCGCAAGGTTCGAAGGTGGTCGGCAGGCGCCGAAACCTTGAACAAACCAGACCCTTGCCATGTACGAGGAGTGCCCATGGACATCTCAACCGAGCAGGACGCCGCGCAGATCGAGGAGAACGCGCTGGTCGCTTCGGCGACGGCGGGTGACCGGGCGGCGATGCAGACGCTGCTGACCCGCCACTACACGCAGATGTACCATCTGGCGCTCAAGGTCACGCGCGACCCCGTGCGGGCGGAGGATGTGACGCAGGAGGCCTGCGTGCAGGTCCTCCGCCGCATTCACCAGTTCCGCGGCGAGGCGCGATTCGGCTCTTGGCTCTCGCGGATCGTGGTGAACACCGCCCTGCTCCGCCACCGCCGCGAACGACGCCTCGTGCCCACCCCCGAGATCTACTCCCCGGCCGCAGTCGCGCCCGAGCCCGTCCCCGAGCAGGCGGTCAGCGACCGCGAGCTGTTGCTCCTGACGGACGCCTTTCTGGCCGAGCTGCGCGACGGCGACCGAGAGCTCTTCACGCGTCGGTTCGTCGACGGCCTGTCTCTCCAGTCGATCTCCGACGAGACCGGCCTGTCGCTCCCCGCGCTGAAGTCGCGCTTCCACCGCGCGCGGTTGCGTCTCAAAGACGCGAGCGACAAGGGCGCTTGGGGCATCGAGGTCACGACCTGAGCTCAGCTCAGTCGCTGGCCGGTGCGCAGACCTGAAAACGACTCGTGCCCATCACGTGTAAGCGACGGCCGGGCAGACCCGCTGGCCCGATACACGTCTCCCCCTCCATGGGGGCCGCCGGCCAACAGCGAGGGGCCTCCGCGGCGCTGAGCGCAGCGCACAGGTCCGAGGGCGAGGCACAGCGGGCCTGGACGCCGCACAGCTCGCCCGTGACGACCGTCCCGCGCATGCCTGCGCACACAGGCGCGTCGAGGCCCTCCGGGATCCAGCAGCCGGCTGGGGCGCCGTCGTCGAGCGGTGGGCAGCTCGGCGAGGCAGGGTCCACGCACGTCTGCACGCACGCGCCGACGCTCGGCTGCGGTGCGACGACGCCGAGGCACTGTGCGCCCTCGGCCACCGTCGCGCACGTCGCGAGGCCGGCTGCCGTGTCGAGCGCACACATCCGGGCGCACCGCGCGGCGCCATCGACCTCGAGACAGGCGAGTCCGCGTGCGCACTCGGCAGAGCGAGTACACGGCTCGAAATGCTGCGCCTCGCCGGGGCGTTGACAGGCGGGGTCGCCCGCTTCATCGAGCGTGCAGGCTTGGCCGTCCGGGCACCCCTGACCCGAGACAGGCTCGCAAGCCTGCGACCGCGACGCCGCCTCGCAGCCGACCTGGAGAGCGGCGGCGGACAAGAACAAGACGGCGCGCGAGCGACCTGACGGCGACAAGCGCATGCGCGAAGCGTAGCAGCAGAGGGACGACCGGGCTATGGTGCTCAACGTGAAACCGGACGCGCCCCCGATTGACGCGAGCGCGCTGCGTCAGGTAAGCAGCCGCGCGGGCCTAGAATGGCTAGGCGTGGCGCCCGTTGAGCCGGTCGGTGACGGGTGGTTCGCGCCCCACGCGGCGGCGCTCACCCAGTGGCTCGAGGCGGGCCACAACGGCGAGATGACATGGCTGGCCGAGCGCGCCGAGGAGCGCCTCGTGCCGCGTCACTTGATGCCCGAGGCACGCAGCGCGCTCTGCTTCTGGCTCCCCCACCGCGCGCCTACGCCGACCAAACCAGGCGGCCCGGTGGGGCGCGTCGCCGCGTATGCGTGGGGACGCGACTATCACAACATCCTGCGCAAGAGCCTACGCAAGGTGCTCCGCTGGCTGATCGCGCAGCGGCCGTCGATTCGAACGTACATGAGCATCGACACGGGGGCCGTGCTCGAGCGCGCGTTCGCAGAGCGCGCGGGGCTCGGGTGGATTGGCAAGTCCGCGATGCTCATCCACCCGAAGATGGGCACGTTTGGCTCGCTCGCGGTCATGTTCACGGACGAAACCTTCGCGGAGCTCACCCCGCCTGAGCGACACCCTGACCGCTGCGGGACGTGCAACGCGTGCCTCACGGCTTGCCCAACGGGCGCGATCGTGGCGCCGGGGGTCGTCGATGCCCGGCGGTGCATCAGTTACTGGACGATCGAGCACCGAGGGTCGATCCCCGAGGATGTACGCCCGTGGATCGGCGAGCACGTCTTCGGTTGCGACATCTGTCAGGACGTCTGCCCGTGGAACCGAGACGCGCCGCGTGCCAGCGCAGAGCGGTGGCAACCGCAGCACGCTTGGGTGGACTTGGGGGCATGGATTCGGGCGACCTCGGAGGCGCTCGACGCCTCGCTCGAGGGCAGCCCGCTGCGCCGCGCGCGGGGTGATGGCCTGCGGCGCAACGCGCTGATCGTCGCCGCAAACACGGGCGCGCACACCCTGCGCGAGGACATCGAGCGCGTCGCGGTGAGCGACCCTGACCCGGTGCTGCGAGAGGCGGCGGGCTGGGCGCTCAAGCGACTCGACGCGCAGACCTCGGGCGGGGCTTGCCCCACGAACCCGCCTTAGGTACGAACGAGAGGCAGGCCCCTGTGCTGCCCTCCTCAACGACGGAAGAGAGTCCCATGCAAGCCCCCATCGCGCTGAACCTCGAGGCTGTTGGTCAGCGACTCGAGGCCCCCGAATTCACCTACGACTGGAAGACCTGCGCGACGTATGCGCTCGGCATCGGCGCGGGCACGGACGAGCTCGCCTATGTTTGGGAGGCCGCGCCGCAGTTCCATGTCTATCCAGGCTTCGCCGTTCTACCGGTCCACGGCATCGTGATGGACGCCCTGGCCCAAGTCCGCGCCGACCTGCGGACGCTCGTGCACGGAGAGCAGACCGTGCGCCTGCACAGGCCGTTCGCGCGTGAAGGCGCGCTGCGGAGCACGGGGGGCGTGAGCGCCGTGTACGACAAGGGGAAGGCCGCGGTCGTGCTCATCGAGACCGAGACCCGCGACGCCAGCGGCGCGCTGGTCGCAGAGACCGTGTGGTCGATCTTCTGCCGCGGTCAGGGCGGATTCGGCGGAGACGCGGGGCCGTCGCAGGCGCCCGTTGTGGCCAAGTCCGGCGCCACGCCCGTGCTTGAGGCGCGCTTCGCCACCAGCCCGAGCCAAGCTCTCTTGTATCGTCTCAGCGGTGATTTGAACCCCCTGCACGTCGACCCCGCGCTGGCGACGAAGGTGGGCTTCGAGGCGCCGATTCTGCACGGCCTCTGCTCCTATGGGTTTGCCGCGCGCGCGCTCACGCGGCACCTGTGCGGCGGGGACCCTGCGCGTCTCCGGAGCTTCAGCGCCCGGTTCAGCGGCGTTGTCTATCCGGGCACCGCAGTCGATGTGGTCGCGCTCCCGACGGAGACCGAGGGTCGGTTCGTCGTCGAGGCGCGCGTGGGTGAACGCTCGGTGCTCTCCCACGGCGTCGCCGAGATCGTGTGAGGACGCGCGCGGCCATCGTCGCCCTCATGGGAGGGCTCGCCCTGAGCGCGTGCTTGGGGGACCTGCCCCCCGCCCCCGCCACGGAGGACGCCGAGCCCATCGGTGGGGCTGCGCCGTCGGCGCCTGTGTCTGTCGACCCGTGTCCCGACCTTGATGGTGATGGCGTCGCCGGCTGCGCCGGGGACTGCCACGACAACGCGCCTTGGGTGTCTCCGCAGCGCGCTGAGCGCTGCAACGCGCTCGATGACGACTGTGACGGGCGCACAGACGAGGGGTTCGAGACGGTCGGCCAGCCCTGCGAGACGGGTGTCGACGCGTGCCGAGCAGCGGGCACGCTCGCCTGCTCCTCCGATGCCCTCGCGGTTGTCTGCCGTGCGGCCGTCGCGCCGGGCACGGACGAGGTACCGAATCGGCAAGATGACGACTGCGATGGGCGAATCGACGAAGGCTTCGCGAACGCGTGCGTGGACGGCGAGGTGGTCACCTGCGACTCACCCGGCCTCGGCGTCTGCCGTCCGGGGCAATCCACCTGCGTCGCGGGCGCGTTCTTGCCATGCTCCGGCACAGCGCCGAGCGATGAGGTGTGCAACGGCCTCGACGATGACTGTGACGGCGTGGTCGATGATTCAGCGACAGACGTCGGGACTGCCTGCGGAGAGGGAGACGCCTGCAGCGTCGGGACCGTTCAATGTCGAGACGGCGCGCGGCTCTGCGTGCCCGAGATGCCCCGGGTCGACGAGGTCTGTGACGGCGTCGATAATGACTGCGACGGTCAAGTCGACGAGGGCGTGCTGAACGCGTGCGGTGCGTGTGGCGCCGCGCCGCCCGAGGCATGTGACGGGGTGGACAACGACTGTGACGACCGCTTTGACGAGGGCACAACGGGGCCGGGCGGGCTGGCGTGCGTGAACCGCGTAGCGCGGCTCGAGCCGATGGTCGGTGGCGCGGCCCTCGGGCGCGCTGTGCTCGTTGTGCCCGATGTCGACGGCGACGGCTTTGCGGACGCGCTCGTGGGGGCACCCGGACCCGATGCGACCATCGCGCCCCGCCCGATGAACGCACCCCTCGGCCAAGTCTACGTGGTGTCGGGTCGAACCGGCTCTCTCGTCAGGGTCATCGAGGGGGGCGAGCGCAGCTATGAACGCGGGGCGGCCCTCGCGGTCGCCCGCCTTGAGCCGGAAGGCCGGACCGTCTGGGTCGTCGGCGCACCCGGACAGGAGTCTGGCCAGGACATTGTCGGTCGCGTCGAGCTCATTGAGCCAGCGACGGGCATGGTGCTGACGTCTCGCGACGGGACCGGCCGAGGGTCGCGCTTCGGCGCTGCGCTGGCGGCAGCGTCGAGGGGCGCGGGCGTGAGCGACCTGATCATCGTCAGCGCGCCGCTCAATGGCGCCCACTCCGAGGGCAAACTCTTCGCCTTGGACGTCAACCTCGCCGATGAGCCGCCTCGATGGGACGCTGTCGACGACGTCGGCGGTCCGGCCCACGATGCCTTGCTCGGTCGACACCTCGCGCTCGCCTCTTGGCCGGGCGCAGCTTCGCCCGTGCTCTTCGCATCACGCGCCGACGTCGACAACCTGCCAGACAACTCCGTGGCGGCGACAAACCCCCTCGCGGACTTCGACGATCTCTATGTGTTGACGCCGCCTGCGGGCACGCTGACCGAGGCGACGTATGGACTCGGTCTGGCCGCTCGCGATCGGTTCGTCGCGGTGGGCGCTTGGGCGGTTAGCGACCCTGCGGGGGGCGACGCCACGGGCCGCGCGTGGCTGTACGACGCCGAGACGCAGGCCGTCGTCGGTGAGATGGTCGGCGCGCCGGGCGCGCGCCTTGGCGCCGCGATGCTCGTCACGCCACCTCTCAAGGCGGGTGACCGAACAGGCTTCTGCGCGGGCGCTTATGGCGACGCGTTCGCGGAGAACCCACGCACGCCCGGCATAGTGCGCTGCGACGCGCCGAGCGCGCCGGCAGAGGATGCGCCGCGCTTACGCTTGGTCGGAGACGTGCCCGGGGACGCGTTCGGTGAGGCCCTAGACATCGGCGCGACGCCCGATCCGGACGGGCGGCTGCTGCTTGTCGTCGGGGCCCCGCGCGCGCGCAACGCCGCCGGTGTCAGTGGCGCCGTTTCGTTCTTTAGAGTCACTCCGCTGCCCTGAGCGCGAGGAGGTCGACACACTCCGGCGCAGGCCGTTACACTCCAACCGCCACACTGGCTCAGGAGTCCGCATGACGTCGCGCCCTTGGGGACGTGCCGCGCTCGGTGCGCTCGCGTTCATGACCGCGCTCGCGGTCGAGACCCCGTCCGCCGAGGCGTTCCGAACGCCCTTCGGTGACCGCGTCTACGGCTCGGTCGAGCGTGGGCTTGCGTACATCCGCGCCCAGGAGCAGGGCGGCAACTATGCGAACTGGGCGACCGGCCTCGGTGGCCTCGCCCTCATGGAGGCGCGGCAGACGGCGAACTGGCAAGCGCCCGTGCGTGGCTATCGCAACGCGTCCGCAGACGACCAGCAACGGCTGGTGCGCATGGCCGCCTTCGCGATCGGCTTCGACCCCGCGCTGCGGGACGCCGGTCCGTCGTACAGCTTCGGCACAGGCTCGTTCCTGATGTTCCTGTCGCAGTATCGTCAGACGGGCGGGCCAAACAACGTCGGTGCGGTCGTCACGGTGGACACGGCCATCGCGAACGGCGCGAGACGTCTCCAGCAGGCGCAGATCATGGCGGGGGCGGCCTGCGCCGAGGCGCCAGGCGCGTGGAACGCGAGCGCCCCCGAGGCAGATGGCGAGACCTTGCCGACCCTCTTTGCCGTCGCCGGTCTCTCCGGCGCTGCGGCGATCGTGCCGTCGGCGGACGATACGCTGCCTAGGACCGTGGCGTACCTGCGCGCCGCGCAGAACGCCGACGGCGGGTCGAACTACCGCGGGTGCAGTGTCGCCGGCTCCGCGAGCGCGCCGACCACCGCAGGCGCTTGGGCGATGCGGCTCTCCGGCCTCGGCGTCGCAGAGCGCAGCGTGCAGGCGGCCGCGGTGTGGCTCGACGCCAACTTCACGGACGACGCGCAGATCGTTACGCAGGCGAACGAGCCGCTGGGCTCCTACTACGCCTACCTCTGGTCGGGCTCGAAGCTGCTCGAGGCGCTCGTCGACAACGGCCAACCGGGCACCTTCGAAGACGACATTGGCGGGCGACGAAACCCTGCCATCGACGGCTACCCGGAGGAGCCGCGCGGCTGGTACTACGACTTTGCGTACCAGCTGGTGACGACGCAGGAGCAAATCGGCACGTGGCCCTGCGCCGCGCCCCGGAGCTGCTTCAACGCGTCCGTGGACGCGACGTTCGCGGTGCTCGTGCTCGAGCGCTCTCTGGGCGGCATCTGCGGCGACGACCTGGCCGACCGTGACGGCGTCTGCCAGGGCGACGACAACTGCCCCGCGCTGCCGAACCCCGACCAGTTCGACCGCGACGCGGACGGCATCGGCGACGCCTGCGATAACTGCCCGAACGCGGCAAACCCAACGCAGGTGGACGACGACGCGGATGGCCTCGGTGACGCCTGCGACCCTTACCGCTGCCGAGTCGCCGGTCCGGAGCAGTGCAACCAGCGCGACGACGACTGCGACCAGCGCTTCGACGAGGGCAACCCGAACGGCGGCGCGTTCTGCAGCACCGGGCAGGACGGCATCTGCGACAACGGCGAGCGGTCGTGTATCGGCGGCCAGCTCCTGTGCGTGCGGCGGGTGAGCCCCGCGCTCGAGGCGTGCGACGGCCTCGACAACAACTGCGACGGCGCGGTCGATGAGAACAACCCCGATGGATTCCGCCCCTGCGACACACAGCAGCGCGGCGTCTGCGCGGACGGTTACACGCTGTGCGTCGGCGGGGCTGTGTCGTGTCAGCGGCGGAACAACCCGTCCGCCGAGCGGTGCGACGGCTTCGACAACAACTGTGACGGCCTCGTCGATGAGGGCAACCCCGAGGGCGGCCTGCCCTGCAACACCGGCGAGCCTGGACAATGCGGCGCGGGCACAGCGCGCTGCGTCGCCGGCGCGCTGCGTTGCGTGCGCAACGACGCGCCGGGCGTGGAGCTCTGCAACAGACTCGACGACGACTGCGACGGCCAGATCGACGAGGACAACCCGGGAGGCGGCGCGAACTGCGTGGTGCCGGGCGTCGGCGCGTGCGGCACGGGCACGCAGACCTGCATCGAAGGCAATTTGGTCTGCTTGGGCGGCGTGCAAGCGCGCCCAGAGTCGTGCAACTTGGTCGACGACGACTGCGATGGACGGACCGACGAGGCCGTCCCGCAGGTCGGCCAGGCCTGCGACACGGGGAACGCGGGCCAGTGCGGTCAGGGTCGCTTCGCCTGCGAGCTGGGACGTCTGAACTGCCGCGGCGAGCTGCTTGGGCGTCCTGAGAGCTGCAATGGCGTAGACGACGACTGTGACGGCATGGTCGACGACAACCTCGCCGGGTTCGGCGCAGCGTGCCAGACGGGCACCCCGGGAATCTGCGCCGATGGCGAGACCGCGTGCGATGGAGGCGCTCGCTTGTGCGTCCCCTTCCGCGCACCCGAGGTGGAGACCTGCAACGGCGAGGACGATGACTGCGACGCGGAGATCGACGAGGGCGATCCGGAGGCGGGTGAGCCTTGCCTGACGGAGGCGCTGGGCGCGTGCGCGGAGGGTCGAACCTTCTGTCGAAACGCCTCAGTGCAGTGCCGCTCGATCGCCAGCCCGGTCGCCGAGGTCTGCAACGGCATCGACGACGACTGCGATGGTCAGACGGACGAGTCCGATGTCCGCGAGGGCGCCGAGTGCGACACCGGTGCGCTGGGCCGCTGCGCCGCCGGCAACTTCGACTGCATCGATGGCGCGCTGACCTGCGTGGCCTTGAACCGGCTCGCCCCAGACATCTGCAACGGCGAGGACGACGACTGCGACGGGGTCGTCGATGACGGCGATCCGGGCGGCGGTGAGCCCTGCGATACGCGGCGCCCTGGCATTTGCGGCGGGGGCCGGACCCGCTGCGAGGCGGGCGTGCTCGCGTGCGACGCACTCTCCAGCCCGGGTGAGGACCTGTGCGACGCGCTCGACAACGACTGCGACGGGGTCGTGGACGAGGGCGACGCCCGCATCGGCCAGCAGTGCGCGACTGGCCTGCGCGGCGCCTGCGCGATGGGTCGCTACGAGTGCGCGCTCGGCGCGCTCGGCTGCCGACCCGAGGGCGCCCGCGAAGACGAAGCGTGCAACGGCGAGGACGATGACTGCGACGGCCTGCTCGACGAGGCGATCCCCGAGGCGGGCTTGCCCTGTCAGATCCCCGACGTGCGGGGTGTCTGCGCAGTCGGGAGCGCCGTGTGCACGCTCGGTGAGCTGACGTGCGAAGGCGGCGCGGCGCCGGGCGACGAAGGTTGCGATGGCCTCGACAACGACTGCGATGGCAACGCCGACGAGGCGGTGCCCGGTGAGGGCGAGGCGTGTGAGACCGGCCTCGTGGGTGTCTGCGGCGAGGGCGTCCGCCTGTGCGCCGAGGGCGCGACCGTGTGTGCGCAGCAAGCCTTGGCGACCGATGAGGTCTGCGACGGCCTTGACAACGACTGTGACGGCAGCGCGGACGAGGGCGGCGGTGGTCGGTCGATCGAGTGCGCCAGCGGCCAGCCGGGGCGGTGCGCGCTCGGCCACACGACGTGCGAGGACGGTGGCGCCGCCTGCGAGGCGGACGCGCAGGCCATGGACGAGTCGTGCAACGGCGAGGATGACGACTGCGACGGCGTCGTCGACGAGGGCACACGGAACGCGTGCGGGCGCTGTGGCGCGGTCCCGGCAGAGCGGTGCGACTTCGAGGACAACGACTGCGACGGTACCATCGACGAAGGCGACCTGTGCGGTGACGGCTTGGTGTGCGCAGGCGGAATCTGCGCGACGCCGTGCCAAGGCAACGAGTGTGTCACCGAGGGGCTCGTGTGCAGCGGCGGCGGCTGCCTGACACCGTGTGAGGCGAGGCGGTGCGATGAAGGCACGCGCTGCGCCGATGGGGTGTGCATCGACCTGTGCGACGGCGTGACGTGCCCCGCCGGCGAGGCCTGCGCCCGCGGCGCGTGCGTGGTGAACACCTGCTACGAGACAGGCTGCCCCCCTGGGGAGCGCTGTGTAGAAGGCGCGTGCGCGACCGATGCCTGCGCCGACGTGACGTGCGAGGCCGGCCTCGCCTGCCGCGACGGCGCCTGCGTCGCCTCGTGCGGCGCTGTGTCTTGCCCGCTCGACGCTCTCTGCACCGACGGCGTTTGCGTGGCGAACCCCTGTTATGGCGTGCAGTGCCGCGCGGACGAGCAGTGCTTCGTGCGCGACGCCCTGGCGGTCTGCGGCCCCGATCGTTGCGCGGACGTGACCTGCCCGACCGGGCGAACCTGCGTCGACGGGACCTGCGTCGACAGCCCCTGCAGCGCGGTTCGATGCCCCGAGGGTGAGCGTTGCACGGTGACCGACACGCGCGCCGAGTGTGTGCCAGACTGGGTCATCACTGAGCCGGAGCCGACCGGGGACGCAGGCCCGACAGACGCAGCGGTGAATGGCGACGCGACGACGCTGGACGGTGGCCTCGACGCGACGATCGACGCTGCGCCCGCAGAGGACGCACGCGCGCTGCCTGACTTCGAGCCACCGCCGGATGTGTCCACCACCGACGGCTTGCCGCCGACGCGGTTCGACGCGGGGACTTCTGGGACGGGCAGCGACGCCGGCTGCGGTTGCCACTCGACAAATAGCCGCGGGTCGGTCAGCGTGGGCCTCATGACGCTGCTCTTGGCGTTGGCACGACGTCGCCGTAGGCGCTGACGCCGCGCGGGAGCAGCCCAACCATGTCGGGGGTTGACGTGGTCAAGCGCGCTGTCTCTCTGGTCTCGCTGCGTTGGCTCTCACTCGCGTTCGCCCTCAGCGTGCTCGCTCCGGGCGCTGGCCACGCCTTTCGCACACCGTTCGGTGACCGCGTCTCTCAGACGATCGACCGTGGCCTGCAGTATTTTCGCAATACGCAGGGGGGCGGTGGGACGTGGTCGGACGCCTACGGCAACCAAGGCACCGGCTTGGCCGCGCTCTGCTTTCTGGAGAAGCGTGCGAGCGCCGACTGGAACGCGCCCGCTGTAGGCTATCGCAACGCGAGCCCCGCCGACCAAGCGATCCTGCGGCGCGCGATGGCGGCGATGATCGCGAACGACGGCGCGCTCCGGAACACGAGCGGATCGTACAGCTATGGGACGGGGAGCAGCTTGATGGCGCTCTCGCTGTTCCGCCAAACGGGCGGTCCGAACGACGTCGGCGCCGCGGTCACGGTCGACCAAGCCGTGACGTTTGGCGCGCAGCGCCTGCAGGCGTCCCAGGGCGGCGGCGGCTGCAATACGGGCGGCTGGAACTATAACGGGCCGGCCGGCGATGGCGACCTGTCTACGACGCAGTTCGCGATGGCGGGCCTCTCGGCGGCATCGGCTGTATGGCCGCCCGCGGATGATGTGCTCGGCCGCAGCGTCACCTTCTTGCAGAACACGCAGCGGCCCGATGGCGGCCACACGTATCGCGGCTGCGGCGGTGGCAGCGTGCACTCCATGACGGCGTCCGGCCTGTGGGGCTATCGCCTGGCGGGCCTCGCGGCGAGCGACGGACGCGCCCAGAACAGCTTGGGCTGGGTGCGGCGCAACTGGCAGTACGAGTCGAACATCTCGTGGGCCTACTACTACTACATGTGGGCGGTCTCGAAGGGCCTTGAGGTCTCGACGGACGACGGGCGCGGGGGCGTGTTCGAGGACGACATCGGCGGCGCGCGGAATATGGCCGCGCTCGGCTACCCCCAGGAGCCCAACAACTGGTACAGCGACCTCGCGTACACACTCGTCACGCAGCAGGGCGGGAACGGCGCATGGCACCGGGACTGGTCCATCGTAGCCGACACGGCGTTCTCCATCTTGGTGCTCCAGCGCTCGCTGGGGGGCGTGTGCGGCGACGCCTTCGCAGACCGCGACAACATCTGCCAAGGGGACGACAACTGTCCCGCCGTGCCGAACCCCGACCAGGCCGACCGCGACGCGGACAACGTTGGTGACGCGTGCGACAACTGCGTGAACGCGGCGAACAACGACCAAGCGGACGACGACGGCGACGGGCTCGGCAACGCCTGCGACCCGTACAACTGCGTGCCCTCGGGCGCCGAGGTCTGCGACGGCCGCGACAATGACTGCGACGGGAGCGTCGACGAGGGCGACCCGGGGGGCGGTGGTCAGTGCGACAGCGGTCAGCCGGGCGTCTGTGGCCCGGGGGTCCGCCACTGCGTCAATGGCGCGCTCGTGTGTGTTCGCAACGCGAACCCGAGCGCCGAGGTCTGCGATGGGGCGGACAATAACTGCGACGGCCGCGTGGACGACGGCAACCCCGGCGGCCTGCAGGCCTGTGATACAGGGCGCCTAGGCGTGTGTGAGGACGGCGTCACGCAGTGCCGCGCGGGCCGGGTGGTCTGCGACCAACGCGTGGCCGAAGGCGCCGAGCTTTGCGACGGCTTGGACAACAACTGCAACGGCCTCCCCGACGAGGGCAACCCGGGCGGCGCGGTCGACTGCCTTATCCCCGGCGCTCAGGGGCTCTGCGCGCGAGGCACGACGCGGTGCGCACAGGGCGCGCTGCGCTGCCAACGGCTCTTCGATCCGGGCATTGAGCTGTGCGACGGCCAAGACAACGACTGTGATGGCCGCGCTGACGAGGGCGCGCCGGGCGCCGGTGCTGACTGTCCCCTGCCCGCAGGTGTGGGCGCGTGCGGCACCGGCCGGACGGCCTGCCTCAACGGCGCGCTCCAATGTCAGGCGGTCAACCAAGCGGGGGCCGAAGTCTGCGACGGCGCGGACAATGACTGCGATGGTCGAACGGACGAAGCGGTGCCCGATGTCGGCGGAGAATGCGACACCGGCAACGCCGGCATCTGCGGTCGAGGCGTCTTCGTGTGCCAGCTCGGCCAATTGGTCTGCCGCGGCAACCAGGTCGGCGGGGTCGCGGAGCGCTGCGACGGCGTCGACAACGACTGCGACGGTCAGGTGGACGACGACCTCGCGGGGTTTGGCCTCGCTTGCCAGACCGGGCGCGAGGGCCGCTGCGCCGAAGGCCAGACCGCATGCGTCGGCGGGCGACAGGCCTGCGTGGCCGCCAACAGCCCCATCGACGAGCTCTGCAACGGCCAAGACGACGACTGCGACGGCGAGCTCGACGAGGGCAACCCAGAGGGTGCGCGCGCTTGCGATACCGGCGCGCTGGGTCCCTGCGGTGCGGGCACGAGCGCGTGCCGAAACGGCGTCGTCGTCTGCGTGCCGGACGCTGCGCCCAGCGTCGAGCTGTGCAACGGCCGTGACGACGACTGCGATGGCCAGGTCGACCAAGCGAACCCGGGCGGCGGCGTCGCGTGCGCGCCGGGCGGGCTCGGACAGTGCGGCGTTGGCGTCGTGGCGTGCCGCGAGGGCGCGCTGGTGTGCGATCCGCAGTTCATCGCGCAGGCCGAGGTCTGCGACGGGTTCGACAACGACTGTGATGGGCAGGTCGACCAAGGAGACCCCGGCGGCGGCGACGTGTGCGACACCGGGCTTGACGGGGTCTGCGGGCTCGGCGCTGTGACCTGCGCCGCGGGTCGACTCCGGTGCGTGGCACAGGCGGCCCCCGCGGCTGAGCGCTGCGACGGCTTCGACGAGGACTGCGATGGCCGTGTCGACGAGACCGCGCAAGGCGCGGGCGAGCTCTGCGAGACCGGGCTCGGCGGTAACTGCGCGACGGGCATGTTCGAGTGCCGCGCAGGTCGCTTGGAGTGCGTCACGGCGGTCGTCGCCGTCAACGAGGCGTGCAACGGCCTAGACGACGACTGCGACGGCGCCACAGACGAGGGCAACCCCGGCGGCGACCTCGAGTGCGCGCTGCCGGGCCTGCTCGGCGAGTGCGGCCGAGGCGCGTCCGCGTGTGTCAACGGGCGCGTCACATGCGGCGGCGGCGCCGTCCCGGGCGCAGAGCGGTGTGATGGTCTCGACAACAACTGCAACGGGGAGGCCGACGAGGGCAACCCCGAGGCGGGCGGCGCGTGCGACACTGGGTTCTTCGGCGTGTGCGCCGATGGACGCCGCGTGTGCGCGGGCGGCGGCCTCGGCTGCGTGCCGGTCGTCGAGCGGACAGACGAGGTCTGCGATGGCCTCGACAACGACTGCGACGGCGCCACGGACGAGGGCGACCCAAGCGCCGGGGGCATCTGCGCAACCGGTCAGCCGGGCGCGTGCGCCGCCGGTCAGCAGAGCTGCCTCGCAGGCGCCGAGGGCTGCCTGCCGGCCGCGCAGCCGGGTGAAGAGACCTGCGACGGCACAGACGAAGACTGCGACGGGCGCATCGACGAGCGCCTGCGGAACGCGTGCGGCCGGTGTGGCGCGCTGCCCACCGAGCGCTGTGACGGCCTCGACAATGACTGCGACGGTCAGATCGATGACGGCACGCTGTGCCCCGCTGGACAGAGCTGCCAGCGCGGCGCCTGTGTGTCGCCCTGTGAGGGGAACGAGTGCCTCGGCGAGGGTCAGGTGTGCCGTGACGGCGCATGCTTCGCGCCGTGTCAGGTCGCGAATTGCCCGGCGGGCTGGGGGTGCGTGCCCGCGACCGGCGACTGCGTCGATCCGTGCGCGGGCGTCCAGTGCCCCGGCGGGGAACGCTGCGCAGCAGGCCGATGCGTCGCCGACACTTGCTATGAGCTCGGGTGCCCGGCGGGTCAGCTCTGCCTCGCGTCGGCGTGCGTCGCGGACCCCTGCGCGGGCGTCCTCTGCGCCGCCGGTCAGGCCTGCAGCCGCGGCGCGTGCGTCGACAGCTGCGCGGCCGTCTCCTGCGCCCTCGACGCGGTTTGCATCGACGGCGCCTGTCGCGCCGACCCGTGCTTCGGCGTGAGCTGCGGCGCAGGTGAGACCTGCGTCGTGCAGAGCGGGAACGCGCTGTGCCGCCCCGCGAACTGCGCGGGCATTGTCTGCGGGACCGGGCGCGTGTGCGCCGATGGTCGCTGCATTGACTCGCCGTGCACCGGCGTCCGTTGCGCCGCCGGCGAACGCTGCGAGGTCGATGTCGACGTCGCCGTCTGCGTGGCCGACTGGCTTGTGCCCGACGCCGGGCCCGAGCAGCCGAGCGCGGACGCCGGCGTGGACGGCGACGCGTCGCTCGACGCCGGTCATTCGGGCGAAGCGGGCCCCACGGGCGGCGACGCCGCCGGCGGCCCCACGGGCGGCAACTCGCTTGGGGCGGGCGATGTCGGCGTCGCGCCGCCCGCGAACGGCGCCGCCGCGGATGCGGGCGACGAGCCTCAGGCGACCGAGGTCGCCGAGGGCTGCGCCTGCAGCGTCGGCTCGAGCCGCTCCAGGGGCGACTTCTTCGCGCTGTTGCTCATCGTCGGCGCTGCCTCACGGCGTCGACGCAGGGCGCGCAAGTCGGTAGATTTGCAGGGGCCGACGGTGTAAAGCCCCCGGCGTTGACAGCTCGGAGGCCCGCATGGCTCGCAGTCTGGAGAATCCCTTCGCCGCGCGCTGGGCGCTGACGGCGGTCGCCTGCATCGCGCCGTGTACGGCCAACGCGGTCGTCACGCCCTTCGGTCGTCGCGTCAACGACACCATCGACCGCGCTCTGCAGCAGTTCCGCAACGTCGAGAACGCGGGCAACATCGCCGGTGAGGCGAACGGGCTCGCTGCGCTGTGTTTCTTGGAGAAACGACAGAGCCCCGACTGGGGCGCGCCCGCGGTCGGCTACCAAGGCATGCCGGCGGCCGACCAAGCGCTGATTCGGCGGGCAGTGGCCTACATGGTGAACAACGACGAGGGTCTGCAGCCCGGCAGCATCCCGTCGACCTACCAGACCGGCGCGTCGCTCATGGCCGCGAGCTTGTTTCTCGCTACGGGTGGCCCGGACAACGTCGGCGCCGTGCGCAACGTCAGCGCAGCGGTGGCGAACGGCGTCCAGAACCTGACCGCCAACCAGAACTGGCGTGGCGGTTGGAACTACGGCACGCCGGAGCTCGACAACGACCTGTCGACGACGCAGTTCGCGCTGGCGGGGCTTTCCGCCGCGAGCGCGGTCGTGAACGTGAACCGCGGCGTGATGCAGGCGGCCGCGAACCCGCTCCCTGACCATGCGCGGGGCGCGGGCTGCTACAGCTACCGCATCGACCAGGGCTGGGCGGGCTGCAGCAGCTCGATGACCGCGAGCGCGCTGTGGGTGTCTCGGCTGGCCGAGCGGCCCGCGAACGACCGCACGGTGCAGGCCGCTATGGGCTGGCTGCGCAACAACTGGCGCTATGACAGCCACGTCGCGGCCCCACAGGCGGCGTGGGGGAACAGCAGCTACTACTACTACCTGTGGGCCGTCTCGAAGGGCCTCGAGGTCACGGACGGAGACGACCCGAACCTCATCCTCGCATCAGACGTGGGCGGCGCGCGCAACCCCGCGAACGAGGGTTACCCCGAAGAGACCGCCTCTTGGTACTATGACATCGCCAAGACGCTCGTCGACCTGCAAGCCGCCGACGGCACTTGGCCCGCTGCGGGCAACCGAGGCTGCTGGGGCGGCGCGGGTTCGGATGGCTTCAAGGCCTGCTCTGCTTACTCTGTCCTGGTCCTTGAGCGCTCGCTCGGCGGCGTCTGCATCGACGCAGACGGCGACGGCGTGGAACGTCAGGGGCTCGACCGCTGCGCCGAGGACAACTGCCCAGACGTCGCCAACCCCGACCAAGCGGACCGCGACGCCGACGGCGTGGGCGACGCGTGCGACCCCTGCGTGCCTTCAGGTGCCGAGGTCTGCGACGGGCTCGACAATGACTGCAACGGCCAAGTCGACGACGGCAACCCCGGCGGCGGCGCGGCGTGCGAGACCGGCTTGCTCGGTCAGTGCAGCGCCGGCGCGCTCGCGTGCATCGGCGGCGCTGTTGTGTGCGACCCGGTCAACGACCCCCGCGCCGAGCTGTGCAACGGCGCGGACGACAACTGCGACGGCGTCGCAGACGAGCGCGTGGAGGGCGCAGGGCGACCTTGCGATGGCGGCGAGGGTGTGTGCGCCAACGCTTTCCTCGAGTGCGTGAATGGCGCGTTCGTGTGTGCGCCGGTCGTTCAGGCGGGCGCGGAGCTCTGCAACGGCGTGGACGACGACTGCGACGGGACCGTCGACGAGGGCAACCCCGGCGGTGACCAGCGCTGCGACACGGGCGCGCGCGGCCTATGTGCAGACGGTCGGAGCGCCTGCCTGAACGGGCGCCTCGTCTGCGAGCCACTGGCTGCGCCCGGCGACGAGCTGTGCGATGGCCTGGACAATGACTGCGACGGTGAGGTGGACGATGGCCTGCCGATGGCCGGCCCCTGCGAGACGGGCTTGCCCGGCGTCTGTGCGGCCGGCCACATCGCCTGTAATGAGGCTTTTGAGTGCGTGCCGAACGCGGTCGCGTCTGTCGAGGTCTGCGACGGACTCGACAACGACTGCAACGGCATCGTCGACGATGGCGTCGAGGGCGAGGGCACTGCATGCGCGACGGGCGCGCCGGGCGCTTGCGCCGCTGGTCGGAGCGCCTGTCTCGCGGGGCACCTCTCCTGCGAGCCGGTGGTTGACGCGGTCGACGAGGTCTGCAACGTCATCGACGACGACTGCGACGGTGTCATCGACGAAGGCCAGCGCAACGCCTGTGGTCGGTGTGGCGCCGCGCCTGTTGAGACGTGCGACGGCATGGACAACGACTGCGACGGCGTGGTGGACGACGAGGCCCCCTGCGACGCAGGTCAGGTCTGTCGTTGGGGTCGCTGCGTTGACCCCTGCTCGAACAACGAGTGCGACGGGGCCCTGATGTGTGTCGACGGTCTATGCGCCTTGGCGTGCGACCTGGTGACGTGCGCCGCCGACCGCGCCTGCGTCGACGGCGCGTGTGTGGACCCCTGCGCGGGCGTGACCTGCGCCGCGGGTCAGGTCTGCGTCTTCCCCGGCGAGTGCGTCGCGGACAACTGCTTTGACGCCGGCTGCGGCGCGGGCGAGCGTTGCGTGGGCTTCATCTGCGAGCCCGACCCGTGCGCCCAGCTCTTCTGCAACGAGGGCGAGTTCTGCCGCGAAGGTCGGTGTGTCTCGAGCTGCGCAACCGTGTCGTGTCCGCTCGGCGAGGTCTGTGTCGATGGCCGTTGCGCGGTCAGCGCGTGCGCCGGAGTCTCCTGCCCTGAGGGTCAGGCGTGCTTCGACGGTCGCTGCGAAGGCGACCCATGCGCCGCCGTCACGTGTGACGTCGGGCAGCGGTGCGCGCTTGGCCTCTGCGAAGACGATCCGTGCGCTCATATCGAGTGCCCCGTCGCGGAGCGTTGCGCGGTCGTCGAAGGTCAGGCGCAGTGTGTGGCCGATTGGGCCGAGGTGCCCATCGAGCCGACGACGTCGGACGCCGGTCTGGTCGACCGAGACGGGGGCGGCTTCGTCGCCGACTTGGGTTATGGCAGCGACGGCGCGACGCTCCCGCCCAGCGGGGGGGGCCGCGCGGACGGTGGTGGCGCGCTGGTTTCGGACGCCCCCTCGGCCGGCTGTGCCTGCAGCGCAGGCCGCGATGGCGCCGCTGGCTTGGGCTGGCTCGGTCTGCTCGCCGCCCCCGCACTGCTGCGGCGTCGGCGGCGGCG
>Ga0209598_10001088_pt1 | contig 22169 bp, 22 predicted proteins | sample M_140807_EF_Meta_FD_187317 | JGI IMG/M metagenome (GOLD analysis project Ga0209598, IMG submission 187317) | Freshwater microbial communities from Lake Montjoie, Canada to study carbon cycling - M_140807_EF_MetaG (SPAdes) (version 2) | ecosystem: Environmental > Aquatic > Freshwater > Lake...
GTGATTGTGATGGCATTTGATGAAGTAGGACAAGCAGATACCAAGGCAAGAAAAGTAGAAATTTGTGCACGTGCTTATAAAATTTTAGTAGAACAAGTGGGCTTCGACCCACAAGACATCATTTTTGATCCAAATATTTTTGCGATTGCAACAGGTATTGAAGAGCATAATAATTATGCAGTTGATTTTATAGAAGCAACTAGAGAGATAAAAGCCTTAATGCCCTTAGCAAAAGTGAGTGGTGGTGTATCGAATGTGTCATTCTCGTTTAGAGGCAACGATGCAGTAAGAGAAGCCATTCATGCCGTGTTTTTATACCATGCTGTAAATGCAGGAATGGATATGGGTATTGTGAATGCAGGTCAATTAATTGTATTTGACGAGATTGAGCCTGAATTAAAAAAATTATGTGAGGATGTAATTCTGAATCAAAACAATGACGATAACCAAGCAACCGAAGCATTGATTCAATATGCAGATGCCTTGAAAGCAAAAGGAGAAGACGCAGGACAAGTCGCAGAAGCCAATAGTAAAAAATTAGCATGGAGATCTGGTTCTGTAGAAGAAAGACTAGCGCATTCATTGATCAATGGAATTACCGATTTCATTGAAGCAGATACAGAAGAAGCAAGATTACAATATAGTGCCCCTTTAGAAGTGATTGAAGGCCCATTGATGGCGGGCATGAATCAAGTAGGTGATTTATTTGGTGCAGGTAAAATGTTTTTACCACAGGTGGTAAAAAGTGCAAGGGTAATGAAAAAAAGTGTGGCTGTATTGACCCCATTTATTGAAGCCGAAAAAGAAAGATTAAAAAATGCCTCTGCTAATCCAAATGGTCAAACAAAAGGACCTGCTAAAATTTTACTAGCCACTGTAAAAGGAGACGTGCATGATATTGGAAAAAATATTGTAGGTGTGGTATTGGGCTGTAATGGCTATGAAATTATTGATATTGGGGTGATGGTACCTGCAGATAAAATTCTTGCAGAAGCAGAAAAATACCAAGTAGATATCATTGGATTAAGTGGATTGATCACCCCATCACTAGACGAGATGGTCTACATTGCCAAAGAAATGAAACGTCGTGGCATGACGATTCCACTAATGATTGGAGGTGCCACTACTTCTAGAATGCACACTGCGGTTAAAATTGCACCAGAATACAATGATGGTGTCATTCATGTATTGGACGCATCAAGAAGTGTGACTGTGGCTGGGTCTTTATTGAACAAAGAAACAAAAAAACCTTTCTTAGCAGAATTGGAACAAACCTATTTGCAATTAAAGGCTGACTTTGACAATAAAAAAACAGTGAAACAAAGCATCCCTTATGCAAGCGCATTAGAAAATAAAGTAGCAATTGATTGGAGCGGATTCAATGCCACTGCACCCAATTTCACTGGAAACAAAGCCATTGAAATAACAGATCTTTCTGTTTTGGTAGAGTACATAGATTGGAAACCATTCTTTATAGCTTGGGAACTCCATGGTAATTTCCCTGCTATTTTAACGGACGAAGTAGTTGGTGAAGTAGCAAGCAAACTCTATCAAGACGCACAAGCCTTATTAAAAAAGATCATTGAAGAAAATTGGTTAACAGCAAAAGGAGCTGTTGGATTTTGGCCAGCCACATCTACTGGTGATGATGTGATGGTTACGGACGGTACAAATCAAGTTGACTTACATTTTTTGAGACAACAAGCAAAAAAAGCAGCAGGTCAACCAAATTTCTCCTTGGCTGATTTTATTTGTCCTACAACCGAAAATAAATCAGATTATATTGGTGCATTTGCGGTAACCATTCATGGTATCGAAAAGCATATCAAAGCATTTGAGGATAATTTAGATGACTATAATAAAATTATTTTACAGGCATTAGCAGATCGTTTTGCCGAAGCATTTGCAGAATACTTGCATGTCAAAACAAGAAAAGAATATTGGGGTTATGCCAAAGATGAGCAATTAGACAACGAGGCATTGATTCAAGAAAATTATGTAGGCATTCGACCTGCACCAGGCTATCCTGCTTGTCCAGACCATACCGAAAAATATAGCTTGTTTAATTTATTGAACGCAGAACAACACACTGGCATTAGCTTAACAGAAAGTTTAGCCATGTATCCGGCATCAAGTGTTTGTGGATGGTATTTTGCACATCCTCAAAGTCAATATTTTGGATTAGGAAAGATTCAAAAAGACCAAGTCCTTGATTATGCGAAAAGGAAAAATCAATCTTTAGAGTATATCACTAAGTGGTTGCAACCTGTAATTGATTAATCTTTTTCAAATAACCACCAGAAACGTTTTCTTGGTGTGACCACATAATTTGAAACATATTTACGAATATGTTCAATAGCTTCGTCACAATCATCGGTTAATAAGATAAAGTCTTTATCTTCGGGAGAGATCGTGCCTTCTACTATCATATGATCCATCCAATGCATGAATGGCTCATGATAGTCCTTGCCCATAACAACAATGGGGAAATTTTTAATGATCTTAGTTTGGACCAACGTAAGGGTCTCAAAAAATTCATCTTGTGTACCAAAGCCACCAGGCATAATGACAAAAGCATAGGAATACTTGACCAATAAAACTTTTCTGATAAAGAAAAAACTAAAAGTAATGGACTTGTGAACGTAAGGATTGGGTGATTGTTCAAAAGGCAATCGAATATTACACCCAATAGATTTTCCACCAACTTCATAAGCGCCTCTATTAGCCGCTTCCATAATGCCAGGACCACCTCCTGTCATGGTTACAAAACCAAGTGCTGCAATTTTTTGACCCATTTTTCTTGCTTGTTCGTAATAAGGATGCCCTTCCTTAAATCGAGCTGATCCAAATACCGTGATACAGGGCCCTACAAAATTGAGGGCTCTAAAGCCTTTTATAAATTCAAAGAATATTTGTACAGCAAATTTGAACTCCTTTAACCTTGGTCTGGGACCATCTAATTCAACCAATTTTTGTGATGGAATCATCTTTTTATCAGGGATTGACTTACCATTTGTTTGCATATGCTTTGATGACCATTAATGGAGATGAAGTTAGAATAAAATAAGTATTAAACGTCTAAATCAACTAAATTTGACTACCCAATTTGATCCTGCTTAATGAAAAACAGCTTTTACTTTTTAAGTCTACTCTTTGCACAATCTATTTGTATCGCTTCGTTTGGGCAATCCAATCAAGTGACATTCGAACAAGTCCAAATGTATTCTAGTATTCAACCAGAGGGAAAATATTGGCGCCCCTCAGCAACACAAGTACAAGCATTCACTAGCATATTGGATTCTGCACTATTTAATCCATTACAACTTCAAAGAGACACAAGCTATCTAACTAAAATTAAAATTTTAACTAAATCAAATCAGATTGGAAAGCTAGTCATTGATTGGAGCGAAAGTGCCTCTTCGGCTTTTCATGCCTATTTAGAAATATATGAATTGCTACCAGTTCAAACTTTCAATAATTCAATGGTGAATGTCGTCATTCCAAAAAAAGATAGCATACAGTCCACTTGGTTTTTAACTTGTACCATTTTAGATCAAAATAAAAAACCCGTTTTTCAAAAAACGATTTTAATGGGTATGATCCCCATTTCCAATCAAGGTATTGGTTACCCAATGAATGTGCCTGTCACCACGCCCAAAAGCTTATTCAAAGCCATTCAATCTGGTATCAGCTATTTTGACAAAGATGGAGAAGAACTAACCTATATTGAAGCTAAAGTGCCTATCAGTTATGCTTCAGATAATTTTATGATGCCTTTGTTGCATGCTAAGCCAAGAATCTCAGTAGATACTAGTAAAGGTTTTATTCAGTTTATGCAAAATAATGCATTGGTTGTGCTAAGAACGCCAGCTGCAACCATGCAAAAAATTGACACGAAAGACAAAACAACCAATAATCCTTTTTTTGCTATTTTACCTGAAATAAAAAAAAGGACCAATACCATTTTTAAGGAATACTATCAAGCTTTACAACCCTTAAGGAATGTGAGTGAAAATAAAGATTATACACTGGAAGCCTATATTGAATTCAATCCAATGTTTGATCCGGAATTACCTGCCACCCCACCAATCCGATTTCTACCAGACAGTATTCATAAAATATTTTCCGACACCAATTTAATTGGCAGATTCAAAGTCATTGAGCAACCAGCGACTACTGGCTTCATGTTTAACTCAAATCAAATTTACAATGGGTATGACTCCAATTCGATTTATACATTAAATACAAAGTATCCAAAAGGCAACATCTTCCTATTTAAATCTATTGAAGGAACAATTGGTAAGGATGCCTTTAAAATCCTTTTCAATAATCAAATTGATGTTAGAATCATTTACATCAACAATGAGGCGATCATGGCTGCAAAAGGAAGGAATAAACCCAATTATTTAATTCCAATTCAGCAAGGGTATCCAAATTCAATTATCACGCTTTTATTATTGATTGCGTATAGTGAAATTTTTCAGTCACCAAATTAAAGATACATGCGCGTAGTCAGTTATAATGTGAATGGAATCAGAGCCGCTATCAAAAAAGGTTTAATTGATTGGCTCAAAGATTATCCAGTTGATATTTTATGTGTTCAGGAAACGAAAGCAAGTAGTACCGATATTGACCTAACTCTTTTTACCGATTTAGGTTACCATATTGCTTGGTATCCTGCAGCAAAAAAAGGATACAGTGGTGTGGCCGTATTTAGCAAGCAAAAGCCAAGTTTTATAGCGCATGGTACAGGGCACGAAATGAGTGATGCAGAGGGACGTGTCATTAGAGTTGATTTTGGCGACCTCACCATCATCAATGCTTATTTTCCTTCCGGCACAAGTGGCGACCTTAGACAAACTTATAAATACCAATGGCTGAAGGAATTTTACAATTGGGTAGAACAACTGAGAATAGAAAGACCAAATATCATTGTGGCTGGAGATTACAATATTGCACATCAAGCAATGGATATCCATGATCCAAAAGGGAATAAAAAATCTTCTGGTTTTTTACCCGAAGAAAGAGCATGGATGGATGAAATGCTTGCAAACAATTGGGTAGATAGTTTTAGACACATGCATGCAGATGCGACTGGTGCCTATTCATGGTGGAGTCAAAGATTTCCATCTGTTAGATTGCAAAACAAAGGATGGAGAATTGATTATCTTTGTACAACAAAAGTATTGGCCACAAAAATTAAAGATGCCTTTATCCTTCCAGACATAAAGCATAGTGACCATTGTCCGATTGTGGTAGAAATAAAAAAATAAACCCATGTTTGTATACAATATTAGTTTTCAAATAGACCCATCTATAGAAACAACTTGGTTGAATTGGATCAAGCAAAGCTTTATCCCAAGCTGTCTTTCAACAGCTTGTTTTGTAGAGCATCAGCTCTACCAATTAGACCTAGCAGCAGATCAGCCACCTACTTATACCCTGCAATTGTTTAGTAAAGTGGCAACAAAATTGATCGAATTCCAGAAAAAACACGCAGAAACACTCCTTTTTAGCGTTACCGAACAATGGGGAGATCAATGTTTTCACTTCAATACAAGTATGAAAAATGTGCATTGATTGTGGATAGCTAGGCTCCTAAAACCCATATCTGGCCTCGTTTTCATTTTTATAACCGCTGTAATTCAATACTGTAAAGGATTACAGCATAACGCTTTAATTATAGGTTCAAAATTAAAATATTGGATTTAAGCGGAAAGCCTTACTATTTAAGGGTTTTAGTGGAAAAATAAAAATTAAAAAAAACACTAAAATATTTTTTTGTTTCATCAAACTCAATAAATTTGTTCTATCGTTTAAAACTATAAAAAACACATCTATGAACAAAGCAGAATTGATCGCACACATCGCCGACTCAGTTGGTTGTCCAAAAACTCAAGCTAATGCAGCTTTAGACGCTTTTATCGAAGCAGTAACTAAATCTTTGAAAAAAGGTGACAAAGTAACTTTAGTAGGTTTTGGTACTTTCTCAGTATCTAAGCGTGCTGCAAGAACTGGTCGTAACCCACAAACAGGTGAGTCTATCAAGATTAAAGCAAAGAAAGTTGCTCGTTTCAAGGCTGGTAAAGAATTGAGCGGCAAGTTGTAATTTCAAATTAATTTGAATAAAAACCCTCGGATAACCATTTATTCAGAGGGTTTTTTTTATATTTGCCGTCCAATCACAAATTAAAAAATACAATATCATGGGCAGAGGAGATAAAAAAACAGCAAAAGGAAAGCGCTTTTTAGGTTCTTTTGGCAAAAGCAGACCACACAAAACAAGAAATATTAAGGCAGCAGCAGCGGCTCCAAAGGCAAACGCTTAATTTTTTTTAAAATAGATTCCCCCGATTATTCGGGGTTTTTTATGCCTATTTTTGCATCATGAAAAGCATTTACTTACTACTTGTATTTCAACTGATTGTTTTAGCAGGGAAAGCACAATGCTCCATCTGTACTAAAACAGCTGCGCAGATTGGTGAAGAAGCTGGAAAAGGTTTTAATGTAGGTATTCTCTATCTTGCTGCCATGCCATTTGGCATCATGGGCTACGTCGCTTACAAATGGTGGAAAAATGAAAAAGCCAGTTAATTTGAATGCTCGATTTTATTCCGCTGACTTGACCAGTCCTTGCTTACAAAAACTTATATGATTGAGTTTTAGTTGTTCAATTAATGCGTCATTAGTTTCTAGTTGATCCCTAGATGCAAGTGGATGATGTAAATGATATTGCACGCCACCAAATTTGATAAATTTTTTCTTTATACCTGCATTTGTTAAACGAATACAAATATCTGTATCCTCTCTTCCCCATCCATTAAATGATTCATCATATCCATTCACTAGATATAGATCGGATTTCCAAAATGCCATATTACACCCTTTTACATAATACAAATACTTCCCTTTTGTTTTATATGTATTTTGTAATAAGCCCATAAGTATTGGTATTCTAAGGGTATTGAAAAAGTTTTTCCCCTTCCACCTTAACGCAGCAAAATTTACTTTTTCTGATTCCAATAATTCTTGCGTAATTTTTTTACCTAAAAGCAATCTACTACCCGTAACAAAATACCCTTTTGCTTTAAGGCTTAAATGATCTGCAATAAATTGTGGATCTAAAATGATATCCCCGTCTATTTGAATGATATAATCTGATTGTACCATTCGTATGGACTTATTTCTTATAGCAGCTAATCTAAAGCCATTGTCCTCATGCCAAACATGAATGATATTAAGATTGGGATGATTGAGTTTAAAGGTTTGAATCAATTTAGTAGTCCTTTCATCAGAACCATCATCTGCAATAAGGACCTCATTAGGCAGGATAGTTTGATTGGCAACAGAAGTTAATGTTTGATGTAATGCTTGAGGCCAATTGTAGGTTGCAATTAATATGGCTACAGATGTTGAGGCGTTCATCAAAAATAATTTTGTGTAAAACTAAAGATATTAAAACCTTCTTTTGTAATCGCAACCGCTAGATCCTGTTCTAATTTTTCAAGATCCACCTGACGCATTTTTTGCGCAACAATTAGCTGAACTACTTTTGCAGTAATTAATTTTTTATTGACACCTAGTCCAGTCTTAGCAATTTGATGTGCATCCATTGCTTGAATTAAGTCTTTCATACCAACCCCTTGGGATGCGATTGTAGGGACTACTTTTATGAGTGCTACAGATACACCATGTTCCATGATCATCTGTCGAATATGGTTCGCAAATGTTTGCGCATCTGGTCGATCACTTTTATTGACTACAAATACATCAGCCACTTCCATTAATCCAGATTTCATCATCTGCACTTCATCGCCTGCTTCTGGCACTAACACCACCACAGTGGTATCAGCTAAAGAGGCTACCTCTACTTCGGATTGTCCCACCCCCACAGTTTCCACTACTATTTGATCAAACCCAACTGCTTGTAATAAAGTAGTCATTTCAATCATGGAGCTGTTTAAACCACCTAAATGCCCCCTAGAAGCTAGAGAACGAATGAATACTTGAGGATGCAAATACCAATCCTTCATGCGAATGCGATCTCCTAAAATGGCCCCTTTATGAAAAGGCGAAGAAGGGTCTACCGAAAGTACTGCTACTTTTTTACCTGCTGCAACCCACTCGCCCACCAAGCCTGCAATCAAGGTACTTTTACCAGCGCCTGGAGGACCGGTAATCCCAATGATTGGAATTGCCTTAGGGGCGAGTTGGGCCAAATACGCATCCGTCCCTTCCACTTTATTTTCTATTTGTGAAATGGTTTTTGCCAACAATAAAAAATTGCCTTCAGCAACACCTTTTGCGATATCTGTTACATCAAACATTTAAGATCGAATGATTTTATAATTTTTAAAATCAAAAGGACGAATGCCTGTCCACTTTTCAAAGTAGTATAAAATAAATTTTTTAAAGGATAACTTCTTTTTGGAAACATCTAAATCAATCACCCAATTTTTTTGTGCAATCCTGTCTAACATCACATTAGGATGCGAGCCTGTGAAGCGTTCCAAAGAATCAAATTCAGAGAAATCATAAAAATCTGGACTTGCTTTTATTTTTTCCATCTGAGTATCATCATTCCAAAATGCCGCACTCTCTTTTTGTTTTTTACGCATTTGCTCTGGACTTTTCACCCAGCCATAATGATAGATACTAGCATCAATGGCAGCTACCGGTAATTTTTGTTTACCAATTCTAAAACCTTGCGCATCCTTATAAGCACTAATGGCTTTATTATTTCTAATGATTCTTATTTCATGTGCATACCATTTTCTGCTATCACCCACATAATCATAAGTCCCATAAAAATGTTTGTATTTAAACAATAGCCCTTGCACTGCTAAATCGGCCTTATATTTTTCACAAGCAGCACGAATCGTTGGATGGTATTTTTCGTGTACGACCTCATCTCCTTGAATATAAAAAGCCCAATCAAAGCTGTCATCAATTAATTGAAATGCCTTATTGGTTTCATCTGCTAATACAACCCCACCTTTTCTTAAATCTTTATTCCAAACGGAGTGATGAATTTTAATTTTGGGGTTGCCAATCGATTCAATCAATGCAATGGTTTCATCTGTTGAATCCCCAATTAAAACAATCATTTCGTCCACCACAGGTAAAATAGAACGAATGGCTTCCAAGATCGGAAAGTCATTCACCACTGCATTTTTAATAATTGTAAACCCTGCAACCCTCATAATCGCTTATTTGTTCTTCAAATAACCGAAATCTTTTGCAACTTGCCTATTGTTTTACCTAAAGTTTGCTTGAAAGCAATTAATTTTGAACTACGAAAATCATTATGTCTACAACCATTTGTTTCGATTTTGGCAACACCCGATTAAAGGCGGCAATTTTTAAAGGCAACCATTTGGAAAAATTGGAGCTACTAGAAAATGATCCACTTTCAGCTGTTCAAAAATTATTAGACCAATACCAGCCAAGCAAAACATTGCTTTCCTCCGTGATCCATCACGATCAAGCCATTGAAAGCTTATTGACTGCATATGGTCCGTTTCATTTATTAGGCCCAGCAACCAAACTAAATTTCACTACGCCTGTAGGCAAACCTGAAACCATTGGAGCAGATCGTTTAGGACTTGTAGCAGCCGCTGTAGATTTATATCCCAAGCAACATAGTCTAGTCATTTGTCTTGGCACCTGTATCACGTATAATTTTGTCAATAATCGAGGACAGTTTTTAGGAGGGAGTATCTCTCCAGGGATGCAAATGCGTTTTAAATCAATGAATGATTTAACGGCACTTTTGCCATTGATTGAACCCGCGCCAAGCTTTGGTTTGGTCGGCTATGACACTAAAACCAACCTCCTCTCTGGTGTCGTTTTAGGGATGTCGGCAGAAATTAATGGTATAATTGACGCTTATGAGGCCAAATACAGCAAATTTAACGCCCTATTAACCGGTGGAGACCTTAGTTATTTTGTACCTCACTTAAAAAGAAGGATATTTGCCGACCCAAATTTAATTTATAAAGGACTATATGCGATTAGTGAAAAAAATACTTAGTTTAACCCCGTTCATTGGACTTTTCTGTTTTATAGCCCCATTAAAGGCTCAGATCAATTCCCCATTTTCAAGATATGGTGTAGGCAACGAAGTCTACAACAGCCAAAATGCTGCAAACCAAGGTATGGGTGGATTAACTGCTGCATATACCCCCAATATGAATGGCGCTTTTGGACAAAGTATCAATTTTAACAATCCAGCATCTTACGGAGGTATTTATATGACCACATTTGATATTGGCATGAACCTAACCAATAGCATTCTAAAAAGAACCAATCCTGCAGGAAAAGAAAAATCAACTTACTTAGTGCCTAATTATATTGTAGTAGGTGTACCCATTAGTAAAGCAAAAAAAATTGGATTTGCATTTGGATTAAGACCATTAACACAAATCAATTATTCAGTGAATGATTTTTATTATGACCCTAAAATTGGCGACTCCATCTACACCAATTACAAAGGAGAAGGCGGTATCAACCAAGTGTTTTTTGGATTGGGTAAAAGTTGGAAGTATCTGAGTATTGGGATGAACACAGGTTATAATTTAGGCAGGAAAAAAATAGATGTAGTTAAGGCGATTTTATTTAATAACGACTCTACTTTTTTTAATCAATCCTTATCTAGTACGAATACAAGTTTTGGTGGGGTATTTTTAAACCTAGGTATACAAGGTGAATTTCCATTATCAAGCTCAACCAATTCAGTTACAAAAGACAAAACAGAATATACCCTTAGCTATGGTGGAACTTACACCCTTGATCAAAAATTAAGTGGGAAGCAAGATATTTTAAGATCTAATGGCACTTTTACATCTTCGCAAGAAACACCGGTGGATACTGCGTTATTTCAAAAAGACATTAGTGGAAAAGTAGCGCTGCCAAGTAGCATCACAGCAGGTATTGCCTTACATAAAAAAGTGACCACGGTAAGGGGTAACTATGATCAATGGGTGATTGGCCTTGAATTGAATCAGTCTAATTGGAAGGATGGTTATAAATTTTATGGTGTATCAGATCAAGTACGCAATGCCACAATGATTCGTGCCGGTGCTCAATTGTCTCCTAATCCCTTCGCTTTTGAAAGTTATTGGTCTACAGTAACCTATCGATTTGGGATATTCAGTGGTAAAGATTATATCAATTTAAACAATATTGGATTAAATGTAAAAGGGCTAACAATGGGTTTAGGATTGCCTATCAGAAAGTATCGTTCTTATGATTACCAATTCACATTATTGAACCTAGCGTTACAGATGGGTCAAAGAGGTGGAGGCGCATCTAACTTTAAAGAAAATTTTGTTCAATTTACTGTAGGATATAGCTTGAGTGACGTGTGGTTCAATAAACGTAAATATGACTAATCCAACTATTCCTAAAATATTAAAATTAGCAGTTACTTTTTTGAGTAGCTGCTTTTTTATGACTTCATGTGAAAACGATGTAGATGCAGTAAAAGCACTAGGAGCAAAGGTTAGCGGGATGGATGTAGGAAAGGATGTCGCTATCTATATAAGTAATGATGGAAAACTAGGTGCTAAATTAACTGCGCCATTGATGAATAGATATTTAGAGGATAGTAGCAAAATGATTGAGTTTCCTCTTTCAATTCATGTAGATTTTTACAAGGATAGTAATCAAATAGAAAGTCAACTTTCTGCTAAATACGCAAAGTATAAAGAAGCCGAAAATATTATCTTTTTAAAAGAGGACGTTATTATTTTCAACACCCTTGGGGATACCTTATGGTGTAAGGAAATGTATTGGGATCAAAACACGGGTAAGTTTTATACCGAAAAGGATGTAGTGGTGAAGCAACACAACCCATTGGCTAAAATTTATGGGAAAGGATTAGAAGCCAACCAAAATTTGACAGACATTCGTATCTTTAAACCACAATCAAATAGCTACGCCATCCTTCAAGATAGCAGTAGTTTAAACCCCTAATTAAATCAGATGGACTATAGAAAAATGGGTAAAACAGGGCTCCAATTAAGCACATTAAGTTTTGGAAGCTGGGTGACATTTCACAAGCAAATAGATGACCGTATAGCGGATGAATTAATGGGTATAGCTTATGATGCAGGTGTGAACTTTTTTGACAATGCAGAAGTGTATGCAGCTGGAGAAAGTGAGAAGATGATGGGCCGTGTTTTAAGTCAAAAAAAATGGGATAGAACTTCAATTGTGCTGTCTTCAAAAGCCTATTTTGGATGGAGAGGAAAAGCCAATAAGCCAAACCAAACAGGATTAAGTAGAAAGCATTTAACTGAAGCATGTCATGAAGCATTACTTCGTCTTCAAACAGATTACCTAGATTTATATTTTTGTCATCGTCCAGATAAAACAACCCCCATCGAAGAAGTGGTACAAACCATGAATACCTTGATCCAACAAGGAAAAATATTGTATTGGGGTACCAGCGAATGGAGTGGTGTAGAAATTATGGAAGCACATAGAGTTGCAGAAAAATATAAATTGATTGGACCTTCCATGGAACAACCTCAGTATAATATGTTTGAGCGTAACAAAATGGAAAATGATTTTGTAGAGATCTTTAAAAATGTGGGTATGGGCACGACTATTTGGAGTCCTTTGGCTTCTGGATTATTAACCGGTAAGTACAATGATGGTATACCAGAGGGATCAAGAATGCAAATTGAAGGGTATGAATGGTTAAGAGATAGAATGTTGATGCAAGATAAAATTGCGAAAGTGAAGCAATTGGGTGCTTTAGCAAAAGCGTTAAAAGTAAGTACTGCTTCATTGAGCATCGCGTGGTGTATTAAAAACCCAAATGTATCTACTGCGATTTTAGGTGCCACCAATAAAACACAATTGTTAGACAATTTAACCGCACTAGAAACTGCTACACTATTGACCCCCGAGATCATGGAGCAGATAGAAGGAATCATTGACACTAAACCTGTATTGCCAGAATGGTAAACAAGTATTTTTGACTTAAAAATAAACTATGATTTTTGCCATCGTTGCATCTGTAATTTTAATTGGTTTTTTTTCTGGCTATGAGATTGGCTTTGTAAGTGCCAATCGTCTTAGTTTAGAGCTAAAGAAAAAACAAGGCAGCAGGGCAGGTAAAATCATTGCTGGTTTTCTTGAAGCACCAACACAGTTTATTGGTACTTGTTTAATAGGACTCAATATTTCATTGGTTGTTTTTGGTATCTTATTTGAAGAACTATTACACACACATATCTGGAGTAGATTTGGATTGGGCGATGGTGCCATTCTAGTAGGAAATACATTTGTTTCTACCTTTGTTATTTTATTTATTGGTGAGCTTGTTCCAAAAGCCATGTTTAAAGCAAGGGCAGCTTCCTTAATCAATACTTTCGCGCCAGTCGCACAATTTTTCCATATCTTATTTAAACCACTCACTGTGATTTTAGTGAATACGGCGCAATGGGTTTTAAGCAATCTATTGCAAGTTAAAATGGTGTATAAAAAAGAAGCATTTACTAAAGTGGATTTAGCGCATTTTATACAACAAACCAATGCGCATCAGGAACAACAAGAATTGAATACAGACTTATTTGAAAATGCATTGAGTTTGCCTGATATTAAAGTGCGCAAATGTTTGGTACCGAGAACGGAAATTATTGGTGTTGATTTATTGACACCAATATCCGAATTAAAGGATCTTTTTATCGAAACAAAATTAAGCAAACTCATTATCTACAATGATACGCTAGACAATATTGTCGGGTATGTACACCAGTTGGATTTATTTAAAAAGCCTACAGAAATTAAAACAATCTTACACCCTATTTTATTAGTGACTGAAAGTATGAATGCAGCAGACTTAATTAATCTATTCTCTAAAAAAAGAAAAAGTATTGCATGGGTGGTGGATGAATTTGGTGGCACTGCAGGGATTGTGACTATGGAAGATGTATTGGAAGAAATTTTTGGCGAGATCAATGACGAATATGATGAACAAGAGTTTTTAGAAAAGAAGCTTTCTGCCAACGAATATATTTTTAGTGGCAGGTTAGAATTGGACTATTTATATGAAAAATATGGCATCGACTTTGCCGCCGACAGCGCAGAGACTTTGAGTGGTTATCTCATCCATAAACATGAAGCCATTCCTAAAGTGCGAGAAGTGATTCATTTAAGTCATTTTGATGCTGAAATACTCTTAGTAAGCGACACCAGAATTGAGAAAGTAAAACTCACAATCCACTAGTACTATTTTTTAGTTTTACACCCTCATTTTGCCCTAGAAGCCTTAACTTTAGGCTTCATTCTTAATAATCCATGGCACTATTTGATCGTTTAAATTCAAAAGATGGCTCCGAGATGTCTTTCATCGATCATCTCGAAGTATTAAGAGGTACCATAGTTAGATCTGCAGCAGCAATTTTAGTCATGGCCTTAGTGATTTTTATAAAGCGTGACTGGGTCATGGACAACATCATTACTGGTCCAATTCAACCAGATTTTATTACCTATCGTAAATTTTGTGAGTTCAGTCATTGGGCTGGGTTAGGCGATGCATTGTGTATGCCTGCTGTAAAAGTAACCATGCAAAGCACCACATTTGGCGGACAGTTTTTGAGTAGTATTAGCATGGCGATTGTGGGTGGTATCATCACCGCTTTCCCTTTTATTTTTTATCAATTTTGGTCCTTTATCAAACCTGCTTTAAAAGAGCAAGAATTAAGAAATACAAGATTCATGATTTTTTGGGTCTCCTTCTTTTTCTTCTTAGGCGCAGCGTTTGGATTTTTCATACTAGGCCCATTCACTTTTAATTTCTTAGCAAGCTTCCAATTAGGCACCAAGAATGTGATCACGACCATGCCTACTTTTGCAGATTATTTAGATAATTTAACCAACCTTATATTGGGCTGTGGCATTGCATTTGAATTGCCTGTATTGGCTTTTTTATTGACTAAAATTGGTCTAGTCACCCCTAAGTTTTTAAGCGGAGCGCGTAAATATGCAGTAGTTGTAATTTTGATTGTTGCTGCATTCATCACACCAAGTCCAGATTGGTATAGCCAGACATTGGTCTTTATTCCTTTATATTCCTTATTTGAATTAAGTATTATCGTTTCTAGATGGGCTTATAAAAGTGTAAAGAAGGCAGAAGAAGAGTGGGAGTAATAATTAAATATTAATAAGTTCGCAACAAATTAAAATCGATTCATATGGCTTATGTTTTTGATCCTTCTAAACCTATCGCATTGGGTGCAGATCACGCTGGCGTAGCGTACAAACAAGAAGTAATAGATTGGCTCGAAAAAAAAGGATACCAAGTCAAAGATTTTGGCACTTATACGACTGATTCTGTGGATTACCCAGATTTTGCGCATCCTACTGCAACAAGTGTTGAAACTGGAGAAGCTGCTTTTGGTATTCTATTTTGTGGTTCAGCAAATGGGGTAGCCATCACAGCCAATAAACACGCAGGTATTCGTGCTGGTTTATGCTGGTTGCCCGAGGTGGCACAGTTAACAAGATTGCACAATGATGCAAATATCATTTGTATCCCTGCGAGATTTGTAGGTGTTGAATCTGCCATCGAAATGATTGATCTTTTTATGACTACCGCATTTGAAGGTGGACGACATCAAGGCAGAGTAGATAAGATTAGCTGCTAACAACCTAATTTCACCAAAAAATAACTACATTTAAATTAACTATTTCATTAAAATTAATCAACATGCGTAAAATTTTCATTGTACTGCTAAGTTTGAGTATTGGATTTGTGAATGCACAAACCATAGATGCCAACACAGCAGCTAAAACCATCACAGCAGCAGGCTTAAAAAAACACCTTAGCATCATTGCAGGCGAGGAAATGCAAGGTAGAGAAACTGGAACAGAAGGAGAAAGAAAAGCGGCTAGCTATTTAGTAAGCCAATATAAGAAAATGGAATTAACTCCTGGCAACGCTGGATCTTATAGAATGCCATTTAGTTTGTTTCAAGATAAATTAACTAGTTCAAGTTTAAAAGTGAATGGCGCAAGCTATACTTTAGACAAAGACTTTTGGATCAGTGCAGCCGCCGCACCACAAAATTTATTTACAAGTAGTGACGTATTTTTTGTAGGCGCTGAATTCAATGACAAGTCTACTTTAGATGTTAGAGGTAAGTTATTAATCAGCATAGAAGGTAAGGAAAGAGCCATGAGCAAAACGATGGCGGCACAAAAATTAGGTGCCATTGGTATCATCAATATTGCAAAAACAAATCCAACCATGCCAAGTAACTTAAGTGGTCGATTGGCTTTTGCTGCCAACACCAATACTTTTGTGAGCATGACTGTTTCTAAATCTGTTGGCGCTGCATTATTGGGTGGAACAAAAGATTTCAGTGATCAAGAATGGGAAACCATCCCTGTTGGCAAATATACTGCTGCCATTGAATGGACAGCAGACAGAACAAGTGTCACTATGCCAAGTGCCAATGTGATTGCCTGTATCCCAAGTAAAGAAAAATCAGATGAATATTTATTCATCACGAGTCATTATGACCACGAAGGCATTAAGAATGGTGTGATCTATTACGGCGCGGATGATGATGGATCTGGTACGACAGGTGTACTTGCGATTGCAGAAGCATTTGCATATGCAAGAAAAAAAGGATTTAGCCCAAAAAGAAATATTGTATTCATGAATGTATCAGGAGAAGAAAAAGGATTGTTAGGCTCTAAATATTATGGAGACCATCCTATTTTCCCATTGGATAAAACCACTGCCGATTTAAATATTGATATGATTGGTCGTATTGATCCAACTTACAAAGGAGATTCCATGAACTATGTATATGTGATTGGAGAAGATAAATTAAGTAGTGACTTACAACCTATCACAGATAAGGTGAATAAAAACTACAATATGGAATTGGATAGAAGATTCAATGATCCTAAAGATCCAAATCGTTTTTATTACAGAAGCGACCATTATAATTTTGCTGCAAAAGGGGTACCTGTCATTTTCTATTTCAACGGAACACATGCAGACTACCATAAACCAACCGATAGAGTGGAAAAAATCAATTTTGATTTGATGGAAAAAAGAGCAAGAGTCATTTTTGAAACAGCTTGGGAAATGGCTACAAGAGAAGAGATGTTAAAGCGCGATATGCCATTGAATATGCCAGCTACAAGATAGTCGAATAAAAGACCTTTTACTAAAATGCCCCTTCATTTTGAAGGGGCATTTTTATTGCTTACCTATTTTTTCGAACGATCATTATATTAAACTACTGTCCTAAAATATATGAGAATATCAATGGCACTACAATCGTGGCATCACTCTCTACAATAAACTTAGGCGTATGAATATCTAATTTACCCCAGGTAATTTTTTCGTTAGGAACCGCACCAGAGTATGATCCGTAAGAAGTGGTACTATCACTAATTTGACAGAAATAACTCCAGAAAGGCACATCATGCCATTCAAGATCTTGGTACATCATTGGTACGACACAGATAGGAAAATCACCAGCGATACCTCCACCCACTTGGAAGAAACCTACGCCTTTACCACCGCTATTGGCGCGGTACCATTCTGTTAGTTGCACCATATATTCAATACCGTTTTTAACCGTACTTGCTTTCAATTCATTTTTGATCACATAACTAGCAAAGATATTTCCAGTGGTGCTGTCCTCCCATCCTGGCACAACGATTGGAATATTCTTTTTAGCAGCAGCTACCACCCAACTATCCTTAGGATCAATTTCGTAATACTGCTCTAATTCACCGCTTAAAATAACTTGGTACATAAACTCATGCGGAAAATAACGCTCCCCTTTTGCTTCCGCTTCTTTCCAGAACTTAACAATATGCTTTTGCAATCTTCTAAATGCTTCTTCTTCTGGAATGCAAGTATCCGTCACACGGTTGTAATGATTTTCTAATAAATCCCACTCATCCTGTGGTGTTAAATCTCTATAATTAGGGACACGCTTATAGTGGCTATGCGCTACAAGGTTCATCACATCTTCCTCTAAATTGGCACCAGTACAGCTGATAATCGCAATCTTGTCTTGACGGATCATCTCCGCTAAACTAATTCCTAACTCGGCCGTACTCATAGCTCCAGCCAAACTCACTAACATCTTCCCGCCTTCTAATAAATGGGTTTCATACCCTTTAGCAGCATCTACTAAGGCAGCAGCATTAAAATGTCGATAATGATGCTCTATAAACTGTGAAATAGGTCCTTTACTCATGTCATTTGATTTGATGCAAAAGTAATTTATTTAGGCAGATTTGCCCAATTCATGTAAAAGGTTCCAAAGGCAAAAATTTTGTACCTTGAGGCTCAAATTGAACGCCATGAATACTAAAAAATACGGACCTTGGCTTGTTGCCCTGATGATTATTGCCCCATTTATTTATGGAGCCTTAATTTTTCCTCAATTACCGAGTAAAATCCCCACCCATTTTAATATCGAGGGGAAGGCAGATGCCTGGGGTGGCCCATCTAGTATTTTTATTGGGCCTGGCATTATGGGGGCGGTGAGCATTTTTATTTATGTGTTAATGTCAAATCTAAAAACATTCGATCCAAAAAAATACGACGAAGCCAACGATACACTCTATAGCAATTTTGCCGTTTTGACGGTTGCTTTTTTAAGTGCTTTAAGTACCATCATTATCTATAGTTCAACCCATTCGGATGAAATCAATGTAGGTAAATTAATTCTACCCTTAGTTGGATTGTCATTTGCTGGGCTAGGTTGGTATATGCCTAAGTTTAAGCAAAATTATTTTGTAGGATTTAAATTGCCTTGGACATTAGAAAATGTAGACAACTGGAATGAGACGCATAAAGTAGCGAGCAAATATTGGATCTATGGAGGATTGTTTCAGGCAGCTGTAACCTTAGTATTGCCAATGAAATTCGGATTAATTGGTTTTATGTTAGCAACCGCAGTGATGGTAATTGTGCCAGCTGTCTTTTCATATCGTATGTTTAAAAACGGAAATCAAATAAAAAATATTTAATACAATTTAAGATGAGCAATAAAAATAACTTAGGGACCAAATACATTCATGCAGGCGCGCATCCAGATCCAAGTACAGGCGCTATTATGACACCTATTTACCAAACCTCTACCTACGTACAATCCGCGCCTGGCGTACATCAGGGCTATGAATATGCAAGAAGTCAGAACCCAACTCGCTTTGCTTTAGAAGAAGCATTTGCGGTGATAGAAAATGCAAAATTTGGATTGGCTTTTGCAAGTGGTGTAGCAGCTACAGATGCAGTGATGCGTTTATTAGTTCCTGGTGACGAAGTGGTTGCAGCGCATGATATGTATGGCGGGTCCTTTAGGTTGTTTTCAAAAGTGCATGAGAAGATGGGCATCAAATTTATTTATGTAGATACTTCTGATGTCAATAATGTTGCAGCTGCGATGACTGATAAGACAAAATTAATTTGGGTAGAAACGCCTACTAATCCATTGATGAATATTACAGATATCGAAGCGGTATCAGCCATTGGTAAAAAACACAACTGCATTATTTGTGTAGACAATACATTTGCCTCTCCTTATTTACAAAATCCCTTGGATCAAGGTGCCACCATTGTAATGCACTCGGCTACTAAATATTTAGGAGGTCATAGCGATGTCATTCAAGGTTGTTTGATGCTGAATGATCAAACACTAAGAGACCAATTGTATTTTATCCAAAAAAGTACGGGCGCAGTGCCAGGACCACAGGATTGCTTTTTAGTATTAAGAGGCATCAAAACATTGCATGTAAGAATGCAAAGACATTGCGAAAATGGGGAACAAGTAGCCGCCTATTTACGTCAACATCCAAAAGTGGCAAAAGTATACTGGTGTGGATTTACAGACCATCATAACCACGATATTGCTAAAAAACAAATGCGTGGATTTGGGGGCATGATGAGTTTTGTATTAAAAGACGATAGTGTTGCAGCAGCCACAAAAGTATTGTCAAGTACAAAGATATTTTCATTGGCCGAAAGTTTAGGCGGTGTAGAATCTTTAATCAACCACCCTGCAAGTATGACCCATGCATCTATTCCACGTGAGCAAAGAATTGCAAACGGACTTGCAGACGGATTAATTCGTTTAAGTGTAGGGATTGAAGATGCCGAAGATATCATTGCAGATTTAGCACAGGCCATTGGATAATGAACCCTGCAATCAAACAATTACTCGATCAAAAAGTAAAGCAATACAATCATATTGACTTTATCGAAAAAGATCCAATTAGTATACCCCATTTATTTACAAAGCAGCAGGACATTGAGCTTGCTGCTTTTTTTGCCGCCATCTTTGCTTGGGGTAATCGTGCTACCATTATTCAAAAGTGCAAGGATTTGCTTGAAAGAATGGACAATGTCCCTTTTGAGTTTTGTACCCAACACCAAGCAAAAGATTTAAAAAAATTAGCAGGTTTTGCACATCGCACATTCAATGATACGGATCTATTATATTGTATCACTTTTTTTAAACAACATTATGCCACGCAAAAAAGTTTAGAGACTGCTTTTTTTATTGACCAACAATCAGGTAAAAAAATAAAAACAGTAGAAGCGGGATTGAACCATTTTAAAAATTATTTTTTCTCATTAGAGGATGCACCTTACCGAACTAAAAAACATATTGCTTCTCCAGAAAACGGATCTACTTGTAAAAGATTGAATATGTTGCTAAGATGGATGGTGCGCAAGGATCAACATGGGGTTGACTTTGGTTTGTGGAAAGCCATCTCCCCTGCAGATCTAATCATACCTATCGATGTGCATGTGGCTAGGGTGTCCAGAAGTTTTGGGCTAATCTCCCGTCCTCAAATAGATTGGTTGACTGCGACTGAATTAACTGATTATTGCCGAACTTTAGATGCAAGAGATCCTGTCAAATATGACTTTGCCTTGTTTAGTTTAGGTGTCACAGAAAAAATCAGATAAAAATAGTCTCATGGAAAAAACATTTTCCGAATTAGAACAACTAGGGCCTAGCGATTTAATCATTTATATCAATGATTGCATACAACATGATTTTAATAAGTTGGTGCAACTACTATACCGTATTGATGTATCTGAAGAAAAATTAAAATATATATTACAATTAAACCCTAATGAAGATGCCGCAAAATTAATTGCAGCAGTGATTGTAGAAAGATTAGCTGCTACCAAAGCAGCAAGAGCAAGTTTTAGTACGACCAATAAAATAGATTCATCCGTCACAAAGAACAATGACATGCAAGATGAAGAACTTGAGCGATTTTAATTTCTAATTTACGTATCAAAATTTAACCAATCACTCAATACTTGATTTTTTACAAATCCCCTAATTGAGGACGTAGCACAATATCTTCTACCACCGCTTGAGGGCTTAATTGTGTCGCCGCATAAATCATTTTAGCTACATCGTCCGCTTCCATAATTCGATCTTCTGATACGCCAGACCCCTTCCAGCTATTGGTATAAGTGGCTCCAGGACAAACCGCTGTCACTTTAATGCCCTTGTCTTTTAATTCTAATCTTAGGTTAGTAGAAAAACCTAATAGTGCATATTTAGAAATACTATAAGACCCGCCATGAGGATAGGCTTGTAATGAAGCGATAGAACAGATATTAAATATATGACCTTGTTTTGCTTTGATCATAGCAGGTAATAAATCACGTGTCAAATGATACGCCGAAAACAAATTGGCATTCAATTGTGCTGCTAATTGGCCATCCGCCTCATCTTGTAACTGACCCGGTAAAAAATATCCCGCATTGTTGACCAATACATCTGGGGTGGTTCTTGCTAAAACCCATTCAGAAAAACAGTGCACTTGTGCTTGAATAGACAAGTCTGCATGCACAAAGTCCACCTTTATAGTAGGATATGTTTTTTGTAAGGATGCTGCTGCACTAGAGAGATCTGCACCCGTTTTACTTGTTAGATACAAATTGTGTCCAGCTGCTGCAAAAGCATTTGCAATGGCAAAACCTATCCCTTTTGAAGCACCAGTAATAATGATATTCATAAATTCATACTTTACTAGATAAAGATAACAAGCAATATGGTAATTTAGCATTTCAATTACCAATTCATCCGATCCTCATGGCGTATAAAGACCTATTTTTTGACTTAGACCATACCCTTTGGGATTTCGAGACCAAT
>Ga0209598_10001089_pt1 | contig 22165 bp, 20 predicted proteins | sample M_140807_EF_Meta_FD_187317 | JGI IMG/M metagenome (GOLD analysis project Ga0209598, IMG submission 187317) | Freshwater microbial communities from Lake Montjoie, Canada to study carbon cycling - M_140807_EF_MetaG (SPAdes) (version 2) | ecosystem: Environmental > Aquatic > Freshwater > Lake...
GAATTTCCAGGTCAGACCGAGTTTTTTGCGGCGAGGGCCGGAGTGGAGGATTTTGCGATGTGTTTGACCGGCGGGGCGCTGACTGTGGCCCTTGTGACGGCGCATGTGCCGTTGGCGCGAGTCGCTTCGTTGCTGAGTTTGGATGAAATCGTGAGGGTTGGTCGCTTGTTGCAGGATTTTTTGATTCTCAGAGGCAAAAAAAATCCCCGCATTGCTGTGGCTGGCTTAAACCCTCATGCGGGCGAGCAGGGCGACATAGGGCGCGATGAAATCGATATCATCGCACCTGCGGTGGCTTGTTTAAGCCAGATGGGGAACTTTGTCGGGCCGCTGCCGCCGGATACGCTTTTTCACAGGGCCGTGGAGGGTGACTTCGACGGGGTTCTCTGCATGTATCACGACCAAGGGTTGATCCCGCTCAAGCTGCATGCGTTCCACGAAGGTGCGAATGTCACGCTCGGTTTGCCATTTATTCGCACGAGTCCCGATCATGGCACGGCCTTTGATATCGCAGGTCGTGGGATTGCGCGGCCTGACAGCATGAGGCACGCGATTCAACTTGCGGTGGAATTGGCGCTGGCGCGCTTGGTTTAAACAACCTGTCGTATGAGGCGCTGGATATCATCTGCAAACTCCATGCGGTCTTCTGGAGCGGCGCGGTCGATGTAGAGGATGCCTTGGGTGTGGTCGAGTTCGTGCTGGATGGCGCGGGCGAGAAGGCCGTCGGCTTCGAATTCGATGGTGGTTCCATCGAGGCTGAGGGCCTTCACACGAACTGAGAGTTGGCGTGAGACATTGGCTGAGAGTTCCGGAAAACTTAGACAGCCTTCGCTCTCGATGTGAACTCGTCCGAAGGTTTCCACCTCGGCGTTGAGGAGCACCAGGGGCATGAGGGACTCGAAATCAGCCCGCTTGCCGCCGATGCGCATGGCACTGGGGCGCTTTTTCATTTGAGGCACATCGAGAACGAACATCTGGAGCGGCATTCCGATCTGTTGTGCCGCGAGTCCCAAACCCTCGGCCTCTCGCATGGTCTCGATCATGTCCATAGCGAGTTGGCGGATGGAGTCGTCAATCTGGTCGACACGTGCCCCCGGCGTGCGTAGGGCGGGGTGGTCAAAAGTGGTGATTTCAAGGATCATTTTGAGGATTCGGGTTGGGTGAAGGTCGGCACATCGCGGAGACCGGCTGCTTTGAGTGAGTCGAGTATTTTTACCACGGTGCCGAAAGGGGCCTCCCGGTCGGCTTGCATGGCAATGCCCCGGCTTGGCTGGGTTTCCCGGATCTTTTGCAAGGTGGCTGTCAGATTTTCGATGGTGACGGGTTTGTCATCCAGCGTGATTTCCTTTTCAGACTTCACTCGCAGCACCGCGGGTTCTTTCTCTGAGGAGGCACTTGCCTCGGCGGATTTGGAATCGGGCAGGTTGATCTGCAGCTGGGGCTGCGGCTTTCGGAAGTTTGTGGTGACGATGAAAAAAATCAGCAGGATCGCCAAAATATCGATGAGTGAAACGATATTGATGAACGGGCTGCGGCGTTTTCGTGTGTAAAACTGCATTTCGCTCGGGCTGCTATTGGGGTTGGTAGAGCTTGGCGAGAAGGCTGGCTGCGATGGATTCCATCTCGACGGCCAGCATTTCTATTCGGCGCTGAAAATAGCTGTGGGCAATCAGGCTGGGCACGGCCACGCCGAGTCCGGCGATGGTAGTGTTCAGGGCTTCGGAAATACCTCGCGCCACCAGCACGGGATCGCCGTTGTTTCCGAGTGTGGCGAAAATACCCACTAGGCCCGAAAGCGTTCCCAGGAGGCCGAGAAGCGGGCCGGTGCCTGTAGCAATTTCCAACATAACGAGGCCTTTTTCCATTCGTGCGATTTCATGTCTGGCACAAGTCTGGACGGCTTCCAAATTTTCGGATTTTGACCAGTTCAGATGTGAGATGAGTCTTGAGAGAATGAGCGAGATGGCCGAGGGATGCCGCTCCATTTCCTCCTGCAGGGATTGGAGGGTTTGTCCAGGCCGCAGGTCATCGACGGCTTCTGCGACCTGTCTGGGAATAATGGCACTTTCGCGGAGTCGCCAAGCGCGGAGCAGAATCGATGTGAGCGTCAGGATCGAAAGCAAAACCAGCAGCACCATGAAGGGGCCGCCCTTTTCGAAAAAATCGGTAATCGCCGAAAGCGTCGTTTGAGATGTCATCAGTGGCCGATGATCGTAAACGAGAAGTCGATTTCGAGGCGACCGTTTTCGATCAGCTTGGCGACTTCCTGAGGCATCGGAGGGATTTCAGCCTGCACCACCGAAGCAAGGCTGACGGAGGCGAAGCTCTCATTCGAGGAGTTCGAGAGAACCTGTGGGAATTTGATTTTTCCCTCGGGTGTCACGGTGAAGCGGATATCCACCGTCCCGATATTCAGTAGGCCCATTTGCGAATTCACATAGTAATACCATCTCGAGCCGATGGCGTCGGAGACCTGTTTTTTATAGCGCCCCAGTGGTGTGGCATTCGCTTCCAGCGAGGCTTTGCCACGGTTTGAAACATTGCCGCGTAGGCGAGTCACGCGGGTTTCCGGTCGGAAACCGGATTCCGAGCTCTGGCTGGGGCGAGTTGCTGTTTTCGCCTTCTGTGCCGGTGTTGGCTTGGGAGTTGGCTTCGGCGCTTCAAGAAGAGCCAGATCGGTCTCTATGCGCGGGGTGGGGGAGGCCTCGGCCTCCGGCGCGGATTGCTCTGCGGCTTGGGCGGTTGGCATTGCTTGAGCAGGCTTCTGACCCGCGGCGTAGCGCTGGTCACGCAGGTCGAGGCCTTGGTCCTCGCGGCCTTCGAGGGATGGCATCGCCTCCTGACCAGTCGGTGCGGCTTCGCTCGTGGCGATAGAATCATTATCCGATTCAAAAGCCGCATCCTTGTTTGGTTGTCTCGCGAGTTTTTCCTGAGGCGGAGTGCTCACAAATTGCGGTGGTGCCTTCGAAGCCGGGGGCATGGGGAGAATGGTGAGCTGGGGCGGTTCTTCGAGAACTGTGCTTGTTTCTTTGCGAATGCCAGCTCCTTTCAAAAGGAAAAAAGTCACCGCCAGCAGAAAAAAAAGATGGACGAGCAGCGAGGCAAGAAGTGCTGCTGCTGTCTCCCAGCGCCACGTATTTCTTCTCATGCCCACTGAATTCATCTGGGCAGGTTAGTCCCAGTTCGCGCTCTCGGCAATTCCATGTCTTGACCATGCAAGAAGTCGCGTGACATCATACTACTTCAGTAAAAAACCTACCTCTACCGTGGACATCAAAGAAATTCGCACACTCATCGACCTCATGAAGAAAAACGGCGTTGCCGTTTTCAAAATGGAGCGGGAAGGCTTCAAAATCACGCTCAAGACAGCCGGTGCCGTCGGGCCCGCCCAGTATGTCACCAACCAACCGGTTTTTTCGGTCAGCGAGTCATCCGCACTTCCGGCCATCGCCGCAGAGGCCCCGGCTTCGATTTCAGCTCCCGCGGTAGCCTCGGGTGGGATCGAAATCAAATCTCCCATGGTCGGCACTTTTTACTCCGCTTCGTCGCCAGATTCTCCTTCCTTCCTCACGGTTGGGCAACAAGTGACGCCGGATACCGTTGTCTGCATTATCGAAGCCATGAAAGTCATGAACGAGGTCAAGGCCGAGGTCTCTGGTATCGTCACGGAAATCTGTGCCGAAAATGGCAAGCCCGTTCAGTTTGGACAGCCTCTCTTCCGCCTCAAGTAATTCCTCGGCCACCCCGCCATGTTTAAAAAAATTCTGATCGCCAATCGCGGCGAAATCGCTCTTCGCATCATTCGCGCCTGCAGGGAACTGGGCATCCAATCGGTGGCCATTTATTCCGAGCCCGATATCGATAGCCTTCATGTGCAACTCGCTGATGAGGCTATCTGTATAGGGCCAGCCGTCAGTTCGGAGAGCTATCTCAAGATTGACCGCATCATCAGCGCCGCTGAGATTTGCGACGCCGACGCGATCCATCCGGGGTATGGATTTTTGGCGGAGAATGCGCATTTCGCTGAAGTCTGCGCCAGTTGCAACATCAAGTTCATCGGCCCCACGCCTCAAGCGATTCGCCTCATGGGCGATAAAAATTCCGCCCGCGATTGTGCCCGCAAGGCTGGCGTCCCGATTTCGCCCGGCAGCGACGGCACGATTGATACCGAAGCTGAGGCCCTCCGCGTCGCCAGAAAAATCGGCTTTCCCGTGATGATCAAAGCTGTCGCCGGTGGCGGCGGTCGCGGCATGCGCATAGCAAGCAACGAAGGCAGCCTAGTGCAAGGATATCACGCCGCTCGCATGGAGGCGGAGAAGGCATTTGGAAATGGCGCGGTTTACATCGAGAAATTCATCGTCAATCCACACCACATTGAATTCCAAGTTTTTGGTGATGTTCACGGCCGTGTGGTCCACCTCGGTGAGCGCGACTGCTCGCTCCAGCGACGCAACCAGAAGATCGTCGAGGAGTGCCCTTCGCCACTCATGTCTCCCGAGCTTCGCAAAAAGATGGGCGATGCATCGATCAGCCTCTGCCAAAGCGTCGGCTACACAAATGCTGGCACCATTGAGTATCTCGTGGACGATCATGGGAATTTCTACTTCATGGAAATGAACACCCGCATTCAGGTGGAACATCCCATTACCGAGGAGGTCTACGGATGCGATCTCGTGAAGCAGCAAATTCAGGTCGCTGCTGGCGAACATCTGAGTAGCTATGTCGTTGAGGCCCAACCTCGCGGTCACGCGATCGAGTGCCGAATCAACGCCGAGGATCCAGAGAAAAATTTCCAACCCTGCCCGGGCAATATCGACCTCTACTACGCACCAGGCGGGCGAGGCATCCGCATCGACTCCCACGCCTATGCCGGCTACCCGATTCCATCGAATTACGATTCGATGATCGCCAAAGTCATCGCCACCGCCTCCAGTCGCACCGCCTGTATCAAACGCATGTCGAGGGCTCTCAACGAATACATGATCACTGGAATCAAGACCACGATTCCCTTCCAACAAGCGATCATGCACAACGAGTCCTTCCGACAAGGCAAATACCACACTGGCTTCGTCGAGCAGCTCCTACGCGACGGCGTGCCGATGATGCGCTGAGGTTTTTACGCCCCATCCCAAAATACTTGGAAGGTCTCTTATGCAGCGCTATCGCTGTATCTGGAGAGCCTCCGTTATCGATTCAAACTCTCCGGCTTGTCATCAGATGACTTGCCAGGCGGGTTTGTTGTCGAAGACCCAGCGGTAGTAATCGGTGCGGGTGAGTTCGGATGCTGCTTCTTCGTCGAGGCAGAAGATGGCGGAGGGGTGGAGTTGGAGAGCGGAGGCAGGGTTCATCGAGGTGATGGGACCTTCGACGGCTTGGGCTATGGCTTGGGCTTTGTGTTTTCCTGTCGCGAGGAGGACGGTTTTGCGGGTGTCGAGAATGGTTCCGATACCCATGGTGATGACATGGAAGGGCACCGCGTCCTCGCTACCGAAGAAGCGGGCGTTATCCTTGCGAGTGCGGGCGGTGAGGGTTTTGATGCGGGTTCGGGAGGCAAGGGAGGATGTCGGTTCGTTGAAGCCAATGTGGCCGTCTGTGCCGATGCCGAGGAGTTGGAGGTCGATGCCCCCAGCCTCGCGGATTTTTTCCTCGTAGCTTTGACAGAATGATTCCGGATCTGCCGCCATGCCGTCTGGGATATGGATGTTTGCCGTATTGATGTTCACATGCCGGAAGAGATTTTCGTGCATGAAGGCGTGGTAGGACTGCGGATGGTCGGCTCCGACGCCGATGTATTCGTCGAGATTGAACGATGTGATCTGCGACCAATCGAGGTTTTGCTCGATGAGTTGTTTGTAGAGTGGCACGGGGGTTCCGCCTGTCGCGAGGCCGAGAACCGCATTGGGCTTGGTGCGGATGAGATGGGTGAAGAGGCGGGCGGCCATTCTGGCGGCCGATTCAGCATTGGGTTGGATGATGACTTCCATAGGGTGTTTTAAAAATAAGGATTCAGAGCCGTGCAGACGCTTTCTTCGAAACGGCGGATCGCCTGGCACGTGAACTCCACCACGCTCAGCGTGTCGTCCAGAATCAAGGGCGTGAGGTCCATGCCAACGAGAACCTGAGTGGATTCATCGCCTTCGCGTGGCTCGTAAAATGTGGCATTGGCTGAGCGGCGGCCGGTCACGGCGAGGTCGTAGCGTTTTCCGCCGACGATTTGTGAGGCGAAAACAGTGTTGAGCCGATTGGCCAGATCGTCATGGCCGCTCACATCCATTCGAACTTTTTCCGAGTCGAGCATCCAATCCAAGTCTCTCCAAACTTCGCATCCAATCAGTTGCTTTGGTCGTTCCTCGAGCGGGAGGGTGCGGAGCGCGTGCAGGAGAGAGGCAAAGACGCCCAAGTGGGTCTTGTGCTTGTCCGCCGGGTTGTGGGTGTAGACCACTTCGGGATGCGTGGCTTTTAAAACCCTTATCAAATCCTCGCGCAGACGGGTGTCGGTGGGATCAGTCACAGAAGAACTCGGGTAGCCGAGCTGAACCATCAATCCAAACTGGCCAATCTCGGCGGCTTTGTTTTGCTCGCTCGAGCGGACCCTGCCTAGCTCCTCAGGGGTCATGTCGGCGAAAACCCCGCTGCGCGAGCTGCCGCGGCCATCTGTGCAGGTCACGCCCCCGAACCAGCGGTCGCTACGTTCCATGCACTCCACGATGCCGTGGAAGGCCATGAACTCGAGATCGTCGTGATGAGCGCCGACGCCGAGGTGCGTGACTCTTGAAGCGGCATCAGGAAGGGAAAAGGAATCCGGAACGAAGACTTGAGCTGCTGAAGTGGATGCAAAATTTAATGATATCATGCGGATGCGTGAGGAATCTCCTAACGAGGGCCTCAGATGATTTTTTATCCGATTTCCTATGGCGCTGCAAACAAGCAACCCAATCTAGTTTTCACTCGAGTTTGTTTTTTGAGAGCGGACTTCACAAACTGGTGAATAGGCCTGCAACTCATCTTTGCATTCTCTCGGGCTCCTGAATTGGCTTTTCTGCGCTGGGGTTGTCCGCTGCATCGGCGTGAAAGAGGGCTGCCAATTGTTTGCTGGTCTCTGCATCGTCCAGCACGCCGAATTCCCGGAGTTCGGATTCAAAGAGACGCAGACCGGCGATTTCCTGCACAGGCAACCATTCATTGATGTGCCGGTGAATCGAGCGCAGATCGGTATTCGCCGGCTCCTCGTCCTCAATCAAAATCGACACATCATCAATCCCCCCGCCCGAACTCGCAGGCGAGACCGGCATCGCCGAGACTTGAATCCATCCATCCGAGCGCATGGAGCGTGTATCACCCGCCAACCAGAGCAGAACGGCGCCGTCGATGAGGCATGTGCGAGCGCGCATGTGCAGCCGCATATCCGAGGGGCGATTCCGCAATTCCTCAAAAAGCATCAGCGCATTGTCATGGAGAAGGATTCCCGGACCTATGAGCTCGATTGTCAAATCCCGTGGAGCGCTTGCCAATGCCTCCTCCAGAATTCCAAGGAGGCGGGCTGGATCCCTCTCGGCCAGATTCAGGTGAATCTTCTGATTCCTTTCCGGGATGAGTGGAGTCGCATGTGCTGGCACATCGAAATGGAATTCCGTCTGCGTTGCTGGTCCTTTCTGGGACTCGTTCTGAGGACGGATGAGTTTCAGGGCGGCACTGAGGAGTTGAGTAAGCGTGGTGTTCATTTCGCTGCACAGGCTACCAACCTCGGTCGGACATCCGCTGGGGGAGGAAATTAAAATTTTCAAAAAAGTCCCCCCTTGTTTTTCATGTCCGCGCCAGCTTGGGATCAATCGCCGGGCTCGTATTCTGTGATTTTGGCGATATGCACTCCGACATTCATCATCAGGCCGGTTTGAGCGAATGCGAATGTGAGGATTCCTGGTCTTTGGTTAGTGGTAGAGGCCGATTGGGAAAAAATCCCATCGCCTATAACGAGGTTTGGGGAACTCCCGATTTCAAATCCTCTGGAGTCGTAAAGGTAGTCCAGCGCGTCCTCACTCATGAAAAAAATCGCATACCCGAATTTCTGGATTCCTATCTCCAACCCGCATGACAAGGCTGTGAGATTGTGAAAACTCCTAGCCTTCATTCTTTCGAAAAGGACACCCGTGGCGGTTTCCACGCCGACTCCCAGAGCGAGTTTTTTGGTATCTGGAAATACGAGAATCGCATAGGCGCGATCCGCGTTCTCAGAGGCCACCCGGCTGTGCCTGAAAAGACGGCTCAGAGCGCCTCGTGCCTTCTTTTCAAGCTCGTTCGGTGGGACGGCCTCCGCATGAGGTAACAGCCCGATGGAGACGCCCAGCAACAGAATGCCGAACAACCATCGCTTTCCAACAAGGGGCAGAGTTTTCATCGGCGCAAGATGTCTGGCACAGGCGGTGTCGCCTATGGGGTGAAGTCCTGACGCTCTCGGCAAACCGCAGGCGAGGGCGGTCAAGTGCAGGATTTGGAAATTCTCAGGTCTCCGCAATAATTGCATCGCCACGACATCAAGGCGCGTAAGAGTGGCATGGCAAATATTCTTATTACTGGCGCATCGAGCGGAGTGGGGGCTGCACTGGCGGGGCGCCTCGCAGCTCGTGGAGACTCGCTTTTTCTTAGCGGACGCTCTGAGGAAAAACTCAAGAACCTCGGCTTGAATGCTCACACTTTCGCGGCTGATCTCACCTCCCCCGGAGTGGCAGAGAAACTTGTCGCGACCGCTATTTCGGAGATGGGTTCCATCGATGTCGTCATTCACTGTGCAGGGATTGGCCTGATCAAACCGGCTTCCGACACGACGGATGCTGAATTCACACATGTCATGAACGTCAACACACGAGCTGCATTTCTCCTCGCACGTGAGACCTGCAAAGCAATGGCTGCTGCAAAGAAGGGGCTTTTTATAACGATCCCCGGCATTCTCGGGAAGGCTCCCATGCGCAATGCCTCGGCCTATGTGGCCAGCAAATATGCGCTCACCGGGATGATCAAATGCTTTGCCCAAGAGTATCAGCGCTCGGGTCTCCGATTCTGTCTCTTCCATCTCGGAGGTATCGACTCACCATTTTGGGATCAGATTCAAATGGCCGTTCAACGTGATAAAATGATCCCCGTTTCGACAGCTGCTGATCTCATTCTACAGGCCATCGATGCGCCGCCGCATTTGGTGTTGAGCGAGGTGGTGATGCAGCCAGAGAGCCACCAGTTGATCTGATAAACTCGCGGTTTCGGGCTGCGGAAGCGGTTAGCGGCCGCGCTTGTTAAACGCCGCTACAGTCCTCGCAGCCTCGCGGTCTTCAACCCGCTTCTTCAAGTCCTGGCGCTTGTCGGAAGCCAATTTGCCTTTTCCGAGGCCGACTTCCACTTTGACGCGGCCTTTTTTCCAATACATCCGCAAGGCGGGAATGGTGAGCCCCTCGCGTTCGACGGCCGAAGCAAGTTTGTTGATCTCTGCCCGGTGTAGCAAGAGCCTGCGAGGTCTCTTGGACTCGTGCTGCTCGTGACTCGCGCGCTCATAGGGCTGTATGGCGCAGTCGCAGAGGTAAAGGTCGCCGTTCTGTATGCGGGCGAATGCTCCCTGCATGGAGACAAAACCTGCCCGGAGCGACTTGACCTCCGTGCCTTTTAATTCAACGCCAGCCTCGAGCTTTTCGAGGATACTGTAGTCTCGGAAGGCCTTCCTGTTTGTTGTGATTTCGGAGGACATGGATGCGGCTTGATGGCCGCCAAGAGCCGATTAGATCGCCTCAGTCAGCTCCGGCGTAACGATCACCCTGCCCTGGGCGATTTCCTGAAGCGCGATGTCCGCGAGGCCCGTGCCCGGATCGACTTCGATGAGCGGACGGCTCCCGGCGTTGAGTTGGCGCACACGGCGCGAAACCATGTTGATGAGGACCTGCGACTCGGGAATCATTTTGGAGGCTTCGTCGATGTATTGGGCTTTCATGGGTAAAGTATCTTCTCTTGGTTGAAAGAGCGGATTGCGGAAAATACGGTTGATCGCAGCTCAGTCAATTTATTTATTTTTTTAATTTGACAATGATCTTCGTTCCTCTATTTTCACGCCTCCCGAAAACGGAAGAAACCTAACAGCAGGAGACCGGATGGTCGTTCGCACTGCAAATATTCCATGCAAAAAAAACGAAGCAAACGCTACCGCGCAGCGGTGGAAAAAGTCGAGGCCAACAAAAAATATTCCTTGGCCGATGCCATCAACACACTGAAGACACTTCCTGCCGTGAAGTTCGATCAGACTGTCACACTCTCTTTCAAATTGGGTGTTGATCCCAAGCAGAGCGACCAGATGGTGCGTGGCACTTGCCCGCTTCCGAACGGCAGTGGTAAAAATGTTCGCGTATTGGTCTTCGCAACCGGACAAGCTGCCGAAGCCGCCAAGGAAGCTGGTGCTGAGATCGTCGGATTCGAAGACGTGATCAAAAAGGTCACCGGAGGTTTCTCCGACTTCGATGTCGCTATCGCCACGCCCGCAGCCATGGCTGAAGTCCGCAAGCTCGGCCGCGTTCTTGGACCTCGTGGCCTCATGCCAAATCCAAAAACCGGCACCGTCACCGACGACACCGCTAAAGCCGTTAAGGAAGTCAAGGCGGGTCGTGTGGAATTCAAACTCGATAAAAACGGAAACATCGCCGTGCCCGTTGGAAAATTTTCTTTCGAACAACAAGCCCTCGTGGAGAACGGTTCCGCCGTCATCGATGCGGTTGTCAAAGCCCGCCCGGCAACAGCCAAGGGCTCTTTCGTCAATGCCATCACTCTCAGCGCGACAATGTCCCCTGGTCTCGCCGTGGATCCAGCACCCTACCTCAAAAACTAAGCATTTCATTCCATGAGACCCGAGAAAACACTCATCGTTTCCGACATCCGCGAGAAGCTCCAAGCCTCGCCTTACCTGCTCGTCGTTGACTTCACCGGCATGAAGGTGCCGCATTTTGAAAATCTCCGCACCCGTCTTGCTGACGCTGGCGCCCGCATCAGTGTTGTGAGGAATACTTTTCTTCGCATCGCTGCAACGGATCTCCAGATGCCTGAGCTGTCCGACTCGCTTGCGGGCCAGACCGCAATGGTCACTGGCGAAACCGACATCTGTGCTGCCGCAAAGGTTCTCAAAACTTTCGCAGCTGAGTTCAAGAAGCCAACTGTCCGTGCCGGCGTTCTCGACAATGCGGCACTCAGTGCTGCGCAAGTTGCCGAGCTCGCCGACCTGCCAAGCAAGGACGTCCTCCGTGCGAAGCTCCTCGGTCTGCTTCAGACTCCCGCCAGCCAGTTTGTTCGCATCCTCAACGAACCCGCCGCCAGCTTGGCGCGCGTGCTCAAGGCCAAAGGCGATGCACTCGCCGGGGCCGAATAATTCCAAAAAGAAAAATTTCATCACCGCGCCGAAAGGCGAGGGGATGGACAACAAGAAAACACAACCGGTTCCTTGTCGGTCAGGCGGCTTCCTGACTCAATATTCCCGATGCCTCGGGATACGACGACACCAAAACAAAAATACATCATATGGCAGATACAACCGCACTCGTCGATCAACTCAGCGGACTCACCGTCCTTGAAATTGCTGACCTCGTTAAACAACTCGAAGAAAAATGGGGCGTCAGCGCCGCTGCTCCCGTTGCAGTAGCCGCCGCAGGCCCAGCTGGAGCCGCTGCAGCACCAGCTGAGGAGAAGACCTCATTCGACGTCATCCTCACCGAAGCCGGCACCAACAAGATTGCCGTCATTAAAGAAGTTCGCGCCGCTGTGGCCGGACTCGGTCTCGCCGAGGCTAAAGCCCTCGTCGAAGGCGCTCCAAAGTCCCTTAAAGAGGGCGTCACCAAGGAAGAAGCCGCTGAGATCAAGAAGAAGATCGAAGCCGCCGGCGCCAAGGTCGAAATCAAGTAAGCCAGTTTCAAACTCCGCAGGGAGGTCCAGAATATCTCTTGACCTCTCTGCGGGTTTAGCTATTTTCACACGTTCGCTTTACCAGCAAAAAAACAACCATCTGCTCCTTCGCCAACACAAAGCATTTCAGCATCCGCAATCGGATCATCTGGATAAATCCAGAATCGTCCGGTCACGGAGTTTTTTGCTTTCGCGAAGAGACCGATGACCATGGCCTTGGATTAGGCCAAACAACCCGCGGCACCGCAAAAAAACATGTCTGAACGCATTCATTTCGGAAAATTGACAGAGGCCATCGAGCCACCAAACCTCATCGAATTGCAGGTCAACTCCTACAACGAGTTCTTTCAAAAGGATGTCCCTGCCAGCAAACGCCGCGACATCGGTTTGCAGGCTGTCTTCCGCGAATTTTTCCCTATTTTTGGCTTCGAGGACAAATCCTCGCTCGACTTCGTGAGCTATGAGCTCGGTGAGTCCAAAATGTCCGCTCTCGAGTCCCAACGCGAGGGGCAATCTTTCAGCGCTCCGCTCTATGTGACCTTCCGTTACAAAGACGAACGCAGCACGAAGGAAGAAAAAGTTTACATGGGCGAGCTTCCTCTGATGACTCCCCAAGGCACTTTTGTGATCAATGGGGCTGAGCGCGTTGTCGTCTCCCAGTTGCACCGCTCGCCTGGCATCTGCTTCGAGACATCCGTTCACGCCAATGGAAAAATTCTCCACGGCTTTCGCATCATCCCCGACCGTGGATCTTGGATCGAAGTTCAGTTCGATACCACAGACCTCCTCTACGTCTATCTCGACCGCCGCAAACGCCGCCGTAAATTTCTGGCCACCACATTCCTCCGCACCGTGGGCTTCCCTGCGGACGAGGACATCATCAATCTCTTCTACAAAACCCAAGACCTCAAACTCAGCGAAAAACTCGACGAAGAGGAAATCGCGACGAAGGTTCTGATCGCCGATATCCGCGATGGAGAGATCACTGTCGGTCGCGCTTTTGAGCCCCTCACCACCGCCATCGTTCGCCAATTGATCGGCTTGGGCCATAAATCCGTTAAGGTTGTCGATACGAAGGACGACGACACGATCATCAAGTCCCTCAAAAAAGATCCGGCCCATGATGAGGACGAAGCACTCAAGGACATCTACCGCAAGCTGCGCCCTGGCGATCCACCAACCGTTCAGAATTCACGGAGCATGCTCAAACGCCTCTTTTTCGATGCGAAGCGTTATGATCTCGGCCGCGTAGGTCGTCACAAGATCAACCAAAAACTCGATCTCAAAGTTGATGACAACGAGCGCACACTGACCAAGGAAGACTTTGTTGCTGCGATGAAATACCTCGTCCGCCTCCGTGGTGGGGATGGTATGACTGATGACATCGATCACCTTGGCAGCCGCCGCGTCCGCACCGTAGGCGAACTTCTCGCCAACCAATGCCGCGTCGGCCTCGCCCGCACAGAGCGTCTCGTCCGCGAGCGCATGACGTTGTTTGATGCCAACACGGATCAGATCACGCCGCAAAAACTCATCAATCCAAAGTCACTCAGCGCTGTGGTGCGTGATTTCTTCGGCCGCAGTCAGTTGAGCCAGTTCATGGATCAAACGAATCCGCTTTCCGAGCTGACCCACAAGCGCCGTCTCTCAGCCCTCGGGCCAGGCGGTCTCAGCCGTGACCGTGCAGGCTTCGAAGTCCGAGACGTCCATCCGTCCCACTACGGTCGTATCTGCCCGATTGAAACGCCCGAAGGCCCGAACATTGGTCTCATCAGCTCCTTGAGCACGTTTGCCCGAATCAATGAATTCGGCTTCATCGAGACTCCATATCGCAAAGTTGCAAATGGTCGAGTCAGCGATCAGGTGGAATACCTCAGCGGTGATCGTGACGAGAACTTCTACATCGCTCAGGCGAATTCGATAGTTGATGCGAAGGGGAACCTTTCTGGTGAGAAAGTCTCTGCACGCTACCGCGGCGATTTCCTTGAAATCGAGCCGACTAAAATCCAATACATGGACGTGTCGCCGAAGCAACTCGTTTCCGTGGCTGCTGGTCTCATCCCATTCCTTGAACACGATGACGCCAACCGCGCGCTGATGGGTTCGAACATGCAACGCCAGGGTGTGCCGCTGCTCATTTCCGACTCGCCTCTGGTGGGAACCGGACTTGAAGCCCGTGTCGCCCGCGATTCGCGTGCAGTTATTTGCTCCGAATCCAACGGCAAAGTTGCCTCGGTTACAGCAACTCAGATCGTCATCACGAAAGATGGTTCACTTCCCGAAGGGAAAAAGAAGATCAAGGACGACCATGAAAACGGCGTCTATGTTTACGAACTTCGCAAATTCATGCGCTCCAACGCGAGCACATGCATTAACCAAAAAACCATCGTCAAAAAAGGCCAGTCCATTAAGAAAGGCGATGTCATCGCTGACGGTCCGAACACCGAAAAAGGGGAACTCGCACTCGGACGCAACGTTCTTGTCGCCTTCATGCCTTGGAATGGTTATAACTTCGAGGACGCGATCCTCATCTCCAAGCGAGTCGTCAAGGAGGACATCTACACCTCCATTCACATCGACGAGTTTGAGATCGGCGCCCGCGATACAAAACTCGGTCCAGAGGAAATCACTCGCGATATTCCGAATATCAGTGAAGAGGCTCTTCAACACCTTGGAACTGATGGCGTGATCCGCATCGGCGCCGAAGTCAAGCCTGGCGATATCCTTGTCGGAAAAATCACTCCGAAGAGCGAAACCGAGCTCGCTCCTGAAGAGCGTCTTCTACGTGCGATCTTCGGCGAAAAAGCTGCGGATGTTAAAGATACGTCTTTGACAGTTCCTTCTGGAACCTACGGTATCGTCATGGACGTGAAGGTTTCCTCGAAAAAAGAGGTAGCTCGCACCAAAATGACTCCCGCCGAGTCGAAACGTCAGCAGAAAATGATCGTGGAAGATTTTGGCAAGCGCAAAGACGACCTGCACGAGCAACTTACCGCTGCACTCTCCAACATTCTTCTCAACGAGAAAATTCCGTTGGATGTCGTGAATGCCCAAACCGGTGAGATCATTATTCCGGCTAACCGCAAGATTACGAAAGAACTCCTTCGCAAACTCGCAAAGGTTTACAATCACGTCGAGATCGATCCAAGCCCGATCCGCAATAAAATCCACGAGATCATTGGCCAATTCGAACACAAATTCGTTGATCTTGAAAATGATCGCGATTCGAATCTCGGCCGCATCGAGAGCGGAGATGATATCGATCCCGGCATCATCAAGCAGGTCAAAGTCTACATCGCCAGCAAGCGTAAGCTTAGCGTCGGTGACAAGATGGCGGGCCGCCACGGAAACAAGGGCGTTGTCGCCAAGATTGTTCCCGAGGAAGACATGCCATATCTTGCAGATGGAACACCAGTCGACATCGTGCTGAACCCTCTCGGCGTTCCAAGCCGAATGAACGTGGGTCAGGTTTTAGAAACCCACCTTGGTGTGGCTGCGAAAGCTCTTGGATTCAAGGTTGCTACACCTGTATTCGACGGTATTCCAGAATCCAAAATTCGCGAATTCCTCACCGAGGCCAAGAAAGTTGAGGGCTTCACATGGATCAACGAAAACGGCAAGTCCACCCTTTACGATGGACTCACCGGCGAGCCATTCGACCAGCAAGTCGTTGTAGGTTATATCTACATGCTCAAGCTCGGCCACTTGGTCGCTGACAAAATCCATGCCCGCGCCGTTGGACCATACAGCCTCGTCACCCAGCAACCGCTCGGCGGCAAGGCCCAATACGGTGGCCAGCGCTTCGGAGAAATGGAAGTCTGGGCCCTCCAAGCTTATGGAGCTGCCTACACACTTCAAGAGCTCCTCACCGTTAAATCGGATGACGTCGCCGGCCGCACGCGTATCTACGAGAGCATTGTCAAAGGTGACAACTCCCTCGAAGCCGGTGTTCCAGAGTCGTTCAACGTGCTCATCAAAGAAATGCAGGGGCTCGGACTCGATGTCCGCGTTGGCGGCAAACAACCCGCTTCCCTCACAGAAGGCCTCGCCTAATCCCGAAATCAAAACCCGACACAACCTGACGAATCATAAATGAAAGATCTAAACTTCAACGAATCCGTTGGTGAAGCGAAACCCGTTGGTTTTGACGAGGTAGCCATCACCGTGGCATCCCCGGATTCCATGCGTAGCTGGAGCAAGGGAGAGGTAAAAAATCCCGAGACCATCAACTATCGCACCTTCAAGCCTGAAAAAGGCGGTCTGTTCTGCGAGCGCATCTTCGGTCCAACACGCGACTGGGAATGTTCTTGCGGTAAGTATAAACGCATCAAGCACAAAGGTGTTATCTGCGATCGATGCGGTGTCGAGATTACTCTCTCCCGCGTGCGGCGTGAGCGCATGGGTCACATCGACCTTGCTGTGCCCGTCTCGCACATTTGGTTCTACAAGTGCATGCCATCCCGTTTGGGCCTCATGCTTGACATGACCTCACGTGCTCTGGAGCGCGTCATTTACTACGAGGATTTTATCGTTATCGATCCAGGTAGCACTCCTCTCGAAAAATGCCAACTCCTCACTGAAGCGGAATTCCGTGATGCCGAGGAACAGTATGGCGAAGAGTTCACGGCAGGTATGGGCGCTGAGGCGATTCAGAAAATATTGGCATCCATGGACCTAGCCGTCGTCCAGCAGGAAGTCGAGGAGTCCATGGGCTCGACCCGGAGTAAACAACTCCGCAAAAAACTCGCAAAACGCCTCAAACTCGTTCAGGGCTTTGCCGGATCGAAAACACGACCCGAGTGGATGATCCTGAATGTGCTTCCAGTCATTCCGCCGGATCTCCGCCCTCTCGTTCCTCTCGAAGGTGGACGTTTCGCGACATCTGATCTCAATGATCTCTATCGCCGAGTCATCAATCGCAACAATCGTCTTCGCACGCTGCTGCAACTCAAGACTCCAGAAGTCATCATCCGCAACGAAAAGCGCATGCTTCAAGAGTCGGTGGATGCCCTCTTTGACAACGGACGTCACGGCCGCGCTGTAACTGGTGCCGCCAACCGCCCGCTCAAGTCCCTCAGCGACATGCTTAAGGGTAAGGGTGGTCGCTTCCGTCAAAACCTCCTCGGCAAGCGCGTCGATTACTCTGGCCGTTCAGTCATCGTCATCGGACCGGAGTTGAAACTCAATCAGTGCGGGTTACCTAAAAAAATGGCGCTCGTTCTTTTCGAGCCATTCATCATTCGTCGCCTCAAGGAACTTGGCTATGTCCATACAGTTCGCAGCGCCAAGAAACTCATTGAGCGCCAGACCCCAGAGGTCTGGGATATCCTCGAAGAGGTGACCAAAGGCCATCCTGTCATGTTGAACCGCGCTCCGACCCTGCACCGCCTTTCGATTCAGGCGTTTGAGCCGATTCTCATCGAAGGCGAGGCCATTCGTGTTCACCCGCTCGTCTGCACCGCTTACAACGCAGACTTCGATGGTGACCAGATGGCTGTTCACGTGCCGCTATCTGTTGAGGCGCAAATGGAAGCTCGCATGCTCATGCTCGCTCCAAACAACATCTTCTCGCCATCCAGCGGAAAGCCCATCACCACGCCATCGCAGGATATTCCGCTCGGTTGCTATTACCTGACGCAAAAGCCACGCGGCGAGGATGCTGACAAATCCAAGCGCATGCCCCTGTTTGAGAACGCGGACGAAGTCGAACTCGCACTCACCGAGCGCGCAATTCGCACCCAGACCCGTATTCTCTTCAAAAACCCCGATCACGGAATCGAAACGGTTTATGGGGACCCAACCAAGTCGGTTATTGAAACCACAGCCGGTCGGGTTATTTTCAACCAAATCTGGCCAAAAGCTCTCGGCTTCTACAATAAAGTCTGCGGCAAGAAACAGCTCTCGGACATCATCTGGCGCTGCTACAAATCCAGTGGCCAACAAACCACTGTCGAGACACTCGACCGCCTTAAGGAACTCGGCTTCCGCGAAGCAACCCGCGCAGGTGTTTCCATCGGTATCAATGACATGATGGTGCCCAAGGAGAAAGTGCAACTCCTCGAAAAAGCCTATCGTGAAATCGGAGAGGTGGAAAAACAATACCGCCGAGGCATCATCACCGATGGCGAGCGCAAAAACAAAGTTCAAGATATCTGGACTCACACCGGTGAAGAGATCGCTAACGCCCTCTTCCGCACGCTGGAATACAACGACAACCGCCGCGACATGAACCCCGTGTTTATGATGGTGGATTCCGGCGCGCGTGGTAACCGCACCCAGGTCAAGCAGCTCGCCGGTATGCGTGGTCAGATGGCCAAACCTTCGGGCGAAATCATCGAGCAGCCCATCACCGCGAACTTCCGCGAGGGTCTGACCGTGCTCGAGTATTTCATCTCCGCTCACGGCGCCCGCAAAGGTCTCGCCGATACAGCTCTTAAAACCGCTGACTCTGGATACCTTACACGTAAGCTCGTTGACGCCGCGCAGGATGTCATCATCACTATCGATGACTGCCACACCGCAAACGGCATCGTCGTCCGCCCGATCTATGAAGGGGATGAAGAAGTCGTCAGCCTATCGACCCGTATCATCGGCCGCACCACCTGCGAAACCGTCAAAGATCCTATCACTGCCAAGGCCATCATCAAAAAAGATCAAATCGTTGATGAGGAGACCGCAGCCGCTTTGGAAAAAATCGGTCACGAACAGCTCAAGATTCGTTCGGCACTTACTTGCGAATCCCAACGCGGTATTTGTATCAAATGCTACGGCCGCAGTCTTGCGACAGGTGGTCTGATCAAGATCGGTGAAGCTGTGGGCATCATTGCCGCCCAGTCCATCGGTGAACCCGGCACCCAGCTCACGATGCGAACCTTCCACGTCGGCGGTGCTGCGAGCCAGACGTTCAAGCAACCAATCATCAAAGCCAAAAACGACGGCACCATCCGTTTCAACGAACTCAAAGTCGTGGAAACCGTGGACAAAACGTTCGTCGTTCTTAACAAAAACGGCACCGTCACGCTGCATGCCAAGGATGGTCGCGAACTCGAAAGCTACAACATTGTTGTCGGTTCAGTCATCGCGATCCCCGACGGCAGCACAGTTAAAAAGGGCGTCACACTCGTGCAGTGGGATCCTTATAACGTTCCGATCATCACCGAAAAGGCCGGGCGCATCGAATTCCGCGACATGATCCCCGGTGTCACCATTCGCCAAGAGATTGACGAATCCACAGGTGTTCGTGGCAATGTCGTCATCGAGCACAAAGAAGATTTGCACCCGCAGATCATCGTTGTGGACGAGGCGAAAAAACTGCTCGCCAGCTACTCGATTCCAGCTGGAGCTCACATCGAGGTCAAGGAAGGTGCTAAAGTCCCTGCCGGACAACGTGTCGCCCGAACACCGCGTAAGATTGGCAAGACAAAAGACATCACCGGTGGTCTCCCACGCGTCGCCGAGCTTTTCGAAGCCCGCCGTCCGAAGGATGCCTGCGACATCGCTAAGATCGACGGCGTCGTTGAAATCGGTGGCACCGTCCGCGCCAAGCGCCGTCTCATCGTCAAAGACGCCGACACCGGCGCCGAGGAAGAGCACCTCATTCCGCTCAACAAGCACATCATCGTCTTCAAAGGCGATCTCGTTAAGAAAGGCCAGCAACTCACCGAGGGTCCAGTCGTCCCGCACGAAATCCTCGAGATCTGTGGGCCCCAAGAACTCCAGGAACACCTCCTCAACGAGGTTCAGGAAGTTTACCGTCTGCAAGGCGTGGAAATCAACGATAAGCATATCGAGATCATCGTTCGTCAGATGCTGCGCAAGGTGAAAATCACCGAGCAGGGCGACACCAGCCTCCTCTGGGGCGATCAGGTGGACCGCCTCGCGTTTGAGAGAGAAAACGAAGAGGTCATTGCCAAGGGTGGAAAGCCAGCCGAAGCCAGCCCTGTGCTTCTCGGTATCACCAAAACCGCGCTCGAGACCGACAGCTTCATCTCCGCAGCATCCTTCCAAGACACAACACGCGTCTTGACTGAAGCCGCCACACTTGGCAGGATCGACCGACTCCGCGGCTTCAAAGAAAACGTTATCATGGGCCACCTGATCCCCGCAGGCACCGGCTTTGAGACAAACCGCAAAATCGAAATCACACAAGTCGGCGACGCCTTCGGAGCCGACAAAAAAGAATCACAAAAAGCCGCAAGCTAATCCACCATCCATATCATGTCAGAAGCCACAGCACACCAACCCAGCATCGAACTCATGACGGAACTCCTCGAGGCCGGCGTCCATTACGGACACCAGACCAAGCGATGGAATCCCAAGATGCGCGATTACATCCTCGAGGAAAAAAATTCGATCTACATCATCGACCTCGGGCTCACAGTTGAGCAGATCGACAGCGCGACCAAATACCTCCGCGACCTCGTCCGCAATGGTGGAAAAGTTCTCTTCGTCGGCACCAAAAAACAGGCCCAAGGCGCCATCGCCGAAGCAGCTCAAGCGACCAGCCAGTTCTACGTCAACCAGCGCTGGTTGGGCGGAACGCTCACCAACCTCACCACCATCCGCCGCAGCGTGGCCCGTCTCAAAGAGATTCAAGCCCTTGAGAAATCCCCGGCCTTCGCCAAGATCAACAAAGCCGAAGCTTCATCCATTCGCCGCGAGGGCGCCAAGCTCCTCCACAACCTCGGTGGCATCGCCGAGATGGGCAAACTTCCCGACGTCATGGTCGTCATTGACACCGTCCGCGAGGAAATCGCCGTTGCCGAAGCCAACCGCCTCGGAATCCCGGTCATCGCCGTCGTCGATACCAACAGCAACCCAGAGAAAATCGCCTACCCGATTGCCGGAAACGACGACGCCATCCGCTCGATCCGCGTTGTTCTTTCCAAACTCGTCGAGGCCATCCTCGAAGGGAAAGGCACCGGAGCCAAAGCCCACAAACCCGAACTCGCAGCGGTATCCGAATAAGAAAGTTTTAAGCCTTAAGTTTTAAGTTTCAAGCGCCGGACTTCTGCACTGCTGATTTCCGGCAGCCAAACTTCAAACTCAAGGCCTACGATAAAGCTTTCGGCTACCATCACGCGAAACTTAAAACTTACACACTTAAGACTGAAAACTTAATATGTCCGAAATCTCAGCAAATCTTGTCAAAGAACTCCGCGAAAAAACCAACGCGGGCATGATGGATTGTAAAAAAGCCCTCTTGGAAGCCGGTGGCGACCTCGCCGCCGCCGAAGAGCTCCTCCGCAAAAAAGGCATCGCCAGCGCAGGCAAAAAAGCCTCCCGCGCTGCCAAGGAAGGCACCATCGCCTCCTACATCCACCTCGCCGGCAAAGTCGGCGTCCTCGTCGAAATCAATTGCGAAACCGACTTCGTTGCCAAAAACGAAATCTTCCGCGAGTTCGTCAAAGACGTCACACTTCACATCGCAGCTTCCCATCCGCTCTATGTGACCCGCGAACAAGTTCCAGCCGACCTCATCGCCCGCGAACGCGACATCGCCGCCGCACAAGTCCTAGGCAAACCAGCCAACATCGTGGACAAGATTGTCGATGGCAAAATCGACAAATTTCTCGGCACCATCTGCCTTCTCGAGCAGCCCTTCATCAAAAATCCCGAGACGACCATCAAAGACCTCGTCTCCAGCAAAATCGCGGAGCTCGGCGAAAACATCATCATTCGCCGCTTCACCCGCTACACCGTAGGCGAAGACCTCGCCTAAGCAGACACCTCTCAAAACGGGGTCACGGTCTCAAAACCGTGACCCCGTTTTTTTGTGTCCACGAATAAAACCGACAGCTGATACCAAAAGGCGATAGCTTTTGGACTTTTGGAGAGGGGCACAGGCGTCCCGCCTGTGTAAGGCGGTGGATAACGTGGTTCGGATGGATGGGGTTCGTGCTATTGAGCCAGTCTCCACACGGCCGGGACGGCCATGCCCCCTTCTTCCGCGATGCAAAGTCCAATTTCAAAGAGACATTGGTATGATACCAAAAGCCGAATGCTTTCGGACTCTACTGTAGCGGCGGTCTATGACCGCCGATGGTTAACGACTCCGGCGCTCATAGAGACGCCGCTACAAGTTAGGACGCCGCGCCGTCCCTACCATTTGTTACGATTCCCCTCTTTCGCGCTGCCGCACGGGGCTTGTAGCGGCGCGTCTATGACCGCCGGGAGGTGCATCGTCCTCGCGAAACACATTTTTCAACCACGAATTGCTCGAATTTTCACGAATGGGAAGCGGCTT
>Ga0209598_10001091_pt1 | contig 22157 bp, 19 predicted proteins | sample M_140807_EF_Meta_FD_187317 | JGI IMG/M metagenome (GOLD analysis project Ga0209598, IMG submission 187317) | Freshwater microbial communities from Lake Montjoie, Canada to study carbon cycling - M_140807_EF_MetaG (SPAdes) (version 2) | ecosystem: Environmental > Aquatic > Freshwater > Lake...
TCCCGGTTGCAACCCAGGGCCATCAAGGTGCCCTGCCCAATCGAGACCGCATCAGCCCCCATCGCAAGCGCCTTCGCCACATCCGCGCCAGTTCTGATACCGCCCGACACGATCAGCTGCACCTTGCCGATCATGTCAAGGTCCTCCAGTGCGGCCACCGCCTGACGGACTGCAGCAAGGGTTGGGATCCCGACGTGCTCGATAAAACAGGTTTGGGTGGCGGCCGTTCCGCCCTGCATCCCGTCGACCACGACGACATCGGCCCCCGCATGCACTGCGAGCTTGACGTCGTTGAAGACACGGGTCGCACCGACCTTGACGTAGATTGGCTTCTCCCAGTCGGTCATCTCGCGATATTCGCGAATCTTGATGGCCAGATCATCGGGTCCAGTCCAGTCCGGATGGCGGGAGGCCGAACGCTGATCGACGCCCTCAGGGAGGGTTCGCATCGCAGCCACTCGCGGGTTGACTTTCTGACCCAACAACATCCCACCACCGCCTGGCTTGGCACCCTGACCAATCACCACCTCGATCGCATCGGCACGGCGCAAATCATCGGGGTTAAAACCGTATCGCGATGGCAGACACTGGTAGACCAAGGTCTTCGAGGCATCTCGCTCCTCGTTGGTCATCCCGCCGTCGCCCGTGGTGGTCGATGTGCCCATCTCAGAGGCCGCCCGACCAATCGCCTGCTTGACGTTCGCTGAGAGGGAGCCAAAGCTCATCCCGGCGATCGTGATCGGAATCTCGAGTTCAATCGGTTTGGTCGCGAAGCGCGTGCCCAAGACTGTTTTCGTCGAGCATCGCTCCCGATAACCTTCGAGCGGATAACGCGACAGTGAGGCCGCAAGCAACAACAGATCATCAAAATGCGGGACCCGGCGTTTCGCGCCAAGACCCCGAATTTCATAGAGGCCTGTGCTCGAGGCGCGATGGATGTAATCCAGAATGTGCCGATCGAAGGAGGCGGATTCTTCACCCGATCGGTTCGGCAAACCCGGTGAAATGGACGAAGGCGGCGAAGGCGGCGAAGTCGGCGAATCCGAGAAATCCGAAGAATCTGGCCGAGTTGGCGCGCTGGTCGTGCTCAGTTTTATATTCATCTCAAGGCTCGACATGAGGGTTCAGTATTCCTGGTCAGCATCCGCGTTCCAGTGATAAAGGGTGCGCGCGGACGCCACCCGCTTGAAGGTCTGTGGATCGTGATGCAGGCCCGCCTGATTCAACAGATCACCGACCGCCTGCAGATCACTCTCGGTCATCGGCTCGATTTGCGCATCCGCACCGAGCGAGGCGATCGTGCCCCGCACATACAGAACGGCTTCGTAGAGGGAGTCCCCCAGGGCCTGCCCGGCGTTACCGCAAATCACCATCCGACCTGCCTGCGCCATAAAGGCGGAGAAGCTTCCGACCGAGCCGCCCACAACGATGTCACCTCCCTTCAAGGAGATCCCGCAGCGCAGTCCCGCATCGCCCTCGATTACCAACAATCCACCATGAGCCGAAGCGCCCGCTCCGTTCGAGGCAAAACCAGCCACATGCACCCGACCACTCATCATGTTTTCGGCGACACCCGTGCTGGCACTGCCCTCGATCCGGACATGGGCTAGCTGATTCATGCCGGCTGCGTAATATCCCGCATGGCCATGAATCGTGACCTCCACGGGGGCATTGAGGCCAACCGCGATGTTATGGGCCCCGTCCGGATTGTGAATCTCCACGCGACAACCCACGAGCGATTCGGGCGGGCCATGCAGGCGTTGATTGACACTGCGCAGGCTCTCCTGCGCCAGATCGAACCTTAACGTTTCCACACGTACATTTCCTCTGGAGCGGGTTCAAAAACATGGGCGTGCTTAATGCCAGGCAAGTGCGCCAGAGAGCGAAACTCGGACGCGATCGCCACATAGTCATCGGTTTCGGCGACCACGGCTGGCTTGCAGGCAAAGGGGTCGCGAATGAGCGCCAATTCCGTCGCGGTCCCCATCAAGAACGTATAGAAGCCATCGAGCGCTTCAAACCCTTTTTGCAGCGCGCCTGGGAGGTCGTCGCCCTCGCGTAATCGCCACTCCAGAAATCGACATGCCGCCTCGGTATCGTTATCTGTATCGAAATGAATACCACGGGGCTCGAGCATGCGCCGGATCCCGTTGGGATTCGATAACGAGCCATTGTGGACCAGGCAAAAGTCCTCGCCTGCGGTGAATGGATGGGCGCGGTCAGGGGTCACGGCCGACTCCGTGGCCATGCGGGTATGACCAACCAAGTGGGTACCGCGAAGCGACTCGAACCCATAACGCTCGGCCACTTCCGCCGGCGTACCAATGTCCTTGAACAGGTCGATGCTGCGACCGGCTGACATCAGATGCAAGGCGGGCGCATAGCCCGTAATCCACTGCCGAACGGGCGCAACCCCGCCCTCGAACGCGATCACGGCCTGATTACCACGCACCCGGGCGCTCGCCGCGACCCCAAGGGCTGCATTCAGTGCCGTCACCAACCCTTGCCAATCGTAGGATGCACCCGCATCCGTCAAGCCTGAATAAAGACTGATCTGACGTTTTCCCTCGGGTAACGGATCTGAAAATACCGCCATCCCGGCCGAGTCAGGGCCACGGTCGCTCATCCCAATCAACATCGGGACCATCAACTCGCCCAAACGCTCCTGCAACGCTGTCGTCTTGACCAGAAGGCCAACGATTCCACACATAAGAACTTCCTAAAAAATTTTTATCATTAGAAAAATTCGAGGTAATTCTTAATTTCCCACTCGGAAACATGTCGCATGTACTCGATCCATTCCATTCGTTTGAGCCGGATGAATTCATCGGTCAACGGCGCCAGGGCCTCACAAATCACGGCATCCGCTGCGAGCGCATCAATCGCTGCATCCAGGTTCTGCGGCAGCTTGCCAATGCCCGCCTCGGCCAGTTGCGATTCGCTCCAGTCATAGAGGTTGACGTTACGAGGTGTGCCTGGATCGAGCTTGCGGGCGACGCCATCGAGGCCCGCGGCAATCACCGCAGCGGTCGCCAGATAGGGGTTGCAAGACCCGTCGGGCAGGCGCAGCTCGAGCCTGCCTTTGGGGATTCGGACCATCGTGGAGCGGTTATTGTCGCCATAGCTGATGTACGCGGGCGCCCAGGTTGCGCCCGTCAGCGATCGCCCAACGACCAGCCGCTTGTATGAATTAACAGTCGGCGCGCACAACGCCGCCAACGCAGGTGCGTGTGCTAACAAACCGCCCAGGAACTGATAGCCGAGGGACGATAGTTCGAGTCCGTTGGGATCACTGCGATCCTGAAACAGGTTGCGCTCCCCATCGCCGATCGACAGGTGCATGTGCATTCCATTGCCGGGCCGATTCGCAAAGGGCTTTGGCATGAACGAACAGACCAAGCCCATCTCATGAGCAATCTCGCTGGCCGCCATCTTGAAGAAGATGAAGTGATCGCAAGAGGTCAGGCAATCGGTGTAGGTGTAGTTAATCTCAAATTGACCATTCGCATCTTCATGATCAATCTGATAAACATCAATACCGGTCGATCGAAGCGCGATCGAGAGCCGCTCGAGAAATATCCGGGTCCTCGACAAACCCTTGTAGTCGTAGCAGGGCTTGGCCAGCGTATCACTGGGGTCACAGGGTTCGATCTGCCCCTGGGCATTGCGACGCAAGAGAGAAAACTCTGGTTCGAGACCCGTGAAGAGCGTCCACCCGTGGGCCGTCAGGCGATCAATTTGCCGGCGCAGTAAGACGCGGCTATCGAAGGGCCACGGCGCACCGTGCACATGGCCCTCGCAGACGATGCGCGCAAACCCCGGCTGCCAGGGCATGAGCGAGATCGTTCCCAAGTCCCCAACGGCCATGAAATCAGGACCATGCGGCTCGATGCCAACGCCCCAGATTGCAAATCCGGCAAATCCAGCGCCGTCGGTCAAGATGGACTGGAGGTGAGCAACCGGCACCGCCTTGGCCTTGGCGACACCATGGATATCGACAAACTGCGCCAACACATGGCCAACGCCCTGCAAGCTCAGGTGGGCCTGAGCGGCATCGACCGTCCCAAATTTCAGGGGCTGTGGCAGTGCGGCAGACACTTGTGCCAGAGTGCTCGGCAACGGATCAGCAGTCATCAACAGCTCCAGAATGTAAAACCGGTCAGGCAGGGTTCGTGGATCAACAAAGTCCACGTATCATAGCGCCGAGTTTCTTGTAGAGCAATTTGTATGCACCAAAGGAAACCCACGGAAGGGAAGCCTTTGCCGGATTTACGATCTCGATCGACGCCATGGACCGCCTGACGACAGAACCCGCAGAGCCCGCAGCGCAGCCGCCCTCACTCGAGGACTCAGTGGGCTCGGCGATCCGTGAGCTGCGCTTGCGCCACGCCTTGACACTGGCCCAGGTGGCCGAGCTGGCCAATCTCAGCCGCGGCATGCTTTCAAAAATTGAAACCGGTCAGACCACGGCAGGACTCGATACGCTTTCACGCATTGCCCGCGCCCTTGGTGTGCCGATGGCGCTGCTCTTCAACAAGTACGACGCGACCGGGACGAACGCGCAACACGTCAAACGAGGCCAGGGGATGGAGGTCGTGCGCCGCGGGACGAAGAGTGGACACACCTACCATCTGCTGGCATATGACCAGGGACCGGTCAAACTTTTCGAACCCTTCTTGATCACGATGGATGACGACTCGCAGCGCTATCCGATCTTTCAGCACCCTGGGACCGAATTTCTCTACATGCTTGAGGGCCAGATTGAATATCGATGTGGGCAGCAAACCTACCTGCTGGAGCCCGGCGACTCGCTGACCTTTCAGGGCACGCTCCCGCACGGACCCGAGCGCCTGGTGACTTGCCCGATCAAATTTTTGTCAGTCATCCTTTACCCGCAATCATCGCCCGCATGACGGCGCGATGACCTGTACTTTCACTTTGAGGTTCGTATGGAAAGCTATGACGTGATTGTGATTGGGGCCGGCGTGATCGGCAGTTCAGTGGCCTATCACCTGGCCAAATTTGGAGCGGGCCGGGTCCTGGTTCTGGATCGGACACAGATCGGCGCAGGGACGACTTCGCAATCCTCGGGGATTCTGCGGACGCACTATTCGGTGATTGAAAACGTCGAGCTCGCCAAAGCCTCTTGGCAGGTGTTCAAGGATTTCTCGCAATACCTGGACGACCCGGAAGCATCGGCTGGGCTGGTCGCCTGCGGCTATCTGATCGCTGCACCCGATGGCAACAAACTCGACGCGCTGCGCTCAGCGCTCGACGGTCAGCGCGCCAAAGGCATTCCGGTCCAGACCCTGGATGCCAAACAGGCAAGCGACTTGTTACCAATCGCCCGCTTTGATGACGCCGCGCTGATCGGTTATGAACCTGAAGCCGGGTTCGCCGACGCCTATCTGGTCGCGACCAGCTTTGCCCGCTCGGCCCGTCGCCTCGGCACGAAAATCATCGAAGGCGTCGAAGTGCATACGCTGTTGCATGAACAGGGTCATGTGGTCGGCGTCGACACCTCGATCGGGCGCTTCAACGCACCCCTCATCATCAGTACACAAAACATCTGGGCCCGCGACATTGAGCGTTGGACCGGCATTGCCTCCCCGGTCAGCGCGGAACGACATACCGTCTTCGCACTTGAGGGCCCAGATCCCTACACCTACCAAATGCCGGTTTACAAAGATTTGGGCTCCCCCGGCATGCTCTACTGCCGCAGTTATGGCGGCACCCAAATGCTGGTGAGCGAGGGCATTGCGGGCGAGACCCTCGCCGCACCGGACAACGAACAGGGCCACATCTCGATGGACACGATCATCGAAGTGGTGACACAAGTCGCCGAGCGCTTCCCCTCGTATGAAGCGGCCGGGGTGGCCTCGTCCTGGACCGGCGTCTACGACGTCACGCCCGACTGGAACCCGGTGCTTGGGCGCGTGGAGGGGATGTCGGGACTGATCGTCGGATACGGGTTTTCCGGCCATGGCTTCAAGCTTTCACCCGGGATCGGACGCATCCTCGCACAGGAGGCGATCGGCCTTGCGACCGATGTACCGTTGACACCTTATGCACTTGAGCGCTTTAGAACCGGCAGTTTGCTCACCGGCAAATACGGTGTCGGCGCGGTGTCCTGACCAAGAGGTTCGACCATGAACCCGCACGCTGGCGCCTTGGTCCTCTTTTCGGGCGGGCAGGATTCGACCACCTGTCTCGCCTGGGCCCTGGATCGTTTCGAGCGGGTCGAAACGATCGGTTTTGACTATGGACAACGGCACCGGATCGAGCTCGAATGTCGGACTCAGGTTCTGCAAGGTTTTCGGACGCACTTCCCCACCTGGGGCGCAAAACTCGGCGAGGATCGCGTGCTTGATCTGGCGGTACTGAGCGAAATCAGCTCGAACGCACTGACCTCGCAACGCGCAATCGAATTCGATACCAACGGATTGCCCAACACCTTTGTCCCAGGTCGGAATCTCCTCTTCTTTACCTTAGCCGGCGCGCTGGCCTACCGGCGCGGCCTCAGCGTGCTGATTGGCGGGATGTGCGAGACCGATTATTCCGGTTATCCCGACTGTCGGGATGACACCCTCAAAGCCCAGCAGGTCACGCTGTCTCTGGGCCTCGACGCACGGGTCGTGATCGAGACCCCATTGATGTGGTTGGATAAGGCGGCCACTTGGGCCCTGGCCGCGCAGTTAGGTGGGGACGTTCTGGTGGAGCTAGTCCGGCTCGAAACCCACTCGTGCTATCTCGGCGATCGATCTCGCCTGCACGCTTGGGGGTATGGCTGCGACGACTGCCCCGCCTGCGCGCTACGCAAAGCGGGCTGGATCGGCTACCAAGCAAACGATCAACGCCCGACCAGCCCGACCAACCCAACCAACCCGACCAGCCCTATTCAGCGCTTCGCGCTTACCGCTGCCGAGCCAGAGCCCTGGAAAAACGGCCATGGTGTGACCCGAACCTTGGCCACTGACCGGCACGCTCAAAGCCCGACCACGGCCGGAGATGCGGACTGGACCTGGCGAATCAGCATCGCTGACATCGAGACGAGCGGTCCTTTTTCCACCTTCGAACAAGTCGACCGGACGCTGATTCTGCTGCACGGGGGCCCCCTGATCCTGAACCGACCCAGCGCCCCGATCGTTCTGGCTGACCCGGGCGAGCGGATCTCGTTTTTCGGCGAAGAGACCCTCGACGCGAAGATCGCCGCGACACCCGCTCAAGCCCTTAACCTCATGACCCGACGTTCGCGCGTGCACAGCACCGTGCGGGTGATCCACGGTAAGCCGGTCCTGGAGTCAGTGCAGGATGACCGCACCGCCCGCCCGCATGACAATCACGGGGCGTCTGCAACCACGGTGGCCTTCGTGGTTGCCGGGTCGTATCGGATTGAGTGGTCTGCAGGCGATTCAACGGCCAAGCAAGCCCTAATTCTGCGCGCGGGAGAGGGGGTCATCCTTAGGGGGGCCGTTGAAATTGAACTCGATGAAGCCCCTCTAACCAGCGACTCAGCGATCGCCTTGAGGCCGTGGCTGATTTTGATCACGTTAGAATCTAAGGACGACTCTCGCATCGACCCTCGCATCGACTCCCGCATCGACTCGCGCGCCTCCATCGTTTCCTAACTGGGTCTTCCTGTGGCCTACCGCTACGCCATCGGCGCCGAAACCTACCGGTTTGAAGACCTGAGGACCCTCCTTGCCAAGGCGAGCCCCTCGCGTTCAGGCGACCTGCTCGCCGGGGTCGCTGCTGACTCGGAGGCAGAGCGGATTGCGGCCAAGTTGATTTTGGCTGACTTGCCATTACAGGCTTTTTTGAACGAAGCCGTCATTGATCCGGAGACCGACGAGGTTAGCCGACTCATCCTCGCCCAACACGACCCGCACGCGTTCGCACCAGTTGCTCACCTCACCGTTGGCGAGTTCCGCAACTGGTTGCTGTCGGACCGCATCGATGCAGCAGCGGTCAGCGCAATCGCCTGGGGCATTACCCCGGAAATGGCCGCTGCGGTGAGCAAACTCATGCGTAACCAGGACCTGGTGCTTGCGGCTCGAAAATGTCGGGTAATTACATCCTTTCGAACTACGATAGGCTTACCCGGTCATTTAGCCGTTCGCTTGCAGCCCAACCATCCCACCGATGATCTGCGCGGCATTGTGGCTTCGGTACTCGATGGTCTGATGTACGGCTGCGGCGACGCGGTGATCGGAATCAACCCAGTCGGTGACAACCTCTCGGGCATCGTCGCCATCCTGAACCTGCTCAACGAACTGCGCGAGCGCTTCGAGATCCCGACCCAAAGCTGCGTGCTGACCCACGTCACCCAGACACTCAAAGCGATCGAACTCGGCGCTCCGGTCGATCTGGTTTTTCAATCGATCGCCGGAACCCAGAAAGCCAACGAAGGCTTTGGCATCTCGCTGGCCTTGCTCGACGAAGCGGCCTCCGCGGTGGCTTCGTTAAGACGAGGGACCGTAGGCCAAAATGCGATGTACTTCGAGACGGGTCAGGGGAGCGCTCTTTCAGCCAATGCCCATCAAGGCGTTGACCAGCAAACCTGCGAGGCGCGCGCCTATGCCGTGGCCCGGCGCTATGCACCACTCCTGACCAATACGGTGGTGGGATTTATCGGTCCTGAATATTTATACGATGGGAAACAAATCACCCGTGCAGGGCTTGAAGACCATTTCTGCGGAAAATTGCTCGGCGTGCCCATGGGCTGTGATGTCTGTTACACCAACCACGCTGAAGCCGATCAGGACGACATGGACACGCTCTTGACCCTGCTGGGCGTGGCGGGTATCAATTTCATCATGGGGGTGCCGGGGGCGGATGATGTCATGCTGAATTATCAAAGTACGTCATTTCATGACGCGCTCTACCTGCGCGATGCCCTCGGGCTTCGACGCGCCCCAGAATTTGAATCATGGCTCGAGCGCATTGGCGTGACCGGACCCGATGGTCGCCTGCTGGATCAGGCCCGACCCGATCACCCCCTCCTCGCGCTCGGCGATTCAGTGCCCTTCGGTGATCGGTGACCTTGAAGTGACGCCCGCCAAAATATTCAACCATCGACCTGACGATCGACCGGACGATCGACCCGACCATCGACCGGACCATCGAAGCAGCGTGGCCGACCTCGATCATCGGGCCAGCCTTGTACAGAGCGATCCGTGGGTCAGCTGGCGTGAATTCACACCGGCCCGGATTGCGCTGGGGCGGGTAGGCGCCAGCCAGCCGACCGATGCTTTGCTGCGTTTCTCGATGGCCCATGCCAATGCACGCGATGCGGTCTATGAGCCGCTCGATCTCGCGGAATTGCTCGCACAATTCGAAGGCCTCTCGGAATGCATCGCGGTCAAGAGTCGCGCCGCCGATCGCGCGCAATACCTGCGCAGACCCGACTTTGGCCGGCGCCTTGATGCGCCGAGCGTCGAACGACTTCGAGAATCACAACACCACAGCTTCGATCTCGTCATCGTCATTGCCGATGGACTTTCCGCGCTGGCCGCTTCGCGCCATGCCGTACCGGTCATTGAAGCCCTCCGCGCAAGTCTTGCGGGCTGGCAAATTGGCCCGATCGTCATTGCCGAACAGGCGCGCGTGGCGCTTGGTGATGAGGTGGGCGAAATCTTGAATGCCCGATGCGTCGCCATCCTGATCGGTGAGCGACCTGGCTTGAGTTCACCCGATAGTCTGGGCATTTACCTGACTTGGCATCCCCGTGTCGGGCGCACCGATGCCGAGCGCAATTGCATTTCGAACATTCGGCCTGCGGGACTGTCCTACGAACATGCCGCCACCAAGCTTGTGGCCTTGCTCGAGGGGGCAAAGCGACTTGGCGCTACGGGTGTCAACCTCAAAGAAGACGATGGTGAAGCCCAACGCATCCGCTGAAGCGCTCGCTTTACTGCAGAGCCTGTTCGACACGGCGATCGCCGCCGCCCAGCCAGAGCTGTGCGTCCCACCCCATCTGCCAACGCGCGCAGAACTCGGGTCGGGGCGCCTGATCGTGATCGGCGCTGGTAAGGCTTCTGCGGCGATGGCGCGCGCCCTGGAAGATCATTACAAAAATAATGATCCCGAGCTATTGCAACGAATTGAAGGCCTGGTCATCACGCGCTATGGGTACGGCGTGAACTGTTCGCACATTGAAATCGTCGAGGCAGCCCATCCAGTCCCCGATGCGGCGGGCTTGGCGGCTGCACAGCGCATGCTCGAGCGGGTGCAGGGATTACATGAGGCTGATCTGGTGATTGGTCTGATCTCCGGCGGTGGATCGGCGTTGCTACCGCTCCCCGCTCGCGGGTTGACCTTGGCGGACAAGCAACAGATCAACCGCAGCCTTCTCGAGTCCGGCGCAACGATTGTTGAGATGAACTGTGTGCGTCGGCACCTCTCGGCAATCAAGGGCGGGCGACTGGGCGCCGCCTGCTACCCGGCCAGGGTGCTCAACCTTCTGATGTCGGACGTCCCCGGCGATCAACCGATTGACATCGCCTCGGGACCGACGGTGGCCGATCCGAGCACTCGCGAGGACGCGTTGGCCATCATCGCGCGCTATCACCTGCGGCTACCCGACGCCGCACGCTATTGGCTCGACGACGATGCGAGCGAATCCATCAAACCCGATGACCCCCGGATGTTCCGGGTGCAGACCCGAATCATTGCAGCGCCCCAGCAAAGTCTGGAAGCCGCGGCCGCGCTCGCTCGCCGCGCTGGCTATGGCGCCCACATTCTGGGCGATGCCATCGAGGGCGAAGCGCGCGATGTCGGCAAGGTACTGGCCCGCATAACAACCCAGATCGCCTCGCGCGGACAGCCATTTGATGCCCCCTGCGTCTTACTTTCAGGCGGAGAAACGACGGTCACGCTGCGGGATGCCTCTGGGAGCGATGGGAGCGATGGGCGCGGTGGACGCAACGTCGAATTCTTACTCGCCTTTGGAATTGCCTTGGGCGCCCAGGCCGGCGTCTACGCGTTGGCTGGCGACACCGATGGCGTTGATGGGGTCGAGGAAATCGCGGGCGCCTATTGGCAACCCGACACCCTCACCCGCGCCCAGGCAGCTGGACTGCGACCCACCATCAGCCTGGACCAACACGACGCGCACAGCTTTTTTCAAGCGCTTGGCCAGAGCATCATCACCGGCCCCACCCGAACCAACGTCAACGATTTCAGGGCGATTCTGATTCAGGCAGGGGCTTCGATTGGCACCTGATTCGAGACTACTTAGCTCACACCAAACAAGGTCACCGAAAGCGCCTCACGACGCACGGCGAGCAACGCCCCATATTCAGCACTATTAGCCCAATGCGTGGCCGCCTCGGGCGTCGGAAATTCAATTTCTACAAACGCATTGAACTCTGCGCACCCCAACTCGTTCCAGAACACCTGATCTCGGGTGCCCCGAAAGACCACGGTCCCCCCATAACAGGCGATCGTCTGACCGACCTGACTACGATAAAGCTCGAACGCGTCAGCGTCCTTCAGAGCGATTAACCCGACCACTTTCATCTTGTCCCCGATAATTCAACGCTTGCTTCGGTAGGATGCCCAATTGTTTGCACTTGCTCAACAAGGGCCCATCTGACCATGAACCCCGTGCCGCACTCGGTCGAAGTCCTGATTATCGGGGCGGGATTTTCGGGAATTGGCGCCGCAATCCAGCTCAAAGCCGCGGGCATCCCATTCTTAATCCTGGAAAAAACCACAGAAATCGGCGGTGTCTGGCGCGACAATCACTACCCGGACTGTGCCTGCGATATTCCCTCCGCGCTTTACTCGTATTCATTTGCGCCGAATCCAAACTGGAATCATTTGTTCGCCAAGCAACCCGAAATCAAACGGTATTGCGAGAATACTGCGCGGGTATACGGCATCGTTGACCAGATCCGATTTGGGCAAGAACTGCTGACTGCCCATTGGGATAGCAGCCATAGCGAGTGGGTGGTACAGAGTTCCACCGCGAACTACCGGGCAAAATTTCTAGTCGTCGCCAGTGGCCCAATGCATGTTCCGGTCACGCCGAAGGTCAAGGGTCTTGAAAGCTTTACTGGCGTTCAGTTTCACTCGTCGCGCTGGGATCATTCTGTTGACCTGAATGGCAAACGCGTCGCCGTTATTGGTACCGGTGCATCAGCGATCCAGTTCGTGCCGCCGATCCAGCCCCTGGTCCAGAAGCTCACGCTCTTCCAGCGCACCGCACCCTGGGTATTACCCAAAATGGACCTCGTGATCCCAAGGGGCTGGCAAGACCTGTTCAATCGAATCCCGTTCGCGCAGCGTCTGCTTCGGACCCTGCTGTACCTACAATTCGAAGCCCTGAATTCAAGCCTGCGCCACCCGCGACTCGTCAAACGGATGGAGGCTATCGGCTTGCGCAACATCCGTCGCGGGGTCAAGGACCCCGTCCTCGGCGCACGTCTCACACCCGATTTTTCACTCGGTTGTAAACGGATCCTTCAATCCAACACCTGGTATCGCGCGCTTGCGAAACCGAACGTGGACGTCTTCTGCGGAATCCGCGAGATCCAAGGCGCGCGACTGATTGATCACGATGGACAGCATTGCGAAGCCGACGTTCTCATCTTCGCAACGGGTTTCGAAGTCTCGGTGCCCCCCATTGCCAAGCGGATCGTTGGTCAATCAGGAACCACACTGCATGCGCGCTGGGACGGCTCGCCCCAAGCCTATCTGGGCACGATGATCGACGACTGTCCCAACCTCTTCCTGATGCTGGGCCCCAATCTGTATAGCTTCGCCTCCGCCTTCACGATGATTGAAGCGCAAGTACAGTTCATCGTCTCGGCCCTCTCGACCGCACGGCAAAAGAATCTGCGCACCATCGCAGTCGATCCGGCCCAGCATGCGTCCTATAACGAGGCGGTGCAAGCCTCCCTCCAACGCTCGATCTGGAACAGTGGCTGTTCGAGTTATTTCCTCGATACGCATGGGCGCAACAGTACGAACTGGCCGTGGACGACGTTTCGGATGCGGTCCCGACTGGCCCGATTCCGGTCCGCGGAATTCATGACCCGCTAGTGGCACGCTAGACACCCACTTACGAATCATCAACCTGCATGAGCATCCAGAATTTTCTCCTCAGCATGGTCCTGCGATGGCAAAAAAACTCGAGCCTCAAGCTGAGTGCCGAACATCGCTTTCGGCGTAATCGCAAATGGCTGGCGGCGGTGCGCGTCAAAACCAAGGCCTCGATCACGGTTCGGTCGGATCGGATCGCGGGCGTGCCCATCGAGTGGGTCATGCCCAGCGCATTGGCATCGGCGCCGCAAGCACCCGTCTGCGTGTATTTTCACGGTGGCGGCTTCGGGATGGGCGGGCCCAACAGCCACCGCGCGATGGCCGCCTACCTGGCTGAGAAAGCCCAGATCAAGATGCTGATGGTTGACTATCGCCTCGCACCCGAACATCCTTTCCCGGCGGCTTTGGATGACGCCCTGGCGGTTTACCAAGCCCTGTTATCAGATTCCCACTGCCCGAGACCATTGTTCATCGGCGGGGATAGCGCGGGTGGCAATATCGCGCTCGCCACATTGCAGGCGGTTCGCAACCTGCCACAGCCCCCCCAACCAGAGGCACAACCAGGCGCACGACCAGAGGCACAACCAAGCGCACAACCCCTGGGGATTTTTCTGCTCTCACCCTGGCTGGATTTGACCCATCGAAATCCGTCAATGATGGGTAACGACAAGACCGACGTAATGCTCAATCAGCAGATTTTGGATGAGTTCCGTGACCGTTACGCCCCCGGCGTCCCCGCGACGGATCCCAGACTCTCACCGCTATTTGGACCTGTGGATGGCTTACCACCGTGCATGATCCTCGCCAGTCAGGCTGAAGCGCTTTACGACGATTCGGTCAAGTTGCACCAGAAAATCCTCGATCAAGGGGGCTCGAGTGCTTTGTTGGCGTGGCCCAAGCTCCCTCACGCGTTTCCGGTCATGGCTGGCCCTTTACCCGAAGCCCGTCAGGCCCTGGATCAACTCGCGATCTGGATCCAACAGCGCACGCAATAATCGGCTACCGAGCTATTTGGCAAACAGCTGTCCGAGATCAGCAAACGCCTTAAATTCAAGGGCATTGCCCGATGGATCTAGGAAGAAGAAAGTCGCCTGCTCACCGGCCAGCCCCTTGAAGCGGACATGGGGCTCAATGATAAATTTTGTATCGACCGCGGTGAGCTTGTCCGCCAGCGCCTGCCATTCAAGCATTGGCAGCACGACCCCAAAGTGACGCACGGGGACCTGGTCGCCATCAACCGCGTTGGTCGCGTCCGTTCCGCATTGATCGGGCGCGAGGTGCGCCACAATTTGATGGCCAAAAAGATCAAAATCGATCCATTCGGGTGAACTGCGCCCCTCTGGGCAACCCAGCAGATCACCGTAAAACGCACGCGCGGCCCCCAAGTCGTGAACCGGAAAAGCCAAGTGAAAGGGTCGTTGCATGAGGTTCCCCTGATCTGTTCACGCTATTTTGCCTGAGGCAAAATAGCCCCGAGGATTAGCCCTCGGACCAGGCCCCGGACTAGGCCCCTGAACAGGCCACCAAACCAGACCCTAGTACAAACCCTAATCATCCCGCCAAGCCCGACCCGGAGTGGACTGAATCGGGTACTGTCGGGCTCGCTGAAATTTTAAGCCTGATCGCGCCTGATGATTCAATTTTTCCAGATGACCCTGAGCGGCATTTCCCAGGGATGCATCTATGGGCTGATCGCGCTCGGTTTCGTTCTGATCTACAAAGCGACCGAGACGGTCAGCTTCGCCCAAGGCGATCTGATGATGATGGGAGCTTTTGGGGGACTGGCGGCCATGACCTGGCTGGGTTTCCCCTACTGGCTCGCCATCCTCAGTACGGTGGCGGCCATGGGCCTGTTTGGGATGCTGCTCGAACGACTCGTGATTCGACCGATCCTCGGCCAGCCCGCCTTCTCGGTTGTCATGCTGACGATCGGAATCGGCTACGTGGTTCGCGGGCTGATCACGATGCTGCCTAACATCGGGACTGAAACCCATGTCCTTCCCGTCCCCTATAAGGACGAAATCTGGAAGATGGCCGGACTGGTCATCAATGTTGAACAGGTTTCGGTGATTGGGGCCACGGCGATTTTGTGCCTGCTTTTGTTTGCCTTGTTTCGCTACAGCAAACTGGGTGTTGCCATGCAAGCCGCATCTCAGAACCAGTTGGCGGCCTATTACATGGGAATACCGGTGCGCCGGCTGAACGGCATCGCCTGGGGCCTGGCGGCCGCCGTCGCAGCCATCGCAGGGCTGTTGCTGGCGCCGATCACGTTTGTCCACGCCAACATGGGCCTGATTGGTCTCAAGGCTTTTCCAGCCGCCGTCGTTGGAGGTTTTGGCAGCCTGCCAGGTGCGATTGTCGGCGGACTGGCGATCGGCATTATCGAGTCTCTGTCGGGATTTTATCTTCCCGACGGATTTAAGGACATTGCGGCCTACGTCGTGGTCCTGCTGATGCTGGTCGTCAAGCCCAATGGCTTGTTTGGCGAACAGTTGCGCAAGAAAGTCTGATCGGTCCAGAAGAACCCACTGATGCGTTTCATTTTCAAAACCGATTACGACCAGGACATCCGCCTGGCCAAACATGAGGGCGCACGGTTCTGGTACAGCGCCCTGGTGATCGCTTTATTGCTGGCCCCATGGGTGCTCCCCGAGTATTGGTTAGCTCAACTGACCTTTGTGCTGATCTATTCGATCGCCGGTCTCGGTTTGATGCTACTGGCCGGATTTACCGGCTTGTTCTCGCTCGGCCACGCCGCTTTTCTGGGAGTTGGCGCCTACACCGAAGCGGTTCTCACCAACGCTGGAATCCCGTTTCCGATCGCCATCGTCGGCGCCGCTGGCCTTTCGGCCGCGGTCGGATGGGTCGTGGGCCTGCCGGCGCTCAGAGTTCGGGGCATTTACCTGGGGATGGCCACGCTCGCGTTTGGATTTATCGTCGAGGAAGGTCTGGCGCGATGGGAATCGGTCACTGGCGGTAATTCCGGTTTGCAGGTCAAGCCCCCGAGCGTCTCGGGCTGGGCCCTGAGCACCGCGACCGAGTTTTATGCGCTGTGCCTCCTGATCACGATTTTGGCCACGCTCGGGATCCTGAACCTGTTGCGCTCGCCAACCGGACGGGCATTCGTTGCGATCCGAGATTCCGAAGTCTCGGCCCAGAGCATGGGGATTCATCTGGCCCATTACAAGACACTTTCCTTTGCGCTGTCGGCCGCTCTCGCTGGGATCGCCGGGGCCCTCTACGCCCACAAATTACAGTTCATCTCGCCCGACCAATTCAGTATTCTGCAATCGATCGATCTGCTTTTGATGATTGTCATCGGCGGACTGGGCTCGGTTCATGGCGCATTTTTGGGCGCAACTTTTCTGATTGCCATGCCCCAGGCGATTGCCATCCTGAAGGATTATCTGCCGGCGAGCATCGGCCAGGCACCGGGCCTGCAAAGCGTCATTTACGGCGCGGTCCTCGTCAGCTTCGTGTTGTTTGAGCCCATGGGTCTGCATGGGCGCTGGCTTAAGGTCAGAACCTATCTGCAGTCATTTCCGTTCTACCGGAAAGGCATGTTCAAACGCCAGAAATCATTCCAAAAATCGGATCGGCTTAGATGAGCGCCATCCTGTCTGCCCAAAAGCTGAGCGTCCGCTTTGGCGGTGTGCTCGCGGTCAAAGACGTCAGTTTTGAGGTCCAGGCCGGCGAAGTGTTCACCCTGATTGGCCCCAATGGTGCGGGTAAGACGACGGTTTTTAATCTGATCAGCCGAATCTACAACCCAAGCTCTGGGACCATCGATTACACCGGCCCAACGGGCACACTCCGACTGACCGACCATGCCGCTCATGAAGTCGCGGCATTGGGCATCGCGCGTACCTTTCAGAATATTGAATTGTTCGAATTCGCCACGGTCTTGCAAAACCTGCTGATTGGCCGCCACACCCAGCGTCGTAGCAATCTCTGGGAAGATTTGTTTTTCACTGGGCGCGTCCGCACGGCCGAGTTGGAAGCGCGCGAGAAAGTCGAGGAGGTGATCGAATTTCTCGAACTTCAGCACTATCGGGACACACTCGTTGCAGGCCTGCCCTATGGGGTTCGCAAGGTGGTTGAAATGGCGCGGGCGCTTTGCGCTCAGCCCCGCCTGATCCTGCTCGATGAACCTTCTTCCGGACTCAATGTGGAAGAGACCGACGACATGGCGTTCTGGATCCAGGACATCTGCCAAGAGCTCGGTGTCACCATCCTGATGGTGGAGCACGACATGTCGCTCGTCTCCAAGGTCTCAGACCGGGTCCTCGCGATGAATCAGGGTGAAGTCCTGGCATTGGGTACGTCCAGAGAAGTCCAGAACGATCCGGGCGTGATCGAAGCCTATCTGGGTTCAGTCAGTGATGTCGCCTCGCTGCGTCGTCCCGTTGCGCTTACAGGAACAGGAACAGGGGCAGGAACAGGCACGGGCACAGGTGCTAGCCGATGATGCTGAGCCTCAACAACATTGAAAGTGCCTATGGCCCGATCAAGGCGATCCGGGGCGTCAGCCTGACAGTTCAGCAGGGCGAGATTTCCACGGTGCTGGGTTCGAACGGCGCCGGTAAGACCACCATTCTCAAGACCATCTCTGGAATCATCGATCCGCGCAAAGGGTCTGTCGTGTTCAAGGGGCTCGACATCACGGCACAGGACCCCGCGCTCATCGTGCAGCAAGGACTCAGCCATGTCCCGGAGGGCCGCGAAGTGTTTGCGCTCTTAAGCGTTCGTGACAATCTGCTGATGGGTGCCTACACGCGGAACGATCGGGATGGGGTCGCGCGCGATCTGGAAACCGTCTTCGGGTATTTTCCGATTCTGCGCGAACGGAGTCATCAAGACGCGGGCCTGTTGTCGGGTGGCCAACAGCAAATGCTGGCAATTTCAAGGGCGCTGATGGCCCGCCCCGACCTGATTCTGCTCGATGAACCCAGCCTCGGCCTGTCGCCCAAACTCACCCGTGAAATCTTCGAAATTGTCGTGCGTATCAATCGCGAACAGGGGACCACGATCCTGCTGGTTGAGCAAAACGCCAACATGGCGCTCAATGTGGCCGACTATGGGGTCGTACTCGAGAATGGTCGGATCGTGATGGCGGATTCCTGCGACCGCCTGCGCGAAAAAGACGACATCAAAGAGTTTTATTTAGGTCTTAAGAACGATAGCGTGCGCGGTGAGCGGCGCTGGAAGAAAAAGAAGATGTGGCGCTAGGACGGGTTATGAGCAATCTTTGGGACCTCCATCAGCTGCGCGACCGACCCACGGTTGATCTCCCGGGCGAGACGATTCCGGCGCTCTTCTGGAACGCGTCCCGACGCCGCAATGATCTGGTCTGGATGCGTCAAAAACAACTCGGCCTCTGGCGCAGCTGGAGCTGGGCCCAGGCGGCCGATCAGGTCGAAGAGATCGGGTGCGGACTTCTCAGCCTGGGTTTTTGCCCGACGGAGCGCTCTGGCAATGGGGGCGGCGAGCGGGCCTCAATCCTGTCCAATACGGTCATCGAATGGGTACTTGCGGATCTGGCGATTTTGTCCTGCGGGGGCGTCTCGAGCGGGATCTATCCAACGGACGCCGCCACACAGGTCCAGTACCTGTGTGAAGACTCTGACTCCGTCATCCTTTTTGTCGAAGACGACGAGCAATTAGACAAGGTGCTCGAAATCCGCGACCAGCTGCCGCGGCTGCGCCAGATCATTGTGTTTGATATGCACGGTTTACGCACCGTGGACGATCCCATGATCATGAGCCTGGACGCACTGCGCGAACGAGGCCGAGCCTGGCGCACCAAGCATCCTGACGTTCTGCAAACCCGCGCTCAAGCATGTCGGGCGGAGGACCTAGCGATCCTCGTCTACACCTCCGGCACCACCGGAAAGCCCAAAGGGGCGATGCATCGTCATGCCGGCCTCGTCTACTCCGTGCGTGGTCTGAGCTTGGTTTTGCCGCAGGACGAGCAGGACGAGCGGATGGCTTTTTTGCCCTTGTGTCATATCGTCGAGCGCGTCGGTGGCGCCTACCACTCGATCTATACCGGCGCACGATTGAACTTCGTAGAGAACCCTCAAACGATTCCAGAAAATGTTCGGGAAATCGCGCCAACCGTTTTTGCGGCGGTACCCCGGGTCTGGGAAAAGCTGTATTCCGGCGTGATGATCGCGATCAAGGATTCTGGTTGGGTCCAGCAAGCCGCCTTTGCCTGGGGTCTCGACGTGGGGAGCCGGATTGCGGAACAGGTGCTCGCAAGAAAGCCCGTCAGCCCCTGGCTCAAGCTTCAGTTCAGCGTTGCCCGTTTGATCGCCCTCAACAATGTCCGCAAAGTGCTCGGGATCCATCGGGCCCGGGTCCTGATCACCGGCGCAGCACCCATCTCTCCTGATCTGATTCGCTGGTATCTCGCGCTGGGTGTCCCCATGTTCGAGGCCTGGGGTATGACCGAGACCTGCGGGGCCGCGACGAGCACGCCACCGGATCGGCTCAAGCCTGGCTCGATCGGCCAGGCTGCGCCATACAACGAAGTCCGCATCGACCCCGCGACGGGTGAAATCCTGGTTCGTGGGCCCAACGTCTTCGCCGGTTACCTGAATCTGCCCGAGAAGACCGCGGAAACCATTGATGGCGACGGGTGGTTACACACCGGCGACGTGGGCACCGTCGATGAGGAAGGGTTTTATCGGATTACGGATCGGATGAAAGACATCATCATCACGGCTGGCGGCAAAAACATCACGCCAAGTGAGTTGGAAAACGGCCTGAAATTCTCCCCCTACATCACCGATGCCGTCGTGATCGGTGATCGGCGTCCTTATTTGACGGTCATCATCATGATCGATCAGGATAACGTCGAGAAATTTGCTCAGGATCGAGATTTACCCTTTAGTAATTACGCCAGTCTGACCCGATCCCCCGAAGTGCAACAACTGATCCAGGACGAAATCGACCGCGTCAACCGCAGCGTTGCCCGCGTCGAACAAATCAAGAAATTCTTTCTCCTCGATACCCAATTAAGTGCCGAGGACGAAGAACTCACCCCGACCATGAAGCTCAAACGCAAACTGGTCGAGACAAAATATGCCCAACCCATCGAAGCGATGTATCGCTCAACCCCCTGAGGAGACCCTGATGAAACTTCCATTGAACCGCCTTTTTTTCGCCACACTCGCCGCGTTGGCTCTCTCCAGCGCGGCCTCTGCCCAGACCAGTTCGGTTCCGGTCCAGGGCGTGACCAAGGATGAAATCCTGCTCGGCAGTATCCAGGACCTCTCCGGCCCGCTCGCCGGTTACGGCAAGCAATCCCGCGCCGGGATGCAACTGGCGGTGGATGAGATCAACGAACAAGGCGGCATCGCCGGGCGCAAGCTCAAACTGCTGGTTGAGGACGATGGCTATGACCCCAAAAAATCCGTTCTGGCAGCACAAAAGCTCGTCAATCAGGACAAGATTTTCATCATGCTCGGCCACATCGGCACGGCCCAGAACCTCGCTGCGATGCCGGTTCAGTTTGAAAAAAATGTCATCAATTTCTTTCCGATCACTGCCGCCCGCGAAATGTACGACCCATTTCATCGGCTGAAATATTCGTTTGCGGCCACCTACTTTGATCAGATCCGGATGAATACGCCCAAACTCATCAAAGAGAAAGGGGTCAAGAAAGTCTGCACGATCTATCAGGATGACGATTTTGGTCTAGAGGTCCTGCGTGGTGGTGAAGCCGCCCTGAAAGCGCTGGGGATGGAATTCACCGAGAAAACCAATTTCAAACGGGGCTCGACCGATTTTTCAACCCAGGTTGCCAAAATGCAGGCCAGCGGATGCGAAATGGTCATTTTGGGAACAATCATTCGAGAAACGATCGGCACCATCGGCACCGCCCGCAAAATGGGTTTCAGCCCCGTCTTCGTTGGCTCGAGCGCCGCGTATTCGGATCTGATTCACAAGCTGGGCGGCAAAGCCATGGATGGCCTCTATGCGACGATGACGGTGCAGAACCCCTACACGGATGAACAGTCCCCTCAGCTTGGCTTCTGGGCCAACAAATACAAGACCAAGTTCAATGAGGACCCAACCGTGTTTTCGGTCTATGGGTACATCATCGTGAATTCATTTGCCAGTGCGGCGGCAAAGGCGGGCAAGAACCTGAGTACCGACAGTTTCATCAAGGTCATGGACAAGATGACGTTCGAGCCCGATATGTTTGGTAGCCCCCGTTCGAGCTTTACGGCCACCAAGCGCTTGGGCAGCAACGCCTCCAGGCTCTCGCAGATTCAGGATGGCAAGTGGAAGGTCACTTCGCCCTACATTGAAGAATAACCCTTAGGAACCCGTTGCGATGTCGACCGATACCCTCTCCAGCCCCACTGCCGCGCCGTCACTGCACCAACTCAAGGTCGAACTCGCCGCCTCCTTGCGTCTAGCGGTTTTGCACGAACTGGATGAGGGCATTGACAACCATTTCACGGTTGCGGTGCCAGGGCAGCCCGATCGGTTTTTGATCTTGCCCTTTGGGCGGCACTGGTCGGAGGCGCGCGCAAGCGACATGGTCGTCTTCAACGAGGCGGGCGAGACCCTCGAGGGCGACGGCATTGTGGAATTGTCGGCCCAATGTATCCACGCACCCATTCACCGGATTGCGGGGGCCAACGTGGTCCTGCACACCCACCAGAATTGGGCGTTCGCGCTCAATATGTTGGTCGACAACCGACTATTGTCAGCCAGTCAAACTGCAGCTTTTTTTCACAACCGCATTGCCTATGACGACCACTATCTGGGCTTGGCCCGAACGGTGGCCGAGGGCGAAAGACTGGCGGCCTGCCTCGATGGCAAACCCATCCTGTTCATGAAAAATCACGGGATCCTGGTGACCGGCAACACGATCGCCCAGGCCTACCTGCGCATGTACAAGCTCGAGCGGGTATGCCGTGCCCAGATCATGGCCATGTCGACCGGACAGCCCATCCACGAACTCAGCGAAGACGTGATCCAGATGGTCAATACAACATCGCCGTTTGACCGCCACCCGCGCGAACTGCGTGAGCGCCTTTTCTTTGACGCGATGATGCGGGTGCTCGATCGCGAGTTACCCGGTTATGCCGATT
>Ga0209598_10001094_pt1 | contig 22142 bp, 18 predicted proteins | sample M_140807_EF_Meta_FD_187317 | JGI IMG/M metagenome (GOLD analysis project Ga0209598, IMG submission 187317) | Freshwater microbial communities from Lake Montjoie, Canada to study carbon cycling - M_140807_EF_MetaG (SPAdes) (version 2) | ecosystem: Environmental > Aquatic > Freshwater > Lake...
CCGTTCCGGCGCGCGATGGGCGACAGGCGCCCCGGGTCGAGCAGCGACGCACGATCGACGAGCAGTCGCTTGTGCTCCTCCTGCAGCGAGGCCATCGTCTGCCGGGCGCGTCCGAGGGCGTAGCCCGTCTCGTAGTAGCCGTTGCGCCGATGCACGGTGCTCAGCAGCACGCCGGTGCAGAGAGCGACGACGCTGAGGATGAAGAAGAAGTCCCTCATGCGGAAGCGACCTCGGCCGCGTGTCGCCGCAAACCCCGGAGCTTGGCGCTCCGGCTGCGGGGGTTGGTCTCGAGCTCATTCGACGAGGCCGTGATCGGCTTCGTCGTGAGCAGCGTGTAGTCGGGCTCGGGCGCCTCGGGCGGCGGCAGGCCTCGGCGCGGCGCGACGGGGCGACGGCGCCCCGAGAGCTGCGCGAACGTCTCCTTGACGCGACGATCCTCGAGCGAGTGAAAGCTGATGATCAGCAGGCGCCCGCCCGGCGCGAGCAGCTTGGGCGCGACGTCGAGCAGCGTCTCAAGCACCTCGAGCTCCGCGTTCACCGCGAGGCGAAGCGCCTGAAATGTGCGCGTCGCGGGGTGGTGGTGGAGCTTCGCCGCATATCCGCGGGGGAGCGCGGCCACGACAGCCTGCGCGAGCCCGCGGGTCCCGTGCGGGCCCTCGCCCTGGGCCCAAGTGCACGCCGCCCGCGCGATGGGCCCCGCGAAGGGCTCTTCGGCCAGCTCTCGCAACCACCGCGCGACGACATCCGGCGCGCTACGCTGAAGCAGCGACAGGGCAGTCTCACCCCGCGTGGTGTCCATCCGCATGTCGAGCGGACCGTCCGCCTGAAATGAGAAGCCGCGCGCGGGCTGGTCGAGCTGCCACGAGGACACGCCCAAGTCGGCCAAGATGCCGTCGACAGCGCCGCTCGCCCACGCCTGAACTGGCTCGGCCATCGCGGCGAAGTTCGTGTGCTGCACAGTCAGCCGCCCGGCAGACGCCTCGACAAGCGCCGCGTTCGCGCTCAGCGCCTCGGTGTCTTGGTCAAGGCCAAGGACGTGCGCGCCGTCCGCGAGGAGCGCCCGCGTGTGGCCGCCGAACCCGAGCGTCGCGTCGACCCACCGCTGCCCGGGTGTCACAGCCGCGAGAGACCGAACCTCGGAGGCCAGAACGGGCACATGCACCGTCGAGGGCGCGACGTTTACCACCGTTTCCCCCTCGCCTCACAGGAGCCGGTGGATGTTGAGGCCCTGGAACCGCGAAGCGTCGTGGGCTGTCTCCCACTCTGTCTGGTTCCAAACCTCGATGTGCTGGTCCTGCCCGATGACGTAGCAGTCCCCCTCAAGGCGCGCGAACGCGCGCAGCGTCGTCGGGATCGTGACCCGCCCGAGCTTGTCGATGCGCTGCGTCCGGGCGGCGCCCGAGAGCACGCGCAGCGCCATCAGCGCCTTCTCATCATCCGCGCTCTCCGCGCGCTCAAGCGTCTGCTCGAACGCGTCGGGCCGGTAGATGAGCACGCACCGGTCTGAGAGGTGACGCGTGATCACGACCTCGGAGCCCTCGACCAGGCCCAGCTTCGCGCGAAACGAAGCGGGGACGCTGATGCGGCCCTTCTCGTCCAGCGCGTGGTCGTGCTGGCCGGTCAGTCGGTCATGAAGTCGAGTGCGCGCTTCCACGGATTGGGCCGGTTCCCCACTGTTTCCCACCGGCACAATACGCACGCGCCACCGCGGGCGGCAACGGTCTTTTCACGCGAAAATACGCGCTCTTGCGACGCTCGGGGTCGACCCGCCGCGCCCGCGAGATGTTGTGTGGAGACCTCGCATCCACCACAACTGCTAGGCGATTTCCTAAAAACCGTGGGTTGCAGTGGATCTTGGTGGGTGGCTCACAGGTAGAACGACACCGTGAAGTTCGCCTGCCAGACCTTCACGCCCACGTCGACGTCGATGGTCTCGGGCGCGCCATCTCGGGTGAGCGCATCGGCGGTCAGGGACTGGCGAATCGAGGACTCGACCTTCTCTCGGATCGCCATCGGCCCCGCCATCCGGAAGCGCGCGTCCGCGCCGAGGGCGATGTGGTCGCCGACGAAGATCTCGAGGCCAGGGCCGAAGTGAAAGCTCAGGTCCTCGGCCTTGGTGTTGAACAGGTCGCCCGCGCTGTGCGCCCCGGTCCCGCCAACCGCGAAGAGGTTGAAGTGCTCGGTCGGGATGAGGTTGAGCATCGCCCCGATCTGGTAGCGCGGGGAGAGCAAACGCGCCTGCTGCGTCGAGGGGTCCTGGTCAATCTGGGTCGTCGCCTCGACGCCCAAGAACTTGAGGATCTTCGCGCGGCTCACGAGGCCCATCTGGCGCGTCGCGGCGCCCTCCTGGCCCGCCGCATCGGACGGGACGTAAGCGTACTGCGCGCCCACGCCCAGCGTGAAGAGCGAGTCGACGTCGGCGCTGGCGGCGCTGGGGGCAGCGGCGGCGGCGAAGCAGAGCGTGGCGAAGACAGAGGACTTGGCGTTCATGGGGAACCTCGATGCGCTGAGCCCATCTCTGGGCTGCCCTTCGGTAACCCGGCTATCTCCGAGAATCCGGAGACCCGTGGCTTTGCGTCCCCGCCTCACGACGGGTTTGCCTTTGTCGGGGGGAGCGACTCCCCTCACACCCTCCTGAACGACAATTGCTTCCAAAATCTCCAAACATGGGTTTTAGGCAACCCACCTGCCCGCGTCGGCGACCGCGCACAGGACGCGCGCGTTCTGGTATGGTCCCGCGCCTTTTTCCCCCGGGAGTGCCAGATGATCACCGTCAACGATGTCACGATGCGTTTCGGACCGAAGGTCCTCTTTGAGAACGTCAACGTGTCCTTCAACTCGGGCGAGCGATACGGCCTCACAGGCCCGAACGGCTGCGGCAAGTCCACGTTCATGAAGATCCTGTCCGGCGACATCGAGTCGCTGGCGGGGCGAGTCCACCGGCCGAAGCGCCTCGGCATCTTGCGGCAGGACCACTACCAGTTCGAGAACGACCGCATCATCGACGTCGTGATGATGGGCAACACGTCGCTGTGGGCCGCGCTCAAGGAGAAGGACACGCTCCTTGAAAAGGGCGACAACCTGACCGAGGACGATGGCATGCGCCTCGGCGAGATCGAGATGACCATCGCCGAAGAGGACGGCTATACGGCCGACAGCGAGGCCGCAGAGCTGCTCGAAGGCCTCGGGATTCCCACCGCGTCCCACGAGAAGCCCATGTCGACCCTCGTCGGCGGCGACAAGGTGCGCGTGCTGCTCGCCCAAGCCCTCTTCGGTCGCCCGGACGGCCTGCTCCTCGACGAGCCAACGAACGCCCTCGACCTCGGCAGCATCCGCTGGCTTGAGGGCTTCCTCGCGGAGTACGTCGGCGTGCTTGTGGTCATCAGTCACGACCGCCACTTCCTCAACGAGGTCTGCACGCGCATCGCGGACATCGACTACGAGACGATCATCATCTACCCCGGCAACTACGACGACATGGTCGCCGCCAAGGCCGAAGCGCGCGGCTCGCTCGAGCTCGCCAACTCCGCCAAGCAGAAGAAGGTCGAGCAGCTCCAGGACTTCGTGCAGCGCTTCCGCGCCGGCTCTCGCGCGAGCCAAGTCAAGTCGCGAGAGAAGCTGCTCGAGCGGGAGAAGCAGGCGCTCGCCGACCTCAAGCGCTCGAACATCGCGCGGCCGTTCATCCGGTTCGACATCAACCGCGCGAGCGGCAAGCAGGTCTTGAACGTCGACGGGGTCTCCAAGCAGTTCGAGCACCAGAAGATCTGCGAGGATCTGAGCTTTCACGTCTTCAAGGGCGACAAGGTCGGCATCGTCGGCCCGAACGGCATCGGTAAGACCACGCTCCTGCGCATGTTTATGAACGAGGCCAAGCCCGACGACGGCAAGATCGAGTGGGGCTACGAGACGCAGATCGGCTACATGCCGCAGGACCACCACGAGGTCATCGAGAAGTCAGACCAGACCGCGCACTACTGGCTCTCGCGCTTCGTCAAGGACCAGAGCGAGGAGCAGCTCCGCAGCATCTTCGGCAAGCTGCTCTTCGCCAAAGAGGAGCCCTTCAAGCCCACCAAGGTGCTCTCCGGCGGCGAGACCGTGCGCTTGCTGCTCGCCAAGCTGATGATCACCAAGCCGAACGTGCTGGTCCTCGACGAGCCGACGAACCACCTCGACCTCGAGTCGATTCGCAGCCTCACCGAGTCCCTGCAGCACTACGAGGGCACGTGCATCTTCGTCACGCACGACCGCCAGATGGTGGTCGACGTGGCCACGCGCATCTTGGAGCTCTCGCCCGAGGGCATTCGCGAGCTGTCGCCGGAGCAGTTCGCCGAGGGCCGCTTCCTCGAGGCGAGCACCCAGTTCAAGAAGGCCTGAGCGGCCCGTGTGCGTCTTCTTTCCGCTGCTCCTGCTCTTGGGCGCCGCGGTCTGGGCGCTCCCCGTTCCGACGCCCGTGGCGCTCGGGTGGAACGCCGCCCTGCTCGTGGGGTTACTGGTGCTCGTCCAGCGCATGCGGCAAGCGCCCACGGCCGTTGAGGGCATGGCCGAGGCCGACCTCGCGGGTCTGCCGTGTCCAGCCTGCGGATCGACGCGCACCACCGCGTGGAAGACCGGCGCCACTGTCTTGGGACTCAAATGCGACGCGTGCGAGCGCAGGACGCCCGGGCGCCCGAGCTGAGGTCGCTCAGCGCCAGCGCAAGAAGTTGGCGAGGAGCGTTGGCCCGTCGGGGGTGAGCACGCTCTCGGGGTGGAACTGCACCCCCCCTGCGCGCGCGGCGTCGCAGGCCATCGCCATGACCTCGCCCCGCTCGTCCGTCGCCGTCACGCGCCACGCATCAGGCAGCGTCGCGCCCTCGACCGCGAGCGAGTGGTAGCGCCCGACCTGCATCGGGTCAGCGCAGCCCGCGAAGAGTCCCGTCCGGTCGTGCGTCGCGAGCGACGTCTTGCCGTGCATCAAGCGCGCAGCGCCGACGACGCGCGCCCCCGCGGCGAACGCGAGCGCTTGGTGGCCGAGGCAAACGCCGAGCACGGGCACGCGGCCCAGAAAGATGTGGATCGCGTCGAGCGTCAGACCAGAGGCCTCGGGCCGCCCGGGGCCCGGAGACAAGACCACGTGCGTCGGCGTCCGCGCCCCAAGGGACTGTGGGTTCTCCGCGTCGTTCCGCACCACATCGACCTCGGCCCCCAAGACACGCAGCGCCTGCACGAGGTTGAACGTGAACGAGTCGTAGTTATCGATCATGAGGACGCGCACGGCCGATCCATAGCACGCGACCGCGCGTCGGGCTTGTCTCGACCCGTCCAGAGAGGACACTCTTCGCCCAAAGGGAGGGCGATGCCGGCGCCGCGCGACACAGTCGGGATGATGATGCCGCCGACGCCGACTCCGGCGACGACAGGGACGGAGGTCATCCTCGAGGCCGCGGACGCCCGCGACTGGCAAGCCCCCGCGGAGCCGGTTCAGCTCCCGATCGCCCTGCCCAGCCAAGCAGAGGAGCGGTACGAAGTGCGCCGCGAGCTCGCCCGCGGGAGCATGGGCATCGTGCGGGTCGCGCTCGACCGGACGCTCAAGCGCGAGGTCGCCCTCAAGGTCTTGAACTCGGAGTGCGACATTCCTGGCGCGAGTACGCGGTTCCTTGAAGAGGCGCGCATCACGGCCCAGCTTCAGCACCCCGGCATCGTCGCGGTCTACGAGATCAATCAGGGCGCCGACGGCGCGCCGTTCTTTACGATGCAGCTCGTCGAGGGCAAGACCCTCAAGGCCATCCTTGACGACCTGCGGGCGGGGCGGCCCGAGGCAGTCCGGCAGTACGGGCGCGTCCGCCTGCTCCACATCTTCATTCAGGTCTGCCACGCGGTCGGCTACGCCCACGCCCGCGGCGTGATCCACCGCGACCTCAAGCCCGAGAACATCATGCTCGGGGCGTTCGGCGAGGTCTTCGTCATGGACTGGGGCCTCGCGAAGATCGTGAGCACGAGCGTGCCCCAGCCCGTCGTCGGAGGACGCGAGGAGCACCCCGACGCCAAGGGCTTCAACACCCGTGTCGGCGATGTGACGGGGACGCCGAGCTACATGCCGCCCGAGCAGGCCATGGGCCTGATTGACTCGCTGAACGCGCGTTCGGACATCTTCGCGCTCGGCGCGATGCTCTACGAGCTGCTCACGCTGCACACGCCCCACGGTCTCGGGGCGCCGCGAGATGTGCTCAAGCGCGCGCGGCAGGCCGAGATCGTGGCACCGAGCGTGTGCGCGCCCGAGGCGGACGTGCCGCCTGACCTTGAGCACATCGTCATGCGTTGCCTGGCGCGCGAGCAGGTCGACCGCTTTGGGAGCGCCGCCGAGCTCGTCGACGAGGTCGAGGCGTTCCTCTCGGGCGGGCGAACCTCCATGGCGCGGGTGCGCCAAACCCACCGCACGCTCCAGGACGCGCAGCAGCAGGCGCAGGCTTTCCGTGAGGTCGCCCGCAAGCGTCGCAGAACGGCGCGCGCGCTGGCCGAGGCGCAAGCCGACCGATTACAGACCGACGACGCGCAAGAGGCCGCGCCGCTCTGGCGAATGCACCGCGAGGTGAGCGCTGCCGACAAAGACGCTGAGCGTCACTTCGAGCTGGCCGTCGCGCTGTTCACCCGCGCGCTCGCGGACGACGCGGAGAACCGCGACGCGCACGAGGGCCTGCGCGATCTGTTCTGGTACCGCTTTCTTGAGGCAGAGCGGGCGGGTGACCGGGCGTCGATGGCGATCTTTCGCAGTCTGGCCGTGCAGCACGACCGCGCCGGCGAGCTCCGCGCCGCGCTCGACGGCGCCGGCAGCCTCACGCTCTCGACCCGCCCTGCAGGGCTCTCCGTGACGCTTTACCGCTACACCGAGCAGGCTGACCAGCGCCTCAGTCTGGACCGCCCCGAACACTTGGGCGTGACCCCGCTGGTGCTCACCCCCGCGCCGATGGGAGACGCGCTCGTCCTGCTCGACGGCGACGGCTACGAGACGACGCGCGTGCCCATCTGCCTGCTGCGCCAGGAGTCACTCGAGCTGGCCCTGCGCGTCGCGCGGCGTGGTCGGGTGCCCGCGGGGTGCGTTCATGTCCCGCGAGGGCCAGCGTGGATCGGCGCCGTGGAGCCAGACCTCGCGGCCTTGCCAAAGCAGCGCGTTCTGGTCGACGACTTCGTGGTCGCGTCGGAGCCGGTGACGGTCGGTGAGTACGCCGAGTTCCTCGCGGACATCGCCGCGCGCGACCCCGCCGCCGCAAGAGAGCGGGCACCGACCGGCTGGCGCCTCGGACAAGACGGCCGCTATTGGTGCGAGGGGCATAGCCGATTGCCCGTGACGCACGTGACGGCCCGGGATGCGCAGGCCTTCTGCCAATGGCGCGGTGCGCGCGATGGCCTGCCGTGGCGTCTGCCCACCGAGCTTGAGTGGGAGAAGGCATCGCGAGGCCCCGAGGGTCGGCCTTGGCCATGGGGGTTTGTGTGGGAGCCCGCCTTCTGCACCAGCGCGGAGAGCCCGAATGGCGGTGCCGTGGGCCCCGTGGGTAACGCGCTCGACGAGAGCGCATACGGCGTGCGCGACCTCGCAGGCGGCGTCCGCGAGTGGACCTCGACGGAGCACGCCCGCGACCCTCGCCGCCGCGTCGTCAAGGGCGGCAGCGCCTTCACAGGGCGGGCTCAGGCGCACTTGGCCGCCCGCGTCGCTCTCAAGATGGACCGCGGGTTCGAGGACGTCGGCTTTCGGCTCGCGCTCGATGGCGCAGCCGTGCTCGACGACTAGCGCGGCGGGCGATACGCGCCGGCGTCGTCCCACCCGGGCGGACCGCCACCCGGCACGGCGACACGCGGGATATGACTCGCGAGGCGCGCGAGCGTCTCGTACTGAATCGTGCCGCTCCACTCCGCCATTTGCTCAGCCGTGACCACGGCGTCGCCTTGGCGCCCGATCAGGACGACCTCGTCCTCAAGGGCCGCCTCGGGCACGTCCGTCACATCGACCATGATGATGTTCATACACACACGCCCACGCACCGGCGCGCGCCGGCCGCCGACCAGGACCCAGCCCAGGTTGCTCGCGGCCCTGTCAAAGCCGTCTGCGTAGCCAACCGGCAGGATCGCCAAGCGCGTCGGGTGCGTCGTCATGTAGGTGCAGCCGTAGCCGATGAACGCGCCTGCAGGCACGTCCTTGACCTGAGCCACCCGCGTCTTCCAAGTGAGCGCGGGCCGGAGCGTGACGTCGCCGCGCCCCCCCAGCAGCGAAGCGACGCGCGTCTCTTTAGACGGCCAGTGACCGTATGCGCCGAGGCCGACCCGCACCATCTCGAAGCGCCGGTCTGGCCACAGGAGCGAGGCCGCGGTGTTCGAGAGATGACGCACAGGCACAGCGTGGCCGGCCGCGCGCAGCGCCGCGATCGTCTCCTCGAACCGCGCGAGTTGTCCGCGCGCATAGGCGTGGTCCGTGGTGTCCTCGATGTTCGCGAAGTGGCTGCACACGCCCTCGAGCCGCAGTGTCGGCGACGCCGCGACCCGCGCCGCGAGCGCCAACGCCAGGGGGGTCTCGACCCCCTGCCGGTGGTTGCCCGTCTCGATCTTCAAATGGACCCGCGCGTCCGAACGCTGCGCCGCGAGCCGCTCGACCGTCTCGGGGTTGTAGACGACGAGGCTGACGTTCAGGCCACGCAGGCGCTCAAGGGCGTCGAGCGGGACATACCCCATGATGTGCACGGGGACACTGACGCCCGCCGCGCGCACCGCCTCGGCCTCTTCGAGCGAGTCCGTGCAGAGCCAGTCGGCCCCCCCTGCGACAAAGGCCCGCGCCGCTAAGGCCAGACCGTGTCCGTAGCCGTTTGACTTGACCGCGGGGGCGAGCAGCACGTCCGCCCCCACGAGGCGCCGAAACGTACGGATGTTGTTTGTGAGCGCGTCTGTGTCGACCTCGCACCAGGTCCGCAGCGTCGGGTCGCTCACGCCCACACGCTCCGTGCGACGACCACGCCGCCCCACGCCGCGCTGGCGCAAGCCAGCGTGGTCAGCAGCGCATAACCGGCCGCGCGCCCGAGCTCACCCGACGCGGCGAGCTGCGTGGCCTCCCAAGCGAAGGTCGAGTAGGTCGTCAAGCCGCCGAGCAAGCCGGTGGTGATGAAGACGCGCGCGCGCTCGTCGAGACCCGCGAGCTCCAGTGCCTGCGTCTGCACGAGGCCCATGAAGAAGCAGCCCACCACGTTGACGACCAAGGTCGGCCAAATCGCCGACACCCCTGCGGCGCCCAAACCCACCGCGGCGCCCCATCGCGCCAGCGCGCCGAGCCCGCCGCCCACAAAGACGAGCGCGGCCATCTCCACAGGAGCGACCTCAGGCCGACGCCTGGGCGAGCGCGGCCCGGGCCTCGGCGTCGTTCGTGCGGAAGTCGGCCTCGCCATGCGCGCGTGCCCAGGACGCCGCAGCGGCCGCTGTCTGCTGAGTCAACATGTCGAACCACTCCAACCCGGGCAGCTCGCGGATCTGCCGCTCCGCGGCCTCGAGCGGGGCGCGCGCCGCGGCGTCGGGGAACAGGTGCGCCGCTGTGTACGCCAGGTTGTCCGAGCCCGCGACGCCCGAGCCCACCAGAGTCCAGAAGCGCTTGATCGCGAAGCGGACGAGGGCCTGTGTGCGGGGCTCCCCCTCCATCCGCTTGCGTGCCTGATGGTAGTAGAACGCCATGTGCCGCCGCTCTTGGCGAGCCATGCGGTTGAGGAGCGTCGCGAGGACCGGGTTGGCCGTGCGCTTCTCCAGGTTCTGATAGGCCGCCGCAGCGGTCGCCTCGTTGATTGCGCCCCACGTCATGTGCACGGCGACGAACCGTGGCGTCGCGTAGGCCAGCGCGTGCGAGAGCGCGGCCTCGATGAACTCACGCACGGACGCGCTCTCCGTCGTCTGGGTGTAGTGCGTCGGCGCCTCGGGGCGCCCGCACACGTCGAGCAGCTTCGTGATGGCACGCCCGTGGCAGAGCTCCTCGTAGACCCAAGCCGACAAGAAGTTCACGACGTCCGGGTCGCGGGTGCTGTGACCCGCGAGCAGGTCGCGCATGTAAAGGATCGTGTGCGACTCGGTGTCGCCCATGTATCGCAGAATCCGCGCCTCGGCGTCCGAGACCCCGATCCGCGCGCACAAGTCCCAGTCGAGGTCGTCGATCTTGACGCCGCCTGCGAGGTCGAGAAAACGGTGAATGCTGAAGTCGTTCATCGGTCAGTCTCCCAGCTCAATCTTCTCGCGCACCCACGCTTCGCTCGGCAGCGCGGGGGACGGCATCGTCTCGAGCGTCGCCGTCAGCAAACGATAGGTGGGCACGACCCAAGGTTCAACCTCGGGCCCCAGCGTCCGCGCCCAATAGCGCTTGACCTCCGTCAGGTCGTCGTCCTCTGAGCGCCACGCGCCGCCCGCGGAGGCGGCCCAAACCTCGACCCGGTCCTCGCAGCGGAGCAGCCGCGCGATGACGTCGACCTCGGCACCACCGTCCGCGAGACGCGCCGTGGGTGTCAGGTGCAAGATCCCTTGGACGCCTTCACTGCAGATGTCGGCGGGCATCTCGGCGGCCCCGAAGTCATCGACGACGAGAAAGTCGCGGTGCTGGTTCGCCCACTTGCGCGCGATGCCCGCCCACAGGTCGCCGACCCGCTCAAGTCCGGCGGGGAGCGGCGTTGTGACGGCGACGAGGCGCAGCGTGCGCGTCCTGTCGACCGTATCGTAGTCGGGGCGCGTGGTCGCTTGGCGCACGGGCGAGCACGCGCTTAGCGTCGCCGCAGCGACCAGCGAGACGATGTTGCCCCGAGCGCTCACGACGCGCCCCCGCCGTCGCCCGAGGCCGTTCGGCGGTCATGCAAGATCTGCAGGACCGCTGTCATGAGCGTAAAGGACACCACGAGCGTCGCCGCGATCCCGATGCTCGCCAGCGCGCCCAGGGACTTCATGCCGCGGTGCCCGGCCCAGAGGAGCGCGCCCCACCCCGCGAGGGTCGTTAGAGTCGAGCACGCGACCGCCAAGCCTACAGTCCGCAGCGCCTCGACCGGGCTCACGCCCTCCTGAAAGCGATGCATCAGGTAGACGCCGTGGCTCACGCCGTAGCCAAGTACGATGGGCAGCACGACGATGTTCATGAAGTTCAACTGCAAGTCGCTGAGCGCCATGATGCCGAACATCACGCCCATCCCCACGCCGAGGGGCAACAGCGCGACCGCCGTCGAGCGCACAGACTTGAAGTCGAAGTAGAGGATCACGACCAGCAGGAGCGCCGTGAGGAGCATTGTCAGGCGCCCATCGAAGAGCACGATGCGAGCGAGCTTCGCGAAGATGACGGCCAACCCTGCCGAGTGAAAGACCTCGCCGTTGGGCAGCTCGAGGGTCTCGACCTCGTCGGCGAACTTCATCATCTGCTTGCCATCCCACAGGTCGACCGTGGGGTACACGAACGTCAGGTAGCCTGCGTTCTCCGGCTTGCTTGTCGCCAGGTTCTTGAAGAGGTCGCGGTACTGCGGCGGGACCTCTGCGAGTGTATATGGCTTCGCGTCGAGGAGCTTCATGGCCTCGTCCCACTTGCCCTCGAGCTCGGCCGGCAGGCTCTTGCGGTCGATCTCCGCGAGCTCGGCGCGCCACTCGGCGAGGACCTGCGCGTTTCGGGCCTGCTGGTCGGCGGGCGGTACGAAGGTGTACATCGACGCGACCTGCTGCACAGTCGAGAAGCGCCCCTCGCCCAGAGGCGACATGTATTTGTAGACGCGCTCGGTTTCTTCGGGCGTGCGGGTGTAGACCGCGACGGGATCGGCCGAGATCTGGAACCGCGCGTTGACCTCGTCCTGAAGGCGAACCGAGGGCTGGTTCTCGACCATGAGCGCGCGCGTGTTGTACTCGAAGCCCACGCGCGGCGCGGCGGCGATGAGCGCGAGGCAAAGAGCACCACCGACGACGAGCACCATACGCGGCGCGGGCAAACGCACCCGGCTCGTCGGGCCGACCGGTTCCACGACCTGACGCCCGAGCAGCCGGACCGCGACACCCGGCCATCGGCGCTCAAGGAGCACGAGCACCGCGGGCACCCACAGGTACATCACCACACCAATGATGAGTACGCCAGCGCCCGCGAGCAGGCCGAAGTCGGAGAAGCCGCGGAACTCTGAGAAGACGAGCGACAGGAACGCAGCGCCGGTGCCCAGTGCGGAGGCGAGCGAGGCGGGACCAGAATAGCGGACCATGTTGACGATGGCCTCGTCGAATGGGCGCCCTTGGCCGAACTCGTAGCGCAGCCGGTACAGGACGTGAATCCCGAAGTCGATGCCGATACCCATCAAGATCCCACCGAGGATCGACGTGATCATGTTGAGCTCACCGACGGCCATCCGCGCGAAGCCGAAGGTCAGGACGACCGCGAGCACGAGCCCCGTGATGACGAGCAGCACGCTCCCGATGCGGCGCCCGAAGAACAGGAGCAGCGTCGCCAGCACGCCGGCAAAGGCGATCGTGCTCACGGGCGCCAGCGACGCCTGGATCTGGAAGGAGTCGTCGTAGTTGGTCTGGTAGCTGCCCGTGAACCCAAACTCGACCACGGCGGGGTCTGCGTCGGGCGCCTCGGAGTACTCCTCGACGAGGCGCGCGCCCCGGGCGTTCTGGGCGGAGTAACTCGCCAGGCGCGCTCGGATCGTCGCGACCAGGTCACCCGTCTCACCGAGCTTGTTGGAGTCCCACATCGGCTTGACGAGCAGCAGCACCATCTGCTTGTCCTCACTGATGTAGTAGTCGTCGGTGATGTCCTTGCGACCCACCCGGCGGTATTTGTCGATCAGGTCGTCGAGCTTGAGTTCGTAGGGCTCGGTCTTGCGGATCTCGACGAAAAAAGGGCTCGCGCGCTTGATGGCGTCCTTGAGCTTGAGCATCACGCGCCGCTTCAGCTCAACGAGGTCGTCGGTCTGCATGAAGAGCGCGGCGTTGTCGCGCAAGAAGTCGACCTTGACCTTGTGCGTGACCTCACGCACCCGCGCCTTGTCCTCAAGCAGCCATGCCGCGGTGTCGTCGGCGACCCCGCGCAGGCGAGCCTCGTCGCTCCCGCGGAGCGCGACGATCAAGTGACCGGCGCCGCCCACCATGTCGACGACCCGTTTCAGGTCCTTGACCTGTCGCAGGTCTTGGCTAATCAGATCGAGCTGGTTGGTGTTGATCGTGAGCTGACGCGCCAGCAGGCCCGCACCCACGGTCAGCAGGAGTAAGACGACGACGATGCGGCCGGGCGCCGCGAGCAGTAGCCTGCTCCACGCGTCGGTGACTCGATGACGCTCTGCGCTCAAGGGTGCATACCGTTCTCTAGGGCTTCGCGGTCAGGGGCGCGTCCTTCGGCGCCGGGAGCTCCGCGGCCCGAGTCCGCAGCAGCGCGAGCAGCTTCGGCATGCCGCCCTCGGCGAGGATCGGCGCGACCTGGTCAGCGCGGATGTTCGTCAGCATCGACTTGTCGCCCACGATGGTGACGTCGACAACCCGGACCTCACCCGAGGTGGCTTTGGAGAGCAGGTAGACAACCTTGATCTCCTGCTCCTTGGGGCCCACCTGCAGGTGCAGCACCGAGCCGACCTTCAGCGCGTTGCCCTCGGGCTGCGCGGGGTCGTACGTGATTGAGGTCAGGTGCTGGAAGCTGTCTCGCATCTTCGGGAAGGCGACCCCCGCGAAGACGAGCTGAAAGAGGCGCGTGAACTCGGCGCGGTCCGACGCGCTGGCGTTCCCATAGGCGGGGCCGAGCAGCGCGCGGGCCTGCCCGTCCGCGTCGAGGAGGGTCAGCGCCGTCACGTCGAGGCCGTACCGCACGTTGTTCACGAGCTTGCCGAGCGTGGCCTCCTCGGCGTTCTTCTGTCGCTTCGGGGCGCGCGCGCTGGCAGCGGGCACACAGCCCAAGGCGAAGACGAGCGCACAGAGCGCGGAGACGAGTGTGCGGCGAGCGAGCAGCGGGGTTCGGTTCATGGTGAGCCTCGAGGTTCGAAAATGCCGAGAAGCGGCGGCGATTTAGCATAACGCCCGCGGTGACTCCACCGGTTCGGTGTAGTCACCCCAGACCCACCGCACGAGACGCGCGCCGCAACGACCGTATTCTCGGAGAGTCACTCCCGAGGTCAGTCCATGAGCGCGCTCGCCCTCAGCCCCGTCAGCCCCCTGCCCTTCGACCCCTTCCTGAGGACGACCGAGGGCGCCGAGAGCGTGCGTGACGTTGACACGCTGCGCCGCGGGCTTGAGTCGATGGCGCAGCGAGACGTCATGGTCGCCACGCCCAGCGGTTTTGTCGGCGTCGCAGTGTGCGAAGCGCCGCTGCGCTTCAAGGTCGAGCGGGGTGAGCTCGTCGGCGCGCTCCGCGTCGGAGACTCGATCGCCATCACCGACCATCGCGGCGTGCAGTACGTCGGGTTTCACGCGGTAGTCGTCAGCGTTGAGCCGCGCGCCGACGGCAGCGCGACGCTCTCGGTCCTGCGACCGACAGAGGCCTACTTCTACCCCGGCCGACGCCATGTGCGCCTCGATGGTGTACTCGGCGCCCGGGTCGAGCTCGACATGGACGGCGAGCGCACCCTCGCGACCGGGCTCGACGTCTCGATGCGCGGCCTCGGCGTCCGCGTGGCCCTCGAGGACGGCTTCGTGATCGGGCAAATCTTTATGGTCCACCTGACGTTCAGCGAGGAGACCATCTCGCTCCCCGCGCGGGTCCGGACTGCGCTCGTCGACGGGGCCGAAATCCGGCTCGGCCTTGAGTTCGCGGGTCGGTCCGAGGGCCTAGAGTACCGCGTTCTCACTGCGCTCCGCGGAATGCGTTAGAGCGCAACGACCGTCTTGACGACGGAGAGGCCCTCTCGCGCGATGAGCCGCGCGGACCAAGCGGCGCGGACGGGCGCCGGGAGGGCATCGACCCCAGCGACCTGGGCGAGCCAGAGCGCGCGCGGCATATGCCAGTCGTCTGTCACGAGCCACGTCGGCCCCGGCCCGAGTAAGTCGCGGCCCAGCTTCAGGTTTTCGAGCGTCGTCCGCGCTTCGACTTCGGCGACCAGCGCCTCGCGCGGCACGCCCTGCTCGAGCGCCCACGAGACGCCGACCTCGGCCTCACCCCGCCCACTGACGACGATGCGCTGCACCTGACCCGCCCGCCAGAGCGCGACAGCGCCCATCACCCGGCGCGCCAGCCGCGGCCCAGGACGACACCCCAGCACCAGCGCAGTCGACAGCTCGAGCGCCTGCGTTGAAGCCGGGCGCGCATGGCGCCGGCCGTGCCAGACAGCCCACGCTGTGCCCACGGCCCACGCCGCACCGCCTGTGCCCGCGACGAGAAGGGCGACGCGGGCCTCGAGTGAAAGAGCAGGTGTCAAGCGCGCGGCGACCCGCCTCACTGCAGCCCGCCCTGCCCCCCGACCAAGTGCGCGGGATCGACGCCCAGCGAGCGCAAAGCCAGCGTCCACACCTCCGCGCGCGGCCACTCAAAGACCAGCTCAGCGGAGCACGGCGCGACCAGCCAGCTCCCTTCGAGAATCTCGCGCTCAAGCTGACCACCGCCCCAGCCCGCATAGCCGACCAGAAGAGACAGACGCGCCTCTCGAGCCGCGCACATGCGCGCGATCGCCTCCCGGCTCCGGCTCACAGCGACGCCGGGGCAGACCCGCATGGTCTCCTCGAAGCCCCAGCCATCGTCGTGGAGCATCCAGAGTCCCTGCGGTTCGACGGGCCCTCCGCGCAGTAACTGCGCGTCGGCGGCGCCGGGCCAAGGCAGAGCGAGCTCGTCACATACGGCCGAGCACGCATGCTCAATCGCCTGATTCACGACAAGGCCGACCGCCCCGCGGTGGTCATGCTCGACCATCACGACGACGGAGCGCTCGAAGTTCGGATCAAGGAGCTGGGGCATCGCGACGAGGACGCCGGGGACAGTGGAGAATTTCATGCGCGCATCCCGAGCTGCATCACGACGGTTGAGGGGCGCTGGAGGAGCGCGCGAGCGACGAGGTCGGTCCACCCGACCGTGGCGAGGGTCCGCGTGATTGTCCACGGCGCGCCATCCGGTGCATCGTCCCCGAGTCGCACTCGAGCGACGCGCTCCGGGATGGTCGCACCCGCCGCGGTTCTCACGCGGACAATGAAGACGCGCTGAGGCGAGGACACTGGCGGTACCTCGGCGCGATAAACGCCACGCCCCCTCAGGTGCTCGACCTCGGAGACGACCGCGACGTCGCCGTTGTGGAGCTCGACGAGCGTGCCGACCGGGAGAGGGCCGACGACCGACGCACAGACGACGCACAGCGCACGATCGACGCCCCGGGGGGGCGAGGTCAGGAGGGTCAACGTGGCCTCGAGCGGCGACCCGACTTCGTCGTGCCCGTTGCCGCGAGCGGCCGCGAGCCACGCGCGCGCCAAAACGACGAGCTGAGTCTCAAGGGTCTGCGTCGGCGCGCCCGGCAGGTACGGCGGCCCGCTCAACGAAGGCCCGATGTTGTGCTCAAGGGCGACGATGAAACGCCGGAGTACCAGCTCGGAGACCTCGGCACACTCAAGCACGTGGCGCGCTGCGTGCGTCGCCGTCGCCTCGGCATCGGTGAACTCCGCAGGATCAGGGTTGGGCCACGCGGCGCCCATCTCCGCGAGGAGCGCCGAGAGCGTCAGGTCAGCGCACTGGGGCAGCGTCAGGCCAAGCCCGCGCGCGATGGCGCCCACGAGCAGGGCCGTGTCGACCGAGCGACGCGGGGCATCGTGCGGCCTGGTCCCCAGCAGAGGCATCGCGAGGAAGAGGTCTTGCTCGCCCGCGCACGCATCGACCAGATCGAGCGCGATTCGGCGCGCCTGCTTCACATCGATGGGCGCGCGCGAGAGCAGCGGCCGCATCGCCGCGACCGCCTTCGCGTAGAACCACAGCGATGCGACGCCCCGCACGCCTTGGCCGACATCGTCCAAGCGCACTGGCTGCGGCGCCAGACGCATGCGTGTGATGCCGTCCGTCCTCAGGTGCTCGCAGAGCGCCGCGAAGAGATTGCGCGTGTCCGCGGGCGCCCGGAAGCGAGCGAAATGATGGAAGAATCGTCGAACTTCACCTTCAGGCGGTTTGGCAGCGAAGGTCATCCCTCCCGCCTCGCGCCGCGCGAGCCACTGCTCCAGCTCTTGCGCGAGCTCTTGGGTGGGCGGGTCGAGCCAGAGGGCGTGGCTGTTGATCTGCACCACGCCCTCGTAGACCAGCATCGTGACCGCCTGACGCTCCAACCTCATCAGCGCCTCGACCGCCTCCAGCAACTTCTCGGTCGGCCGATCGTACGCGTCGTTGTTCAGGTCGTGAATCTCGCCCGTCTTCACCAACGAGTAGACTTGGACGAGCATCTGCTTGCCCGCGGTCTGGACGCGCTGGTGCTGCTCGCCTTCGAGGGCTGCGTTGGGCTCAACCAAGAGCGCGCTCCATCCAACGAGGCATCATTTCTCCAAGTCCAGATCCAGGAAGTCCTTGAGGACGTCGTCCAGCGAAGGCTTCTTGGGCGGCGGCTCGTCACCGAGGTAGTCCGCGAGGATGTCGGTCAAGCTCGCCTCGGGCTGGTGCGCCCAATCCTCGGCCTGGCGCGCGCTCTGCCGCTCTACGATGCGGGGCGCGACGACAACGAACGACGCCGGCTGCTCGGCAGTCGCCCCCGCAGCGTCGGCGCCCACCAGCGCCACGCGGTCGAGCGTGAGCCGCAAGCCGGCGACCTCGATGACGCCTGGCTCGGCGCGCAGACGTCGCTCGTCACCGACCAGAAAGACTTCGCCGACATCCAAGAGCGGTCGCTCAGCGAGGGGCGCGCTCCGCGGCGCTGCGGTCGTCGAGGCCGAGGCCGTGGCCAGCGGCGCAGAGGCCGCCTCGCTCGGGGCCATAACGACGACGCGCGGGCTCGGGCGGGGTCGATTCGGCACAGCGACGCGGAGGGCCGAGGGTTCGAAGAGGAGACGTCCCCCGAGAGCCCCCTCGCCGGCACGGACCACCGCCGCAGCATCCTCAACGCCAAGGTCGCCGTTCGGCGAGGCACGCCGTGACGACGTCGCGGGTCGGCCTTTCTGTGCGAGCCGCGCCGCGACCTCGCAGTGAGCCGCAAGCTCAAGGTCCGCGCGGCCCTGCAGCTCACGAATCAGCGCGATGGCGCTCGGTGTGGCGAGCCTCGCCAGCCCCGCGAGCGCGGCACGGCGCACCGGCGTATCCACGAGCGCCTGCGGCCCGCGGCCCATGAGCCGCCCGAGACTCCCGGTCGCGTTCTCGTCGAGTGAGAGGCGCGCGCGGATCGGATCGAGCGCACGCTCGCCTGCGAGCTCGCTGAGCGCCTCCATGAACGCGCGCTGCTCGTCCTCGTCGGCGAACTCGAACGCGGGCGCCTTGATGGTCCCGGCGACGTAGGGGACAACGCTCGGGTCGCGCGCGTCTAAGAAGCGGCTGAGCACCGCGAGCCGCACGGCAGGCTCAGGGTCTCTGAGCAACGGGAGCACGGCCTCGCGGAGCTGCGGACCATAGGCGCCCGGCAGGCTCTCCACGGCTTTGGCTCGGACGCGGGGGTCGGCGTGCCTGAGCAGCTCATGCAGGAGCGGCGCCGCCTGCACGCCGAGCTGACTGCCCAAGATGACATCGAGCACCTCGAGCACGGTCTGGGCGTCTCCTGAGCGGAGCTGCTCCGCCCACGGCTCCATCGAAGACGCGCCCATGCGTCGCAACAGGTCGCGCAAGAAGGCCTGCGCGGCGGGCTGTGACGCACCGCTGATCAGCGCGAGCAGCTCCGGCGAGGTCACGGTGCCTGCCGTCACGAAGTACCAGCGCAGCCAAGAGGTCTGCTCGGGCTGCTCGGCGTCCGCCCGCTGAGCCGCAAAGCTCACGGCGTCTCGACCGCTGACCTGCTGACGAACGGCCCGGAGTCGCGTTTCAAGGTCCGCGCTGACCTCAAGGCGCCACAGCGCGTCGAGCGTTCGGCCGACGTCCGCGAAGGCGGGCATCCCGAGGCGTGTCCATGCGACGCGCATCGTGTAATGCAGGGCGCGCCCAATGATGTCGCCGTCCACAGCGCAGGTGGGCTTCAGCGCGAGGCACGAGAGCAGCCGCGTGGCGTGCGCGACGACAGGCGCCGCCGTGGTCGCCTCGCTCAGCGTCGCGCGCACGCTCTGCGCTGGCGCGGCCACGCTCTTCGCCGCGCCACGCGCGCGCTCCACAACGTCTTGCACCTTCGCGGTGTCGTCCCGCGTCACGCGCGGCCGCGGGGCTGTGTCGGGTGCGTCGTCGTCCGCCAGAGTGAGCAGGTCGGGAAAACAATCGAGTACGACCTCGCGGAACGCCGCAGTTGCATGCTCGTCCGACATGAACAGGCGCTCGGTGATCCCGTCGAGGGCGACGTACTTGATGCCTAGGGGCGACGAGCGCCACAGGTGACTCACGAAGTCCTCGTCGACGCTCTCAAGCGCGCGACAGGCGGTAAAGCCCTCGACGAAGAGGCGCAGCTCGTCGTCCGTGACGCCGGGGCGGAAGGTAATGCGCCGGAGGCCCTGCCGGAAGAGCTCGAACGCCAGATTGCCGTCACGCGCGTCCGACCGATAGACGACGTCGTCCGCGAGCGTGAGGCGGTTCGTCGAGACAACCAACTCTAGCTCGCCGTGCTCACCCGCCGCGGCTCGAAGCAGCCGGCCAACGTCCGCGACCCCCTCGAGCGGAGGTGCGCCACCGGAGAGCCCGTGCGCGTCGTCGGTCGTGAGCTCCCGGATGCGCCGGAGCGCCTCGCGGACTGGCCGCGACGCGCCCTCATCTCGCCCCGCCTTGCCCGACGACTCCGCCAAGGGCCCTCCTGTTGAGCGAACGCGCGCCCCTGACGCGCCGCGGCTCCGGATCTGCTACATACCCTTTTCGAGGATGGGTCCGCAACCGCGCGCCCCGCGCGGCCAACGCCCAGGGAGGCCACCGTGAGCGAAGCAAAAGCGATGACGGGCGCAGCCGACTGGCGCTCGGACGCCGAGAAGGACAAGAGCCTCCTCCGGACCGCCGCGCTGAGCCTCTTCAAGACGTGGATTCCGGAGCACCCCGAGGCGAGCGCCGAGCGGGACCAAGCCTACGGGCTCTTCAAACAGGCGATGGGCGCCCGCGCGTTCATCACCTTCGTGTCCTCCCTCTCGAGTGGCGTCGACGACGTCGTCGCGCACGGCTTCGCGGACGAGGCCCTGTCGATGCAAGAGCTGCTCGTCCAGCGCGAAGGGACGGACGCCTTTCTTGACCCTCGGAATGCGCTGCGCGTCGTTCGCCGCAAATACGGCATGATGACGCTCATCACGCGCCTCACGGGGGCCTTTGAGCACCGCAATGTCGTCGCGCTCAGCCTTGAGGGCGCCATCGAGCGGGCGGAGCTCATGGAGCTCGCTCGGCTCATCAGCGCGCGGGTCGTCGACTCCTCTGCCGAAGAGGAGCAAACGCTGCGGCGCGGGCTGTCCCGGGCGAACCTTAAGGGCGTCGAGGTCATCTTTCATGCGGACGTCATCGGGCGGCGACTGCCGATCGGGTGGCCGGTCAAGCACGTCTTTGCCCTCATCGGCCGTGCCCTCCGAGCGCCCCAGGGCGACCCGGGGCTCGCCGCTCGGGCCGCACTCGCTCGGCACCTCCCGCGCCTCGACAGCAAGTCGCTCCGTCAGGTCGCGCTCTACAGCCGCGAGCTGAACGCAGAGTTGGACGCGCCGACGGGGCTCGATCTGTGCGCTGAGCTGGTCCAAAAGGCGGACGAAGCGCGGATGCTTCAGGCGACGCGGACGCTGTTCGACGCGTTCCAAGCCGCGCGACGGGACGCGCTGCGCCAGCGCGCACTCGAGCTGCCTGAAGACGCCGAAGCGGGCTCTGTGGCTATCGAAACGACCGACTTCGCGTCTGAGGCCCAGATGGCCGAGGACGCGGGCGCCCAGACGGAGAGCGACGAGCTCGTCCGCACGGCCCGCGCGCTCGACCGGATTCGGACACTCAGAGGGCGCGACTTTTTTGCTCGCATCTCGCTGTTGGGCGGCGAGCTGGACTTCGAGGGCGCAGCCCGGTCCGGTCAGGGCTTCGAGCGCGTCGAGAGAACACTCGCAGCGCTCGATCCGGTGGACGCGCTGCGGAGCGCGCGGCGGGTGCTCGAACCCCTCTTCCGCGCGCGTGCGCTGGCGGCGGCGGCGGCGACGCTTTCGCGCTTGGAACGTCGAGAAGATGCTCGCTCGGCGGCGGGCGAGGCCCTCGTTGCGGCGCGGGAGTGCACAGAGGCAGACGCACACGGCGCGTTCGCGGCCGCGATCGAGGCCGCATTGACGACGCAGGACGAGGTGACCGCAGAGGCGGCGGTCACGGAGGGTGCGGCCCGCGCACACGCGGTGCGGGACGCCGCAGAGCGCGCCGCAGCGCTGATGCGCTTGACGTCCACGTTGCTCGAGGCCGGCGCCCTGCCAGCGTCTACGCGCGCTGCGCTCAGCCGGTCTGCGCTCGGGCCTGACATTCATTTCTGGGGGCGCCGCGAGGTCGAAGCGCCCCTCATCGAGGGCCTGGTCTCGCTCTTGCCCGCCGAGGACGCCGACACGCAGCTCTTTCTGCAGAAGGTCGCGGCACACCCCAGCGCGACGGTGCGCGCGGGCGTCGTCCGAACGATGCCGCTCAGCGAGACGCCGGCGATGCGGAATATGCTCCTCGCTCACTTGCGCGACCGCGACCCGGACGTGCGGATTGAGGTGATCGAGCGCTTGGGTGCGAGCGGCGACCGCGGGCTCGTCCTCTACCTCGTGAACGCCTGCAAGCATGTCCAAGGCGACGGGCCGCAGAGCCCACCGACACCCGCGACGCGTGAGGAGAAGCGGGCGCTCCTGCTGAACTTGGCGCGCCTAGACGGTGAACGCCAACTGCCGCTGGTCAACGCTTTCCTCGGTGGGCTCCACACCGAGGGTCCGGGCCTGACAGACCGTCAGCGGCCGCTCAAAGACGATGTCGATCTCCAGATCGCGGCACTCGAGGTGCTGCTTCACCTGCGCAGCCGCAGCGCCCGTCGCCTCATCTTCAACGCCGCGGAGCGTTCGCGCCGCGCGGGTACACCCGTCGCCGATACCTTCGCCGCGGTCTGGAGCATGCTCAAGTCCGCGCCCTACGGCGACGCCCAACTCCCTCGCTCACCGCACGATCCCGCGCG
>Ga0209598_10001095_pt1 | contig 22132 bp, 20 predicted proteins | sample M_140807_EF_Meta_FD_187317 | JGI IMG/M metagenome (GOLD analysis project Ga0209598, IMG submission 187317) | Freshwater microbial communities from Lake Montjoie, Canada to study carbon cycling - M_140807_EF_MetaG (SPAdes) (version 2) | ecosystem: Environmental > Aquatic > Freshwater > Lake...
AGGGCAGGCCTGAGATCGACACTTTGCGAGCGCTCAATGATGCGGCCCGGGCCGCCCGCGAGACCGAGGAGTTGCGGCTGGAGTCGCAGCAGATGGGCTATTCGCTGGGCCGCTGGCTGTCGGCGGTCTGTCCCGAACCGACGGCCGATGCGATGGTCTCGACGCAGCTCGATCCGCTGACCCTGCCTGTGGCCTGGGCCCTGGCCTGCGACCGTCTGGCGCTGGATGACGAGGATGCGCTGCTCGGCTATTGCTGGACCTTCGTGGAGAACCAGGCGATGGTGCTGATGAAGGCGCTCCCAATGGGACAGATCGCTGCACAGCGCCTGTTGCGAGGGCTGCATGGCGAGCTGGCTCAGGCCATTGATTCAGCCCGGGCTCTGCCCCGTCAGGACTGGTCCAGTGCAGCCCCCTTGCTGGCGGTCGCTTCCTCCAGACATGAATCCCAGTATTCCCGTCTGTTCAGATCCTGACCTCACTCATCCAGGCACCCACACCATGAGCCCATCCTTCAGTTCCCACGGCCCCCTTCGCGTTGGCATCGGCGGGCCGGTCGGCTCGGGCAAGACTGCGCTGACCCTGGCGCTGTGCCAGCGTCTTCGCGATCGCTACGAGATTGCCGCGGTCACCAACGACATCTACACCCGTGAAGACGCCGAGTTTCTGGTCAAGCATGATGCCTTGCCCAAAGAGCGCATCCTTGGTGTGGAAACCGGCGGCTGTCCGCACACCGCCATCCGCGAAGACGCCTCGATCAACCTCGAGGCGGTCGACCGGCTGGTGCGCGCCTTTCCGCAATTGCAGATCGTCTTCGTCGAGTCGGGAGGAGACAATCTGGCTGCCACCTTCTCGCCCGAACTGTCCGACCTCACGCTGTATGTGATCGATGTGGCAGCCGGCGAAAAGATTCCCCGCAAGGGCGGGCCGGGCATCATGAAGTCCGACCTGCTGGTCATCAACAAGATCGACCTGGCCCCGTATGTCGGCGCCTCCCTCGAGGTGATGGACCGGGATGCCCGCACCATGCGCGGCGCGCGGCCTTTCGTGTTTTCGAACCTCAAGGAAGGCCGTGGTCTGGACGAGATCATCGCGTTCATCGAAGATCGCGGCTTGCTGGCCTGAAACCGATTCAAACCTGACTGGAATACCTGCCATGAAACACACCGCCCGATACACCGCGTCTGCCGCCGTGCTGGCTGCAGCCGCCTCACCGGTTTTTGCACATGAGGGCCATGAGGCCACCGGCCTGCTGGCCGGCATGCTGCATCCGGTCACGGGTGCGGATCACCTGCTGGTGACACTTGGGCTTGGCCTGCTCGCCGGGCTGGTCTCGCGGCTTCACGACGCCGGCAAGCCGGCCCGCGCAGCCTGGCGCATGGCACTGGCCGTGGTGCTGGGAGCCTGCGCCGGTGTGCTGATGGCTGGCAGCGGGATGGTCGGCCAGACGCTGTCGGCCCTGGCCGAACCGGCTGCGGCCCTGGGCCTGCTGGTGATCGCCCTGATGATGGCGGGCGCCGAGCGTCTCGGCCCACGCGCCATGGCGTTCGCAGCGGTAGCGGTGAGCCTGCCGCATGGAGTGCTGCATGGCCTGGAATCGCAGAGCCCCGCCTTTCTGGCCGGCTTGGTGTTGTCCAGCCTGATGCTCTTTGCGGTCGGGCTTGCTCTGGGCCGGCAGTTCACATCGCCCGAAGGGCAGGACGCATCGCGGCTGCGCCGGCTGACCGCTGCCGGCTTTGCAGGTCTGTGGGTGGTGCTTGCCGGTTTTGCGACCTGATTCGAATTCGATGCCGATGCAGCCCATCCCGAGGGGCTTCGAACAAATCATCGAGGGCAGTCCGATCTCGTTTTTTGGACTGGATCTGAACCGACGCTACACCTGGATTCACAATTCCTCGTTTGGACTGACAAAGGCCGATGTGATCGGGCGCAGCCCCTTCGAGGTTTTCGAGGACCCGGTCGAGGCAGCCCAGATCGACTTGTTGGCATTGCAGGTGCTGGAGACAGGCCTTCCGACTCGCAGCGAGCTGAGCGCGACGCGACAAGGCGTTTCCCGACACTTCGACATCTCGTTCAACTTGATCTGCGACCCGCAGGGCGTGCCCGTCGGGGTGTCAGGCACCGTTTTCGAGATCACCGAGAGACGGCGGGCCGAGGCGGCCCTGCGGGAGGCCGACCGTCGCAAGGACGAGTTCATCGCCATGCTGGCCCATGAGTTGCGCGGCCCGCTTGCACCCACCCGCAATTTGGTCGCACTGCTGCTGCGCGATTCCGAATTGCTGGCTGGCCGGGATCGACTGAAAGTGGTCGAGCGGCAGATCGATCACATGGCCCGTCTGGTTGATGATCTGCTCGATGTCTCGCGCATCGAGACCGACACCATCCCGCTGCGGCGCCGGACCTTCGATCTGTTCAAGCTGCTGCGAAACGTCATCAATGCATCGAGCCTGATTACGCAAGAAGTCGGGATATCGATCAGCCTCGAACTGCCCGATACAGAGGCCCTGTTGCATGCCGACCCGACACGAATCGGGCAGGTGGTGACGAATCTCATGAGCAACGCGCGCAAGTTCACCCCGGCCGATGGCCTCATCACCGTGACGGCTGAAGTGAACGGACCCGTGGTTCGCTTCTGTGTCCGGGATACCGGCGTGGGCATCGCACCAGAGCACCTCGAGCGGGTGTTCGACCGATTCCGCCAGTTCGGTTTGCAGCAGAACCCGGCATTCGAGGGACTGGGCCTGGGGCTGTACCTGGCCCGGAGGCTGGTCCGGATGCATGAGGGCAGCATCGAGGCGCACAGCGCAGGCCTGGGGCAAGGCAGTGCCTTCACGGTGTCGCTACCGCTGGCGGTCGAACCCCAGCTCGTTGCGCAGACAAAAGCGCAGTCGGAATTGTTCGGCCATCGGCTCAAAGTGCTGGTGGTCGACGACAACCGGGACTCGGCCGACAGCCTGGCCTTGTTGCTGAAAGTTCAAGGGCATGAGGTCAGCACTGAATACGACGGTCGCATGGGGCTCGCCGCCTGCGAGCGGCTGCGCCCTGACGCGGTCGTCATGGATATCCTGATGCCCGGGATGGACGGATTCGAACTGGCGCAGCGCATCCGGGACGCGCATTGGGGCAGTGGGCTGCTGCTGGTGGCACTCAGTGGTCTGGGGCCCGAGCACGATCCGCGAGGCCGCCAGACCTCACTGATCGATGTCCACATGACCAAACCGGTCAACCCGGATCAGCTCTTCCGCTTGCTCGACGAGCGCGGTTGCCTCCTGGCAGGCCAGCGGCGATGAGGCAATCGCGCCCGACGGGTCAGCGCTTGTAGCGTTTGGGCACGAAGGGCAGGGCATGCGGCGTCACGGTCGGTCGCTTGTCGCGCACCGCGGCCCGAAGCGGTTCGCTACCGGCCAGCGCATCCGATTGCACCCAGGCGAGCAGGATCGGTCGGCCCAGCGAGGGCGAGACCGTGCCGCTGCTCACTTCGCCAACCACGGCGTCGTTCGGACCGAGCAACTGGGCATGCGCACGGATCGGGATCGCTTCAGACGATTGCAGTCCGATCAGCTTTCGCTCGACACCCCGATCGAGCTGAGCCAGCACGGTGGCCGCGCCCGGAAAGCCTGCGGCCTTGATCCCGCCGCTTCGCCGTGACTTCGGAATGGCAAACGACAGGCCGGCCTCGACTGGCGAGGTCTGCGGCGTGATGTCGTTGCCGTGAAGTGGCAGGCCGGCCTCGAGCCTCAGGGTGTCGCGGGCACCCAGTCCGACCGGTGCGACCCGCGGGTCGGCGAGCATGCGGCGCACGATCGCCTCTGCGCGATCGGCCGGCATCGAGATTTCATAGCCGTCCTCGCCGGTATAGCCTGAGCGGGTGGTCATGCAGACCGCCCCGTCGAGCACCAGTTCGCGCGCCTGCATGAAGGTCATGGTAGCCGCCTGCGCATCGAACTGCGCCAGCACCGCCTCGGCCTGCGGGCCTTGCAGCGCAATCAGGGCCGCGTCGACCCAATCGATCTCGAGCCCCGGGCACAGCGCGGTCAGGCGCGCGAAATCAGCATCCCGATTGCCTGCATTGACCACCATGCGCACTTCATCGCCGCCATTGACCAGCATCAGGTCGTCCTCGATGCCGCCCTGATCATTGAGTAGATACGAGTACTTCTGCAGGCCGATCGGCCAGCCTTCGAAGTCGATCGGCAGCGCGGCTTCGAGTTCGCGCTGCAGCGTGGCGCGATCACCATTGCGTGCCCGAATGCGCAATTGCCCCATGTGCGAGACATCAAACAGGCCAGCCTGCCCGCGGGTGTGCAGGTGCTCCGCGTTGAGCCCGGCCGGGTACTGGATCGGCATGTCGTAGCCGGCGAAGGGACCGAACTTCGCACCGAGCTCGCGGTGCAATGCGTCCAGTACAACCTGTCTGATGGCGCTCATGGATGGGGCCTGTTGCTGGGTTTCGGGGGCGTCATGGTTCAGGCGTAATCGGCAATCGGCGGGCAGGTGCAGATCAGGTTGCGATCGCCTGCAGCATTGTCGATGCGTTTGACATGCGGCCAGAACTTGGCCTCACGCACCCAGGGCAGCGGATAGACCGCCTGCTCGCGCGAGTAGGCATGCGGCCAGTCGCCCATCGCCTCGGTGGCGGTGTGCGGTGCGTTGCGCAGCGGATTGTCCTGACGGTCCATCGCGCCGGACCTCACCTGATCGATCTCGCCTGCGATCGCGATCATGGCGTCGCAGAAGCGGTCGAGTTCGGCTTTCGACTCGCTCTCGGTCGGCTCGACCATCAGGGTGTCGGCCACCGGGAACGACAGTGTGGGTGCATGAAAGCCGTAGTCCATCAGCCGCTTGGCGATGTCTTCTGCGGTGATGCCGCATTCGCCCTTCAGATGCCGCACATCGAGGATGCACTCATGCGCCACGCGGCCATTGGCTCCGGTGTAAAGAATCGGGTAATGCGTCTTCAGGCGCTGGGCCACATAGTTGGCATTGAGGATGGCCGCTTCAGTCGCCGCCCGGATGCCCGAGGCGCCCATCATGCGGATATACATCCACGAGATGGTGGTGATCAGTGCGCTGCCAAACGGCGCCGACGAGACGCTGTTGGCCTGCTCGGGCGCATCAAAGGGATCGCTGGCCAGGTGCGGTGCCAGGTGCGCCGCGACCGCGATCGGGCCCATGCCCGGGCCGCCGCCGCCGTGCGGGATGCAGAAGGTCTTGTGCAGGTTCATGTGGCAGACATCCGCACCGATGTCGCCGGGACGGGTGAGACCAGCCTGTGCATTAAGGTTGGCCCCGTCCATGTAGACCTGGCCGCCGGCTTCATGGACCGCTGCGCAGACATCGCGAATGGTGGCTTCGAACACGCCGTGCGTTGAGGGATAGGTGACCATCAGGGCACACAGCGCATCCCGGTGCAGGGCGATCTTGGCGTGCAGATCGGCTGTGTCGATATTGCCGTCGCTGTCACAGGCAACCACTGCGATCTTCATGCCCATCATCTGAGCACTGGCCGGATTGGTGCCATGGGCCGATGAAGGAATCAGGCAGACATCGCGATGGCCCTGGCCCCGCCCAGATTGCCAGCGCCGGATCGCCAGCAATCCGGCATATTCGCCCTGGGCGCCCGAGTTGGGCTGGAAACTCACTGAGTCAAAGCCGGTGATTTCTGCCAGCCAATGACCGAGCTGATCGAGCATCAGCGTGTAGCCCTGCGCCTGGTCGCGCGGCGCAAACGGATGGATCGCGGCGAATTTCGGCCAGGTGACCGGTGCCATCTCGGCGGCCGCATTGAGCTTCATCGTGCACGAGCCCAGCGGGATCATCGAGTGCACCAGCGAGATGTCGCGATTTTCCAGGCGCTTCAGATAGCGCACGAATTCGGTCTCGCTGTGATAGCGGTTGAAGACCGGGTGGGTCAGTACGGACGAGTCGCGGCGCAACGAAGCCGGAATCGAGCGCGGCTCGACCCCGATGCGCCCGGAAGCAGCCATCGTGCTTGCATCGGGGCGGCTGCCGGTCAGGACGTACGCGATGTCGGCAACATCTTCCAATCCAACCGTCTCGTCGAGGGCGATGGCGATCCGACCGTCCGGCAGCGTGCGCAGGTTGATGCACTGAGCCTGCGCGCGCGCGCCGATGGCCAGGGGATCAATGCCGGCTGCGCGCGGATCGATCACCACGGTATCGAAGAAGGCCGCATGGAGCGGCGTGAGGCCACTTGCATCGATCAGCAGGCGCGCCATGGCATTGGCGCGCATCGCAATGCGCAACAGGCCCTGCGGGCCGTGATAGACCGCATAGAAGGCCGCCATATTGGCCAACAGCGCCTGAGCCGTGCAGATGTTGCTGGTGGCCTTGTCGCGGCGGATGTGCTGCTCACGCGTTTGCAGCGACATGCGATAGGCGAGGTTGCCGGCGGCATCTTTCGAGACCCCGATGATGCGACCGGGCATGGTCCGCACCAGGTCCTGGCGGACCGCCATGAAGGCGGCGTGCGGACCGCCGTAGCCGAGCGGCACACCGAAGCGCTGCGCCGACCCGATCGCCACATCGGCGCCCATCGCGCCGGCCGACTTGACCAGCATGGCCGCCAGCGGATCGACCCCGATCGACAGCTTGCCGCCCGCGGCATGCAGGGCTTCGGCCAGCGGTGAAAAATCGCGCAGACGGCCTTCGGTGTCCGGGCATTGCACATGGGCGCCGAACACGCCAGCGGCATCCGCCTGCAAGGCATCGGCAACCACCACCTCGATGCCCATCCACTGAGCACGGGTGCGGATGACCGCGAGCACCTGCGGATGGACCGAGGCATCGACCAGAAAACGCTGCGACGCATGCTTCGAGGCCCGACGCATCACACCCATGGCTTCGGCCGCCGCAGTGGCTTCATCAAGCAGCGAGGCATTGGCGACATCCAGTCCGGTGAGATCGATCACCATCTGCTGGAAATTCATCAGCGATTCCAGGCGACCCTGCGCGACCTCAGCCTGGTACGGCGTGTAGGCGGTGTACCAGCCGGGGTTCTCCAGCACATTGCGTCGGATCGGCTCCGGGGTGATCGTGCCGTGATAGCCCGCACCGATGTAGCTGCGCCAGATCTGATTGCGCTCGGCGATTTCTGCGAGTTCGGCCAGGGCTGCGGCTTCGGTGGTCGGCTCGACGATTGCCAGCGGCGCCTCGCGCAGGATCGAGGCCGGCACGGTGTCGCGGATCAGATCGCGTCGCGAGGCATAGCCGATGGCGGCCAGCATGCGGGTCTCGTCCTCGCCGCCGGGGCCGATGTGCCGGGCATGGAATTCATCTGCGCCGAACAGGGCGCGCAGGTCGGTGAGGCTGGGGTCGTGCTTCATGTCGCGGTCCTCAGGCGCCGGGGCCGTTGTCGTAGGCGTCGGCCGACAGCATGGCCGCGGTGGCCTGGGCGTCGGTCGGCCGGATCGTGAAGAGCCAGCCCTGTTCGAAGGGCGATTCATTGACCGACTGGGGTGTATCGGCCAGAACCGGATTGACCGCAATCACTTCGCCGGCGACCGGCGAATAGACGTCGGAGGCGGCTTTGGTCGATTCGACCACCGCGCAGGCCTCGCCCTGGGCCAGCGTGCGGCCGGGTTCGGGCAATTCGACATAGACGAGTTCACCGAGCGCTTCTTGAGCGTGTGCGGTGATGCCCACGGTCAGCGTGCCATCGGCATGGACACGCACCCATTCGTGCGATTCGGTGTATTTCAGTTCGGCGGGACTGGACACGGCGGACTCCGATGAAGGTTGACAGGCAATGCACTGCAGGCTGGACTTCGATGCGGCCTGCGCACGATGACGCAGGATGCGGGAACGCGATCGGATCAAGTGAATGATCCGCTGCGCCCCCTCTGTCCGTTTGCCTGAGAGATTGACCTTCGGCGAGGTCCTGCCATGGCAGGAGCCTGCTCTCCAGAGAGTCCGATCCGATGCGGTCCTTTTGCCTGAGAGTTTCCGGGGCGATACACCTTCGGCGCCGGCACGTTCCGCACCCGGCGCGAACGCTCGGGGTGCAGGGCCGGTCTCTCCCGCATCGGCGATGAGACTGGCGCGGACCTTATCGGCCCTGCCAAGCAGTGTCAAGCCAGGGGCTGCCGGCGCATAATCGATGGTCGCTATTTCGTGCACGCCCATGAGTCGCATCCTGCATCGCCAGCCCGGCAACCTCTATCCGCGCGCGGTCTCCGGCTCGGGGCCTTATCTCTATGACGACACCGGCCGGCGCTGGCTCGATGCCTGCGGGGGTGCCGCGGTTTCCTGCCTGGGGCATGGCCACCCGGCAGTGGTCGCGGCCATCGAGGCGCAGTCCCGCAAGCTCGCCTTTGCCCACACCTCGTTTTTCACCACTGAGGTGGCCGAGGCGCTGGCCGACACCCTGATTGCGAATGCGCCCGGTGGAATCAGCCATGCGTACTTCGTCTCGGGCGGATCCGAGGCGATCGAGGCTGCGCTCAAGATGGCGCGTCAATACCACCTCGAGCGCGGCGAGCCACAGCGCACCCTGTTCATTGCGCGCAGGCAGAGCTATCACGGCAATACGCTGGGCGCGCTGTCGGTGGGTGGCAATGCCTGGCGTCGCGAGCCCTTCGCGCCCCTGCTGGCCCCGGTTCAGCATGTGTCGCCGTGCTATGCCTATCGCGATCAGCGCGCGGACGAGACGCCCGAGCAATACGGCCAGCGCCTCGCACAGGAACTCGACGCAGCCATCGTGGCGGCCGGTCCGCAACGGGTGATTGCATTCGTAGCCGAACCGGTGGTGGGTGCCACGCTCGGCGCCGTACCACCGGTGCCCGGATATTTCCGTGGCCTGCGCGAGGTCTGCGATCGGCATGGCGTGCTGCTGATCCTCGATGAAGTCATGTGCGGCATGGGTCGCACCGGCACCCTGTATGCCTGCGAGCAGGAGGGGGTCGTGCCCGATATCGTGACCATCGCCAAAGGCCTGGGTGCAGGCTATCAGCCGATTGGCGCGGCGCTGCTCTCGCAGCGGGTGTTCGATGCCTTCGAGCGGGGTTCCGGGTTTTTTCAGCACGGCCACACCTACCTCGGCCATGCAATCGCCTGCGCCGCAGCGCTCGCCGTGCAAAAGGTGATCGTTGAGGAAGGCTTGCTCGCCCGTGTTCGCGAGACCGGCGCCGTGCTCGAGCGCGAGTTGCGCCGTGCGCTGGGCGATCATCCGCACGTGGGGGACATTCGCGGCCGCGGCCTGTTCTGGGGGGTTGAGTTCGTTGCTGACCGCGCCACACGCGAGCCCTTCGACCCATCGCTTCGATTGCACGCCCGGATCAAGCGCACCGCCTTTGAGGCCGGACTGATGTGCTACCCCATGGGCGGCACGCTCGATGGCCGTCGGGGTGATCACCTGCTTTTGGCTCCGCCGTTCAACATCGAGTCCGCTCAGGTCGATGAGATCGTGACCGGCTTGTCTCGCGCCATCGATGCGGCGATTTCCCCCTCTTGATCGATCGAGCCTGAACCCGCCGGTACAATCGACTGTTATCCCTCTGCCCGGAGCCCTCCCATGACCCGTTTCACGACCCGATTTCGCGCGGCATTCGCACTGGCCGCAGCCGCCGGCCTGGCCACGCTCGCCCCGCTTCCCGCCGTGGCTCAGAGCAAGTTCGTGACCATCGGAACAGGCGGTGTCACCGGCGTGTACTACGCGGCGGGTGGCGCGATTTGCCGGCTGGTGAACAAGGACCGTTCGCGTCACGGACTGCGTTGCTCGGTCGAGTCGACCGGTGGTTCGGTCTTCAACGTCAACACCATCAAGGCCGGGGAGCTCGATCTGGGTTTTGCCCAGTCAGATGTTCAATTCAATGCGCTCAAGGGCCAGAGCCAGTTCGCCAAGGACGGGGCCTGGGGTGATCTGCGTTCGGTGTTCTCGGTGCATCCGGAGCCGTTCACGCTGCTCACCCGCAAAGAGGCCAACATTCGGAGCTTCGATGACCTCAAGGGCAAGCGGGTCAACGTGGGTAACCCTGGCTCGGGCACCCGGGCCTCGATGGAAGAGTTGCTGGCAGCCCGCGGGGGCAGCTTCAAGGACTTCGCCCTTGCGTCTGAACTCAAGGCCGACGAGCATGGCCCGGCCCTGTGCGACGGCAAGATCGATGCCTTCTTCTATGGCGTGGGCCATCCGAGCGCCAACATCCAGGATCCGACCACCAGCTGTGGCGCCCGGCTGGCCTCGATCGGTGGCCCGGCAGTCGACAAGCTGATTGCCGATCGCCCCTACTACGCGCGCGCAACCATTCCGGGCGGCTTGTATCCGAACAACCCGGATGCGGTGCAGACCTACGGCGTGTTGGCAACGGTGGTGGCCTCGGCCAAGACCCCGCCCGAGACCGTGTACCAGGTGGTCAAGGCGGTTTTCGACAACTTCGAGGAATTCCGCAAGCTGCATCCGGCTCTGGCCAACCTCAAGCCCGAAGACATGGTGCGCGACGGCCTGAGCGCTCCCCTGCATGATGGCGCGGCGCGCTATTACCGCGAGCGCGGCTGGATCAAGTGATCCTGAAGCGACTGCACCCAGACGCATGAACGCGCCCACCCATCCCGGACACCCGGCCGAGCCCGAGCAGCGCTGGGCCGATGTGGCCGCGGTCCCGGACGAGGCCCGCCGCGAGCAGGTGATCGCGGCGCTGCGTGCGGTCTTGCCGGCGCAATGCCTGCTGTCGGGCGTGGAGCAGACGCGCCCCTACGAATGTGATGGCCTGTCGGCATTCCGGCAGTTACCGCTCGCGGTCTGTCTGCCGGAAACCGAAGCGCAGGTGCAGCAGGTCCTGAAGGTCTGCCGCGAGCTGGATGTGCCGGTGGTTGCCCGGGGTGCGGGCACCAGCCTGTCGGGCGGCTCGATGCCCCACGGCTCGGGCGTGGTGCTGTCGCTGGCGCGCTTCAACCGCATTCTTTCGGTCGATGCCCAGGCCCGTACCGCGCGCGTGCAGCCCGGTGTGCGCAACCTGGCGATCTCCGAGGCGGTGGCCCATCTGGGGCTGTACTACGCGCCTGATCCGTCCTCGCAAATCGCCTGCTCGATCGGCGGCAACATCGCCGAGAATTCCGGCGGGGTGCATTGCCTCAAATACGGACTGACCGTACACAACGTGCTGCGCGTGCGCGGCCTGACCATCGAAGGCGAGGTGCTCGAGTTCGGCAGCGAGGCACTCGATTCGCCCGGCCTGGACCTGCTCGCACTGGTGATCGGCTCCGAGGGCATGCTGGTCGTGGTCACCGAGGCGACGGTCAAGCTCGTACCCAAGCCGCAACTGGCCCGAGTAGTGATGGCCTCATTCGATGACGTGGTCAAGGCAGGGGATGCGGTGGCCGCGATCATTGCCGCCGGCATCATTCCGGCAGGCCTGGAGATGATGGATCGTAAGGCCACTGAGGCGGTTGAGCCCTTCGTGAAGGCTGGCTACGACCTGTCAGCCGAGGCGATCCTGTTGGCCGAGTCCGACGGCACGCCCGAGGAAGTCGACGAAGAGATTGACCGCATGCAGCAGGTGCTGCGGCAGGCGGGTGCCACCCAGCTGGTGGTCTCAGGCAGCGAGGCTGAGCGGCTGCGTTTCTGGTCGGGCCGCAAGAATGCCTTTCCGGCCGCCGGCCGGATTTCGCCCGACTACTACTGCATGGACGGCACGATTCCACGCAAGAACCTGGGCCGCATGCTGGCCGCCATTGCCGAGATGGAGCGGACCTACTCGCTGCGCTGCATGAATGTCTTTCATGCGGGCGATGGCAACCTGCATCCGCTGATTCTGTTCGATGCCAACCAGCCGGGAGAGTGGGAGCGGGCCGATCGCTTCGGCGCCGACATCCTGGAGCTGTGCGTCGAGCTCGGTGGCACGGTCACCGGAGAGCACGGCGTGGGCATCGAGAAGATCAACTCGATGTGCGTTCAGTTTTCTCCGGCAGAGCGGGCCGCATTTTTTGCGATCAAGCGGGCCTTCGATCCGCCCGGACTGCTCAACCCGGGCAAGGCGATTCCCACGCTGTCGCGCTGTGCCGAATACGGCAAGATGCATGTTCATGCCGGTCGGATCGCCTTTCCCGACCTGCCGCGTTTCTGAGATCGGACAATCCTGTTGGACTCGATGCCAATCGACGCGAGCGGTGCTGCGCTGTCCTCGATTCGCGATTGCGTTCGTGCAGCCAATGCCGACCACAATCGCCTCAGGCTGCACGGTGGCGACACCAAGTCTTTCTACGGGCAAGCTGCTGGCGGTGAGCCGCTCGATCTGCGGCCCTACGCAGGCATCGTCGAGTACGAGCCGACCGAACTGGTGATCACCGCGCGCTGTGGCACACCCCTGGCGGATCTCGAAGCGGCGCTCGCGCACCGACGTCAGTTCCTGGCTTTCGAGCCGCCGCACTTCGGCCCTGGGGCCACGGTCGGCGGGATGGTGGCGGCCGGTTTGTCGGGGCCGCGCCGCGCGAGTGCCGGCGCAGTGCGCGACTACGTGCTCGGTGCTGTGTTGATGACTGCTGGCGGAGAGTTGCTGCACTTCGGCGGTCAGGTGATGAAGAACGTGGCCGGCTATGACGCATCGCGTCTGCTGGCCGGCTCGATGGGTGTGCTCGGGCCGATCGTGCAGGTGTCGCTGAAGGTGCTGCCGATGCCGGCTGCCGAGACCAGCGTGTCGTTTTCAATGGGTCTGCGAGAGGCCCTCACGCGAATGAATGAGTGGGGTGGTCAGCCTTTGCCGATTTCGGCGACCTCCTGGTCCGGGAACGACCTGAAGCTGCGACTGTCCGGTGCCGCAGCCGCGGTGCAGGCGGCCGTACAGCGCATGGTGTCGCAGCACGGCGCGCAGGTGCTCGATGACGAAGCAGCCCGTGCGCACTGGGCTGCGCTGCGCGAACACAGCGATGCTTTTTTCGATGGGGATGAAGCGTTGTGGCGCGTGTCCGTGCCGTCGACTGCAGCGCTGTTCGAATTTCCCGGCCGCCAGCTGGTGGAGTGGGGCGGTGCGCTGCGCTGGTTCAAGACCTCTGCTGCGCCTGAGCTGGTGCGTCAGGCCGCGGCCACGGTCGGTGGCAGCGCAAGCCTGTTTCGCGCACGCGACCGGGCAATGGGCGTCTTCGATACTCTGCCCGCACCGATGCTCGAATTGAACCGCCGCATCAAGCGCGAATTCGACCCCCGCGGCATCTTCAACCCTGGCCGTCTGGTGGCCGGGCTGTGATGCGCGAATGAAGGATTCCTGAATGGAGACCCATCTCGCCGAGTGGCTGCGCGATACGCCCAAGGGCCAGGAGGCCGAGGCGATTTTGCGGTCCTGCGTGCACTGCGGCTTTTGCACAGCAACCTGCCCGACCTATCAGTTGCTCGGCGACGAGTTGGATGGCCCGCGCGGGCGCATCTACCTCATCAAGCAGGTCATGGAAGGTGTTGCACCCAGCCGCGAGACCCAGCAGCACCTGGACCGCTGCCTGACCTGCCGCAATTGCGAAAGCACCTGCCCCTCGGGTGTGCGCTACGGGCATCTGGTGGACATTGGCCGTGAGCTGGTCGATCAGCAGGTCGAGCGGCCGCGCACCGAGCAGCTCATGCGCACCGCGCTGCGCGAAGGCCTGACCCGCCGCGCCCTGTTCGATCCGGCGATGCGAGTCGGTCAGATGGTGAGGCCCTTGCTGCCGGCATCAATCCAGGCCAAGGTGCCGCAGCGTCGCGATCCCGGGGCGCGTCCCGCCCGGGTTCATGCGCGCAAGGTCTTGATGCTTGATGGCTGCGTGCAGCCGGCGATGGTGCCAAGCATCGATGCCGCCACCGCACGGGTGCTGGATGCTCTGGGCATCCAGGCCGTCGTGGCGCAGCGATCGGGGTGTTGTGGTGCGATCCGCCATCACCTGGGCGATCCGAATGGCGCCCGGGATGACGCCCGGCGCAACATCGACGCCTGGTGGCCCTGGATCGAAGGCAGTGTGGTGTCGCGCACCGACGGGGGTGCACTGGCTGCTGCCCGCGGACAGGGGGTCGAGGCGATCGTGATCAATGCCTCGGGCTGCGGGGCGATGCTCAAGGACTATGCCCACCTGCTGCGCGACGACCCGGGCTATGCCGAGAAGGCGCAGCGTGTGGTGGAGCTGACCCGCGACTTGTCCGAATACCTGGCCACGCAGCGCCAGGCCCTGCTGGACCTGCTGGCCGCACGCAGCGCCCCTGACGTGGGTGGGCCTGCGCGGCGGGTGAGTTTTCATCCGCCCTGCACCCTGCAGCATGGGCAGCAGATCCGCGGCGTGGTCGAAGACCTGCTCGCTGCCTGCGGTGCCCAGCTCGCCCCCTTCGCCGAATCGCATCTGTGCTGCGGCTCGGCTGGCACCTATTCGGTGATGCAGGCCGACCTCTCCACGCAACTGCGCGACCGCAAGCTCGGCCATGTGCAGGCGGCCCAGCCGCAGATGATCCTGTCGGCCAACATCGGTTGCATCACCCACCTGCAGTCCGGCACGACGCTGCCGGTTCGGCACTGGATCGAATGGGTGGATCAGGTGCTCGCAACCGCCTGATCACGACGTGTTCCAGTCCCCTGCGCCGCCCCGAGAGCCCTTCGACCGTCTGGCTCGGGGCAGCCTCATGGGGGCGGTGCTCTTTCTGCCCCTGGGCCTGACACCCACGCTCATCTGCCTGTACGCCTGCCTGCTGTTGTGGCTGTTGGCAGGCGGCTTTCGGGCTCGCTACCAGGTGATCAAGGACAGTCCGCTGGCCTGGGCCACCTTAGGGCTTGTGGTCCTGATGCTGCTGGGCGCGAGCTATTCCGATGCACCGGTTGCCGACATCAGGATGGCGCTCAGCAAGAACCTCAAGCTGCTGCTGTTTCTCGTGGCCCTGTCATTGCTCGATCAGCGCGTCTGGGTCGAACGGTCGCTGAACTTCTTCACGGCCTCGATGTTGTTGGTCCTGGTGCTGTCGCTGCTGAGTGTGTGGATCAGCATTCCGGGTTTACGGGCGGGTCTGGTTCCGTCAGGGAATGGGGACGGTGTCGTTCGAGACCATGTGGTGTTCAAGGACCACATCATCCAGAACCTGATGATGACGCTGCTGGTGCTGATCGCCGCGCTGCGGGCGATCGGTGCGGTACGTCCGCGCCAGCGGCTGTTCTGGTCGGCGGTCGTGTTCCTGGCGGCCTTTGATGTGCTGTTCCTGGTTCACGGACGAACCGGCCACCTGACGGTGATTGCCGTGCTGATGCTGGTCAGCCTGGTGAACCTGCCGGCCCGATTCCGGCTGGCGGCACTGGCCATCCTTGCAGGCCTGGTGGTCAGCGCCTATGCCTTCATGCCGGATATTCGCGGCCGGGTCGATCAGGCCATTATGGCGCTGCAGACCATCGGCGAGCAGGACACCTCGCCGGTTGGACAGCGTTTCGAGTTCTACCGGGTCACGCTCGAACTGATCCGCGATCGCCCCTGGCTGGGCTGGGGCACCGGGTCTTATCGAACTGAGTTTTGCCGGGTGGTGAATTCAGCCCGATGGTGCGAGTTCGGTGGCTTTCATCCGCACAATCAGTTCCTGCTTTACGGCATGCAGATTGGCGTCATCGGCATCCTTGCCTTCGCCGGGTATGTCTGCACGCCCCTGTTTCGGTCGATGCGACTGCCTCTTCGCACGCGAACCCTGGTCTGGGGCATGACCCTGATGCTGTTCATCGATGCGCTGTTCAATGTGCCGCACTTTTTTGCCAACGAGGCGCACTTCTTCATCCTGATGCTCGCGACCGTGCATGCCGCTGCCCGACTGGCCCAGTCGTCCGGGAGCGAATGCGGTGTCTGAGGCCAAGGAACTCGACTGCGGCGACCGGCCCGCGCATCCCGGGCGAGACGATGTGTGCATCATCGTGGTGACCTTCAACAGCCGGCATTGCATCGATCGGATCGCACCGGTGCTCGCCGATTTCAGGCATGTGATCGTGGTCGACAATGCCAGCGAAGACGACACCCGTGAATGTGTGTCGGCTGCGTTGCCGCATGCCGAGCTGATCGCCAGCCCGGTCAATCTCGGATTCGGCGCGGCCAATAACCTTGCCTTGAACCGCACAGCAACACGCTATGCATTCCTGATGAACCCGGATTGCCTGCCGACGTCGGAGTGCATCGACACCTTGCTCGAGGCGGCATCCCGATTTCCCGAGGCCGCGATCCTGGCGCCGCAACTACAGAGTGATGCCCATACCCTGGAGATCAGCTATCGCTGGCCGTCCAGATGGTGGCGCTCCCGGGGGCCTGGTGCCGACGGACCGTGCTGTGTCGGTTTTGTGAGCGGTGCAGCCATGATGCTGAATCGTAAAGTGATGCAGGCCGTCGGCTTTTTTGACGAAGACTTCTTCCTCTATTACGAAGACGAAGACTTGTGCCTGCGCACCTTTGAGGCGGGCAGGGCGATCATTCTCGTGCCATCGGCGCGGCTCACGCATCTGTCCCGAGGGTCGTCGCGAGGCGGCGCGCCTTTGCGCATCGAATACCTTCGTGGCTTTCATCATGCCCAGTCCAAGATTCGGTTCACATCGAAACATGAGGGGCGGCACAAGGCTCGTGCATTGCGCAGCAAGACACTCGCGCTCGCCTGGCTCACGCTGATTCCCCGCCTGCTGCTTCCGTCCCCACGGTATCTGAGCCGTCTGCTGGGTCGGATCGCGGGGCTGTATCGAGCCCACCCATGACGCCCTCTGCACAGCATCGAGAAGCCATGAATGATTCGCCAAGCGATTCAAATTTAATCGCCACGATGTGGTTTGATGGCCCTTTGAGGCTGGTGGACCGGATGTGCCTGGCCTCGATGCTTGCGCAGGGCATGCAGGTGCACCTCTACACCTATGGCGATGTGCCCAACGCGCCAGAAGGCGTTTGCGTTCGGGATGGTCGCGCGATTCTCGATCCGGCCGTGCGCGATCGCCTGATGCCCATTGCAAAGAAAGAGCAGGCCACCTGGCTGCCGACCAGTCAATTCAGTGATTTCTTCAGGATCTTCCTGCAGCAGCATTCTGCAGGCCTGTGGCTTGACACCGACGTGCTGCTGTTCAGGCCGTTTCGCTATCGGACTGACCAGGCCTACTTCGCCCGGGAAGATTCGACTCGAATCGGTTCGCCAGTCTGGTACCTGCCCAGTGGACATCCGATCATCGACGAATATGAGTCGCTGCTCAGGCAGGACAGCCTCATGCCCAACTGGCTGGGGATTCGAAGAGGAGTTCTCAAGCCGCTGGCCTACCGGATGACCGGCCAGCCGTTTTCACCACCGGATCTTGGAATCACCCTGTATGGCAATGACGGATTCACCCGCCTTGCCAAGCGGCATCGCTGCTATCACCAGGCATTGCCCAAGCACACCTACTATCACTGGGCGGGCGCTGAAAATCGCAAGGTCTTTGAAAAAAAAGAATTTTTTCGGTTTTTGAATGACCCGCGGCATATCGGCTTGCACATTCACAAGAAGACCTTCGCAACCGACGTTCCGGTGAGAGGCAGCCTGTGGGAATGGATGATGCAGCGCTATCGCTGATCTGCATGCATGCTGGATTGCCCGATCGGGCATGTCATTTTCTCGGGCCAGTCAATTTTCCGACATGCGCATCGGATAGGATGCCGACTCCCTGGCGTTTTACCCAATCTGCTCATGAACTCCATCGTGTCGCGGCGACTGTCGCGGTCTGCCCTCGGTCTGCCCCGAATCGGCGGTCCTTCAGCCCTGATCGTATTGCTGCTCGTTCTGATCGTTCATGCGGCGCTGGTGCTGGGTGAGGCAATCGAGGGGCCTCGCTGGCTTGCATTGCTCGAATGCATGGCGGCTTTGCTGATCGGGCTCAAGGGCCTTCGGGAGCTGGCTTCACAGGATGAGTCGCAGTCGGCATCGGCATCCTTCGATCCGGTCGCGTTGCCGATGGCTCGTCTGGTCAGTCTGTCGGCCGAGCAGCCGGCGCCGCTTGGATCCGTCGATGCGCCGCAGGGCGTTCGGTCCTGAGGCGCAAGCGCTTCAAGCGGCCAGCGTCCAATCGATCAACTCGAGGCGCTCCCAGCCCTCGCGGCTGCGCCCGAGCCGAGTGACCATCCCGTAATCCAGATAGGTGCCTCGCCACTCGCGAATGACCCAGCGCCCGACCTCCGGCGCATACCAGAGCAGTTCGGTGCGCTGCGAGTCGATCCGGAAGGTGTCCGGATGAACAAACTGGATTTGCCGCTCGATGCGAATGGCATCGAACTTTCCCGCGGCCACCACCACGGATTCACGACCGACCACCCGCAGCTGCTGCGACCAGGCCAGCGGCTCGCTGTTTCGCATCGACCGATAGCGGGTTGATTGCCGAAGCGCAAGACCGGTGTACAGGCTGGGCGGGACGACCGTGACGGCTTGCTCGAAGCTCAGGGCTTCACCGAACAGTGAATCGACCTCTGCCGTCCAGGCCTGGCTGAAACGATCTTCGGACGCGGGCGCAGCGCCTTCGCGCTCGACCTTGACCAGAATGGCAGGAGACACCGCGGTGACCTGCATCCGCTCCTCGCCGAGGATGTCCTTGTTGTAGAGGTTGATCCGGGCATAGCGCCAGCGATCCCCGACCCTGGGTTGCCGCACCGCCTGCACATCGGCTCCGGCGGCTGGCTGGGTCGGTGTGTCGAGGCTGGTGCAACCACCGCTTGCGGCCAGTGCTGTGCCCAGACCGGTCAGGCCGGCAGCGCTTGCGAGGAATCGGCGTCGGGGCGGACTGGAGAGCTTCATGGATGACTCCTGGCGGGTCGGTATGTTGATGCAGAACCTTAACCCGGCATCGGGCGGCCTTCATTGAGTGCCAGCAGGCCTCGGATCATGCGGTAGATGAACCACAGACCCGGCAGCAGAAACAGAAATCCAAGCAGCCCGAAGCTGATGACGGTCAAGAGCCCTAAAGGCACGGCCAGCACCACCACCCAGAAGAGCCACCACCAGAAGGTGCGGATCATCCAGCTCATGTGACTTTCGTAGATCGTGCCGCGCGCGCTGTCGCGTTTGAGGTAGTTCACGATCAGCGCGATGAAAGACAGCAGCCCGAACGACAGGATCATCCCGGCGATGTGCAGCAGGTAATCGAAGAAGCAGACTTTGCGCAGGGCTTCGTCGCGCTGCGGGTCGCCTTCGAGCCGGATCGGGTTGAATTCATCGGCCATCGTGGATTCCTGTGAGGCGCCCGGTGGCAGGGCATTCACGAACAATGGGGATTGATCGTGAATGCTTCAAGTCAGGCGCTTATTCGACGGCCTTGACCATGTCCTCGACCACCTTCTTCGCGTCGCCGAACACCATCATCGTCTTGTCCATGTAGAACAGTTCGTTGTCCAGGCCGGCATAACCCGAGGCCATGCTTCGCTTGTTGACGATGACGGTCTTGGCCTTGAAGGCCTCGAGAATCGGCATGCCGGCAATCGCCGACTTCGGATCCTTGGCCGCCGGGTTGACCACGTCGTTGGCGCCCAGCACCAGCGCGACATCGGCTTGTCCGAATTCGGCGTTGATGTCTTCCATTTCGAAGACCTGGTCGTAGGGCACTTCGGCTTCGGCGAGCAGCACGTTCATGTGGCCTGGCATGCGGCCTGCGACCGGGTGAATCGCGTACTTCACCGTCACGCCATGAGCGATCAGTTTCTCGGTGAGTTCCTTGAGCGCGTGCTGAGCGCGGGCCACCGCCAGACCATAGCCCGGCACGATGATGACCAGGTCGGCATTGCTCATCAGGAAGGCGGCGTCTTCTGCAGATCCGCTCTTGACCGGACGCTGCTGCTGGGCACCGCCGGTGGCAGCCACGGCTTCGCCACCGAAGCCACCAAGGATGACGCTGAAGAAGGAGCGGTTCATCGCCTTGCACATGATGTAGCTCAGGATCGCTCCCGAGGCGCCCACCAGTGATCCGGCAATGATCAGCATGCTGTTGTTGAGCGAAAAGCCAATGCCGGCGGCTGCCCAGCCTGAATAGCTGTTGAGCATCGAGACCACCACCGGCATGTCGGCGCCGCCGATCGGGATGATGATCAGCACGCCCAGCACGAAGGCCAGGGCCAGCATCGCGAAGAAGGCCGGCCAGCTCTCGGTGAAGCTGAAGACCAGACCCAGTCCGACGGTGGCCAGACCCAGCACCAGATTCAGCAGGTGCTGGCCCGAAAAGCTCACCGGCGCACCCTGGAACAGACGGAACTTGTACTTGCCCGACAGTTTGCCGAAGGCGATCACCGAGCCGCTGAAGGTGATCGCGCCGATGGCCGCACCCAGGAAGAGTTCGAGCCGATTGCCCACCGGAATCTGGGGGCGCGCGATAACGTCGGCGACCACGGCACCGGCCGCGGTTTGCGCACCGATCAGAAACTCTTTGGGATAGGCGGTGATGCCGAAGGCCCAGGGTTCAGCCACTGCGGCAATCGCGATGCACACCGCGGCCAGACCGATCATGCTGTGCATGAAGGCGACCAGCTCAGGCATCTTGGTCATCTCGACCCGCTTGGCCATGATCGAGCCGGCCGTGCCTCCGATCAGCAAGCCAAGCAGCACCCAGGCCAGGCCCATTGGAGCGATGTCGGCGCGCATCATGAAGATCAGCGCCACTGTCGTGACGGCTGCGATTGCCATGCCGACCATGCCGAAGACATTGCCGCGAATCGAGGTGGTCGGATGTGACAGGCCCTTGAGCGCTTCGATGAAGCAGATCGAGGCCAGCAGATAGAGAAGGACGATGAGGTTCATGTTTATGCCTGGCCTCCGTTGCGAGGCGGTTGGCTATTGCGGCTGAATTCGATGCGCCCGGAATTGATCCAGCCGATACGCCCGAGCAGCCATGCGGCGGGCGCGACCAGAGCGGCCGCGATGACGAGAACAGTGAAGGTGCGCTCAAGACCCGGCGCGGCGAAATCCTGGGCGATCCGATCACCCAGCCAGATGGCCAGCACGGTCACACCGAGCAGCACGACGAAGGCACGTACGGTCATTTGCCAGCCCCTTTGGCGCCGCCCTTCGGCTCTTTTTTCTTGAACATCTCGAGCATGCGGCGGGTCACGAGAAAGCCGCCGAACACATTGACGGCCGCCAGCGTTACCGCGGCCACCCCCATGAATTTGCCCAGTGTTGTGGTGGTCAGCGCCGCAGCCAGCATGGCGCCGACGATGATGATCGCGGAGATCGCGTTGGTGACGGCCATGAGTGGGGTGTGCAGGGCCGGTGTGACGTTCCAGACCACGTGAAAGCCGACGTAGATGGCCAGCACGAAGATGATCAGGTTGATGACGGTGGGGCTGATGGCTTCCATGATGTCTCGGTGAGCGTGTGGGGACTGTGCACAGTCCGGGTTGCGAAGTCAGGCGCGCAGGACCTGGCCGTCGCGGGTGACCAGACAGGCTTTGACGATGTCGTCTTCGAGGTCGATCTTCAGCGCGCCGGCATCGTCGATCACGAGTTTCAGGAAATCGATGACATTGCGCGAGTACAGCGCTGAGGCATCGGCTGCGACCATCGACGGCAGGTTGGTCTCGCCGACCAGATGCACGCCGTGCTTCGTGACCGTCTTGCCGGCTTCTGACAGCGGGCAGTTGCCGCCCTGCTCGACGGCCATGTCGACGATCACCGAGCCCGGCTTCATTGACTTCACCATCTCTTCGGTCACCAGAACTGGCGCCTTGCGCCCGGGGATGAGGGCGGTGGTGATGACGATGTCGGCCTGCTTGATGCGCTCGGCCACGGCGGCTGCCTGACGCTTCATCCAGCTCTCGGGCATCGGCCGGGCATAGCCGCCTTCGCCCTTGGCGATCTCGCGTTCCTCGTCGGTTTCATAGGGCACGTCGATGAACTTGGCGCCCAGTGACTCGACCTGCTCCTTGACCGGCGGGCGCACGTCCGAGGCCTCGATGACCGCCCCCAGGCGCTTGGCCGTGGCAATCGCCTGCAGACCGGCCACGCCCACGCCCAGAATCACGACTCGTGCCGCCTTGACCGTTCCGGCCGCGGTCATCAGCATTGGCATGAAGCGCTGGTAGGTGCTGGCCGCGATCATCACCGCCTTGTAACCGGCGATGTTGGCCTGCGACGAGAGCACGTCCATGCTCTGGGCTCGAGTGGTACGGGGTGCGGCTTCCAGGGCAAAGGCGGTGGCCTGTGCCGCGGCGAGTTGCTCCAGAC
>Ga0209598_10001096_pt1 | contig 22108 bp, 22 predicted proteins | sample M_140807_EF_Meta_FD_187317 | JGI IMG/M metagenome (GOLD analysis project Ga0209598, IMG submission 187317) | Freshwater microbial communities from Lake Montjoie, Canada to study carbon cycling - M_140807_EF_MetaG (SPAdes) (version 2) | ecosystem: Environmental > Aquatic > Freshwater > Lake...
CTGTTCAACGCGCTGAACTTGTTGTCGCCGGTCGGGATAACCTTACCGAACCATTTGCGGAAAATTTCCGGGTGCTCTTTGAGTCCTTCGGTGCTGCCGACGAAAATGACGCCCTGTTTGCCGACGGCTTCCTTGATGTTCGAATAAGCCGCTTCGCTGTCGAACTGCGCTTCGACGCCGGCGAGGAACTTGCGCTCCTGCTCGGGAATACCGAGACGCTCGAAAGTTTTTTTCACCTCATCCGGAACTTCTTCCCATGTGCGCTTCGGCTTCTGGCCCTGCGAAAGGTAGTAGCGGATGTTGTCGAAAATGATGTTCTCAAGGTCCTTCGAGGCCCAATGCGTCGGCATGGGCTTCTCGTGGAATTTTCTCAGCGCTTCCTTGCGGAATTCCCGGATCCAGTCGGGCTCGCCTTTGACTTCGCAGATGTAGTCGATCGTTTTTTCGGTCAGCCCGGTTCCCGCGTCGAACTCATAGTCGACATCGTAGCGGAAGTTCCCCTTCTCGCGGTCGATGTCCAGTTGGGTTTGTGCGTCGCTCATGGTTTTGTTCTTTCTTGCCCCATTGACGGGATCAGGCGCCGACCGCCTCGGCCTCCGGTTCTGTGGCCCAGTCGTAGCCCTCGGCCTCGAGCTTGAGCGCGAGTTCCTTGGTGCCGCTCTCGACGATACGGCCGTTGACCATCACGTGCACGAAATCGGGCACGATGTAATTGAGCAGGCGCTGGTAGTGCGTGATGACCAGCATGCCGGTGCCGGGCCCGCGCAGGGAATTGACTCCATGCGAAACGATTTTGAGCGCGTCGATGTCCAGGCCGGAGTCGGTCTCGTCGAGCAGCGCGAAGGTGGGCTGCAGCATGGCCATCTGGAGGATCTCACAACGTTTTTTCTCGCCGCCGGAAAAGCCCTCGTTGAGCGAGCGTGAAGTGAAAGTGCGCGGCATCTCGAGGAGGTCCATCTTCTCGTAGAGTTTCGCGTAGTATTCGGTCGCCTCGAGTTCCTCGCCTTCGGGAAGACGGGCCTGCAGGGCGGCGCGGAGAAAATTGGCGATGGTCACACCGGGGATTTCGCTCGGGTATTGGAAAGCGAGGAAAATGCCTTTACGCGCGCGCTGGTCGGGTTCCATCCCGAGGATGCTTTCGCCGTCGAAGAGAACATCGCCCGAGGTCACGGTGTAATCGGGGTGACCGGCGATCACTTTGGCCAGCGTGCTCTTGCCCGAGCCGTTCGGGCCCATGATGGCGTGGACCTGTCCGGTCGGGAGATCGAGACTCAGGCCGCGCAGGATTTCGCGATCGCCGATGCTGACGTGAAGGTTGTCGATTTTGAGGTGGTTCATGTGATTATTTTTTGCGGCAGTCGGCGCAGAGCCCGCGCAGGGAAACTTCCTGCTGGGTGACAGCGTAGCCGCGGGGGAGTTGGTGGAGCTTTTCCAACTCCGCACCCGGCAGAAGCGGGACGTCCATGACCGCACTGCACTGGGTGCAGGTGAAGTGCCCGTGCTTGGAATTGTTCGCGCAATAGCGCGTCGACCCGCTGTCGAGGTGCACCTTGCGGACCAGACCGCGGTCGGCCAGCGTTTCGAGCACATTGTAAACGGTGGCCAAGGAGAGCGATTCCATCTCCGGCTTGGCCCGGAGGAAAACTTCCATCGCCGTCGGGTGGTCCTGCCGGTCGAGCAAAACCTCGTAGACGTGCTTGCGCTGGCGGGTCAAGCGCAGGCCGTCTTGGGCGATCGATTCCTCGTAGCGCTTGAGTTGGGATTCCGGGCTGGCGGTTTTGAGCGGCATGAAAGGGGCGTAAAGCTAGCTGCAGGTGAAATTGTTTCAAGAATAATTCTTAATAAGGGTTCGTCGCGAAGCGGGACGCCGGATGCGCGGGATGGTATGAAACAGGAGTCCCATGGCCTCTCCACGCATCGCCGCCCTGCTTGTCTTGCTGCCGTCAGCCCTTTTTGCCGGGGCAACGCCAGCGCGCGTCGTGAGCCTGGCCCCGAGCATCACAAAGACGATATGTCACCTCGGCGCCGCGGATCGCTTGGTTGCGGTGACCGCATTTTGCGAAGCACCGGAAGGCATCGCCCGCGTGGCGGGAGGGATTCAGGCCGATCCCGAAGCGGTGCTCGGATTCGGGCCTGACCTTGTGCTCTGCACAACAATGACGCCGGCGACCACGCGACGGCAACTGGCGGAACTCGGCCTGCGCGTCGAGGTGATCGAGACACCGTCGCTCGAAACAATCCGCTCGGAAACACAACGTATCGCCGGATTTTTCGGGATGGAGACACCCGCGGAAAAAATCCCCGCAGGTCCGACGGACGGACCGACGGTGGCATTGCTTTTCGGTGCGGACACCGGCTACAGCGCAGGGTGCGGCTCGCACGCGCACGAAATTCTCGCGGCCGCCGGGTTGCGCAACATCGCGGCGGATGCTTCCGGCCCATGGCCGCAACTCGGCGAGGAATTCCTGCTCGAGAAAGACCCGGAAGTGCTGGTCATCGCGGATTACGGCGCGGCAAAGAGCGGCGAAATCCTCGCGCAACTGCGCGCCCATCCAGTGCGACGCCACTTGCGCGCCGTGCAAAGCGGGAAGGTGATTGTCTTTCCCGCGGCGGCCTTGACCGTGCCGGGTCCCGACGCGCTGGCCGCCGCCCCGAAACTGCGCGCCGCCATCGAATCGCGATGAAACCACCTGCCCTCTCTGCTAGCGATGCGCGCGCCGGTTATGAGGGTGCGGATATTCTGCGCGGCATAAGTTTCGACCTGTACGCCGGCGAGGTGCTCGGCGTGGTCGGTCCGAACGGGAGCGGAAAAAGTACCCTCTTACGCACGCTCACCGGCTTGGTATCGCTGCGCGCAGGCAACGTCCATTTCGGCGGACGCAATCTGGCCTCGCTGGTCCCGCGCGAACGCGCACGCCTTTGCGCCGTGCAACCGCAGGCCGAGGCTCCGTTGTTCGATGTCGACGTGCGGCGATTCGTGCTGCTCGGACGCCACGCGCACCGCACCTTGCTCGGTCGGGCCGCGGCGGCGGACGAGACTGCGGTGGCGAACGCACTGGAGTGTGCGGACGTGCAGCATCTCGCGCACCGCAGCGTGCGAAAAATCAGCGCCGGCGAATGGCAGCGCACCCTTCTCGCCCGCGCCCTTGCGCAGGAAACACCCGTCCTTCTTCTCGACGAACCGGTGGCGCACCTGGATCCGGGCCACCGTCACCAAGTATACGGCCTGCTCCGCGACCTTGCCCGCAGTCAAAACAAAGCGATCCTCTGCGTCTCGCACGATCTGAACCTTGCCGCGGAATTCAGCGATCGTTTGATGGTTATGCAGAAAGGAACAGTCCGCGCGCTGGGTGCCCCGGCCGAAGTTTTGCGGGACGATTTGCTGCAGGAAGTTTTCCAATGCGCCTCGTTGAGATCCGGAACAAATCCTTTCACCGGAAGGCCGGGTGTCTTTTTCGCGTCATGAAAACAGGATTGCGCATCACTCTTCTTGCCGCGGCGGTTCTGGCGGTCATTGGCGCCGCGATCTGCACCGGCCCGACCAAGCTGCTCGATTGTTCCAAGCTCGGGGAGCTTCTCTGCGGTGCGCCAAGGACCTCCGATCTGGAACGCGCTGCCCTCGTGCTTTGGGAACTGCGCTTGCCGCGCGTTCTTCTCGCCGCAGCGGCCGGCATCAATCTCGCGCTGGGCGGATTGCTGTTGCAGACCATTTTCCGCAATCCGCTGGCCGAACCCTATCTTCTAGGTCTCTCCTCCGGCGGCGCACTCGGTGCGGTCGCGGCCCTGGCCGCAGGGGCCACGGCGACCATCTGGCCGGCCATGGCAGGAAGTGTCGCCATCGCGGCGATCGTCCTCTTGCTCTGCCGCAAGCGCATTGCATCCGATCTTCCCTCGCTGCTTCTCGCCGGTGTGGCGCTGGGCGCTCTGGCGCAGGCGTTCACCACCACGATCATCTTGCGCTTCGATCCCGGGGCGATGCGCAGCATTTTGTTTTGGCTGATGGGAAGTTTCGCCGGTCGCGGATGGCCCGAGGTCTGGATGCTCGCCCCCGCAGCGATCGCGGGGTGCGTGCTGGTTGTTGTGCTGCACCGCCCGCTCGATATCCTCGCTCTCGGAGGCGAAAGCGCGCACCACTTAGGTGTGCGGGTCATGGCGTTGCAAATCGGCGGTATCGCACTGGCCGCAATGCTCGCGGCACTCACCGTGGCCGCCTGCGGAACGATCGGTTTTGTCGGACTCATGGCCCCGCATCTGGCGCGACGTCTCGCCGGGTCGGGGCACATCACGGCGGCCCCGGCTGCGGCACTGGTCGGGGCGGGGTTGACCGTCGGATCCGATCTCGCCGCGCGCACGATCTTGGCGGGGACCGAATTGCCGGTCGGTGTGGTCACGGGAGCACTCGGCTGCGTGTTTTTCCTCGCACTATTGCTGCAAAAGCGGTGACTTCACAGGCATGGTCAAAATTTCCATCACTTACGTGGGCGGACTCCGCTGCGAGGCGGCGCACGGTCCATCGGGGCAAAAACTTTTCACCGACGCCCCGGTCGACAACCACGGCAAAGGCGAGTCGTTTTCCCCCACGGACCTGGTCGCCACAGCGCTCGGGAGTTGTATGGCGACGATCATGGGGATCGCAGCCGAGCGCCACAAAATCGACCTCACAGCCATGCGCATCGGGGTGACCAAGGAAATGTCGCTCGATGCGCCGCGCCGCATCGCTCGTTTGACCACCGTGATCGACGTTCCCCTACCCGCCGAGCATCCGGACCGGGATCTGCTGGAGCGCGCCGCTCTGACCTGCCCCGTTTACCAGAGCCTGCACCCGGACATCGAAAAGCCCCTCGAGTTCCGTTGGAGAGACTAACCACGGATTGCCCGCGCGACACGGTTGGTTCATTGTCGCGCTCATGCACATCATCCGACCGCGCGACAAAAATTACGCGAGTTTCCTCCGTTCGCTCGACCGGCGCGCGCGCGCCACTCCGGCGGTGGAGAAAACCGTAAGCGATATCATTGCGGTGGTGGAGCGCGAGGGTGATGTCGCGTTGCTTCGTTTGACCAAGAAATTCGGTGGGCCGGCCCTCGCCGCAAAAGAAGTGCGGGTTCCGGCGCGCGAGTTGTCGGCTGCTTGGAGAACCATCGATGCCCCGACGCGCCGCGCCCTGCTCGCCGCGCACAAAAACATCCGCGCCTTCGCCGCGCGCAGCCTGCGCAAAAACTGGTCGGCCCGCAACGCGCAGGGAGCGAAGGTCGGCGAGCGGTTCGACCCGTTCGGCCGCGTCGGCATTTATGTTCCAGGAGGTACGGCACCGCTGGTTTCCACCGCCTTGATGACGTGCACCTTCGCGGCAGCAGCGGGTGTACCCGAGATTGTCGCGGTCACCCCCGCCGGCCGTGACGGCAAGGTGAACCAAGCGCTCCTCGCCGCTTTGCATCTCTCCGGCGCAACCGAAGTGTACAAAGTCGGTGGCGCTCAAGCCGTGGCCGCGCTGGCCTGCGGGACGAAGACGATCCGTCCGGTGGCGAAAATCTTCGGCCCGGGCAACAGCTACGTGGTCGAGGCCAAACGGCAGCTTTTCGGACGCGTCGCGGTCGACCTTTTGCCGGGACCGAGCGAAATCCTGGTCATCGCCGACCGCAAAGCGAATCCGGCATGGGCCGCAGCCGACCTTTTGGCCCAGGCCGAGCACGGCGCGGACAGCATCGCGCTCCTGCTCACGGACTCGGCACCGCTTCTCGCTTCGGTGGAGCGCGAAATCGACCGGCAGGCGGCCGAGTTGGCCCGCGGGGAGATCCTGAAAAAGTCGCTGCGCTCCGCAGCGCTCGTCCTCGTGCCACGCATGGCCGATGCCGTCGCGATCGCCAACAATTTCGCCTCCGAGCACGTTTCGCTGCAGGTCGCGGAACCATCCACAATCGCGCCGAAGCTCACCACCTCGGGCGCGATTTTCCTCGGCGGATATTCCCCCGTCGCGGCGGGCGATTTCCTGGCCGGACCGAGCCACGAGTTGCCGACGGGCGGCGCGGGAAAATCGTTCGCCGGTCTGACCGCCGACCAATTCCAGCGCAGGACGAGCTTGGTCGAGTTGAGCCGCTCTTCACTGCGCAAATCGGTGCCCGCCATCGAGGCGTTTGCGCGCGTCGAAGGACTCGACGCGCACGGACGTTCGGCAGCCATCCGCTTGGAATGATCTGGCGGACGAACCGTCGCGTCTTCGACTTGCGCGAGCGCGGCGTGATCATGGGGATCCTCAACGTGACACCCGACTCGTTTTCCGACGGCGGACACTACAGCGCTGCGGAAACTGCGGTGAACCACGCGCTGCGCATGGTCGAGGACGGCGCGGAGATTATCGATGTGGGCGGAGAGTCGACGCGTCCCGGCGCGGAGGAAGTCTCAGCCGACGAGGAAATGCGGCGCGTTGTTCCCATCATCAAAATGCTGCGCGGGCGGTCGGACACCGCCATCAGCATCGACACATCAAAAGCCGAAGTGGCGCGCGCCGCAATGGAAGCGGGCGCCGAGATTATCAATGACGTCACCGCCCTGACCCGCGATCCGGCCATGGCCACTGTCGCGGCGGAGAGCAACGCTGGCGTGGTGCTGATGCACATGCAGGGAACGCCGCGCAGCATGCAAAAGAACCCCCGCTACGGGGATATCGTCCGGGAGGTGAAGGACTATCTCGCTTCGCGCCTTGTCGCGGCGCGCAACGCGGGCATCGAGGAGGAACGCATGGCCATCGATCCGGGCATCGGCTTCGGCAAGACCCCGGAGCACAACTGGGCCCTGATCCGCGCGCTCGAGGTTTTCGCAGACTCAACACGCCCCGTTCTGCTCGGCGTCTCGCGCAAATCGCTGCTCAAAGAAATCGCCGGTGACGACATGACGCGGCGCGATGCGGCCACGGCGGCGTTGACCGCACTCGGTCGGTCGAAGGGAGCGCGGATCTTCCGCGTGCACGAGATCGCCGGAAATCTCGGGGCGCTGCGCACGGCGGAAATACTCCTACAGAACTGAGACTACTCGCTTCTGCGGTTGTTCCGCTGGATAACGAAAGAGTTGTTGATGATGTCGATGATGCGCTGGCCGGGCAGGACTTTGTCCGAGAGCGCGTCGATGTTTCCGTCCTGGCCGATGACAAAGACAGCGAAGTTCCCCTGCACACCGTAGATCGACGAAACGTAGCCGGGGTCGGCGGCGAGAACGAAGGGGATATTGGCGCGGATGACGCCGGGCTCGCGCGTGAACGCGGCGACGGCAACCATCTTTTCGTTGCCGAGGAGTTGGTAGACTTTTTTGAGTTGCCCGACCTGCGCGCGGAAAATCCGCTGGCGCGGCGATTCGGCCACGACGAGGACCACGGGTTGCCCGCGGAGCGACTTGAGGCTTTTGCCCTTCGCGCCGGACGACAGCCAGATGAAGTCGGGGGCGGGACGGACGACCTCGGCGATGGCGAGGGAGGGAAGCAGCAAGACGGCGATGAGGAGAAGAAGACGCATGGTGTTGGGCTCGCTCAAACGCGCATAATGTCGGCCTCTTTCGATTCGACCTGAGAGTCGACATCGCCCACGTATTTGTCGGTCAGTTTCTGGATCTGTGCTTCCGCGCTTTTCAGATCGTCTTCGGTCAGACCACCGTCCTTCTGCATTTTTTTGGCGGTCTCCATGGCATGGCGCCGTGCCGCCCGGATGCGGACGCGGGTTTCCTCGGCCATGGTCTTGATCGTTTTGACCAGATCCTTGCGGCGCTCCTCGCTCAATTCGGGAATGGGCAGGCGGATGATCTTGCCGTCCACGGAGGGCGTGATGCCGACCTTCGACTCGTTGATCGCTTTTTCGATGGCTTTGGCAGTGGAGACATCGAAAGGCGTAATGACGATGAGCCGGGCTTCGGGCGTGCTGATCAACGCGAGTTGCTTGAGCTTCATCGAGGACCCGTAAGCCTCGACATCGATCCCATCGACGAGCGCGGGCGAAGCCTTGCCGGTGCGCACACTGGAAAACTCGTGCTTCATGAAATCGAGGGCTTTGTCCATGCCCTCCTCGGCGGTGAAAAGAATTTCGTCCATGGGAAAATCAGGCGGAAACCAATGTGCCGACCGGCTCGCCGAAAACGGCGCGCTTGATGTTACTCGGTTCGGACATGTCGAACACCACTATCGGCATCTTGTTGTCCATGCAAAGGCTGAATGCGGTGGAATCCATGACCTGAAGTCGGCGCTGCAGGGCATCGGCGAAGGTAATATGGTCGAATTTCTTCGCGCCGGGGTTGGTTTTCGGGTCGGCGTCGTAGATCCCGTCGACTTTGGTCGCCTTGAAGATGACGTCCGCACCGATCTCGTTGGCGCGCAGGGCGGCGGTGGTATCGGTGGAAAAGAAGGGATTGCCCGTGCCCGCGACAAAAATGACGACGCGGCCGAGTTCGAGATGGCGCAAGGCGCGGCGCAGGATGAAAGGCTCCGCGACATTGTTCATCTCGATGGCCGTCTGGACGCGCGTGGTCACGCCGATATCCTCGAGGCCACTCATCAACGCCATGCCGTTGATCACCGTGGCGAGCATGCCCATGTAGTCGGCCGTGGCGCGGTTCATGCCGCGGTGCGATGCAGCCAACCCGCGCCAGATATTCCCGCCGCCGATGACCAAGGCCAACTGCACGCCCAGGCCCTGGACTTCCTTTATTTGCGTGGCGAGCGAGTTGACGATCTGCGGCGAGATGTTGTCCTTGCTGCCGGGCTCGCGCAACACCTCCCCGCTGAGCTTCAGGACAATGCGGCGGTATTTCGGCGTTTCCGGCATGCATTCAGCGTAGCGAGGGCGACATGGTCTCTTGAAGCGAAAAAGGGGCGAAAAGTCATCCCCATGGCAAAAATCCGTCGTATCCTTTGCTTGATGAGATCCCCCGACCTCAAACTCCCCTCGTCCATGCCGGTCATGGCGCTCACTGGCGTGATCCTTTTCCCCAATGCGCTGCTACCGCTCTACATCTTCGAACCGCGCTACCGGCAGATGCTTGCTTCCGTTCTCGAGGGAGACCGCATTTTCGCCGTGGGCATGGTGCGGCCGGACACGGGTGAAGAAAGTATTTTTCCCGTGGCTGGCGCGGGCTTGGTGCGGGCTTGCGTGGGTCAGCCCGACGGGACCAGCCAACTCATTCTGCAGGGCATCGGGCGCGTGAAATTCGAGAGTTTCCCGCAGACCGAGCCCTATCTGGTCGGACGCACCGAACCGGTTTTCACAGTCGATGACAACGAGGACGCGACACAGAAGCTGGGCGCCGAACTGCAGGAGATCTGCCTCGGCATGGTGTCGCGCGGCATCGAGTTGCCGGAGCAATTCACCAAGGCGGTCGGCGAAATGAAAGATCCGGCCACCCTCGGCGACCTCGTCGCACAGCATCTCGTCCGCGAGCCGCTCTCCGCGCAGGAAGTCCTCGCGGAGACGAATTTGCCGGCGCGTCTGCGACGATTGGTCTCCATTCTGCGGAAGGAGTGGCAGCAATTCCCGGGCTGAACCGCTTTTGCTCCGTGCCAAGCGGTGCGGGGCCGCGCTAAAAACGCCACGTGCTCGAACTCTTCCCCGAACCCGAGGAACCGCGGAAGCCGTGGAGCGTCACACGGCTCAACCGCGAAGTGCGCAGCTGCCTCGAGGGCGCGATCGGCAACATTCTGGTCGAAGGCGAGATTTCCAACCTGCGCCGCCAGCCATCCGGGCACCAATATTTCAGCCTGAAGGACGAAGCCTGCCAGATATCGTGCGTCCTTTTCCGGAGCGCCGGGGCCGCCTCGCCCGCCTTGCGGGATGGCATGCAGGTCGAGATGTCGGGGCAAATCAGCGTCTACGAACCGCGCGGACAATACCAAATCATCGTGCGGCGCGTGCAGCCGCGCGGCGCGGGTGAACTCGAGGCCAAGTTGCGCGCGCTGCAGGAGAAATTGCGCGCCGAGGGCCTTTTCGATCCCGCGCGTAAACGCCCGCTGCCGCCCCACCCTTCCCGCGTCGGGGTGGTCACCTCGCCAAGCGGCGCGGCCATCCGCGACTTTCTGCAAGTCCTGCGCCGGCGCGCACCGCATCTGGCCGTCTTCATCGCGCCGGTGCGTGTGCAGGGTCGCGGCGCCTCGCAGGAAATCGCCGCGGCTATCGAAGCTTTCTCCGGATTCGCGCGGAGCGATTTTCCCGCAGTGGATGTCGTCGTGGTGACCCGCGGGGGTGGCAGCCTCGAGGACCTGTGGGAATTCAACGAGGAAATCGTGGCCCGCGCCATCGCGGCCTGCCGTGTTCCGGTCATTTCCGCAGTCGGGCACGAGATCGACCACACCACCTCCGACCTTGCAGCCGACGTGCGCGCTCCCACACCGAGCGCCGCGGCGGAGATCCTCAGCAGGGACCGTGCAGAGACACTCGACCACCTTGGCGCTGCTTCACGACGCATGACACGCGAGGTGGAAAACGCTTTAACACTCGCGCGCGCTCATCTCGCCGGGCGCGCGGCATCCGGCGTGTTTATCCTCCCCGCTCGCCGCATCGCGGATCTGCGCCAACTGGCCGACGACCTGCGCGAGCGCGCGGTGGTCGCAGTCGCCGACCGCATCGAACGCCTGCGGGAATCAACCCTCCGCGCCTCATCGGTCCTGAAAGCCCGCGAGCCGTCCGGACAGCTCGCGGCGTGGAGCGAACGTCTGGGCGACGCGCAACGCCGGCAGCACCGCGCCATCGATGCTGCTCTCGATACCAGGCGGCAGGCACGAGCGCGCGCGGCACACGCGCTCGAATTGCTCGGCCCGCGGCAAACGCTGTCGCGCGGCTTCACCATAACCTTGGACGCGGAGCGGCGTCCCCTCACCTCCGCGCACGAAGCGCAGCGGCAAAAAAAAATCGTCACTATTTTCGCCGATGGCGAGACGGTGTCGCTTCCGGAAAACTAGGCGACGAACTCTCGCTCGCTCGCGCCGGACGGGTCCCACAGCGGCCACTCGCCGGGGGCGTGGAAAACACGGTCCAGCGTCAGCGCCTCCTGCAACATGCGCAAGTAAGCCGTGCGCCGTACCTCGACCGCGCCGAACATTTCCAAATGGTCGGTCACCCACTGGATGTCGAGAAGACTGAAACTGCGCTCTCGTAAGATTTCGACGAGCGAAAGCAAGGCCAACTTCGAAGCTTCGCTGACCCTGGAGAACATCGATTCGCCGAAGAACGCGCCGCCGATCTGGACCCCGTAAAGCCCGCCGGCAAGGCTTCCGCCCGACCATACCTCAACGCTGTGGGCCGCCCCCCGCGCGTGCAACTCGGCGTAGACGCGCGCGATTGCGGGATCGATCCACGTCTCGGCACGGTCGGCGCAACCCGATACGACTTCGTCGAATGCCGTGTTGACCGTCACGCTGAAATCCAAGCGCCGCAGCGCGCGGCGGAAACCGTGGGGAACCCTGAAGCTCGCCAGCGGGAGGACCCCGCGCGGATCCGGCGAGAACCACCGCAACCGCCCGTCCCCGCAGCCCATGGGGAAGAATCCGTCGCGGTAGGCGCGGAGCACCGAAACCGCACTGAGCCGTTCGGGCGGGAAGGACTGGGAGACGAGGTCCGACATCGCCCCATACATTTGCCGCAAACCTGTCCCGCGTGCAACCCGGTCATTACGGATTGCCGGGTGGTTCGTCCGGGTCTATTGTTGAGTGTTCAACCAGAAAAGCCCGCGCATGATCTCCGACAACGCCAACCCGAAGCCTTTGAGCAAGGTCGAGGATATCAAAGAAGCCAGCAATTACCTGCGCGGCACCTTGGCCGCCAGCCTGGAGGACCGCTCGACCGGGGCCATCTCGGACGACGACACGACCGTCTCGAAATTCCACGGGATTTACCAGCAGGACGACCGCGACCATCGCAACGAGCGCAAGAAGGCCGGATTGGAAAAATCCTTCATCTTCATGATCCGCATCCGCGTGCCGGGCGGCGTCTGCACGCCCGCGCAATGGCTCAAGATCGACGCCCTGGCCGACAAATACGGCAGCCACACGCTGAAGCTGACGACGCGCCAGGCTTTCCAACTGCATTTCATCACCAAAGACGTCCTTAAAACAACCATGCAGGGCGTCAATGACGCGGTGCTGGACTGCATCGCGGCCTGCGGCGACGTGAACCGCAACGTCATGGCCAACCCGAATCCATGGCAATCCGCCCTGCACGGCCCCGTGCTCGACGACGCCCGCGCGGTCAGCGCCCACCTCACGCCGAGCACCCGCGCGTATCACGAGGTCTGGCTGGACGGTGAAAAAATCTCGGCCGACGACGAGGAGGAGCCGATCTACGGCAAAACCTATCTCCCGCGGAAATTCAAAACCGGCTTCGCCGTCCCGCCGAGCAACGACGTCGATATCTACACGCAGGACCTCGGTTTCATCGCCATCGGGGAGGACGGAAAACTTCTCGGTTACAATCTCTCGGTTGGCGGCGGACTCGGCATGTCGCACGGCGACACCAAGACGTATCCGCGCTTGGCCAACGTCATAGGATACCTTCCGCGCGAAAAAGTCGTCGAGGTCGCGGAGAATGTCCTCACCATACAGCGCGATTTCGGCGACCGCACCAACCGCAAGCACGCCCGCCTCAAATACACCATCGAGGACCGCGGCGTGGATTGGTTCAAAAACGAACTGGAATCCCGCCTCGGCTGGAAACTCGGCGAGACGCACCCGTTCGAATTCACCAACTCCGGTGACCGCTATGGTTGGACCGAGGGCACGGACGGACGCTGGCACTACACGCTCTTCATCCAGAACGGGCGCCTGCGCGACACCGACGATCAACCGGCCAAAACCGGACTGCGCGAAATCGCCAAGATCCACACCGGCGATTTCCGTCTGACCGCAAACCAGAATCTCATCATCGGCGGCGTCACCGTGGAGCAAAAGCCGCACATCGAGGCCCTGCTCGCGCAATACAAACTCGATATCCCCGAGCACATCACCGGCCTGCGCCTCAACTCCATGGCCTGCGTGGCCCTGCCCACCTGCGGCCTCGCCTTGGCGGAAAGCGAGCGCTACCTGCCGCAACTCGTCAGCGAACTCGACCAGGTCATCGAAGAATGCGGACTGCGCCACGATGCCATCGTCATCCGCATGACCGGCTGCCCCAACGGATGCGCACGCCCTTACCTCGGCGAGATAGGTTTCGTCGGCCGCGCTCCCGGCAAATACAACATCTACCTCGGCGCTGCCTTCGACGGCTCGCGCCTGAACAAACTCTACAAGCCATCGGTCAAGTCCGAGGAAATCGTCAACGAACTCGCCCCGATCATCCGCCGCTACGCCACCGAGCGCCAGGAAGGCGAGCATTTCGGTGACTTCGCCATCCGCGCCGGCTACGTCAAAGCGACGACCGAAGGCCGCCTCTTCCACGAAGAGATCATGGCCTGAGAATTTGTAGCGGCGGTCTGTGACCGCCGGAATCGGACCCGAGATCCAAGCGCCTGCCTCTATTTGTTCCGCGAAATCCGCAGCGCCGTCTCCAACCGGTGCGGCACGGAACGGTCGCCAAAATAAAGTCCAGTCACCGGTGCGATATCCGCGGGCGCGATACCAACAGCGGTCGCGAGGTAGTGGTGATCGACCATGACACCATTCGACGGGTCAATCCCCATCCACCCCGCACCGGGGAGAAAAACTTCGGTCCATGCGTGGAGGGAACCGTCGGCTTTGCGTTCGGAGGGATCGCTCGCGCTTTCCCACAGGTAGCCGCTGACCAAGCGCGCCGCGAGGCCCTGGGCCCGAAGCGCGGCGGCTAGCAGCGCGGCCGAGTCGCGGCAGGCTCCGCGGCGCAGTCGCAATGTCTCGGCCGGCGCGTGTGCCTCGCCGTCATCCCGGCGCTCGTAGGTGACGTTGGCATGAATCCACTGGTTCATGGCAACCAAGGCACCGACTGTTTCGCTTCCGGACATGGGACGAAGCGCAGACGGCAGTTCAACCTCTTCCGCAACCATGAACGACTTAAGCACCTCGCGTTCACGCGGAGTGTATTCCACCGGCCACTGCAGCGAGCGGCTGTCCAGGAGGAATCCGAAAGGATTGCGCCCTTCCACTTCGATTTCCGCATCGAGGGAAAAGACGAGGCGATCTTCCTCGAACGGGTAAAAACATTGCGCGACGACATTGTCGAACATGTCGTGCCGCCAGTTGACCGACCCGGTTTCGTTCGTGGCGAAGCGGAGCGAGCGCACGCGCGCTTGCAATGCGTCGCGGGGAAAAAGACGGACCGTATGCGGCGACAGACTGACCTTGCCCTCGTAGCGGTATTCGGCACGGTATTCTATCGATAGTTTCATGCAGTGCGTTTCATCGCGACCTTCACCGACATGGTTTGCCCTCCGGTTCCTTTGAAGGTCCCGCGGAGGGGCGAGGCGTCGGCGAAGTCGCGGCCGAAGGATACCGCAACATGGCGCTCGCCGCACCATTGGTTGTTGGTCGGATCGAGAGCGACCCATTCCATGCCGGGCACAAGCACCTCGACCCAGGCATGCGTGGCTACGGATCCGACAAGACGGCGCGAACCTTCGGGCGCATCCGTCTCGATGTAGCCGCAGACGTAGCGCGCGGGCAAACCCGAGGTGCGCAGCACGCTGAGCATGATGTGCGCGAAGTCCTGGCAAACCCCCCTGCGCGTTTTCCACACCGCGGCCAGCGGGGTGGAAACATCGGTGCTGCCCTTGGTGTATTTGAAATCGCGGTGCACCTCCTTGTTGAGCGCGGCCAAGGCATCGCGGAGCGGCATGTCGGATCGCAGCAGCTTGCGCCCCCATTTGGTCGCTTCGCCGCCGTTCGGTGCGGCCGCCGTGCCCCGCAGATGGTCAAAGACATCGGTCGCCACGGAAGAAAAAATCTGACGCGCCTCACCCACCGCCAGATCGAGCGCATCCCCGGGCAAGACGGGCGGCGATGTTTCGACCGAAAGCCGGTTGGTCACGGTGAGACGAGGGTGCCGCTTGATCATGGAATAAAACACGGCCGGGTTGCCGAAGTAGTCGGTGTAACCGGTCAAGGGCGCCTCGGGGGAAAATTCGATGCTGTGGGAAAGCGCGCGCTGCGTCGGGCGCGCCGGAGGCGTGAGGCGCGCCTCGACGTAAGCCTCGCTGGCCGGCTGCGCGTAGCGGTAATCGGTGACGTGCGTGATATCGAAACGCATGGCTTTACGTAGCTAACTGGTGGTTGATGAAGCTGTCGGTCACCACCTCGTGGATTTCGTGGGTGCGGTCGTTGATCGATTCGAGGAGCGTCACCAGCTTGCCCAGTTGTCCGGCATCGAGATCCGGTCCGGGTGCCGCCTCGCGGGCCGGGGCGGGGAAAAACTTTTCCCAATAGGCTTCGTCGATGAGGCGGGTGACGGCGGCGACGGCGCTCGAAGCACGTGCACCGCTGGGCGAGTCGGAACCGCCGATGAACCGCGCACATTCCGCGAGGCATTTTCGGACCGAGCGCGGCACCTCGTCGTTGTCGTAAAGCATGCGCAGCACGGGCACGGGCTCGGCGCGCATCTGGTAGATGCGGTGGTAGGCATCGCGCGAGGCCAGCATGCGCAAAAAGGCGGAGAGCTCGATCTCCACCGGCTGGTCCTCGCCATCGGCCGTCTTTTCTGCCCGCTTGGCCAAAGATTTGAAGACGGTGACGCCCGCATTGCAGGTGACGGCGGCGCGCTCGAACTGCTGACCGAAACGGCAGAAGTTCCACCCGCGGTCGGACAACATCGTCGATTCGGCCAGCCCGAAAAACTCGGCGACGGCGGCTGTTGTCTCGGCGCACAGGCGCTGGGTAGCCAGAGCGAGGACGGTTTTTTCCCCGGACGGCTTGAATCGGGCGCGGTTGAACTTCTCTTCGAGCTGATTGAGCGCGCCCGAGGCCTCGATACTGAGGCACTCTCCGACCTGGCGCGCGTTCCACCACGCGCGCCGCAGCGTGCTGAGCAAAGATCCCTCTTCGCGCGGATCGAGCACGATCTGATAGCGCTCGGCCACCGTGGTGATACTGCGCCTGCGGCCCGATTCGGTCTGCTCGAGCGGGGGAAGCATGCGGTTCCAGACCGGGCGGTAAAGCTGCCGCTCGGCGCGGGTCAACTCTTCGGTCTCGAGGCTTTCCACCACGCCGACCATGCAAGCAAGGCTGTAAGCGCGTTCAAGGTAGCGTCCAAGCCAGTAAAAGGAATCGGCCACGCGGCTGGTCACGTGCGAAGAAGGAGCCGCGTGATCGGGCAGCTGTGCGTAACGCGGACGCGCGGGCTCGGCTGATCCGGACAGAACCCAAGTATCTTTCCCGCCGCCGCCCAGCTCCGATGCGGTGAAGATACTGTCCGGCGGCGAGATGCGCGTCAGGGCCCCCGGAAACGCTTCGTAATCGCCCCCCCGGCCGCGCAAGGCGAAGACAATGTGGTCCTGCCGCCGGTCATCGAGTGCACCGCGGCGATCGAGGCAGGACGATGTGGCACCGGCATCGCGCGGTTGCGCGACGTAATTCTTCGGGTCGGCGGCGAGCAGTTTGCGCAGTTTCTTTTCGTCGCCCGTGGATGAAGCCGCGCTGTGCACGATCTGTTCGCCATAAAGCGGACGGATGTCGAATTCGTCGAGGTTGTCGAGAACATGGTCGCGTTGGTCCACATCACCAAGCCACCAAGTGCGCAGGGTGGGAAGTTTCTCCGCTTCGCCGAGGTAGAAACGGATGATGCGCGCGCTGAACGGAAGGATGGCCCGGTCGTCGGCCAAGCGTGTGCCGATGGCATTAGCCACGGCCACATTGCCGCGGCGCACGCACTGGACCAGACCGGGGACACCGAGGAGCGAATCGCGGCGGAAGACCAGCGGATCGAGCCACGCATCAGCCACGCGCGTATACAGCACGTCGATTTTTTCCAGGCCGGAAACGCTTTTGAGATAAAGCCGGTCATCGAGGACGAGCAGGTCGCCGCCTTGCACCAGCGGGATTCCCATGCGACGCGCGAGAAAACTGTGCTCGGAGTAAGCGGGATTTCCCGAACCCGGCGTGAGCAAAGCGACCACCGGGTCCGCGACTCCGGCGGGCGCGAGCGCGCAGAGAGCTTCGAGGATCAAGAGCGGGACGTCCGCGATGCTTTGCGGGTTGTGGTCTTGGAAAACCTCGCCAAAAACGCGGGAAAGCGCGCGGCGGTCCTGCATCATGTAGGAAATTCCCGAAGCATCGCTGAAATAATGGTGCGTGACCGCCATGCGTCCGTCGGGCAATCGCGCGAGAGCGAAGCCGGCCAGATGGAGGAAGGCCCCACAGGATAAGGGCAGGCCGACGGCCGCACGCTGGAAATACGGACTGCCGAGGACAGGTTGGGCCGGGATGACATGGCTGCGCAAAATTTCTTTGGGACCATGGATGTCCTGCAGAAACAGCTCGAAAGCGCGCAGGCGCTGGCGCAGACCCAAGGCGATGTGCGCCCATTCGGCGGCGCCGAAGAGCTCGGGCAGCACATCGCAAAACCACGGACGCTGGCTCCAGGGCTGGCGGCCGCGCGAGATGTCGAAGTTCACGCCCATCTCGCGCATGGCCGCCTCGAGGCGCTCGATGACCGTGCGGATTTCACCGCGAGGCGTGGAAAGCACGCGGTCGAGGAGCGGACGGTAGATCTCGCGCGGAGCACCGTCCTCCCCGAACATCTCGTCCCAGAGCGGACCTTTGCGCGCTTTTGCTTTCACCGCCGAGACGGTTTCCGCCGGGCCCGGCAGGGTCAAGGAGATACGATCAATTCTTCTGCGCGACACGCACGCCGCGGGGCTTGCTGCGCAGGCGGAACCAGTTGTTCCATGTCTTCCGGATGGTCTGGCGCGTGCTCAGGTATTGCTGCTCGAGCTCGGATCCTTTTTTCAACGCGGCGAGCACTCCGGCCACGGAAAAATCGTCGGTGTCGAGAATGGTGCAGGCCACGCCGACCGCCGCCGCGTGGTGCGCGTCGCTCCCCGCCGTCATGGGCAGGGCGCGCTTCTCCGCATAATTGTAGGCCTTGCGGTTGTGCCGCTTGAGCGTCGTCGCGGCATTGAACACCTCCAATCCGTCCAGCGGCAGAGTATCGAGCACGCTCTCGCGGATGCCGGCGCGGAACAAATCGTAAGGATGCGGAGCCACGCAGATTCCGCCAGCCTCGTGCGCCAGCGCGCAAACCTCGACGGCCGGCTTGCCCCGCACCGTCGCCGGCAAGCAGCAGCCGAGGCAAAGCAAGTGACCTTCTGCCGTGGTCACTTCGATCCCGGGGATGACGAGAAAATTGTCGACCGGGCGCCCGTCTTCCCGCATGAGGCCCCGCCCGAGCATGTATTCCACCGCGTCGCAGGTGTTGTGGTCGGTCACCGCGAAGGCGTTCAGCCCGGCGCCGCGGGCCGATGCGATCAAGTCCTCCGGACTGCTCACTCCGTCCATGGAGAAGAACGAGTGGACGTGGAGATCGATCCGCAGGGGCATGGCAAAATAGTCCCGCCACACGTGCCTTTTTGCCAAGCGCAAAGACCGCCTCGTTTCCCCCTTGCGATGGACGGGAGGCTGTTGTGCAATGCGGTGCCATGGTCCTTCTCGGTATCGACATCGGCGGCTCCGGCATCAAAGGCGCTCCCGTGGACACCTCCACAGGCGAACTCAAGGCCGAGCGCTCGCGCATCATCACCCCCAACCCATCGACGCCCGATGCGGTCACCGAAATCATCCGGGAGACCCTCGGCAAGTTTCCCGGGATTTCCGGTCCGGTCGGGATCACTTTTCCCGGCGTGGTCAAAGCGGGCCGCGTGCTCAGTGCGGCGAACGTGGATCCGCAATGGCTGGGCTTCGAGGCGGCAACTTTCTTCTCGGCCAAACTCGGCCGTCCCTCCCTCGTCATGAACGATGCGGATGCCGCCGGGATCGCGGAAATGCGCTTCGGGGCCGGGCGGGGCGTATCAGGCGTGGTCCTGCTGCTCACCCTCGGCACGGGTATCGGGAGCGCTCTATTCCTCGACGGAAAACTTGTTCCAAACACCGAGTTCGGCCACATCGAGATCCGCGGCAAGGATGCCGAGTCGCGCGCCGCCGCCCGCATCCGCGAGGAGAAAGACCTCGGCTGGCAGGAGTGGGGCGAAAAAGTCGGGGAAGTCGTCGCCCGTTTGGCCGCACTGGTCAACCCCGACCTCTTCATCATCGGCGGTGGGGTGAGTCGCAAAGCGGATAAATTCATCCCCGTGGTCCAATCGATGGTCAAAGTCCCGATCGTTCCGGCCCAACTCCAAAACGCCGCGGGTCTGGTCGGCGCCGCGGTGGTGACGGCGGAGAGCCAGCAAGCGTGAGCGCCGCACAAGCCATGGAAGTCCCTGTGAACATTCCGGGCAGCACGTGCCGCGTGCTCGTCGGCCCCGGTCTCCTCCGGCGCACAGGAGAATATTGCCAGGCAACAGGCTTGCGCGGGAAATGCGCTGTGGTTTCGGACAACAATGTCGCTGGTTTGCACGGATCCCCCGTCCTCGAATCGCTGCGCGCAGCCGGTTATGAACCTGTCCTCCTCACCGTTCCTCCGGGTGAAAAGTCGAAAAGCCTGACAACGGCCGAGGACCTGCTCGACCGCATGGCTGCAGCGGGACTCGACCGCGGATCTTTCATCGTTGCTCTGGGCGGCGGCGTGATCGGCGACCTGGCCGGCTTTGTCGCGGCGATCTACCAGCGAGGCATTCCCTTCGTCCAGATTCCGACAACCATCGTGGCTCAAGTGGACAGCTCGATCGGAGGCAAGACGGGAGTCAATCTGCGCTCCGGAAAAAACCTCGTCGGCTCCTTCCATCAACCTCGTCTGGTTATGGCGGATACCGAGACGCTCGCCACGTTGCCCGACCGCGAATACCGCGAAGGATTTGCCGAAGTGATCAAGCACGCAGCCATCCGGGACGCGGATATGCTCGACGATATCGACCCTGCAGGTCCACGCGCGTCCCTCGCCCCGCTCATCGCTCGCAACATTGCGATCAAAGCGGCCGTGGTGGCTGAAGACGAAAAAGAGCAAAGCGGGGCACGTGCCTTGCTTAATTTCGGGCACACCATCGGCCACGCCGTTGAGAACGTCGCCGGCTATGGAGAACTCTTGCATGGCGAAGCGGTAAGCATCGGGCTCGCCGCAGCGCTGGTTGTCTCGCAAAAGAAATCTACGCTGTCCGTTCAAGACGCGGACCGCATCCGCGCCAAACTCGCCTCTTTCGGACTCCCCCTCACCTTGCCCGCACATCTCGGCACCGACGCTTTGCTCGCTGCCGCTGCGAAGGACAAAAAATTCAGCGCCGGACAAATCCGTTTCGTCGTTGTGCCCCGCATCGGCGAGGCCTTCGTCGCCGACAACGTAAAAGAGGATGATCTTCGTGCGGCAATCGAAGAAATCCGCGCTTAGTTGAGGGTCGAGGAATGATGGTTGAGAGAGACCAACTCGCCGCCCGTCATTCGTCGCTTGGCGCCGGTGCGAAGCACCTCTACATCCACATCCCCTTCTGCCTGCAGATCTGCCCGTATTGCAGCTTCTACAAGGACATTGCCGGGCCGGGAAAAGCCGATCCGCTCGTCGATGCGATCATTCGGGAGGCGGAGATGTTCGGCCGCGGTTGCGCGCCGGAAACGGTCTTCATCGGCGGCGGAACCCCGACCGCGCTTTCCCTGACGCAACTCGAGCGCCTTTTCGCGGGCCTGAAACTTCACCTTGATCTCTCGCGCGTTGCCGAGTTCACCATTGAAATGAACCCGGCGACGGTGACTTCGCGCAAAGCCGGTTTGCTCCGCGAATGCGGCGTCAATCGCGTCAGCATGGGTGTGCAATCCTGGGATCCTGAACTACTCAAGGTCCTCGGACGCGTCCATGATGCGGAGCAGGTGCGCAAATCGTTCGCGGTTCTGCGGGACGCGGGCTACGACAATCTCAACCTCGATCTGATCTACGGTGTGCCGGGACAAACGCTCGGCCAGTGGGAGGACAGCCTCCGGCAGACAGTCGGACTGGAGCCCGACCATATCTCCGCTTATTGCCTGACCTACGAGGAGGACACCGAATACTTCGAGCGCATGCAACGCGGGGAATTCCGTGAGAACAGCGACCAGGATGCGGCCTTTTTCGAGTTAGGCGTCGAGTTGCTGTCCGGTGCGGGCTACGCCCAATACGAAATCTCCAATTACGCGCGGCCCGACCGCGCCTCCCTCCACAATCTCGCGTATTGGGAAGGCGCCGATTACCTCGGGCTCGGACCCAGCGCATGGTCGACCATAAGCGAACGCCGCTGGCAAAATGTCCCGGACACCGCAGGCTACGTCCGCGCCATGCAGGCCGGCGTGCGTCCGTTGAGCACCGAGGAAAATCTTCCCGCCGTGACCCGCGAGGCGGAAACAATCGCCTTCGGACTCCGCATGAACGCCGGCATCGATCCCGCGATACTCGCCGGCAACCGCGAAGTGGTGACCGCCCTGCGCGAAGAAGGACTTCTCGAGGACCATGGCCCGCGAGTTCGTCTCACCGCACGAGGACGCCTGCTCGCCGACGAGATCGCGGCGGAACTGATCTGAAATTGCAATTGTCGCGACGGTCTGTGACCGCCGCTACACCTGAGGCGGAGTCATGGCTGCGCCTGTAGGTGCAGATAAGCGGAGAGCACCCGACGCATTTCGTCCAATTCCGCACGATCGAGGCGGATTTCTTTGCCGTCGGCGGCACGGATGATGGCCGTTTGACCGTTGATCATAGCCAACACGGCCGGGCGCGCGTTATCGAAGTGGGTATCGGACAGTTGCACCACGGAACCATCGCCCGGTTGGTCGGCGCGATTCGGCGAGAGCGAGAACGTTCCGACCTCAGCCCCATCGACTGTCACAGTGCAACTGGAAAGGTTAGCGGGGCGCGATCCTTGGTAACGGACAACAAACCGCAAGGTCGATGCTCCCCCCTCGCCCAGTTTCCCAAGAAGGAGATAGGCGGTGCTTCCACGTGCAGGGACACTTCCCTTGAACCAAGTTGCGCCATGCGCCATGTCGGACTGCACGCCCAGTCCGGAAAGCAACTCCGCCCCAGCGCGGGCCAGATCCGACATGATTTCCTGCTCGTGCACGGAGGGAGGAAGCGG
>Ga0209598_10001100_pt1 | contig 22077 bp, 14 predicted proteins | sample M_140807_EF_Meta_FD_187317 | JGI IMG/M metagenome (GOLD analysis project Ga0209598, IMG submission 187317) | Freshwater microbial communities from Lake Montjoie, Canada to study carbon cycling - M_140807_EF_MetaG (SPAdes) (version 2) | ecosystem: Environmental > Aquatic > Freshwater > Lake...
CCGGTATGGTCTCCCGTTGGCGGCGCAATCACTTCTTCTGTAAGTTGATTGGGAAGTGAAGGTTGAATTGAAGTCCTTAGCATCTTCGCAGAACGTCCGGCGAAGAATGCGATGTTTAAAATCACACTCACAATCAGTGCGACAAGGAGAGTGGAAGGTAGGCAGCCTGATTTGTTCTGGCTCATAAGGTTTAGAGGGTGCGCAAAGATTGTGGTGCCCGCAAGCCGTCAGCTTAATTGGTTTAAGTACCGGTGCTAGGCGGAGGAAGTTGGTATTCTACAGGACATGGAGTTTGCGTAACTCTTCGAGCAGGGACGCGTGCTGATTGTGGTGGTAATGATGGGCGATCAAATTTGCGGCACGGGCGGCCTCGATGTTGGGCAGCAGGTCGTCGATGAAGAAAGTGGTTGTTGCTGCAAGCTTAAATTTCTCTAAAGCATGGTGATAGATCGCAATATCAGGCTTCATGAGACCCGCTTCGTGGGAATACACGGCGTCTGTGAAATGTGCAAAGACTGGGTACTCGCTCAGAAAATAGTCAGCGTGAAGATTGTTAGTGTTGGATAACAAGTAGAGGGGCACCTTAATGGACCTCAGAGAGGCCACTAATTCGTGCATTGGGAGGTTGGCGCTAAAAATTTCCTGCCATGCACTTTGCAGCTCAGCCCGCGGTCCAGAATAGCCAAGAACATGGGTGACCTCGTCCAAAAAGTCTGAGCCGCTTATCCTGCCGCTTTCCAAGTCTAATTTCCAAGGCTCCAAAAGTTCTTGGATGGCGGTGGGCGCAACGGTGCAAAACGGTGCTATGCGTTTGATTGCGCGTGTGAAATCAAACCGCAGCAGCACGTTACCGATATCAAATATAATAGCGTCTACCATAGTCATCGGTGACGATGCTCCATCGCTCGGTGCGAGTCAATTTGCACTCTGAACGTTCAGGTTCCCCGACGGCGCCGACGGACCGCTTTTCAAGAACCGTAAAATTCACTTCCTCGGAGTTACGCTATGGTTCTTCTTTAACGCCTGCACGGGTTAGCCTATCTCTTGGGATACGGCTACTAACTGGCCCTAAATTTTATGAACGCTCCGAACGAATCCCTTTATCCTCAGAGTTCTGCACCGCTACCGAATTCAGAGCGGGTTTACCTGCCGGGAACCTTGCATCCTTCGGTGCAAGTACCTATGCGCAAGGTTTCCTTGGCTCAGACGCGTCTTCCTGACGGATCCTTCGAGCAAAACGAGTCGGTTCTCATTTACGATGTGAGCGGCCCTTGGGGCGACCCGACTTTCACTGGCACCGTCGAGGAAGGTCTTCCTGCTGCGCGGGCGGAGTGGATACGCGCTCGGGGCGATGTAGAAGAGTACGACGGTCGTGGGCATTCAGCTCGTGACGATGGTTACCTGTCAGAGGCGCATGCAGCAGCGACGGTGCGTCGGGCCGGACAGGCTTTCGCAGGCAGTACTCCGGCAAGTGCGTCCCGCAGGCCTTTGCGCGGTTCAGCGGGGCATCCTGTGACGCAACTGTGGTATGCAAGGCAGGGGATCATTACTCCTGAGATGGAGTACATTGCCATTCGGGAAAACCAAGGATTGGAGCGGCTGCGGGACAAGTTCTCGGCCGAGGCTTCGCGGGATTGTTTGGAGCACCAGCATCCAGGAACGATGGGACGCAGTGACGCTCCGGAGGTGTTTCGGAAATTTCCGCAAGCCCTGCCAAAGTTCATTACTCCGGAGTTTGTGCGGGAGGAAGTCGCTCGGGGAAGGGCGATTATACCTGCAAATATCAATCATCCTGAATTGGAGCCGATGATTATCGGGCGCAATTTTCTCGTGAAGATTAACGCCAATATCGGTAACTCTGCCGTGGCCTCCAGTATCGAGGAGGAAGTCGAGAAGATGCGCTGGTCCACTAAGTGGGGCGCGGACACCGTGATGGATCTCTCGACGGGTAAGAACATTCATACCACCCGGGAGTGGATTTTGCGCAACTCCCCAGTGCCCATTGGGACCGTGCCGATTTATCAGGCGCTGGAAAAAGTCAGTGGCCGAGCCGAAGATCTGACTTGGGAAATTTTCCGAGACACGTTAATTGAGCAGGCGGAGCAGGGAGTGGATTACTTCACAATTCATGCAGGCGTGCTCTTGCGCTTCATTCCGTGGACGGCGAAGCGTGCGACGGGGATCGTTTCACGGGGCGGCTCTATCATGGCGAAGTGGTGCCTTTCGCATCACAAGGAAAACTTTCTATACACGCACTGGGACGATATTTGCGACATCATGGCAGCCTATGATGTCAGCTTTTCCATCGGAGACGGATTGCGGCCGGGATCGAATGCCGATGCCAATGATGCCGCGCAGTTTGGGGAACTGGAGGTGCAGGGGGATTTGACAAAGCGGGCTTGGGCGAAGGGTGTGCAGGTGATGAACGAGGGGCCGGGCCACGTCCCGATGCATTTGATTCACGAGAATATGATGAAGCAGTTGGAGTGGTGCCACGAGGCGCCATTCTACACGCTTGGGCCGCTAACCACGGATATTGCCCCAGGTTACGATCACATCACATCCGCTATCGGGGCTGCGATGATTGGTTGGTACGGCACTGCGATGTTATGTTATGTGACTCCAAAGGAGCATCTTGGATTACCAAACCGCAAGGACGTTAAGGATGGTGTAATCGCCTACAAAATCGCCGCGCACGCTGCGGACCTTGCTAAGGGACATCCCGGCGCACAGTACCGCGACAATGCCATCTCCAAGGCCCGGTTTGAGTTCCGTTGGGAAGATCAGTTCAATCTTTCGTTGGATCCAGACACGGCGAGAGAGTTCCACGACGAAACGCTACCCAGCGAGGGCGCAAAAGCGGCTCACTTTTGCTCCATGTGCGGACCGCACTTTTGCTCGATGAAGATCACCGAGGATGTGCGGCGCTACGCTGCGGAGCAGGGGATTACGGAGGAGACGGTACTCGAGCAGGGAATGGAATCGAAGTCGCGGGAGTTCATCGAGCAGGGCGCCGAAGTGTATAAAGCTCCGGTGTAAACGCTTCCGAGAAGGTCGTTGAAGTTTCGTAGAGGGAACTTGGCCGTTCCTAAGTTGAATGAAGAAATTCCAAAGCTTTGGCGGCGCCTACGTTTTCGTGGACCATCGCCATGAGCGCCTTTGTGATCGCTGCAGGGTTGGGATGCTGAATGATGTTGCGCCCGTAAACAATGCCACTCGCGCCCTGTTCCAGAAGTGCTGCGGTGCGCTGCAGCAACACCTCGTCGCTAACGCGCCCGCCACCGCGCACCAATAACGGGACTCCCCCAGCGATTTCGACAACGCGATGGTAGACGCTCAAGTCATCTGAAGGATCTGCCTTGAGGACATCGGCGCCCAGTTCGACGGCTTGGCGTACGAGAGGGAGGATTTTTTCGATGTCGCCATCCACCTGGTATCCACCGCTTTGTGCATTAGGACGGAAAACTAGCGGTTCGACCATCATCGGCATCCCGTAGTGATCGGAGTCGGCTTTGAGGCGCATGATATTGTCGATGCACTGGGCGTAGACCTCTGGAGCTCCGGGGATTTGGAAGAGGTTGACGCAGAGGCAGGCGGCATCCAAACGAACGGCTTGGAGAACCGGGTCTGCGATGAGGGTGCTGAAGCGCGTGGAGGGCAACTCGCGGCCATAGACGTTGGCGACGTCTGTGCGCAGGACTAGCGCGGGCTTTTGTTTGCCCTCAATGGATTGCAAATGGCGGGCTTGTCCGACCGTGAGCTGGATTGCATCCGGACCTGCATTTACCAGAGCGCGGACGACTTCTGGCATGGATTCGATGCCGGGAAGGAAGCTTGCTTCGTTGAAAAAGCCGTGGTCGACGGCGACATCGAAACAGCGAGCGGAAGCGGCGTTAAAGAGGCGGTTGAGGCGTGCGGCTTTCATAAAGGAAAAGGCTATCGCAAGATTTTGGGGTCGCCAAGGAGGGCGGGGGATTTGAATTCGGTTTCTTGAAAGTTTGCAGAAATCTCACAAAATTGTTGCACTCGCCTCGTCTTTGAGATGAACTTCGATCACCCCCAAGACGGCTCTCCCCCAAGAGTCTGATTCCCCCAAGAGCAGCGTCTCCCCAGACAAAACCCGAGAACGCCTCTCCCGCGCAAGCAGGAGAGGCGTTCTTCTTTTACACTGGAGAGGGCCGTTTCTCGTGTCGTACAGGACACGAGCTGGAATTTATAAATTACTGCGAATCAACAGGCTGTAATTCACGAATCCACAGGTTGCGGTAGCGTACTGGATTGCCGTGATCCTGAAGTTTGATGGGGCCCTTTTCGCCGTGGGGTTTGTACGCGGCAGCGCTTTTGTGCCCGGTGGCTCCCAAAAGTTGAACGTGGTTTTGCACCACCACTCCGTTATGGAGCACCGTTGCGTAGGCGGGTTGTTTTAACTCGGCACCTTCGAAACGAGGGCCGTTAAAAATGATGTCGTAGGTTTGGAATTCACCCGGCTTGCGACAGGCGTTGACTAGCGGAGGAGTCTGGCCGTAGAGCGCGGCGGCTTGGCCATCTGGATAAGTTTTATTTTCGTAGCAATCCAGCACCTGGATTTCATAGACACCAAAAAGGAAAACGCCGCTGTTACCTCGCCCTTGGCCAGTGCCCTCCGGAGGAATGGGTGCCGCCCATTCGACATGGAGCTGAATATCAGGCCCGAATTGGCCTGTGCTTTCGAGATAACCAGCTCCCTTTACTGAGACTGCGCAGCCTTCTTCAACGGTCCAGTTGGGTTTTGGGCTGGGGTTTTTCTTAAACTGGGAAAGGTCTTTTCCGTCGAAAAGAACAATGGCATCGCTAGGTGCATCGCTGGGATTTTTTCCTGGCGTGATAATCTTGGGCTGAGGGCGGAGGCCGTCATGGACGTGCCAATTGGTGCCGGGGATAATTGGAGTATCTTGGTATCCAAGTGGTTTCGCGTCTTGTGCGAGCACTGTGGATGTGACGACCAGGGTCAGGAGAATGGCGGAGTGTGAGGGTCTCATAGAAATACTGTTCTACGAGACAACCGAGAAAGCGTCAAAACCGTAGACCGTGATGCTGAGCTGGGCAGCCCTCCCAGCGCGTTTGGGCGGGAAGTGCCTCGCCTTTGGCAACCAATGTCAGGGCGCCGAGTCGGCAATAATCACCCACGGAGGCGTCGTAGAGGACGATTGCGCGGCATCCCAACGTCGCCCCCGCTCCGATGTGGACCTTGCCGACGCGCATCACGCGGTCTTCAAAAAGATGGGTCTGGGGACCGCTGTGGGCATTGAGTTCCGCGTAATCTCCGATTTCTACGCAGTCGAATTCGGTAATATCCGTGGTGTTGAGCCACACCCCCTTCCCAATCTTGGTTCCCAACAGCCGCAGGGCCCATGGAAGAAACGGGGTCCCGCGCAACTGATCTAGAAAAGCGGGCACTGCGAGAGACTCGTAGGCGACGGTGACGGCCTCGCTCAGCCAGACAAATAGCGTCCACATAGGAGCCCTTTTTGGCTTGTAACGTCCTATCAAAAGCCACTTTGATAGAAATACAATTAGGAATGAGCCCGCGCAGTAGACTAGTCCGCAAAAAGCTGCCATCAGCAGCGCTGCGGTCCAGTCCCCTTCCTCGACGTACTCCATGACTTTGTAGACAATGACGTAGCCCGAGGCGATGACGAACGCCATCGGTAGAACGATGCGGATGGCCTCGATGGTGCCTCGCACTAGTTTCCGCCACAGAGGCGGGTGAAAGGTGAGTGTGGAATCTGGAGACTCGATGGCTTCCCGTGCGGGGAGCACCATTGCGGGTGAGCCCATCCAAGTTTGGCCGGACTTGAGCATCGAGTTGGGCGGGGCACTGGATTGGACGCCCAGAAGTAGGTCATCTGGAAACACCGCGCCGTCTGGTACATACGCGCTATTTCCGACGAAACTGCGGTTGCCAATCACGGTTCCTTTGAGCTGCATCCAGCCATGGCGCTGTTCTTCGTCGCCGAGCAACGCTCCGTCTGCAATGAAGGAGCCTTCGCCCAAATGGAGAAGTTCTGGGATAACGCCCTCGGCTGTAGATATTTCAGCTTCACGTCCTATTTTTGCTCCCAGCAGGCGCATCCATGATGAAGCAAAGATGGATGCGTAAAGGCCGTGGAGAACTTGGAGGCTTGTATCTAATACTGTGGAAAGAAGCCATTTACGCCTGTAAATTGAGCCGTGCAAAGGAAAGTGGCCGGGTTGCAGCTTCGGAAAGCAGCGCAGCAATCCGCCTGCGACCAGGGCGGTAAGCAAGACGAAGAGAAAGGCTGCGGGCATAGCCAAGGCGAAGAAAAAGGGAAAGACTTCCCACCACTTCAGGGCGCTCTCAAAGAGGTCGATGGTGCGCGCATCAATCCAGTCCAGTAGGACGAACGCGGGGAAGGTTGGCATGAAAAATAAGACTGCCACGAGTGCGCCACCTGTCGCATAGAATACCAAGCGCCAGAGATGGTTGAGCGTATCATCCTGAGGCGCTTGCCCCAACGTCGAGAGCGGGTCAGCTTCGGCGTTCAGCACGGGCTTCGCGGGCGCTCCGGACCACGTCTCTCCCGGCGGCACCGTGCGTCCTTGCGACAAGCATGACTGTCCACAAAGCCTCGCGCCCGCTCCCAGCTCCGTGTCGTTTTCCATAACCGAATAAGATTCCACTGTCGCGCCGTCTCCAATTTTGATGCGACCCAACAACAAACGTCCCGCTTCTACCCGAGCGTTTTCGAGGTTCACAAATGTACCGATACAAACTCTCGGTCCAATCTCTACCAACTCTGGCACGGAAATTGTGAGCGAATTGAGCATCACATCGCGGCTGACTTTGGCTCCCAGTATCTTCAAATGAAGCATCTTCCACGGTGTGCCTGAAATGAGATGAACCGGACAAATGTTCGTCAATTGGGTGCCTAACCACCAACGGAAATACGTCACTCCCCAGAGCGGATAAGATCCCGGTTGGAGCTTTCCCACGAGCAGGGCACGCAGGCCGACACTGAGTGGGAAGGACAGCAACAAAGTGAGGAGATACACGACAACCGAGACTCCGATAGCCCTTGGAAGGCTGTCAGTGGTCGAGCCCGTCAGCGAGTGGTAGGTCAAAAATGGAGCCAGCCATTGCAGTAGTTGCAGTAGAATAAGAAACGGTAGGCAAACAAATTGCGCCGCTCCACAAAGCGCCCGTCGCCACAGGGGCGGTGCGGGATGAGGCTCCACCAACGGGGCGGCCCCGACGTCCAACGCACCGATTGCCTCGGCAATTTCCCCGAGAAGGCGGTTGCGGTAAATGTGTTGGACGCTGACACTTTCAAAGCCCGCCTGTTTGCGAAGCAGTGATACTAACCGTGCCGCTAATAGCGAATGTCCGCCGAGATCGTCGAAAAAATCATGCTCAGGCCGGGGCGAACGTCCTGGAAAAAGTAATGCAAGCGCGCCCCACAATGCGAGGGCGGCGGCTGAGGTTGGTTGGTAAACTGGGTCTGTTTCAACCACAGTGCCAACAGTTAATGGAAGCCGTCTGAGCGCGTGTAAATCAACTTTACCCGAAATAAGGCGCGGCATTTCCTCTAATAGCTCGATGTGCGCCGGCAACATGTAGTGGGGAAGAAAGTCTGAAAGTTCCTGCCTTAGAGCCGCTGGAGGTAGCGTTGCTTCAGAGGTACTCGCAACGGCAAAGACGACGATTTCCTCAGAGCCGTAAAGCTCGCGCACCACTGCCGCTGCCGTCGCTATGCCCTTTTGACGAGCTAACGCGGCGGCGACTTCGTCCAATTCGATACGGAAGCCGCGGATTTTTACCTGATGATCCACGCGGCCCAAACAGTGGATTTGGCCGTTTTCATCGATGCGGCCAAGGTCTCCGGTGAGGTAAATTCGTTCTTCTAAACTATTATGGGCCAGTGGATTATTAATGAATCTGCTGGCCGTTAACTCTGGCAATTGCAGGTAACCAGGGCTGACTCCGGGCCCAAACACCGCAATTTCGCCCAGCTCGCCTGCTGCAAGTGGTTGGTGCTGTGAGTCGAGAACGAGCATCCCGTAGTTCGGTAGGGGACTGCCAATGGTGACAAGTTGGTTGGGAAATAGCTCTGCCACACTGGCGGTGACAGTCGTTTCCGTCGGTCCGTACGTGTTAAAAACGCGACGTCCTTTACCTGTTAGCTTCCGTGCTAACGCGTCGGGACAAGCTTCACCGCCGATGTTGAGCAGACGTAGGTGTGCAGGAAGTCGTTCTAGTAAAGCGACAAGCGTTGGAACCGCGTGGAGCACTGTGATCCGTTGAGACTCCAGTACGTCGCAAATCGCGTCGGGATCGGACACGAGCTCTGCTGGGGCGATCCAGATGGAGGCGCCCACGAGGTAGGAAATCCAGATTTCCTCAAAGGACATATCAAACGCCACGGAGAATCCTTGATAGACAATGTCGTCTTTCTGAATTTTGAGAATGGCGTTTTCGCTGCGCAGAAAATGGCAGATGTTTCTCTGGCTGATGACAATCCCCTTAGGAGTTCCTGTGGAGCCTGAGGTGTAAATGACGTAAGCTGGGTAAGTTGCTCCGCTGAGGCGGATCGGGCTGCGTGCGGCGCCGGGTGCGAGCAGGTCTTCCAAGCACCACACCGGCACCGGAAGCGCGGCGAGTCGGGGCAACCACTCGCGCAGCGTGACGACGCCGCAGCTGTTCGCCGAGGTCAAACAAACTGCGGCGCGCTCGAGGGGAACCTCAGAGTCAAACGGCAGCCACGCGGCGCCGCTGACCGCGATGCCAGCTTGAGCAATAAGCAGCTCGGCCCCGCGAGGGAGCAGCAGCCCCACAATGGCTCCGGGGCCGACTCCCAGCGCGCTAAGCGCCTCACCAATGGCGGTTGCAGAAGTCCACAGTGCTCGATAACTCACTTGCCCGAGTGATGAGGAAAGGGCTGTTTTATCGGGAAAAAGCTCCGCTGTTTTCTGGAGAATATCCCGCAAGGTTTCCTCCCGCAGGAACTCGGGTCGAGGCTCGCCTCTGAGAATCATGAAGGGAAAATGATGGGCATGTAGCAGGGGATTCGGAAGCTCTAACAATAGCTTCCCTCCCCTTGTCGCGCAAACCCCTCGTTTACATTAAAAGCATCCAGTAAACGGCGCGATTAGAGGGAGGCGGTTGAGCGCGGTTTGAGCTCCCCGCTAGCGTTTCGAGCTTCACTTATTGGCTATTTTTTGAATAGGAAAATCCTGTGGTCCAATGTAATGCGTTTTGAGATTCTTTTAGCGTTCTTTGAAAATCTCCTACCCATTTCCAAGTTGAACTTGGGGACGCCTCGAGACGCGTTAAACTGAATTCCCTTTTTTCATGCTGCGTTACTTCCAAATTTACGCCCTGCTTTTTCGCAACTCATTGATTCGTGAAATGAGCTTCAAGGCCAACTTTCTGCTTTGGACCGTGGTAGAAGTGCTCTGGTTTCTTGGCCAGGTTCTTTTCATCGATGTGCTCTTCAGTCACGTGGACCGCATCGGTGACTGGACGCGGTGGCAGGTGGTGGCGCTGGTGGGGACACACCAAGTGGTGGCGCAGATATTTCAGGCCTTTTTCTATGTCAATTTGACCCAAATTCCCGAGCTAGTTCGTACTGGTAAATTGGATGTCTATCTCACTCTGCCGATGGACTCGCAGTTCGCAGCCTCGACCAAACAGTTCGGCATGGACAACCTTGTCAACACTGCGATTGGTTTGAGTATCACCGGCTTTGCGCTGTTCAAATTGGGTATTTGGCCCACATTTTCCCAACTGCTTTTATATGCGCTCTGCGTGTTGCTGGGGGTTGTCGTCCATTTTAGTGTGATGTGCGGCCTTTCGACCCTGTGCTTTTGGATCATCCGCGCCCAAGGATTAGTCTACGGTTATTTCAACCTGTTTAACATCGGTCGCTACCCGGACTCCGTCTTTCACGGGAGTTTCAAGCTGGTGTTCAGTTGGCTCATACCGGTGATTTTGGTCGCCAATGTGCCGACGCGTGTCCTCACCCAATTCGCGGAGACGCCATGGACGGGCATCGCTCAACTGGCCCTCTCGGCGGCGCTGCTGCTCGGACTGAGTCGCCTGCTGTGGCTGCAGGGGCTGAGGCGATATTCCAGCGCGAGTTCCTGATTTTCAGGCGTTAAGGGTTTTGCTCAAATCTAAAACTTCCCGCCTGCGAGACAAGGTACTGCCGCTAAATCGTTTTACTCACCATCGATTTCTTTGAGGGAGATGCTGCGTTTTACCCTGCAGCGCGTTTTAAAAAATAATAGGTTTGAGGTCTTAGAGATTGGGGTGAGTGTTTTTTCTTGAATGGAGACGCGTATCGCCTCACTATTCCTCCCCCTCCGATTGATTTTCAGGAATCGGAGTTGGAGAGTAAAAAACAGATGGTGAAAGCGCGGTTAGCTCAGCGGTAGAGCACTACACTGACACTGTAGGGGTCGTGGGTTCAAACCCCGCACCGCGCACCACTCTGAAGACGCTGGGTTGTAGAGAAATTGAAGCGCAGATTGCGCGGCATTGATACTGTCCAGTATGTCACTTGCCCGTGGGTTTCGACTTGCCGCCCCGGGCGACGTATTCGTCACGCGAAAGAAAACCGTCTTTGTCTACGTCGTATTTCCCGAAGCGCTCAGCGGCCGATGCACGATCGCGTTGGGTGGAGATGAAATAATCACGGCTGAGCTTGCCGGTTTTGTCTTTGTCGAGTTTGTCGAATTTTTCGCCGCGCTCTGCTAACTCCTCATCCGGCTTTGCCGCAGGATTCGCGTCGGTGGAGTTGGACTTCTTCACGGGGCCGGAATCTTTTCCCTTTTTATTTTGTTTCTTGTCGCTGCGTCCATCGCCTGCGGCTTTGAAGCCAGCCGCCGGATCGAGTTGAACGAGCACCGCGCTCAAACGTTTGCGTGCGGCCACCGAGGCCTCGTCTTTTGAACCGGCGGGCACCGAGATCTCCTCGAATGGAGCGTTCTTCATGTCAAAGAGTTCAGCGGCTTGGTTGAGTTTCCAGCCGGCCTCGCGCACGTGCCAATCCTCGCCCAATTGTGTGAAGGCCCAAGTGCGTTGAGACGTGGGTGCACCTCTAAGTTGGGGAACCAAGCTGATGCCGTCGATGACCCGGTCCTCTGGAAGGGGTGCGCCGGCGATCTCCGCGAAGGTAGGTAGCAGATCGGATGCATCGCTTATGTTGTTGTTTACCGATCCCGAAGCGGTCACACCCCTCCAATGCACTAAGAAAGGAACGAGGCCGCCGCCTTCTTCCATGCTGCCTTTTTGTCCAACCAAGCGCCGCCCCCCGATGGTCGCCCGATCTGCGTTACGCCTCCCAGTGCCGTTGTCCCCCATAAACACGATGACCGTGTTCTCGCGCAGCTTAAGCCGATCTAACTCGGCCATGAGTTTGCCCACGAGCTTGTCCATGTAGGCGATGTTGTCGGTGTAAATTTGGTTGTAACGCTCAGTCGCGTCCTTGTCCATATCGGGCGGGGTGCTGTCTGGGGTGGGAAGGTGCTGCCCGTGCACGTGCGACATTGAATAATAGAGAAAGAACGGCTTGTCCTTGTGTTCGTTAATGAAGTCGATGGCGTTGGTGTGCATCAAGTCTGGCATGTATTCATGGTCCGCCAGCATCAGGTTTTTTTCGTTGATGTTGTAGGGACCGGGGTTGGCTCGGACGCCGTTCTCTCCATCCTTGTCGCCCGCGATGCCGTACTTTTTCACCCACGCCGCCGCTGCGGTTTTGTTCCAATAAATGCCACTGCCTTTGAAACTCAGCATGTGGTCAAACCCCCATTCCGCTGCATTGCCCGAGGGGAGAATCTGCCCCCATTTGCCAATCATCGCGGTGGAGTAGCCAGCCTTTTTGAGCACCGAAGGAACCATCACTTCTGATTTGGGTCCGGTGCGGATCATGGCCCCGCATGCGGTCTGGCTCACGGCACCCGAACGGAAACCGTAGCGCCCAGTGAGAATCATCGCCCTAGAGGGGCCGCAAAGCGGTGCCGTATAAAAGTGATTAAAGCGCACGCCCTCGTTGGCTAGCGCGTCGAGGTTGGGCGTTTGATAGTGGTCGGCTCCGTTGGCGCTGACCTCTGCGAACCCAAGATCATCGGCGAGGATGAAAATGATATTGGGCTTTACCGACTTTTCCGCCGATTGAGCGTGAGTAACTCCCAGAGATAAAATTAGGAGGGCGACGAGAAGCCGTGCGTTCATGGGGGATTGGTCAAGGGAAGGAAAGCCCCCTCATCTGAAGACTAACGAACCTGAACAGCGAATTCATCTCGCTTCATCATCTAGGGGGAAAGGGCGCCATAGGTTTACCGAGTTCTCTTTCATGCTTCAAGGAAACCATGGAGAATTCGACACTTGCGAACCGCTTTGCCCTGGGGTGTTCGCGTGTCGATTTGGTAGCTGTCATAGGGTTAAGTTGACGGCCGTACGCCACTCGTAATGCAATGTAGACTAGGCTTTTGCAGTGGGCGTTGAAGTGAAAAGGTAAAGTGAAACTTCGAAGTGAAACGTTTTAGCGAAAACGGATGCTCCAAGATAGGCGGGTATGAGCAGACAAGGCGATAGCCACTCAGTCACATTATCTGATTTTATCACAAAAAGACGTCGCGCTTCTCTAGCGAAAGCTTGAATACGACTGTTAGGGACGTTACACCTAACATTCATGACATCTGAGAAGTCTAAGGAGAAACCTAAGAAGATTACGCTGAAGGCGACTTCGACCAAGTCAAAGTCAGGCTCATCCAAACCTGTATCTGGGATATCAGCGAAGGTCGCGCCTGTGGCTAAGGCCGCGCCTGTCACCAAGGCCGCACCCGCATCGAAGACGCCAAAGGCTAGCCCTAAAAAAGGCAAGCTTCTCGCGAAAGACTTTCAGGAAGTGGCTCTGCCCGAGAAGTCTCCGCTGAAGAAGGCTCCTGCCAAAAAAGTGACATCCAAGGTAGCCCCCAAAGCCGCAACAAAGGCAGCCTCAGAAAAGCCACCCGAGCCTAAGGTGGTAGCAAGCGCCGTGCAGTCTGAAGCTCAAAGAACTTCGGATGTGCTGAAAGCGCTTCTTGAAAACAATTCGGACGAGTGGTTTACCGTGGAGCAAATTTGCGCTGGCTTGGGTACGTCCTCATTTGGGGTGTCTCTTTTGGCATTCTCAATCCCTGAGGTGGTGCCCATTCCTATTCCAGGAATATCGGCGATCGTTGCATTGCCCACTGCCGTTGTGTCCGCCCAGATGATTGCTGGGCAAAAAGAACTGCGACTGCCCAAGTGGGTGCTCCGGCGCAAGGTTCCCAGAAAAGCCCTTGCTGCTGCGATTCATGCTGTTTTGCCGGCCCTTAAGCGCCTTGAGAAAGGGGCTAAACCACGCGGAACTTGGGTTTCCTCTGCGCTGACACAAAGATTGCTGGGGATATTCATTTTTGTGCTCGCCCTGTTCATCGCACTGCCTATTCCGGCGACTAATATGCCACCGGCGATTGCTATTTTCGTCACATCGCTCGGAATGGTGGAGCGAGATGGTTTGTTAATTTCTGTTGGTGTTCTGATTGGTCTGGCATCAATGGTGCTTATTGGAGCGTTTGCAATCGGTTCCGTTTCTTTGCTTGGGGGCCTCTTTAATTTTTAGTTAACTCAACACTAACATTTGGTATCATTTTCATCTTTAGTATTTTATAGAATCCATGACCACCTCGTCCCACACTCCAAAACCCTTTTCCATGATGGCAGACGCTCTAGAATCTGCAGCGGACACTTTCGAACAGGCTGCAGCTAATGCGCCAGAATCCGCTCGCAGAGCTGCCCGAGTGACAAAGCGGGCTCTTGGGATGGGAGTTTTCAAAGCTTTTTACGGTATCTCGTACGGTCTTGTGTACAGCGGCGTATTCATCACGGAACTGTTTCCCGAACAGAGCACTGTCCGACGCGCATTGACAGAAGGTGCCGAAGCAGCGATTGATGCGCGTCACAAAGCTAACTCCAAGAGCAAACCCAAGCTCTCTTTTGATGCAGGCCATGCACATGATGAGCATGATGAACATGGTGGCCATGAGGAGTCCGAAGTTGATTCCGAAGCTCCCGCGCGCTCCGCTCGTAAGGTGGCTAAAAAGCGTGCTGAGAAATTTGATGCCGCTGTGAAGGGCACAAAATCCAAGAAGTCAGCCTAACTGATTTTCGACGGGGACCGAAGCGTGCTAGTTCGGCTCAATTTAGCTGAACCAAGCAACAAATCGCCATTAGAAATTCTTTTGGCGGGCGCGAGGCCACTCCGTTGAAGCGAAGCAATCAGGGCATCCAAACGCAAAAACGTCCCGACGTATGATACTTTCGTTTCCTTCGGCGGGACGTATTGTTTTTGAAGATTCGAAAATCTTCTCTTCTTGGCGGAGTTCAGCCTGCAAGAACTTCATTGAGAAAACATTTGCCATCGACGAGGTGCGACAAGTTGAGATCAGCACCATCGATAGCCAGGCTTCCATTTCTTACGCTTCCGACGAAGGTGCTGGCGGGGAAGCCGCAATCATACGAAAGCTCGCAAGTGTTTATCGTCAAGATAACGGGACGAAAAGACATCCCGTTTTGGAGAACACCACTCTCAAGCTTCTCCCCAAGTCCCAGCCCTCATTAAGAATCTATCGTTACGGCTCGACGCTCTCCACTTGGGAGCCCCGTTTGCAGACAAAAGGTCAGGCGCGTCTTCGCAATCCTCTGATTCTCAACAAACGTCATTACGCACAGTTCGTGGAGCGCGAACTGATGAATCTCATAGGGGTCGCGCGCTACGAATTTCATGCTAGTGCGGGTAGTGTTTCGATTGAATACGACCCAACGCTCATTCATCTAGAGCAAATTGTGCAGCATCTAGATCGAGCACTTTCAGAGGCTCCGACCCGCCCGCCGAAAGTCAAATCTGAAGGTGCCAGTTTGCCCGTTGCCACGCTTTCTTTAGTCACCGCAGCCGCTTCGACATTTTTCGTGCCAGCAATGCTGCCGGCGAGCGCGGTGCTGATGCTCTACACTGCGATTCCCAGTTACCGCCGCGGTTACCAAGTCGTGACCCGTGAGCGAAGACTCGGTGTGGACGTCCTCGACTCCATTATTTTCTCCGCTTGTCTGTTTACTGGACAGCTTTTCGCGGGAGCCACGACCGCTTGGTTTTTGACCTTTGGGAGGAAGCTCTTGAAGAAAACGGAAGACGACTCGGCGAAAGTCTTGCGCAATGTTTTTGGGAAACAACCCAGCTTGGTCTGGCTGTATAAGGACGGTGAGGAGATAGAAACCAGCCTCGAGAAGATTCGTGTAGGCGACCTGATTGTCGTGCATACGGGCGAGGCGGTGCCAGTCGATGGCAAGGTTCACGACGGTAACGCGATCATCGATCAGCACATGCTAACGGGGGAATCCGCTCCTTCTGAGAAGGCTGTGGGCGATGATGTTTTTGCGTCGACAGTCATGCTGGCTGGCAAGATCGTCGTCGCCGTTGAAAAGGCCGGGGAGGAAACGACTTCCAGCAAGATCACTCGTATTTTAAACCAGACGGTTACCTATAAGCCTAAGTCTCAATCGATTGGGGAAAATCTTGCGGACAAAGCCGTCCTTCCAGCCCTCGGGATCGCTGGAATCGCGGGTCTCACCGTAGGTCCGAGCGCAGGCCTTGCAGTCGTTAATTCGGAACTCGGCACCGGCATTCGCATGGCCGCTCCCTTAGGCCTTTTGAGCGCGCTGACTTTGTGCGCGAAGGACGCCATTCTGGTCAAAGATGGACAGGCGCTGGAACGGATGCGCGAGGTCGATACCGTGCTGTTTGACAAGACCGGCACTCTCACACGTGAAAAACCCGAGGTTGGAAAAATTTTGTGCTGCGGCTCTTACGATGAGTCGCTTCTAATCTCGTATGCAGCGGCGGCGGAGCAAAAGTTTACTCACCCGATAGCGAAAGCGATTCAAGAACGCTTTGAAAAGCTGCAACGCCCGATGCCTCAAATCGATGCGTCTCGTTATTCGGTTGGCTTTGGCATCACGGTTGAGATCGAGGGGGAGTTGGTTCGTGTGGGAAGTCGTCGGTTTATGGAGATGGAAAACATTCCGTTTCCTACAAGTCTCCAGAAAGACCTCGCTCGTATTCACGATGACGGACATTCCTTTGTTAGTATTGCGATTGGCGACAAACTTTCAGGCATCCTCGAGTTGCGCTCTTCGAATAGGCCCGAGGCTCAGGAAATCATCACGGGTTTGCGTGCTCGGGGTATCAAACAGATTGCGATCATTTCAGGCGATCATGACCGCCCCACGAGAGCCTTGGCGGAGCAGCTCGGAGTAGACCGCCATTTCGCGGAGGTTCTTCCTCAGGAAAAGGCGAAGTACGTGGAAATGTTGCAGAAAGAAGGGCGTACGGTTTGTTTCGTCGGGGATGGAATTAATGATTCCATAGCGTTGAAACAGGCCGATGTGTCCATCTCATTACGAGGAGCTTCCAGTGTTGCAACAGACACGGCGCAAGTGATTTTTATGGAAGGCAACATCGCGAAGATGTTGGCGCTCGTGGATCACTCTCAAATGCTTCACCAGAATGTGCGGCGCAGTTGGAACTTAATCCTAGGCCCCAATGCGTTCTGCGTCGCGGGCGTTTTCCTCTTCGGATTTAACATTTGGCACTCCGTCGCGTTTAACAACATTTCAGCTCTCATGGCTCTGGCAAACGGAGTACTCCCTCTGCGCCGCGCCAATAAACTCTAACTACATATTCTCCATGATCCGCCTCCTTCATGCCGGCCAGTCAACACTCACTCCGATCGAGTTCGAGGACCTCTTAAAGCATCCTGAAACTCTGGAAGACGCCATCTGGGTAGACCTTCTCAATCCTTCGGATGAAGAGGAACTTTTTGTGGAAACCCAACTGGGGCTGGAGGTCCTTTCAAAGGAAGAAATGCATGAGATCGAAGAGTCTAGTAGGCTTTTCGAGACCAAAGGTGCCATTTACATGTCGTGTTGGCTGATCTCTTTCGATCACGAGATTCCGGAGAATAAATCCGTGGCATTTGTGATGACCAAAAAACATTTCGTGAGTATCCGTCATTCGGAGCACCACCCGTTTACCGTTTTTTGCACGCCTTCGAAACGGGTGAAAGCCCCGCCATTTCACGACGCAGCCCACGCATTCGTGGAGGTGTTGGACACGATTTTGAACCAAGTTGCCAGCACGTTGCGTCACGTCGAACAAAAGCTGAACACACTTTCCCTGAGGATTTTCGCGGATGAGAAAGAGGTGAAGGCTTTGAAAAAGCGCGGCGAAGGTTACGATCTAAAAGACGTCGTTCAGGAATTGGGCAAATGCAATTCGCTGGTGAATAATTTGCGGGAAAGTGCCGTAAGCTTCCAAAATATCACGCCGTTCTTCCTGGCAAATACTACGGATTGGTTGGAAGCCGATGATGTTAAACGCCTTAATACTCTGGACAGAGATACCCATTCTCTTCGTGAGTACGACGCTCAATTGTCTGCTGAGATGAATTTCCTCCTAGATTCCACAGTTGGTCTCATCAGCATCCAGCAGAATCAAAGCATGAAAGTCCTCAGCGTTGCGGCTCTGCTGCTCGCCTTTATCTAAATTTAAAGTGAGTGCTCTCGTCTCCCCTACTCCTACCTCAGTGAACCGCCCTTCAATTAAGATTCATCCGCTGCAGGGCTGGAATGAGGACTTTCTGCATCCCTCTAAAAACAGGAAAACCCCGAAACTCCGTCTGGAAGGGAAAGAACTTCAGACGTTCACAGGAGAGGCACATCGGCGGGAATTTATCGACCGATGCTTCAGTCTGCCGACTTTGTCATCTTTGGAAGTTTCTCGAAATGGCAAGGTAACTCTCTACTTTTTCGAAAAAACAAAGCTACCCGAGACACTGAGAGAGCTCGGTACCGCGATGCGACAGTCTGCAGCCGTTGCGCCACTGGCGAAGGGCGAAGAAGTCCTCAGTCTTATTGGTAACAAGCCTTGGCAGATCTATCGAGTCGGATCTCATCTGAGCTTTTGGCGTATAGATGAAATTAATGAGGACCAGTTTCGGTGCTTTCATCCCCTAGCGAATGAGCCGCACTTTCGTGATCTGATATTAGATGAGATCACTACTTTAGCAGGTGTGGAGCTCACTCGTACGGATCGTCAAGGGATGGTCCTTACGAAAGATCTCCATTACAAAGTTACCTCACTTTGTTTGCTGGAAACGCTGGAGACTGCAGTTGCCAAAGGCCTTCACAAATTGCCTGAGGTAAGTGCCGCTCGAAATTCCCACGAGGCATTGGTCAACGCTCATTTTGCGCTCTCGCCGATCTCCGATTATCTTTTCCCTCCGGCACGGTTTCTCAACGCCCTTTTTCTTCCGTTTTTAAACTTTCACCACGGGAAGAAGGCGTTTCATGAATTGAAACGCGGTGTATTCAGCCTCAATGCGCTGCATACGGTGATGGGGTCGCTTGGTCTGGTGACTCTCCATTTCTTTGGCGACGCGTTGATGGGGTGGTGTTCGCATCATTGGCCAAAGCTGAGTACCGGACTTCTTCGAAAGAGGCAGCGCGAATTCTTGTCTCGTTTTCGGCGGTATCCTCGGAGCGTCTGGATTGGAATGAAGACCGGCCAAAAAGAGGTTCGTCTTGTGGATGTGCAACCAGGGGAACTGATTGTCCTGAGGGAAGGCGAGATTATTCCGGGAGATGGAGTGATTCATTCCGGTGAAGGTTTCGTAGAGGAAAGCTGGATTACCGGACACAAAGACGCGGTGGCTAAGACGTCCGGCGATGCCGTTTTCGCTTCGTCTATCTTGGTGCGAGGGGAACTGAAAATGACGCTCCGCGCCATCGGTCCCGATACGGTCGCAGCCCAGCTTGCTGAGTGGTACAAACAGGCATTTGAGCGGCGCGACCCGAGTGTTGCCGCGAAGGAGTTTGCAGAGAGCACCGCATTTCCCAATTTTATCGTGCTCCTCGCTGGGATCTTTCGTGGCGGCGTGCACATGGGAAAAGCGGCGGCCCACGCTGACTATCATACGGGACCGGTTATTGCCGCAGAAATGGCCAACGCAGGCACCATGATGCAATGCGCCGGAGTGGGAGCGATGATCTCAACGCCCGCAATCCTGCCAGATCTTGGCTACGCTGATTGTTTCATAATCGACGATAGCTCAGCGGATTGGCAGGCAACTGCCGGTACTGCCCAAACCATTGGAGAACAGTTGCGTAAGCTCGGTGTCAAAGAAATCGTCCTCGTTTCTCATCGTCCTACGGAGAAAATTAGTGCCCTTGCCAAGCAGATCGGTGCGGATGCCCACTTTGGTAGACAGACGACTAACGACAAGATTGAGCTGATCCGCCAGCGTCAGTTGTTTGGAAACAGAGTGGTTTATATGGGCGACGCAGAGAGTGGCGCGCCACTGGTGGAGGTGGCCGACGTCTCGATGGTGGTCGGCAATGGCTCCGCCCTGCCAAAGGCGGACGTGATTCTTTTGCAGCCCGACTTGGAAAAGGCGGTTCTCCTCAAATCTGCGGGTACTCGCAATATGGGAAATGACAGGACAAATATTAACACCTCGCTGGTGTTCAACTTCACCTGTACTGTCGGAGCGTTATTCTTCTCGCTGCCTATATTGGGCGTCGCAGCACTGACAAACTTGGGTATCTTTATCAACTACCGTCGGGCCGCTCAATCTCTTCGGTAAGGGTAGAGATCCTTTTGGCTGTGCAGTTTAGCGAGGGTTCACGGAACTCAGTGAGAACTTAAACCCGAAAGCTAACCGTCTTTCTGATCGGTTTGAAGAGGCGGAGTGCGCGACTGCTCTCCGCCTCATCTGTGAGTCTGACTGCCTTTATTCAGTGGGGGCCCCGACCTTATTTGCTTCAGCTACCGGTTCCAACGTGCCGTGGTGGATATGGTAAATGTACCCGTAGACCCTAACAGAAGATGGCACCAGCGGGTGCACGCGAATTCTTTGCACATCATCGACGACGCTCTGTGCGAGGTCACCAAATGTCATCCACTCCATGTGCGCAGGGGTGCGAGCACTCTTCCAAACATGACGCCATTTCTTGTCGTGGTGATGATGTTCAGCGTGGTCGTCCAACCCTAGCATGTGACGAATTTCTTCGTCCGTGTGCGACTGCATCCCGCAGCTGGTGTGGTGAATCACAAACCAGTCCGTGGTTCCCATAAGCTTTGCGGAAACAACGAGCGAACGGATGACGTCTTCACTGGCTCGGCCACCCGCATTCCGGATGACGTGGGCGTCGCCTTCGCTCAAGCCGAGAAACTTCGCGGGATCCATCCGCGCGTCCATGCAGGTGAGAATTGCCACCTTTCGCTTAGGCGCACCCACGAGCTTCGCTTTTTCGCCAAACGAAGAGACGTAAGACTCATTCGCTTCGACAATAGATTGAAGCAACTCCATTGAAGCCTTGGGCAAAGTGCCTTCAGCGTTTTCCGATTTGTTATTGTTTTCGTCTGAGGTGTTTTCAACAAAGCTCATAGTGCGGTCGATTATAAACAAAACAAAATAAAGCTAAAGCACTCAGTCAACTTGTTTGTCACTGATTTTACGTCTGCAGATCTTTTGACTCTTTCTTCGGAGGCTAAGAAACAAGTCTTCGACAAGTGAAAGCAGTGTCAGCTTGTTCCTTAACGGTGAAAATCAGTCTCTCAAAGATCCCTCGAACTCATACGTTAAGCCTATTCCACATGCTTTCGGATCGCCGTCATAAAGCCGCGATCGACAGCGCCTTCTACAAACGGACCGGGCTCGAAGCCGGTCTCGCGCAAGAGCTCTTCGTATTCACCCACGGAGTAGCATTTTCCTTGTGTGGAGTGCATGAGCAGGGTGGAGTACTCAGCGACAGGCAGCGGGCCTGTTTTGTCTGTGTTAATAAAGGCGTCGTGAATGATGAGCATTCCACTGGGGGGAAGCGCGCGGTGTGAAATGCGCAGGAGCTCTCTTACTTCGTTAAAGCCCCAATCGTGAAGGACGTTTGAAAAGAGATGCACATCGCAATCTTGGGGCAATTCACTTTTGAACATGTCGCCCACAGCCACACTCACGCGATCGCTGTAGCCGCGTTCCGCAATGCAGCGACGGGCGATAACGTCCACCGGAGACTGTTCGAAGACCGTGGCGCTCAGGTGTGGATGGTGGGCGCAGAGTGAGCACGCATAAATGCCGCTGCCACCACCGATGTCCAGAAGACGCTTTCTTCCAGAGAGATCCAGCTTTGTGGCGAGCGCCTGCCCGAGATACTGCCCGCGACAGTCCATTGCAGCGGTGAAGCTGCGGCTGAACTCTTCAGTCTCCATCGCCTTGTGCCAGTCCAGCGCAGCCTTGTCGCCACCCCAGTTCGCAGGTTTGTCCGTCTTGAGGACTTGCAGGAAATCATGCGTCACGGGTCGGTTTTTTAGCGAGGCGTAGTAGGGCGCAAGATTCCACGGGGAGCCAGTGGTGAGATGCTCGTGGCCCTTCGCTGAGAGGGAGAATACGCCTTCGGTAGTCTCCAAAAACCCATTCGCCAAAAATAGGGTAAGCATCACATCGACAGGTCGTTCAGCGAAACCGTAGTGAGTGCAAATTTGCTCTTTCGTACTTGGATTGCTCGCGAGCCACGTAAAAAAATCGAGATGCACGACCGCCGCCGTAAGGAGATCGACCGCATACAAGCCATCGCGGTAGCGGTAAACGGAGAGTGGATCTGTGTGAGGAGGGGTGGTGAGGTCTGTGGGCATGGTGAGAAAGAGGGTTATAGCGGAATGGCTAGTCCTGAATGAGGACCATTCCACGTTGAAGCTGATGTCTGAATAGTTACTGCTGGCGAGTAATCTTTGTACGCGGTTTATAACAGCGCCGATAAGTTAGTTCAGTGTTTGAGCAATGTCAGCTTGCAACCCTCGTGATATTGGAGTTTCGAGCGAACTCAAATCTTCAATGGAAGTGTTATCGGCTGGAGTTTTTGAACACGGTATTGAGGAGTCCAACCCATTGGCACGGTCGTGAAAACTAGATAGGCTAGCCTTCTATGAAAGTTCCCCAAGACTG
>Ga0209598_10001101_pt1 | contig 22076 bp, 15 predicted proteins | sample M_140807_EF_Meta_FD_187317 | JGI IMG/M metagenome (GOLD analysis project Ga0209598, IMG submission 187317) | Freshwater microbial communities from Lake Montjoie, Canada to study carbon cycling - M_140807_EF_MetaG (SPAdes) (version 2) | ecosystem: Environmental > Aquatic > Freshwater > Lake...
CTGTTCGGGTGCGGGCGCTGGTAACGCCGGGACATTCGGGATAGGCGATGCAACTGCGCCCGCTTGGAGCACCGGTTCCGACTCTGGAGACGCTGCAACCCCTGTGGAAACCTCGGCAATCGCCGGGGCGTCATCTTTTTCGAGACCCACTTCCGCTGGATCAGGAGCTTCATCACCGATACTTGGCAACTTTTCGATAAGCGGAGCGGGCAGCGCCATGATGGCATTCCCGTCCGAAGCCAGCGGTTCGGTTAAGGGTTGATCAGGGACGTCCTCGGCTTTCTTCATCACCGGTCTGGCTTGCGAGTTGCCCATCACCACCGGCCAGGACCCTGTCGCCGAACGGACAGTCGACCAAGAGCCGTTGACCGGTTGATCGTCAAATAGCGGGGGTATGTCCCTGCCCATGAATAGCGAAGAGGCAATCCGGTCGAATGGATCGGCTTCTCGCGTCCGCTCAATTTGCTGTCGCGGGTCTCTGGAAACGACCCGCCGGTGAAGGGCGACCAGTAGGTTTGCCACTACGCAGAACGGGAATTTCTCGAGAATTGACGCCGCAATGCTGTGGGCAATTTCCGTCTCACCAGACCTCCACCATGCTTCGGCAAGTAGGAGTTGCACATCGGTACGTGACTTGTCCTGTGTGAGCGCGGTCACCGCTTCCAGCATGGCGTGTTCGAAAAGACCGGAACGCAGGTGCGTACGGACAATCGATGCGTGTGTATGGGGGATTGGTCCATCAATCTGGCCCTCGATCCCATACGCCGCCGCCTGGCCTTCACTCGCTATTCGACGCTGGACCTCACGGAGCCTCGATGCGATTGTTTCGGTGCCCGGTTCGATTTCCCAAGCCCGGCGCCATGCGCGCAAGGCAACGGCAGGGCCTTCAAGGGCTTCCTCGACTTCGGCAACGCCAACCTGCGCCACGAGGTCACCCGGGTCGCCCTCGAGCGCAATGTCGAATGCCCGTCGCGCGTTGAAGTGATCCGACTGATTAAGATAGGCGATCCCCATCAGGCGGTGAATGTCTATGCCATGCGGGAATTGCTCAGCTGCTGGAATCGCAACGCCGACGGCTTCGGCCGCACTGTCCGACGCAAGCAGGTCTCGCACTTTCAAGCACGCGGCGCCATAGGACGCAACCGCCTCGGACCGTCCGGCCAGGATCCCCGAGCCAGGTAGACCAGCGTCTGGACCACTGGCAATTTGCCACCAAGCCATCGGCCGACGGCGACCACTCATCTCATTCACTGACCCCGCGGTTCATGGGTGTCACCGCGTCGATACTCGCATCTTTAGCTGGCACGACTTCGGAGGTGCCCCAAACCCTAGAAGAGTAACGATGTTCATTGTGCGTCGGCACACTTGCGCCGTTCGTGAGGGGCAGAATAGGCGTAGACCGTAACGATGTGATCCGTCGGCCTGTCACGCCGGAACTCCTGCTTGGTCGAGATGCCTGATGGCCGTGCAAAACGCATGGTTGAGGATCAGGTGTCCGTCCTCAGCTTCCTCAATGGTCGCCGCCGGGACGGTCAGGTTGATCGATGCGATCGACAGAAGTTTGCCTCCGTCGAAACCGGTCAGTCCAATCACCGTGCAGCCAATGTCACGCGCGAACCGTGCCGCACGGAGAATGTTTTCGGAGTTTCCGCTGCCCGAGATGGCCACAAATACATCAATCGGGCGAAGGTGGGTCTTGACCCCCTCCAGGAACCCGTTTTCATAGCCCTCGTCGTTTGACCATGCCGAAAACAGCGCAATGTTGTCCGATAGACACACCGTTCGGAACCGACCCTGAACGGGGTGCATGGTGTTCTTGGCCAAATCAGCGGCAAAGTGTGAGGCGGTCGACGCGCTTCCGCCGTTTCCCGCAAAGACGACTGTGGCGTCCACGGATCGAGCGTGGCGCAACGCGGCGACAGCATCATCGATGGCTTGTCCGGGAACTTTGATCATAGCTTCGTGGAGGGTTTGCAGGTACGACGTAACGACACCCCGTGCGGACGCAGCCTGGACCGTCATGGATACGATGTCCGTTGTCCAGTTCCGTGGACCGACCCGCGCAGTGCCGTCATTGAACTATCCCGGCGAGTTCCCGAGCGTACGACTTTGCAGCGCCGCCGTCGTACTGCCGAAGTATGGTGAGTTTCTGGGCTTCGATGCTTCCCTCAGCGTGAATTGCAAGCACTTCCTGGTAGCCACCAAAGTCACTTGACGTTAGGTCGGAAGCGAGGTTGAGAGCCTTCAGGCGGTGGACCGCATCAGTCCCAACCTTACCTACCATCGCTCGCCGAACCCAGTCCCCGAGCTCGGGATGGTCGAGGTCGGCCCCGGCTGGAGCCGTTACCAGTGTTCCGCCAGCGATGTCTTGAACCCGTGCCACCGCAACGTGATAGTTGGTCGCGAAGTGCATTTTTGCGATGTTGACGGTCAACGGGTCGGGGACGGCAGTCCCGTTTGAGTGGACCCTACAACGTGAAGCGGAAGCCTGGACCAGCGCCCGCAAGGTCTCCGCGTACCCGATCAGCCACGAAAGTTTGTCGCGGACATGGCCTGCGCGTTCGACTCCATTCAACTCGGCGAGAAGCATTGCCGCTCCGACAAGGGCATCGACAAGCGGCAGCTTGTAACTGATCGCGGTAAAGCGGTGAAACTCGACGAAGGCGAGCGCGAGTGGACCAGCCCACTGCCACTCGCCGTTCATGAACACGCGGTCCCACGGAACGAAGACGTCATCGAAAATCGTCAACGTCTCCATCATCTTGTGCTTGCTGCTTATCGGGTGGTCAAAGTCGTCGCGTTCGGATCCACCGTGAGGGCTCGCAATCAACGTGACACCGGGCGTGTTCACTGGAATTGCAAATGAGACTGCGTAGTCCGCGTCTGCATCAGCCATTGCTCTGGTCGGCAGCACGATGACTTCATTGACGTTGGTCGTGCATGAAGTGTGGGTCTTCATACCCCTCACGACGATGCCGTCGTCACGGCGAGCGACGATTCGCACGTATGCGTCCGGATTTCCGCGCGCTGCCAGTTCGCTAGGGCCGAGCGAACGATCGCCCTTTACATCCGTTTGGGCGACCGCCAATGCCAAGTCCTGTGACGCACAGTGCTCGTGGAAGGCCCGCACACGTTGCGAATAGTTGGTGCCAAGACGTGCGTCCATTTCACTCGAGACATTCCCGAGGGCAAATAACGCATCTGTGCCGATCTCCTTGATCAGTACAACAAGGGTGGCTCCAAGTCGCGTCGCAGTCTCGATAAGGAGACTTCGCTTCAGCAGGTCTTCGCCGCTGGTGGGGGTGGAAAAGTAGCGGCTACGGTGGGTGCCGTTCTGCTCAACTACCGCCAGTTCCGAATGTTTTGGATCCTCAGCCATCTGGTAGTCGATGGAAGCGTGACCGACCGCCCTACCGATTACCGGATGGGTTGTCACATCTGGAACGAGGGTACCCCGGTAGAAGACGCGACGGCCGTCACGCAGGCTCGATACATATTGGTCTGGCGTTCGGAGTGTCATGGGTACAGGGTACCGTGATTTTCGCTCCCACGACGCGTCGGCGAGCGCCGATCTGCATCAAGTTGCCATCGCCTGCCTAATTGCCCGGAGCAGGTCATTCACGTCCGGCACGAACGCATCGCGGAGAGGCTTCGCCATTGGCAGTGGGTGGTGTGGAGCCCCGACTCGCACCGGAGGTGCCTCAAGGTCAAAGAAGCACGCCTCGGTGATTGCAGCCGTGATCTCAGCGCCAATCCCTCCCACTTTCCATGCCTCGTGGGCGACCACGATCCTAGACGTCCGCCGTACCGATGACGCGATGGTGTCAATGTCTAGGGGGGCCAGTGAAACGAGGTCGACAACCTCGACGTCGATTCCCTCCACTGCGAGGGTCTCAGCGGCCTCCAGCGCCTTATGCACCATCCAACCGGTGGCTACAACGGTTACGTGTCGGCCAACCCTGCGTATTGCCGCTTTCCCAAGCGAAGCGGCCGTCGGGGAATTGTCAACTTCCTCGCGGACACCATGGTAAAGCCACATGTGTTCAAAGAAGATGACCGGGTTCGGATCACGGATTGCCGCAATCATTAGGTTGCGTGCGTCGGTCGGGGTTGACGGCATGACGACCTTCAAACCCGGAACGTGCGCGAACCATGACTCATAGCACTGTGGGTGGCCTCTGTAGGGACCATCACCGATTCGTGTGCGGACGACGATGGACACGTCGATGGCTCCAGCGGTCATGTAGTGCAGGTTCGCCGCTTGAAGAACAATCTGGCTCATGCAAGTTGGCAGGAACTCGCCGAAGCTGATTTCGACAATTGGGCGCTTGCCAACCATTGCCGAACCGATTGCTGCACCCACCATGGCAGATTCGGAAATCGGTGTTTCGCGGATGCGACGGGGTCCGAACTCTTCAATCAGTCCCCGACTTCCACCCATGACGCCTCCCATCTTCCCGATATCCTGTCCCATCAGGAAGACTCGCTCGTCGGTGCGGAGCTCGTGGCGCATGCCCTCAACGAGTGCTTCGGCGAAACTCAAGCGCGCCATGGCTCGCTCCTTTCGCCGCGAAGTGCAGACATTCCTTCTGACACGTCTGCGAACACTTCGTTAGCACCGATATCCTCAACGCGTGCATCGGGACATGCCTTTGCAACGGTCACCGCAGCGTCCACTGCCTGGCGAACCTCGTCCCACATCGAATCGACGTCGTGCTGTGTAAGGTCTCCGGTCGTGACCAATTCGGAGACGGCTCTCGGTATCGGGTCTTTGTCGCGCCACGCATCCTGAACTTCGGGAAGCCGATAGCCTCCCGGGTCTGATGCCCAATGCCCTCCAAGACGATAAGACCGGGCTTCGATTAGGGTCGGCCCGTCTCCGTTGCGTGCCCGCGCAACGGCATCGCGGACTGCGGAATGGACGGCAAATACATCGTTGCCGTCCACGGTGAGGCCTGGCATGCCGTACCCGCTTGCTCGGATGGAAATCTGCTCAATCGGGAGCACCTCAGAGGCGTGCAGCGAGATGCTGTACTGATTGTGCTGGCAAACATACACAATCGGGAGTTTCCAGACACTAGCGAGGTTGAGAGCTTCGTGAAAGTCCCCCCGATTTGTGGTGCCATCACCAAACGAACACACCGTGACCCGGTCGGATCCCTCGTATGAAAAACCCAATGCACACCCGGTCGCAACGCCAATCGTCGTTCCAAGGTCGCCCGCAACCCACGGAACAATGCCCATCGCCGCAGGACCAGTGAACCCAAGTGCCCGGCCTCGCGCATAACCGTTTGCCTTGCCCAATGCCTGGCCAACCAAACGGCTAAGGTCTGCCCCGCGAATGGCGTACGCCAGGAACGGTCCCCGATAGTGTGGCGCCATCGTGTCATCGTCACGAAGACCGAAGAATGCGCCTGCGATCACCCCTTCCTCACCTTCAGCCGGAAACCAGCGCGGGTTGAGTTCACAACAGGCTCTTTCAAGCGTCCTTGAAAGCATCATTGCCTTCAAGAGGCCGATGCGGACGGATGGATCAAGGTCGGCACCTTCTCCAGTTCCGGGACCATTGGGCCGGGACATGTCTTGGTGATCTCCTTGAGGCTTGAACTGATGGACTGATCCCATTGCTTCCGATGGTAGCCGGGTCGTTCTGAATCGTCCACCTGCCTTGCGCTACCAACCGCGCGGTCCGCGACCCCTCATTCTAGTGAGAGGGGGTTACTCGCACCCATGTTGAAACATTGTCCGGACGGCCGATCTGTTGAAGCACCCTGCATTGGAGCCGAACGCCAAACAGATGGTCCAGTAGTTGCACCTGCCAAAAACGAGATGGCGGTCTACCAGCCGTTTGCAGCCACGATTGCACTGCCCGAATTCGACAACCGCACTGGCTGACCTGCCAGACCCGGCTGTCCAGGCGTGAACTCCAAACGTCCCCCCTCGAAATACTGGACCGTGACTCCGGCCTCAATCAGATCTTCGGATATTGGGCGACCAAGAACGGTTCGGACACCGGCGAGTGCGTCGTAGGCCTTTAGAAACGCGCCTCCCATCGTATGTCCGCTCCCGGCTATCGTCTTTCGACCGACCACCACGGCCACGCTATCAACGGCATTGAACTCTTCGCGATCCGCCAGTCCAGAAATCGAGGACAATGCTGGCCCGATCTTTCTCGGAACGATTATCTTTCCGGTTGGCCCTTCCAATTCCTCCACCACACAGCGCTCGAAATATTGCACGCGCCTGCCCTGTTCCATAAGCGCGTCAGTCCGAGGGTCTCCGGTCGTCTCAAGCCCACCAACGGAGGCGACAAATGCCGCAAAGGCACCGCTTACCGAGTGGCCGGTTTCCTCGGCGTAAAACCACGGCTCGTCAACCTTCGGTGGCTCGACCTGGTCATTCCTCGACGTTGGAAGGTTTGGAGGCGAGGGATAGTAGCGCCAGACGTCCGGCGGACCCCCGTTCAGAAACCATCGGCCAACGAGGGCGCTCAACCGAGTGCTTGCCTCACTCGACGACATTGCGCGCAAGATCGGCTGTTCCATGCGTGCGCCTATCGCTGGGTCGCTTACGGACATGGAAGCGAGTAGCGCGAGTACTTCGATGGGCTGATCGCCGGGTGCCAGCCGCTCCATTTCTGCGATGAACGGGACGGATGTCCGGACAATTTCGTCGAGGATCGCACCCGGTCGCCTGTCACGATCGGTTCCGACATCAACCGACACACCGGCTTGCCTGCGCCACAGGACTTCCATCGCGAGTTGGGCCACGAGCTCCGCGTCCAACCTGTTCAGCTTGCCAAGCGCCTCGCCGTCCCGGTTCGGGACCGTGACCGCGAGGCCTTGGCGAGCCACGGAAAACACCGATGGCACGAGCCCAATCGGGCGGGTTGCGGGCCTGGTCGGCTGGTTCACCTGCAAGGCGCGACGTAAGACTTCGTAGGACCCGTCGATCAGCCAATGCCACACACCCTGCCGAGTTCCCTCGGCAAACATTCGATGGAACGCGGGTGTCAAAGCACCGGAATTTGTCGTCACCAGGGTCTGTGTTGATGGACTGCTTGGTTGAAACGCGACACCAAGCCTTCCTGATGAGATTGCCGACTTCTCAAGGACCGAGTTCAGGATCGTCGACGCGTCATCAGCGTATTCCTTATCACGCCAAAGCCTCGACGCCATCAGAAGTGCCCCTGCAATCCTCTGATCTGATCCCACATCATTTGCCCAGTTCGTTACGGCTCCACCGCTCCAGGACGTGGCGAAGAGGCCGTCCCGTGGTCGGCTTGACGAACCAGGGTTCGACCGCCAAAGCACCTTTCGCGTCCAGGCCCAAACCTTGTCGAAGGCCTCCCGGTCTTGAAACCACACCGCTTGGGTCATGGCTGCTGCCTGAAGTGACGACGACGCTTCCTGCCCATTTGGGCCAGACTTCACTCTCCCATCGGGGGTGACGAAATCGAACCAGAACTGTTCCCACGAGTTCACCAAGGATTGGTCAGGTTGAGCGAGTAACGCTGGAGCTGACGGGACCACCAGCGGAATCTCTCTCGGCTGTCGAGCCTGTGCCAAAGCGAAGCCATAGTCCAATAGGTCACGAAGTTCACGAGTGTCGTCGGGTGACCCCAGAAGCGCCACCGAAATCTGGATGCCAGCCCGCTCGGCAACGACAACCCGGCACTGTCCCGCGCGTTCGGTCCACCCAGTCTTCCCGGCGAGGACTCCGGGATACCACCACAGTGCGCCTAAGGTATTCCTCAAGAGCCTTGCTGGCCTGCCGTCGCTGCCGGGAACTTCATGGATGGTTGTGCCGGCGATTTGTCGAATTTCTGGGTTGTCACCGACCGCGGAGCCGAGTAGTGCCATGTCCCGCGCCGTACTGAAATGGTCGGGACGATAGAACCGTTCGTGATCGAGTCCGTGGGGGTTGGCAAATTGGCTGTTCCACATGCCCAGGTCATGTGCTCTGCGGTTCATTGCCTCGGCAAAGGCAGGGACTGACCCGCTGAGGGCTTCGGCAATCGCAACCGCCGCGTCGTTTCCCGAAGGCAACATCAACCCGTACATCAGTTCGCGAAGCGATAGACGTTCGCCGGCAACCGCACCCATGGTTGTCTCGCCAACGGTCGCTGCGTTCTGGCTCACCGTGAAAATCGTGTCCAGCCGACCACTTTCAGCTGCGATGAGACCGGTCATGAGTTTTGTTGTTGATGCGATCGCGCGTCGCGTATCCGGAAATTTGGCGAACAGGACTTCGCCGGTTCGCCGGTTCATCACGACCGCACTGTCGGCAAGGATCGCCGGTGAACGTGGTGCCGGGATCGGTGCGACGCTGGAGGCCTGTCCGAGAGCTTCGCTGATCAGCGTCGGTGGGTGGGCACTTTCAGCAAGATGAGAGGCAGCTCCGGCGCTAATAACGGCAGCAATAGAAGCGACGATGAAGACGAGTCGCTGCCATCCCCGAGAACGTTTGCCGGACGCATTTGAATACCAACTGAAAAGCGCACCTGTGGATGGATATAGTCCTGCCGGAATACGCTCACTGGCGCGCCTGGGACGTACTGACCTCATGTGCACGATACCTCCCAACATCAGTCTGGCCGGCAAGGCATGACCCGGAGTCATGACGCATCCACGAGGCGAGCCGATCCACACGTCGAGTGACGCGAATCAGTACGAACTTACTTGGACTTGCTGAGGGTCACCCCCGATAACGACGGTCTGCCGGGGCTATGTAAGGGAACGGTCAACTGCGGTCCACGGGAACGTGGCCCGGTTGCACTCCCGTTCCGGGTCCAGATGCAAAAGCCATTCGGAACGATTCGGTCACAGGAGTGCAGACCCGCACCATGACGGGCGGTCCCCGGTCAGTTCACGATGATCCCTCGAGCCAGGTCTCCAGCGGCCAAATCCCGGTACGCTTGGTCGGCTTGGTCAAGGGTGTAACGTCGGTTGATCAAGCCGTCGATGTCGAGTTTTCCGGATCGATAGAGCTCGACCATTCGAGGAAAGTCGACACGGGTCCGAGCCGATCCATAGAAGCTTCCACGCAGGACCCGTTCACTTCCGGCAATCGACCGGCTTGGGATTTGCATCATTTCTCCGGATCCGGGCATGCCAATCGCCACGCACGTTGCACCATTTGCGAGTGAAGCCCACGCTTGTTCTAGGGCACGTGTGTTCCCGGTCGCCACGAACGCGTAGTCGACCCCACGCCCAGTGAGATCACGCACCGCGGCGATTGGATCGGTTGAACCGGCGTTCACGGTGTGGGTCGCGCCAAACTTCCGAGCAAACTCGAGCTTGTTCTCCAAAAGGTCAATCGCGATGATCATGCCGGCCGATGCAAGGGCCGCACCCTGAACGACATTCAGGCCGATCCCACCGGCGCCCCAGATTGCAACGGTTGCGCCGGCCGGTACTTGTGCGGTGTTGAGGACGGCCCCGACACCCGTCATCACCGAACATCCAATGAGGGCGACGGTTGTCAGCGGGACGTCTGTCCGGATCTTGATCGCACTGGATGACGGAATAGTCGTGTATTCGCTGTGACTGGCGACCGTTCCAAATCGGTGCATGGGTTGCCCGCGCCACTGCATTCCCGTCTGGCCGCTCGGTAGGCGTCCTGGCTGCTTTGACCGGTTTTCACAGTGGACCGGCCGACCGATCACGCAGTAATGGCACAGGCCGCAGGACGGCGCCCACGAGAGGATGACGTGGTCACCTTCCTTTAATCCTGAGACGCTCCTGCCGACTGCAGAGACGATGCCCGCACCTTCATCGCCAAGGACTATCGGCAGGGGAATGTCAGCCCAGCTGCCGTCAGCAGCGTGCAGGCAACTGTGGCAGATTCCACTGGCGACGAGTTTTACCTGAACCTCGCCCTCACTCGGATCATCTAGGTCAACTTCATCCACGGTGATCGGTTCACCTGGCCGGGTGACGAATGCGGCGCGCATTTTCATGATTGATCCTCCGAATGTGGCGTGTCGCTCAGGATTTGCAGTGTATTCCAGTTCTGGCACCACTGATGGCTGTTCCGGATCGGTTGCGACAATCGGGTTCCGCGCGTCATCTGTCGCGGTCGAACCGTTCTTTTCGCGATGATGCTGATCATGCCTCTTCGACGTTTGGACCAATCCCTGCGGCAACGACTGATGCAGCGCCTGATCTCGGTTGTCGCGGCGTCGACAATCGTGGCCGGTTCGTTCGCTCCGGTGTTTGCAGACGTTTCGCAATCAACCACCGGACCGAACGTCTACGCCTTTACAGATAGTGAGGCCGCGCTTTCCCTCGACGGTCACGCATTCGGGCATGGGGTTGGACTGTGTCAATGGGGCGCACGTGGCCGTGCGCTGGCTGGGCAGAACGTTTCTCAGATTGTCGGCGCGTATTTCCCGGGCACATCGATCCAGAAGATGCTTGCGCCGGAGACGACGGTCAGGGTCCTTGTCCACTCTAATCTGGATATGACCGCGGATGAGACCAGTCACATTTCTGCAATAGGTGGGGCGTGGCAAGTCGCGGCGCCGGGCATCCAGCCGCTTACCGTCCCCGCGGATGCGAAGTTGGAACTCGCTAACCCTGGTGGCCGTCGATGGCAAGTCAAGGGTCGCGACGGGGCAGTCCTTGCGTGGGGTCCTCTTTCCGGTCCACTTGTCATCCGCCCGGCGTCCCCGGAGACCCGGATCGTGCTGGACTATCGACCCTCCGGGAACGTCCCCGGACGCGCGAAGACCTATTTCGATACATATCGGGGTGAGATCATCTTGTATCCGTCGACGCAAGGGATTGACACCGTCAATCGGCTGCCAATCGACGACTACCTACGCGGGGTAGTCCCATCGGAAATGCCTGCGTCCTGGCCCGACGCGGCACTGCAAGCTCAGACGCTTTCGGCGAGGACCTATGCAGTGTTTCGCGCACAGACACGTGCGAAGCAGACATGGGACGTTGACGACTCAACCTGGGATCAGGTCTATCACGGTTGGTGGGCTGAACATCCTAGTACCAATCGCGCGATTGATGCGACCGCTGGACAGTTGATCTCTTCGGGCGGACAGGTTGCGCAAACCTATTACTTTGCAACCTGTGACGGTTGGACAGAGAACAACGAAAACGTTTGGGGGGGCACTCCCCTGCCGTACCTGCGTGGCATCCGAGATGTGGACGCATCAGGAAAGCCCTTTGACGAAGGCGCACCTGGCGCTACGTGGTCTACCGGCTCCTTCACATCTAACCAACTGTTTGAGGTGCTTAGGACGGATCCGGCGACAGATGTTGGTCCGATACGGTCGATTGATTTGACGTCCCGAACTCCATCTGGGCGATTGATCGCGGTCAAGATTACGGGGACTTCAGGCACGAAGTCCGTCTCGCCGGAACTCTTCCAGGCAAAGTTCAATCGCCTTCGTCCGCCGGGCGTGAAGGCACTTCTGAGCACGAACTTCGACGTGCGATGGACGTCACCTGACGCGGTCAAGCTGACTCAGGCCGGGGCAACTCCGATGCCTGCACGCGCAACGCCACGAATTGGCGGAATCGGATCGACGGTGGTAGCCGGTGCCGGTAGCGGGATCGTGGCGTTGCCTGGCATAAACCTCCTGGCACCGCAGCAGCCCGCTGCACCCGGTGGCCCTCAGGTGCAAGCGACGCCAACGCCAGTGCCTACACCAGTCCCGCCCCCGACCCGGTACGACTTGACCCTCTCTATGCCTCCCCGCCCAGCGTCGCCGGCGAACCAGTATTTTGAAGAGACTGGACACAACGTTGGTGGCGCATTCCTTCGGTACTTCGTGACCTTCGGAGGGCTCGATATTTTCGGCATGCCGAGGACCGAGGAGCTGCTGGAGGACGGCCGGACGGTCCAATACTTCCAGCGTGCCAAGTTGGAGTTCATCGTCGACAAGGTAGGGACCCAGTACGAGGTTCAGCCTGCCCTCATTGGGGACACACTTACTGAAGGGCGCCGACCCTTCGCGGCCTCGCCCGTCTTTGACAGCACGCCGGGTCATCGGTATTTCCAGGAGACCGGGCACGGCCTCCACAATGCATTCTTCACCTACTGGACAGAAAACGGCGGTCTTGACTTGTTCGGATATCCAACATCTGAAGAGCTGGAAGAGAACGGGGTGATCGTCCAATACTTCCAAAGAGCGCGTCTCGAATACCGGTCCGACCGCCCCGAGGGTAGCCGCGTACAACCCGGCTTGATTGGTGACGAATTGCTTGTGCGCCGCGGATGGTTGCCACCACCAGTACCGTGAGGTGCCCTCATAACTGTGGGGCATTTCCGGACCCTGAGTAGAATCGGCCAGTACGTGGTCAAAGGAGCGCAGGACATGTCAAAAGCAGTTGACGGAATAATCCGGATTGGGATCATCGGGAGCGGCGGGATCGCAAAGGCGCATGCCCGTGCGTACAAGGACATTGAAGGCGTTTCCATAGTTGCAGTGAGTGACGTCGTTGATGGCAAGGCCGGAGCGTTCATCGACGAACTTGAGCTGAGCGATGCCATGCCATTCACCGACCACCGTGAGGCGCTTGCTCAAGTTGCCATGCACGGGGTTTCGATATGCACTCCTAACGTGGCCCATCACCGGACGAGCATCGATGCGCTGGAAGCTGGCGTCAACGTGTTGACCGAGAAGCCAATGGCCGTCACGTTGCAGCAAGCTGTCGAAATGGAACAGACGGCGCGGCGAACCGGGAAGATTTTGACAATCGGGTTTCAGCCTCGCTACGACCCAAACATGGTCATGCTCAAGGAACTGATCCAATCAGGTGCACTTGGCAAGATCTACTATGTGGAGACCGGCGGTGGCAGGCGTCGAGGCATGCCGGGGGGCACCTTTATCCGCACTGACCTGGCAGGAGCCGGTGCGCTTGCCGACATCGGGTGCTATTCACTTGACATGGCCCTCAATCCGCTGGGGTACCCAAAACCCCTCACGGTGTCTGCGGTGGCGACGAACCATTTCGGGACAAATCCCGCCTACCACCGTGAAGCCGACAAGTTCCAGGTTGAGGACTTCGGGTCGGCTTTGATACGCCTCGAGGGAGGCTTGACCCTCAACTTCAAGATCAGCTGGGCGATGCACATGGACACACTTGGGGCAACGATGTTCCTAGGGACGGATGCTGGCCTCAAGGTGACGTCGGCGGGTTCCGGACCATGGAGCGGAGTGTGGGACGGTGGGGTCGGTTCAGTGACCATGTACCACGATCTCCAAGGGAGCCACGTGGAGACCCACATCCCCGTCAAGCAGCACTCGGTGAAAATCTTCGCCGAGAAGGTCAAGGACTTCGTGGGTGCCATTCAGGAAGGTCGGCCAGCGCCAATCCCTGGTAGCCAGATCGTGCGCAACCAAGCGATCATTGACGGCATTCTCCGGTCAGCGTCGATAGGTCGCGAGGTTGAAATCGAAATCCCTGAGCTGTAGCGGCCAGTGGTGATACCGCCCATCGGATCCCTTGGAACGATGGGCAATTGCATCTGTATCTTTATGAAGCTTCGCGATGACGAATAAGAGGGGTAGTCAATGCTCTTGGGTGGCATCCTGCATCCTGAGATCCTGCGTGGCCTAGGTCAGGCAGGACATGGCGCGAAGATCCTCATTGCCGATGGCAATTACCCGTTGGCTACACGCTCGTCCGGCAATTCCGTTCGCGTGTACCTCAATCTTGCGCCCGGCAAGGTCACGGTCCCTGATGTCCTCGAGGCAATCATAGGGTGCACGCCGATCGAACTCGCGGAAGTGATGACACCGGACAGCGGGGAAGAACCTTCAATCTTCGCGGACTTTCGCAGACTTCTGGCGTCATCCACCACAGCGATGCCCGTGGCCGGTGGCCCGCCGGGCCTAGCCATTCTGAAACGGTGGGATTTCTATGATGCTGCGAGTGCCCCAGACGTGGCACTCGCAGTCTCCACTGGTGAACAGCGCGTCTACGCCAACATCCTGTTGACGATTGGTGTACGTGACCCCGCGTCCTGACGTTCAGGAAATCGGGAAGGGAAGACCGTCCGGCCAGGTGTCCTGAGGTTCGTACCCAATGATCTCTTGTGCCGTCCCCACGTCCATTCGCGCAATGCCAACGGGCTTGCTCTGCGCGTGCAGGATCACTGATTCCCCGGCATGAGGAGCGTCTGACTCGACGCATCGGGTGAAGAACCGATTTGAGTCGGTGTGGCTGAAGAACATGTTCGGCCCATGCGGACTCGCTGCGAGCCGGATGCATTCACCCGTATTCCTCGGATACCACCCGATTCGTGCGCTGATTACCGAAAGCTTGTGTACGCGCGCGTACATCGCTCCCGCAGTTTCCGCCCAAACCTTTGTCAATGCATAGTGATTGACCGGTGCCGGTCCATCTTCTTCGTGGACAGGACGGTCAAATATCTCTTGTCCCGTAATGACTTGGACCGTGCTTGCCAACACAAGACGCTTCACACCGAACTCAACCGCCGCTTCACAGATGTAGTAAAGCCCAACCACGTTTGGTTGGAGGAGGACATCCATGAAGTCCGCGTCGTTTGGGTAGGCGCCCAGGTGAATGATGGTGTCGACACCATCGACTGCGCGGCGAACGGCATCCTTGTCGTTCAAATCCCCCTCAACGAAGTCTGAAAGACCGGCTGAAGGCCGTCGAGCGAAGCCTCGAACCTGATGTCCACGAAGTGCGAGATGCTGCGCTAGCGGTTCGCCAATTGCGCCGGTAGATCCGGTCACGAGAACTCGGTGGGAATGAGCGGCCTTGCTGTCCATTGCGCCTAACCTGTCGCCCCTATCGAATTTGCGGACACTAATCCCGAAAGGACGGTGTCCACGAGGGGCGACGACCATCATACGGATCATGACTTCATTTCGGGCCATGGCAGGCGCCAATTGCGGTCAAATCACCGGTGATTTCGCTGGACGATTGATAGTGGCCACCGGAAACGGTCCGACGGTACGCTCACGACACGTTTGGACACAGCGGTGGTTCCCCACCGGTAAGAACTTGAGGAAAATCGGATGAGCACGTCACCGTTGCAGATGAGAATAGCCGTGGGGCAGTTGCCACGCATTACTTCCGAAGCGATTGCGTACGCAAAGCAACTGGGGGTGGGGGGCGTCCAACTGAATACGCCTGACTTGCCGGGCGAACACCGATGGGAGCTTGCCGACTTGCAGGCACTTCGTGAGCAAGTTGAGGCGGCCGGCCTCCGATTGGAAGCAATCGAAAACCTTCCGAACCAGTTCTTCGAACATTGCATGGTCGGAGGTCCGCGGCGCGAGACCGAGATTGAGCACGTCTGCGCGACGATCACAAACATCGGCCGTGCTGGCATTTCCGTGCTTGGCTACAACTTCATGCCCGGTTCCGTCTGGCGAACTTGGATGCGGAAGTCCGGTCGTGGAGACGCGCTGGTCAACGGGTTTGACCTTGCCGTTGCTGAGGACCCTAACCGAAGCGGCGAAGTGCTCATTGCACGCCGTGACAAGCGATTGAGCGACCCTTGGGTACGCGGCGCACACTTGATCGATCATGTAGAGATCAGCCCGCGTGCACTGTGGGAGAACTACCGCTGGTTCATGGAACGCATTGTCCCGGTTGCCGAGAGGGCCGGGGTGACACTCGCACTTCACCCGGACGATCCGCCGGTTGCAGTTCTGGGCGGGGTGGCGCGCATTTTCTCCAGTGTGGCTGCGCTTGAGGAGGCCGTTGACCTCGTCCCCAGTGACAAGTCATGTGTTGACTTGTGCCTTGGGACGGTCTCGGAGATGGGCGGCGAACCCTCCGTCCTTCAGGCGATCCGAAGCCTTGGTCCGCGCGGAAAGATTGCCTATGTTCACTTCCGCGATGTCAGGGGAACAGTCCCGGTATTCGAGGAATGTTTCCTCGGGGAGGGCAACTTCAAGCCGTTGCGCGTGATGCGTGCCCTGCGAGACAACGGATTTACCGGGTTCATCCTCGATGACCACGCGCCAGGAATGGTCGATGACTCCGACTACGGGCATCGGGGACGCGCCCACGCAATCGGATACTTGCAGGGTCTCCTCGAGGCCGTTCAGGACGAGTAGACCTACCCACGTTTCCGAAGTAGATGACGTCCGGTACGTTTCATCACCGGTATCCAGAGAGCCCTTTGGTCGCTGGATCGGCTGTCGAAGAATCGTTCAGCTCGGCGATTTCGGGTGCGGTTCGCGAATCGTCCACACGTGTGTGGCACAGGTGTGGCGGGTGGGAAAGCATCACACTGCGCGCCCAGTTCACGTCTCGGTCACGGTCAACCCTGCAGGAGACGGTCGCCAGGCGTGGCGCTGTAGCTAGCGGGTACCGGTTCGTGTCGCGGTGGGGACACTTGCCGCCGTCGCCGAAGTGTCTCGACCAAGGAGTGTCATGACGCTGCGGTCGAACATGTTCCAATAGGCGTCGGTATGGTTCGCGCCATTCGAGCTGTTCCAGGCCCCAAGATAGATCGTAGTGCCTGTTTGAGCCCAGATAGCCCGCTTCTGCCCGCCATCGGTCACGGTGGCGTAGACCATCCCATTCGAAATGATCGGGGTGCGATAGATGGTGTCACGTGCAACGATGACTTCGCCGGCTGGAAGTCCACGCGTCGTGGTCGCCGTTGCGGCGGTGACTTCAACGGTCTTGCCCGGCGCAGCTTGGCGGTTGGGGTTTGCGGGGTCGACATTTATGCCTATTCCGAACGGCTGAACAAGTCGTGGATCGGCATCGAGCACCGGAAGCCGACTTGAGCGGATTGTGGTGATTGCGTTGTCGGTAAGCGTAGACGGGTACCCAATGACGACGAGGGTGAAGTCCTTAAGCGGGGACGTTGTCCACGATATGCGCGCGGGGTCGGCGGTGGTCACGTCAAACCCCGTGGAGGCGAGCCTTCTCGCCCAGTCCCCGGTGTATGCGAACTGTCCGTTCCTGATGTTCTCGGCTCCGTCGACAAGGAAGAGCACACGGGGTGTGCGTGCGACGGCCGGTGCAGCGACTGTGACTGCGCTAACCGTCACCCGCAATGTTGAAGCCATGATCGCCCCGGGCAACCCAGCCGTCTCAAATCCGGCCACCTCAACTTGGTCCGCAATTCCGACGTCCTCGAAAGCGGTCTTCCTACCATCGGCACGAGAAAACTGGGTGCCTTCAGAAAGGGTTACCGTCCACGTCTTCTCGGTGCCAGCCACACCCGATGCGATTGACATGGTCCGTTGCTTCCGGTCTACGAACGCAACACTGCCAGAGACCGTACGAAGGGTCAGTGGCTGGGTAGTGACAGTGGGTGACGAATTAGCGTAGGTCGAGGCGGCTACAGCGCGCGAGGTAGGTACGACCGGGGGCGTCACGTCACTTGCACTCACGGAGACAATTGCCGTCGCCGAAGGCAGTTGAACCGGTGGAGCCGGGTTGATGATCTGTGCGGGCGCTGGCTTTGGAGCCAAGGTGGGTTCAGCAATTGGAGCCACGGGTGTGTTCGCAAGCGGTGGGACCGTCGGGGTTGTGGGGAACGACGTGGGTGTTCCGCGGACCGTCGTGGGAGCGAGTGTTGGTTGGGCGGCGTCGGCAGGAGCATCAGAGGACGGAGGGGAAATGAGCTGCGACCAGACCGCCGACGCACCTGGCGCGATCAATGCGATTAGGAGGGCGGTGACGCCAATCGCGAATGCATTTGACGCGACACCCACCAGGTTCCCCAAACTAGGGAAGGAAAAGGTCCTGCGCGAGCGTTCGCGCTCCTCGATACGACGCCAAACGTCTCGGTTCAGCGACTGAGGAACGGGCTTTAGCGCAGATTGCCTGAGGGTGAGACGAAGCCCACGGAAGGAAGTGACCTTGTCACGGCACGCATTGCATCCATCCAGGTGCACGTCAATCTCGTGGCGAAGGGACACGGCAACCTCGCCATCGACATAACTCGATAGCATTTCGCCGTTTGGATGTTCACCCCTCCAGGGAGTGCCCTTTACCACTTCGTCATCCTCGATTGTGTAGACCGCTGAATGGGGGTCTTGCTATCGGCCGTTAGCCCACCAGCCAGTTGTGCAGCTATGGGCAGGCACCAGTACATCCCGGTACCAATTACACCGCTATTACTGGCCTGCGCGACCCGGCTGACGCTCAACCTTCGCAAAAACCTGCCTGAATTCTTCCCTGGCCCTGAATAGCAGTGATTTGACGGCCGCGCGGGTTGTGTTCAGGACTTCAGCGATCTCATCGTACGAAAGATCGTGGTATTCCCTCAGAATTAGACACATTCGGTACTTCGGGTGCATCTGAGCGAAGATCAGCTGAACTTCCTCGGAGTTTTCCCGGTTGATGCAGTCCCGTTCAGGACTGTCCTTGGCGACTTGGGTCGGGTGAAATGCCGCAACAAAGGTTTCCCACGGCTGCCACTTGATCAGCTTGCGATGTCGCAATTCATCAAGACAGACATTTGTGGCGATTCGGTAGAGCCAGGCCCCGACACGCAGGTCTTGTGACGTCTTTGACAAGGCGAGGTAGGCCTTGAGAAACGTGTCCTGGGTCATGTCGTTTGCGTCTTCGGCACTTCCCATCAGGCGATAGATGTAGTTGTAAATCTGCGCCTGATACTGGTTGAACAGCTGTTCGAAGGCCTCGTGATCGCCTGCCTGCGCACGGGAAATCAGGATGCTTTCAGAACCGATACCTCCGGCATTCAACAATCCGGCGGATCCGGTCGCCTCCATAGTGCCCACCATGCCCACAGACTCCTTCGTGCCGTAAAACGGCGCGGGTTCGATGAAGTTGCGCGAAACCGCGTCGGGTTTCCGGTCCAATCTTTCATCGAGGTTCGAAACGCTCTCGTCTTCGTTGACGACGGGGCCACGCGCGTCTGAGAGGCTCAAAAATTCGGACGCATTGATGCCGGCTAGGACAGCTGCAGGTCGCGGGTCGAGGCCACGCGACAAAAATGGGGCGTCAGGAGCAAGTGTGCTGTTGCTAGACGGGGCACTTCCAACATCGACTCCCGTGGGCGTGGATTCGCTGGTTCGGTCTTCCAAGTTTTGGTTGATTGACGACGTTTCGGACGTCATGCTTCCGACCTAGGCCCGTGCAAGGTGTTGGGTCTCCATCGTCCTCGCTGCGCGGTACTCAACAGGACCTACTGTTCTGGACTGAGTACGAAAGTCCGGACTTGCTAAATCCGACCGCTATTGGCAGTCGACGGAACATTGAACGCGCGGCGCGCGGCGATGTCGGCACGGACACAAAGACAGGGAAGGGCGGCCGTCACCGCCCCTAAAGGGGTTGGGTGGCGCCCGCCCGTCGCACGATAGCGGCAGAAGATCTGACCAAGTGCACCTGATGTTTGCGGTACCGACGTCGCAGAGACGGCTTTTCTGCCCTGCGATGTCGGTTGTCTTTGCCTGCTTACTCCAGGTGCGCGATTGGCTCCGGAACTCGGATTGTTGAAGTCGTGCGGGTCTCATGTCCAGACCCGGTGATCGTCCCGTCAACCCCGACACGGACGTCCCCTGAGCCATCGGATGCCACCTGCGGATACCGGTACGTCTTGCCGGCGTAGTTCCGCATCACGACTTCATCATCGTTGATCTGCGTGACATATTCCGGGAGAACCGGAACCTTGCCTCCACCACCTGGAGCGTCGATCACGTAGTGGGGTACGGCCAGCCCCGACGTGTGGCCTCTTAGCGCCTGGATGATTTCCAGACCCTTTTCGACCCGGGTCCGGAAATAATTGGTCCCCTTTGTCAGGTCTGCCTGATAGATGTAGTACGGGCGTACGCGGATGGTGAGGAGCTTCTGCATGAGCTCCTTCATCACCGCGGGATCGTCGTTTACTCCCTTGAGTAGAACAGTCTGGCACCCTACAGGAATCCCGGCATCCACAAGCATCCCGACGTGTTTCTTGGTGACTTCGTTGACTTCACGTGGGTGATTGAAGTGGGTATTGACGTAAAGCGGGTGGTACTTCTTCAAGATTGCACAAAGTTCAGGCGTGATCCGCTGCGGAAGCGCGCACGGAACCCGACTGCCAATCCGAAGTATTTCGATGTGCGGGATCGCGCGAAGCTCACCAAGGAGCCAATCGATGGTGTGGTCCGGGAGCATCATGGGGTCTCCACCCGAGATGATGATGTCGCGGATTTCAGGGTGGGACCTGATGTATTCGATACCGAGCTTCAGGGTTTCCCGGTTCCACCAACCGGGCTCACTTACCTTCCGCTTTCGGGTGCAGAACCGGCAATAGATTGGGCATTGGTGGTTTACGAGGAACAGAACACGGTCCGGGTAACGGTGCGTCAAGTTCGGGACGGGACTGTCAGCGTCCTCATTCAGCGGATCGTCTGGGCAACCCTCGTCATCAAGTTCCGCCGGATCCGGCACAACCTGCCTCCAGATGGGATCTCCAGGCTTCTCAATGAGGCCGAGGTAGTATGCGTTGATCCGGATTCGGAAATCCTTGCTGATCTCCTGAGCCATTTCCTGATCAACACCAAACCTCTGGAACAGCTGTTCGGCGTTGTTGACGCCGTCTCGAAGCAGTCGCTGCCATTCTTCCATTGTCGTGTTCTCTTCCGGGTGTGCTTCAGTCGTGTCTCGCGTCGTCGCCGATTTTCCGGTCGAAAGTCGCAGTGAATCTGCCTGCGACGTGGTCGAGGTGCCCAAGCGTCAATCGGCACGCTACGTGGTAAGGGCCGTGTCACTCTCTTGGCGCCGTATCGCACACGGAACCATGACTGCATCAACCATTCCATGAATAAGCTTTTTATCTATTGGAACCACAGTTGCCATCACACCGCCAAGCGTTACACCGCCATCAGTGCCGCTTGCAAAGTAATATGGGGTCAGCCGTGCCCGGCCTGGCATTGTCTTGACTGTCCCGGTCTCAAAGTCGTACCACGGGACCGTCGCGCGCCTGACTGTCTGGAACCGTTGGAGAATTGACCGGGTTGACGTAAACCCGGCGAGGGCGGCGTCAACCGCGTCGCGCCATTCACCCTCCGGCAAGTCATGTCCAATCTTCACGCCTCGACTTCCCCAGGCAGTGGCATCGAACCCAGATGGCTTTACCACGAGTCTGCGGTCCTTCTGACCCAGGGACATGAGCTGGTTCCATGATTGAAGCGGTGCCCCGTTTGCCTCGAAGCCGGGAATGGTTGCATGAGGGGGGAGCGGGCGAGGATCAAGAATCCACGTTTCCGGAATGACTGCCTTGACGCGTTCGAATACCGGTGACGTCATCTCGGAGGACCAGTATCTTGCCAGCGCCGGGTGGTGCATCAGCGCGAACGTCAATTTCTCCTCAAGATAACTCTTGATCGGCGGCGTAATGACAACCTTCTGTTTTTTCGCAGCATAGAGCATCAATTCCCACTTGGGAACATTCTTGATGTCATACAATTCGAAAAATCGATAGACCACGGAAACCTGAATCGTCGGGAGAGTCTGGTCGGTCGGTTCCGGGTCGCGCGGGCCAGGCGTGACACCCGCCGGCACCCTGAGCCCATCCTCGGAAAAACTCACATCTTGCGGTCTGACCGCGAATACCTGATGACCCCGGTCGCGACACGCTTGCGCCAGCCATGCCATCTCGTCCCAGTAGTCACCCGATTCATCGGAAACGACGATTGCGGTCACCGGGTCAGGGGCGCCCGCAGCCGATGCAACCATGCCGAGAAACCCGTTGATCATCCCATCTTCACCACCGAGGACCTGGTCACCGAGTGACGCGTAAAGGGCCCCCATGCTGGCCGAAAACCCGATGCCGCCTGGTACCGAATCAAGTTCAGTGGCAACGAAGCCAGTGTCAGTGTAGAAAAGGTCGGGTCTGATCACACCAGGAATTGCACGCCTGGTGCGGTTCAATCGACTGTAATCAACCAAGGTCTCGGGTCGTCCAAGGTCGAAATACTCGGCTACCCATGCCGGTTGCGACCCCTTGACAGAAGCTAAATACAAGGTATTGATTGCCCGATAGAAGGATTGAAGGTCACTGCCAAGGTTTGTCAGGAAGTTGCCCATCTCTTCCGTGATCCAGAATGGCTCGGGGCTGAGCCTCCAAGACGCTCGAGATTCTGGATGTATCGCGCGCTT
>Ga0209598_10001104_pt1 | contig 22035 bp, 18 predicted proteins | sample M_140807_EF_Meta_FD_187317 | JGI IMG/M metagenome (GOLD analysis project Ga0209598, IMG submission 187317) | Freshwater microbial communities from Lake Montjoie, Canada to study carbon cycling - M_140807_EF_MetaG (SPAdes) (version 2) | ecosystem: Environmental > Aquatic > Freshwater > Lake...
CAATCTTCCCGCTCAAGGCCCTTCCAACTCGGCGAGCGAGAACAGTTGATCCTCTTGAAACCATAAACTAAAACCAAACCTATGCCTCGCTCTCTCACCCTCTTCACCGGCCAGTGGGCCGATTTGCCTATTGAAAAACTCGCTCCAATGGCCCGCCAGATGGGCTATGAAGGACTCGAACTCGCCTGTTGGGGCGATCACTTCGATGTCGATGCAGCCGCCTCATCCGCGCCATACCGTCAGCGCCTTTGGGAAATTCTCACAGAGAACCAGCTAACCTGTTTTGCGATCTCGAACCACCTCGTTGGCCAAGCCGTTTGCGATCTCATCGATGAACGGCACAAGTCGATCCTTCCGCCTGATGTGTGGGGCGATGGCGAGCCCGAGGGTGTTCGCCAACGGGCTGCGGAAAAGATGATCCTCACCGCAAAGGCCGCGCGGGCTTTTTTCAATGACAAACCCGGCTTTCAGAAAAACCCCCACCGCGTTGTTGTGAATGGATTCACCGGCTCGTCAGTCTGGCATTCCATTTACGCCTTCCCTCCGACCTCGCAGGAATACTGGAACAAGGGATTTGAAGATTTCGCGAATCGCTGGACACCCATTCTCGATGCCTTCTCCAAGGAGGATGTGGATTTCGCGCTCGAAGTGCATCCCACTGAGATCGCCTTCGATACGGCATCCGCCGAACGCGCCTTGGCGGCTGTGGGCAACCATTCGCGCTTCGGCTTCAACTACGATCCCTCGCACCTCGGCTATCAAGGCGTGGACTATGTGCAATTCATCCGCCGATTAGCGGAGAGGATTTTTCATGTCCATGTCAAAGATGCCTGGTGGGGTCACGGCGATGGATCGGTCGGCATCTTCGGCGGGCACACGAACTTTGGCGATGCGCGCCGCGCATGGGACTTCCGCTCGCCCGGTCGCGGCGACATCCGCTTCGAGGATGTCATCGTCGCCCTCAACGACATCCGATACAGCGGCCCGCTCTCTGTCGAATGGGAGGACATCCGCATGGATCGCATTCATGGCGCCACCGAGGCCGCTGCGTTTGTGAAAAAACTCGATTTCGCGCCCAGCGCAGTCGCCTTCGACGCCGCTTTCGAAAAGAAATCCTAATGAACACGCCTGCATCCCAACGCAAAATCCGCATGGGAATGGTCGGTGGGGGCCGTGGAGCCTTTATCGGAGCCATTCACCGTATCGCCGCCGCCATGGACGGCCGCATCGAACTCGTCTGCGGAGCCTTCAGCAGCGACCCGCAGCGTTCGCGCGACTCCGGCGCCGACTTCTATCTTCCCGCCTCGCGCTGCTACGGTTCGTTTGAGGAGATGATGAAATCCGAAGCCGCTCTGCCGCTTGGCGAGCGGATGGATTTCGTCTCCATCGTCACGCCGAACCATGTCCATTTCCCCGCTGCCAAATCGGCTCTGGAGCATGGATTCGCGGTTCTTTCCGACAAACCAGCCACATTCAATCTCACGGAAGCGCTTGAGTTGAGGGACATCATTTCCCACACCGGTCTGCTCTACGGGCTCACGCACAACTACACAGGCTACCCGCTCGTCAAGGAAGCCCGCGAAATCATCCGCTCCGGACGCCTTGGCAAACTCCGCAAGGTCGTTGTGGAGTATCCGCAAGGCTGGCTGGCCACGCGCATCGAGGAATCCGGGCAAAAGCAAGCCGCCTGGCGCACCGATCCCAAGCGCTCCGGCGCCGCCGGCTGCATCGGCGACATCGGCACCCATGCTGAGAATCTCGCCGAATACATCACAGGTCTGCGCATCCAGGAACTCGCAGCCGACATCACGGCCTTTGTCGATGGACGACTACTCGACGACGACGCCAATGTGCTGCTTCGCTTCGAGGGCGGCGCTAAGGGAATCCTGCATGCTTCCCAGATTTCCGTGGGCGAGGAAAACAACCTCAACATCCGCATCTACGGCGAGACCGGTGGACTGGAGTGGCATCAGCGCGAGCCAAACACCCTCCTCCTGAAATGGCCCGACCGGCCCATGGAAATCCTCCGAACCGGCATGGGCTATCTTGGAAAAGCGGCTGCCTCAGCTACCAGAACCCCTCCCGCCCACCCGGAGGGTTATTTGGAAGCCTTCGCTAACATTTACCGCAATTTTGCCAACCACCTCGCCAGCGTCATTGACGGAACCACGCCCGATCCTGTCTCGCTCGACTACCCTGGCATCGAGGATGGCATTCGCGGAATGGCCTTCATCGAGGCGGTTGTTGAAAGCTCGCAAGCCAACGCCCGCTGGACGCCGATCGAGGGCTGAGTTTATCGAGACGGGTGCCTCTTACGGCTTCGGCCATTTGGGACCATTCCCGACCAGCAATTTTGCGATGTTCCCGTAGCGCTCGGCTTCCCAGCCGTTGTGGCGTGTGGCGCCCATCTGGAAGCTATCGAGGAAGGCGGACCAGTTGGAAAAGTTTTCGGCGATGGCTTGCGTGGATTTTTTGAGAATGAGTGCCGCTTTTTCCTCCGAAATGTATCCGGCAGCGAGGCCGAGGTCCGAGAGATAGATCAAGTGGGCGTGAATCCAAGCGGACTCGTCGCGGGTTTGGGGATGGCTTTTTTCGAAAGTTTTTTCCGCAGCTTTGTCAGCGATGGCCATGAGGCGCTCAAAAGTCATGCCCTCGGGCAAGGGAGCGGAAGGGGCATTGTTTGAGGGGCGGAATGCTTCGAGGGCTTCGATCTCGGACGCGAGCTCGTCCTTGTTTTGAATTCCGAACATGCGTCTCAACTCCTTTCGGGCGGCGTGTTTTTCATTCAACTGTGAACCCACTCGTCCGAGGGGATGTCCTTGTGCGAGGAGGATCGGAAGAACAAAGGCGGCGGCGCGCTGATCCTCTGGCGAGGCATCGGATCCAGGCGGTTCAAATTTCGGGAAAACAAAGGGTTCAGCGGCTCCGGCCACGGATTCCATGAGGCGGGCGACATCCTCGAAACCGAGGCAGCGCGCCGCGCGGATCGGAGTGACGCCATTTTTGTCGGCGATGGTGGGATTGGCGCCGTTTTCCAAAAGCATTTCCACGAGACCGCGGTTCAAAAGCGGATCCACGGCATGGGCCAAGGCTGTCTTGCCATCACCGTCCTGGAGGTTGATGGAAGCGCCGGCTTTGATGAGGGGAGAAACGATGTAGGGATGCGGCCACTCGTCGCAAGCGGACATGAGAGGGGTTTTTCCATTGCCTCGCGCGGTGGAGTTCACATCCGCGCCGGCGGCGATCAGTTCGCGGATCATGACAATATTCCCATATCCGCTGGCGTAATGAAGGGCCGTGCCTCCATGCGGGGTGGCTTGGTCCAGACGGCTCTTGGGCAGCAACGCACGGAAGCAGCGGAGGTCTTTGTTGGCGGCAGCCATGGTCAGAGGTGTCTGCTTCCATTTGTCTTGGATGTCTGTTTTCGCACCTGCCGCCAAGAGTCGCAGCACGCAGGGAAGTTGGCGGAATTGGGAGGCATAGTGCAGTGCGGTGTCGCCGTTGAGGTCGACGATGTCCAATGCCGCTCCGTGTTTGAGGAGTTCGTCGATAATATGCGTGAATCCGCACTGGGCGGCCGCCATCAGGGCGGTTTGCTTGTATTTTCCACTCAGAGCGTTGATGTCGGGGGACGGAAGAGCCGCGCGCAAGGCGGTGAGATCGCCGCAGGACGCTGCCGCATACAGTGGCGATTCCGTTTCATCCTCCGCTTGCTTGGGATCCCTCGGGCAAATGTTTCCATTGAAATCCAAAGTTGGGGCTTTTTTGACACGCTCGGGGCCATCCAATTCGCCAACGATCGCCGCGAGCCGTGCATCGCGGATTTCATAGGCTTCGGATTCCTTAACCAAATCCGGACGGCTGTGGGCGCGTGCTTTGCCGGAGTAGACTTTGGCCTCGGCGAAGTTGCCGAGTTCCATGCATCCCCGCGAGCATAAGTCCCAGTAAAAAGATTTGTAAGTGGTCGCCAACTCGGCGGCTGCGTTCCATGCCTGAATAGCCTCGGGCATACGGCCGAGTTGTTGCAAGATATCGCCCTTCGTCCAGTGGTATTTTTCTATACTGCTGTCGAGTGCGATCGCTTCGTTCATGTAGGAGAGAGCCTCCTCGTTTTGAAAAAGGCCTTGGAGGGTCTTTGCAATTCCATGCAGGGTCATTGCTGTGCGCTCTCTCGTAAGCGCGATCTTGCGGTGGTCGTGGGCGTGGTCGTGGGCTTCAAGATCATCCAAGAGATTGGCCAAGGTTTGATGGATCCGGTAGGGACCCTGCTGCACGCCAAGGAGCGAAAGCGTTTTCCAGTAACTCTCGACACCCCATGCGAGGGTGCGCTTGCGTGTTTCGGAGGTGATATCGCTCCGCCTGCTGTCTTTTGTGATCGTGCGAGCCATGATGCCGCTGAGCCACTGCAAGGGGACAGACTTTGGCTCCAGAGCAGTCTGTGCAACAAGGGCATTGTAGTAAAACAGCTCGGTGCGGATATCCTTGGTGGTGTCGATACCCAGAACGAATCCCGAGGCGCGGCCCTCGAGGGATTCCGGTTGGGTCGCCAAAAGTTGGGCAAACATCGGCAGGGAGGATTGAATATCAAACCTCGAACGGGCCAAAACTGCCGCCCAAAAAATCGCCCTTGGTGAGCTCTCTCCATCCTTGAGGGCCTGCAGCACTTCAGCCTCGGCCTGATCTTGATCACCAGCCGAGAGGTGCCCCAAAAGTTTCTCCTCCGAAAAAACCGGCACGCCTTGAACAGCTGACGGCGAAAGAAGGCACAGGATCATGCTCAGAAAAAGAAATGCTCGCATGGTTATGAAGAATGGATCGCCCCGAGTATCATCGCTTTTTGACGGAAGTGTCTATGAATCGTTTGCGGGGGGCATCATCTTGCTTGCCCGATTTTTCTGGCGCGAAGCGGCGTCTGATGGGAGGAGTGCCTGCCTCGGCGGGGAAGGCGAAGGGCGTTGTTCGGCCGGTTTTGGCGGGGAGGTGTCTGGGAGTGGTTTTGCGGCTTCCGTGTTTGAAATTTGGGCCATGCGGGACGATGGCCCTCCCAAAATGAGTTCTGCAAAGAACGATTTTGCGAGTAGGAACGAAGTCATCTGAATGAAAAATCTGCGCGATGCCGATATTGTGGAGATGTTCTCACGCTCGAGCGGGCCTGGCGGTCAGCATGTGAACAAGGTTTCGACGGCAGTCACTCTGCGTCATGTTCCGACGGAGTTAAGTGTGACAGTTTCGGATTCACGCTCGCAGGCGATGAACAGGGAGACAGCGAGGCGGAGGCTGCTACAAAAAATCAATGAGGCGGCCGAGGCGAAGAAGCTGGAGCAATTGGCGGAAGCCTCACGGGAACGGCGCCGAAAGGCCAAGCGCTCGCGGGGCACGAAGGCCAAGCTGGTCGAATCGAAAAGGCGCCGCTCGGAAACGAAAAAGATGCGTGGTAAGGTCGCCTGATATCCAATGAACGATTCTGCTTTTTCCGAATCCGCCGCACGGCTTTGCTCTGCGTGCGGCATGTGCTGCAACGGGGTGCTTTTCCATGGAATGGCTGTCCAACCCGAGGATTCACTTCGAGCCATGGCCGCGAAGGGACTGAGGGCGAGGCGGCGGGACGGGGAGTTGCAATTTCTTCAGCCTTGCCCCGCACATGAAGGGAATTGCTGCCGGATTTATGCCGAACGCCCACAGCGCTGTCGGGCGTTCGACTGCCGCCAACTTCTGGCCGTTTCAGCAGGCAAAATCACCGAGGCGCAAGCCATAGAAAAAATCCAAGAGGCCAGGAGGCGAAGCGATCGCGTGCGGGAGTTGCTAGAAATGCTGGGCGACGACAGAAAAATCCGGCCGCTGGCCACGCGGTGCGCGGGTATTTTTACTCCCCCGCTCGACCCCTCCCCTCACGCAGAGGCTTTACGCGCGGAGTTGCGGGGCGCAATGACCGCGTTGGAGGACGTGCTGGCCAAGGACTTTCGCACCGGGCAAGCGCGGTAGAATCGCGGGATCGGCGCTTGAGTTCACCACTACTATGAGGGTTTGGAAACGAGCTCTGCGCATTTCCTGGTGTGAGCCAACAGGCTTTTCACCAAGTTCGGGATGACGATATGGTTGATGCCGTCGTCGGCAAGTCGATGGGCTGCGCGTTCGGCCGCCTCCGGAAGCGATGCGGCCATTAGCACAATGCGGTCGAGAAGTTCCTTGGTAGAGATTCTGAGTTCGCGGGCGCACGATTCCCATTCCCGTTTACCGATCCGCCACAAGCGGTATTCCGACCCGATTTTCATCGCGAGTGTGGCTGCGCGAGGTTGGATTTGCCGGGGATAGGGAAGTGAACTTGCCAAATCGTAGAGCGGTGCCAACCGGACCTGACCGCCCGCGCCGTGGAGAAAGGAATAATTTTTTGCATGTCCATCCGTGCCTCCCATGAGCCAGTTCAAAATCAAACTGTCGGCAAAGCGCAACACATCCTCGTCGGGACTAACCGAGTGGGATCGGATTAATTCTGCGATCGCTTTTGGCGAGGGCCCTCCCTGGTTTTGATATTTTTTTTGAGGGCGCACCGACAATGCCTGGCACATGTCCTCCTGGTGGATTCGCAGGATGCTTGAGCCCTTTGCCAAGCGGTCGTAGCGCTCGACAACGATTACTGGAAGGCCACCGCAGATGCAGACGCTGGAATTCGCGGCAGCGAATCCGAGTTCTGCCGCAAGTTGCAGGCAAAAGTGCTCGTTCTCGGTTTGTCCATCAAACGCTCCAGTGGAGGGTTTCAGGATATGGGTGGTGGGCGTTCTGCCCTCGGGCACGCCCCAGCGGCCGGAGTCGATATCTCGGTAGAGCGCAAGCTTGGGTTGAGCGCCGGCGAGGCTGAATTGGCCGTTGTCACCGCCGAGTCTGGTTGCGGCAGCATCCGCCACCAACAGAGCGATGCGTTCATCCAGTTCGCGGTTGGAAATCCAGTGCACGGTCGGCTTTTTCGATGGCCCGAGCAAATGCTCCACACGATCCGGTTTGGCAAACTGGATGGCCCCGGCGCAATCCTCGCCGACATTCTCAATCAAGCGGAACGGGTTTCGCGGAGAGACGCGGAACTTTTGACCCCAGCGCTGGAGCACCACTTCGTTGTCGGGCAACAAGCCCCATAAGAAAGCCTCCGCCTTAGTGTGCCCGTGTTCTTGGACTACGAGCGGCATGGACAGGGACATCGGAAACGCCGAGGCATCATCACTCCACGAAGGATCGTAATGAAAATCCAAACGCCCGCCTTCGTAACGGACCTCGCCCATGATTCGCCCACCGGCAATTGCGATCAATCGATTCTTCATGGACGCTGCCGGCTTCGCTCCAGAATGGCCGTCAAATCAACCTCTGCAGTTGATGTCGCGACTTGCCGGGATTCGGCGAGGTCGATCTCAAATCCCAATTCCTTAAGCGTGCGAAACACGAGGCCCCACTCAACGGTGGATTTGCCTTTTTCGAAATCAATGATCCATTCACGACCAACGCCGACGGCCGCTGCCAGTTGGGATTGGGCCAAACCCCGTTCCCTCCGCCGTTTGCGCGCCAGCGCGGCAACATCGCGGATGGATTTTGTTTTCATAGCGAAACCATAGCATGTCGGCGAACGACCGCAATATATTTTGTTGCCGAACGCCCCCATCCTGTGCAAACGCTGAGGACGGAGTTCTATCCGTCGCAGTGGAAAGGCGGGATCAGCCTTTAAGTTCCTCGCCGGTTTTGGCGTCAGCGATGACGAATTTTTCTTGGTGGAAGGTGGGATCGGCGCGGAAGATGAGGCGTCCGGCGTAGCGGCGCTCGATGTCGATGAGGTGCTCCTCGTCGTCGGTTCGGAGGCGGTTGAGAAGGTCGGGATGCACCGTGACGCGCACCTCGTGGATGAGCTCCTGGTGCTTGCGCATGACGGAGTGGAGGGCGCGCTGCAGCTCCACGCTCATGGTCATAGGGCTCTTGATCACGCCCTTGCCGCTGCAATGTGGGCACGGGATGAAGACGGCGCTGGCGAGACTCTCATTGGCGCGCTGGCGGGTCATTTCCATGAGGCCGAGCTGGGAGATCGGGAGCACATGGGTGCGGGCTTTGTCGCGCTTGAGGCGGTCTTTGACGCGTGTGTAAACGGCCTGCTGATCCTTGCGATTCTTCATATCGATGAAGTCGGCAACGATCAATCCGCCGATATTGCGGAGGCGGAGTTGGCGGGCGATTTCCTCAGCGGCTTCGAGGTTCGTCTGAAGGATGGTTTTTTCCATGTCCTTCGCCCCCTTGTTGCGGCCGGTGTTCACATCCACCGCGATCATAGCCTCGGTCTCGTCGATGACAATATAGCCACCGCAGGGCAGCCAGACCTGGCGGTGGAAGGCGGCGTCGATCTGGGCTTTTACTCCGAAACACTCGAAGATCGGCTGGACGCCGGTGTAGTGCTGGATGGATTTCTTGGCCCGCTTGGAGATCTGGCCTACGAGACTTTGCATACGCTCGGCGGATTTCGCATCGTCGATGATGACGGCGTCGACTTCGTCAGTCAGGAAGTCGCGGACCGAGCGCTCGATGAGGTCGGGCTCCTCGAATAGGCATGCTGGTGCGGGCTTTTCTTGGAGGCCACTTTGGACCTGCGCCCACTGCTCAAGGAGGATGCTGAGATCGCGCACGAAGTAACGGGAACGCTGGCCGGCACCGACCGTGCGCATGATGACTCCCATGCCCTCGGGCACTTCGAGTTCGCGCAGGATTTTGCGGAGGCGTTCGCGCTCCTTGGGATCCTCGATCTTGCGGGAAATGCCGAACTGGTCGTTAAAGGGCATGAGAACCAGATAGCGGCCGGGCATGCTGATATCCGTCGTGATACGGGGCCCCTTGTTGCTGATGGGGCCTTTTTTCACCTGCACGAGGACATCCGAGCCCACGGGGTAGATGTTTGGCACATCCTTGTGGGTGATGCGCGGGGCCTTCTTCTTGGCGTTGCCGTTGCCGCGATTGATGGTTTCAATCCCGCTGTCGAGAGCGGCCGGGATGGCGTCCCAGAACTGCAGGAAGGCATTTTTCTCAAATCCGATGTCAACGAACATGGCTTTGATGCCGGGCTCAATATTGCGGACTTTGCCTTTGAAAATGCTGCCGACGATGTTGCGGTCGGTTTCGCGTTCGATGGTGTATTCCTCGAGTCGATTGTTCTCGAGAAGCGCGACGCGTTTTTCGAGTTTTTCGCAGCTGATGACCAGCTTGATGCCAGTGGCTTTTTTTCCGATTCCTAAAAGTCTTTTCACGGTTTCTAACATGGGTGGTTGGTAGTTGGAGCGCTCCCCGGGGAGCATGGGTTGAGAGAGTTCATCGGGCCGGTGGCTTTTCGGTTTTTTTCTTTTGGTCAGAGCCGCTGGAATTCTCCCGCTTGCCTCCGATGAAATTGAAGATGTTCTGGATGGGGTTGGGTTTGGGGGTGGAAACTGGAGTGGCGGCCGCTGGTTCGGGCTTCGGCGCGGGGGCCTCGGAATCGGCGGCCTTCGGCTTGCTTTTGTTTTTGACCCGGCCTGCGGCATCGGCCTCCTCGCGCACATTGGGAGATGCATTGGGCCGGTTTTCCTGAGCGGCGGCAGAGGGGGTCTCAGCTGTCTCGCCGTCATCATGAAGCTTTGTGGCAGCGGCGACCTCGCGGTCAAAATTCACGCTCTCGGTGAAGAGGAAGTTTCCTTTGGCGGGTTCGAGTGCGGCGAGTTGGACATCCTCCTCGCCGGACTTGTATTTTCGGATTCCCTCGAGAATTTTTGCCGCGATGGGTGCTGAGACACCACCGCCGGACTTTGCGCCTTGAACGAACACGACGACAACATATTCAGGATTGTCATATGGAGCGAAGGAAATGAACCAGGTGTGGTTGTCTTTTTTTCCCGAGCGCCAGAACTGGGCGGTGCCTGTTTTGCCAGCGGTTATGAGTTTGGGGTTCGCCGCACGACCGGCGGTGCCGCCATCCGCATTCACAACATTCCACATGCCCTTGCGGACTTTGGCGATCTGCTCGGGAGTGATGCCACCATCGGTAACGATGTTTGCACGGATGCGTGGGGGCTCTTGGGAAACGGTCTTGCCAGTCTGATCGACAATCCGGTCGATGAGGCGGGGGTAATAAACCGTGCCGCCATTGGCAACGGCGGCGGTCACCATGGCCATTTGAAGTGGTGATGCCAGAACATCGCCCTGGCCGATAGCAGTGTTTGCCGTGAGCCCGTTGGACCAACGAGCGCGGGGATTTGCGGCCGAAAGCCACTCCGGTCCGGGGAGAACGCCGGGGGACTCGCCTGAAATAGGGATACCGGATTTTTGACCGAGGCCGAGCATATTGCCCATGGCGACGATCTGTTCGATCCCGGCGGCGTTACCGAATTGGTAAAAGTAGGCGTTGCAGGAGACTTTGAGGGCATCCTCAAGGCGGAGCTGGCCGTGGGTGCGTTTTTTTTCAGCGATCCAGCACTTCATGTATTTGTTGCCGTATTGGACGCCTCCGTAGCAGCTGAAGGCTTTGTCCCCCACGCCGGCGCGTAGGCCGGCTAGCGAGATCGGCACCTTGTAGGTCGAACCGGGCGCGTAGGCGCTAATGGCGCGGTTCACGAGAGGATTGGTCTCATCCTTGTTAATCTCTGTCCACTTCGAGGCGGGAATGGAAGGAATGAACACGTTTGGATCATACGAGGGGACTGATGCCATGGCGAGGATATCGCCATTCCGGGGATCGACGACCACGGCGGCGCCGCGACCGACGACGCGCAGGGCCTGCTCGGCGATATATTGGATTTTTGCATCAATCGTGAGATAGGCGTTGTTGCCCTGCACGGGTTCGCGACGGCCGACCTCGCCCTCGATGACGCCCTTGGCATTTCGTTGCAGGATTCGGGATCCGGGTTTGCCTTTGAGCTGCTCATTGAGGAAAAGCTCGAGTTGGGTTTTTCCCTCGAGGTCGGGTTCGTAGAAATTGAAGTCGCGCAGGTCGGGGAGCTTGTCGAGTTCGTGCGGGGAACCGACATAGCCGAGAAGGTGGGAGGCCATGGATCCGTAAACATACCAGCGCACTGGCTTCACGCTCACATTTACCCCGGCGAGGCCGAGGTTTTTTTCTGAGAAGATCGCCATCTCATCGAAATCCAAATCCTGGCGGTAGTTGTAGGGCACCTCGCGATTTGTGCGGTAGTGAATCTGCAGGGCGTTGGCATTGTAGTCCCTCGCCACTCCCAGTTCCTCCATGCGGGGAATGACGGTCTCGGAAACAATTTTGACCACATCAGCCTCCTTGAGGTCGCGGGGCATGTTGTGCACGCGGCCACGGTAGGTCGTAATAGGCACGCTGCCCTTGCTCTCGCGGTAGGCGCGAACCATGTCAGGCAGGTAGAAATCCACTTCAAAGCTGGCGCGGTTTTCCACGAGCTTAATGCCATTCCGGTCGAGGATTTCGCCGCGAACGGCAGGCAGGCGGACGGTCACTTGGGAGTTGGTATTGATCTTCGAGGCGTATTCGGAACCACGCAGGATTTGGACATTCCACAACCGGAGAAGAATGCCGCCGAAGCTCAAAAGGATGAGCAACCCGAGAAAAATAATGCGTGTTCCCGGCCGGGTGCGCTTCATCTGTTGATGGATCTCATTTTACGCGAGCCATCAGGGATTAAGCGGTCCATTTGCGACAGAGTCCAGTAGAACAGAGGTGCAATGAGCGCGGCCATGAGGCCTGGCGCGAGGATGCGCCATGACACGGCGGGTTCCCAAAGGAAGCCTCCGCGTTGCAAGGTAATGGTTAAGAATTGGAGAAGCAAATAACCCGAGGTTCCGACACCACTGAGCACCACAAAGGGCCAAACATTGCGGCTCTTCATGGCTGGCTGGAATCCACTGGCGATGCTCCCGAGAATCACGAAATAAACGATAGACGACCCGAGCGGAATTTCAACCTTTCCACCCACAATGTGTAGATACATAAGATCGCTCAAAAAACCGGTGCAGAAGGCGGCCACAAGCATCGCTGCGAAGGGAAGAACCATGGCGGCGAAACAGAAAACCATCGGCACCAGTAAAACATGGGCACAGTGAAAATCTGTCATCGGAGGAAGCGCGTCTTGAATGATGAATGCCAGAATGACTCCCAAGAACAAAGCTGCCAGATCGATCAGAGTTTTATTCATTTTTTGCCAATCAGCACAAAAACATCTTCGACCGAGGCGAGGTTCACCGCCGGTTCAACGATGGCCTGACCGTCAAGCGCGCGGAGACGGAATTCTTTGACACGTCCTATGACAAGGCCTGGTGGAAATGATCCATGAGCGACTCCTGCGGTGAGCACCTGCTGGGAGGGTGAGATTTTTGCGCTCTTGGAGAGGAAATTCATCTGCAGAAAGCCTTCGGAGGCTTTTTCTTGAATGCGAAGGCCAGTGATGATCCCCTGTTCGCGGGTGCCGTCGATCTTGGCTGCGATGCGGCAGGTTTCATCGGTAATCAGGACAACGATGGCTTCATTTTTCGAAACCGTGGTGGTTTTTCCCACGACACCCAAATCGGTGACCACCGGCATGTCGGCTTCGACGCCGTCCTCGAATCCGCGGTTGATGCGAATCGTATTCCACCAAGTCGAGGAATCCCTTGAAATGATGCGAGCTGGCATGAGTTTGAAGCTCGAGCGCTCGCGAAAATCCAACGCCATGCGAAGGCGGTTGTTTTCAACTTCGAGTTCGTTGAGGAGATTATTTTCGGCGCGGAGTTCGCGATTTTCGACAGAGAGTTTTTTATTTTCGACCTCCAGCTCATCGAGCGTCTGAAGGCGACGGCCGACGGACCCGATATTTTCCTGCACGGCGCTGCCCGTGCGGAGAAAGGGTGAAAGCATCGACATGAAGGTCGATTGCATCGACTGCATGGCACTCGGCGAGATCGTGGAAAAATAAATCGCCACAGCCAATACTGCCACCACCAGCGCCATGTTGAGTCTGTTCATCGACAAAGAGGAAGTTCAACTTCCACCTGCTTGGTTCGGGTCAACGCCCGTGCGGACGCTCCGCAGAGACGGCTTTTAGGAATTTCAACTCCGAGAGCGCACGTCCGGTGCCCTCCGCCACCGCACTGAGCGGATCTTCCGCGACATGCACCGGAAGACCGGTCGCCTCGGCGATGAGACGGTCCAACCCACGCAGGAGAGCTCCGCCGCCGGCGAGAACAAGGCCGCGATCGACGAGATCGGCGGACAACTCCGGAGGGCAGCGCTCGAGAGTGATGCGAACGGAGTCCACGATGGTGGAAAGCGGCTCCATGAGGGCCTCGCGGATTTCCTGCGAGGATATAGAAATGGTTTTCGGAAGACCTGCGACAAGGTCGCGCCCTTTCACTTCAAGGCCGACTTCTTTTTCCAATTTGTAGGCCGAGCCAATCTTGATCTTGATCTCCTCGGCTGTGCGCTCACCGATCATGAGATTGTAGGCGCGTTTCATGTAGTTCGTGATGGCCTCGTCCAGTTCATCGCCCGCAACGCGGACGCTGCGGCTGAAAACAATTCCTGACAACGAAATGAGAGCGACCTCAGTCGTGCCACCGCCGATATCCACGATCATGTTGCCAGCAGCGTCTTGGACAGGAAGCCCAACCCCGATGGCTGCTGCCATGGGTTCTTCGATAAGATAAACCTCGCGCGCACCAGCATGGGTGGCGGAGTCTTTCACGGCCCGTTTTTCGACCTCCGTAATGCCGCTGGGCACAGCGACAACAACGCGCGGGCGAACCATGCGGCGGCGATTGTGCACCTTGCTGATGAAGTGGCGGAGCATGGCTTCCGTGATCTCGAAATCCGCGATTACACCGTCCTTCAGGGGACGAATAGCTACGATGTTGCCGGGCGTGCGACCGAGCATTCGCTTCGCTTCATTGCCGACGGCAAGAACGCGATTGGTTCCCTGCTGCACGGCAACAACGGAGGGTTCGCGCAGGACGATACCTTGGTCTTTCACAAAGACCAGAGTGTTGGCGGTCCCCAGATCAATGCCTATATCGCTTGAAAAGAGTCCCAGAAGATTATCAAACATCGAATGTTATGGAAAAGTTGGTGGAGCGGCCGGTCGGAGAAGGCGGAACAGCCTTCGGCGACAAGTGATGCGCCAAAATGTTGGTGAGTAAGGGATGATTCATTTTGATCGAGACTGGCGTCAAGATTTAGTTTTTTTAAATTTGGGCTGCGATGGCAGCGCCCATTTCGGCAGTGCCCACCAGGCGGGTTTCCGGCGTGTGGATGTCGCCCGTCCGCAAGCCACTGGAAATAACCGACCTGACCGCCTTTTCGATAGCGGCAGCGGCATCCTCGCGACCGAGCGAAAACCGGAGCATCATGGCAGCGGAAAGAATTTGGGCAATCGGGTTTGCGATTCCCTTGCCGGCGATGTCAGGCGCCGTGCCGCCGCTCGGTTCATACATGCCGAAACGATTTGAACCGCCGGTAGATTCCCCGAGGCTGGCGCTTGGCAACATGCCGAGGGATCCAGCGATCATGGCCATTTCGTCGCTCAGGATGTCGCCGAAGAGATTTTCCGCCAACACCACATCGAAAGACTTGGGATTTTTGATGAGCTGCATGGCGGCATTATCGACATACAGGTGCTTGAGTGTGATATCGGGGTAGTCGCGCGCCACCTCGTTCACCACCCGGCGCCAAAGCACGCCATTTTGAAGCACATTTGCCTTGTCAATGGAGGTGACCTCCTTCCGGCGCTTGAGGGCGGCTTCGAAGGCGACCTTAGCAATGCGGCGGATTTCGCTTTCCCAATAAATCATGGTATCCACTGCGAAATCTTCGCCATTCTCGCTCTTGATGTATTTAGGTTCGCCAAAATAAAGACCGCCGGTGAGCTCCCGCACACAGAGCACATCGAAGCCACCCTCGACCAAGCGCGGGTGCAGCGGCGAGGAGTGGGTCAACTCGGGCAGGCAAACGGCCGGACGCAGATTCGCAAAAAGACCGAAATGTTTGCGCAGCGGCAGGAGAGCGGCGCGTTCGGGTTGTTCGTTGGCAGGAAGAGATTCCCACTTCGGCCCTCCGACGGACCCGAAAAGAATGGCATCTGCCGCCTCGCAAGCGGCAATCGTCTCCGCAGGCAGCGCGCGACCGGTGCCATCGATGGCAGCTCCCCCGACCAGCTTGTGATCGAATTCAAACTTAATGGAAAATTTTTTTGAGACCGCTTCGAGGATGCGCAGTCCCTCTGTCATCACTTCGGGGCCGATTCCGTCGCCTGCCAAAACGGCGATGCGGAAGGTTTTTTCTGAGTTCATGGCGGCAGGATATATCTTTTGGCGGCGACTGAATCAAGCGCGGCGACTTTTGGATTGCATCAGGCAGCGGTGTTGCGGGAAGTGTAGAGCGCAACGAGAGCCGCTCCGACCGCCTGCGAAAGCTCTCCCATAGTAGCAGGAACGATTTTTATGGTGCGGCGCTGCACGGGGAAAAGCCACGGTTCGGCCGCGGCGAGGATTCCGCCGAGGTATCGATCCCTGAAAGCCTCGGTCGTCGAATGCGGATCGATGAGTCCCCCGCCGATCACCACAAACTCGGCATCCAACGCCATGGAGAGATTCGCCACATGGACTCCAAGGGCCTTGGCTTGAAAATCGAAAATCTCGAGCGCCAAGGCATCGCCTTTTTGCGCAAGAGTGCGGAGCGAAAGCGTTTTTTCCTTCAGCGGCTTGTCAGAGCGGTGAAATTCATGGTCAGGATATTTCGGCAGGAGATATTCCAGATACTGAGCCAGTCCAGAAATGCTGGCATAGGCTTCCACACAGCCCCAGTCGCGACCGCAGCCGCATTTAAAAACAGGGAGACCGAGCAGATGCAGCGGCGAAGGCATATGACCCGCCTCCATGCCGGCTAGCGTGTCGCCTTCGAGCGGCAGGCCTTCGGGGCTGATGTAGGCGGCACCAAGACCGGAACCCGGCGCGAGCATGATGACGCCAGCTTTTTTGTCGCCGCACACTTTCGCAGCCTCGGCGACTCCGCCGTAGTTGCCGTCGTTGCCCGCCACAAGCGGGATTTTTCGTCCGGCATGGCTTTCGATGGCCGCCGAGTAATCAGAAACAAAATTCCAGCCCTCGAAGCTCGCGGGGAGGTTCGCTGTGTGGTCCAGCACGCCGTAAGCGAGGTAGGGACCGGGAATCGCGAGCCCGACTCCCTTGACCTGATCCCAGATGAGATTGTTTTCGACGAGAAACTTTTCCATGCCCTCGATCCATCCATCGACAACGGCCTTGGTGCCGAGTTGGGCGTTTGTGGAACTCTGCGCAAGTTGGAGTGTGACCGGCGTGCCGTCTTCGTAAACCCCGCAGGTCTTAGAGGTGGTTGCGCCGCTGTCCGTGCCGATAAAGATGGTTTTCATGTGATGCTGAAAATCGCTTTCTAACCATTCCCAGGCGAAAGGAAATCCCATTTTTTAAACGGCCACAAATTCCCCGTCCACGAGACGCGCCGCGTTGACAGTGGAACAGCATTTGCTAAACCTTCGGCTCCATTTTATGGCAAAAACCACCAAGTCCACTAACAGCGCAGCCTTGAAAAAGGGCAAATACGTTTACACATTCGGAGCCGCAAAAGCCGACGGCGACGGAAAAATGAAATCCCTCCTCGGCGGCAAAGGAGCCAACCTCGCCGAGATGACCCGCATCGGCCTCCCAGTGCCTCCCGGCTTCACGATCACCACAGAGGTCTGCACTTATTTTTACGACAACAAAAAGACCTATCCGAAGGAACTCCAGTCCCAGATGGAAGCCGGCGTGCGCAACATGGAAAAAATCATGGGCACGAAATTCGGCGATGCCAAGGGCTTCCCGCTCCTTGTCGCCGTGCGCTCCGGCGCCCGCGACTCCATGCCAGGCATGATGGATACGATCCTCAACCTCGGCCTCAACGACGAGACCGTTAAGGCCCTCGCTACGGCCACCAAGAATGAGCGCTTCGCTTGGGATTGCTACCGCCGCTTCGTCCAAATGTATGGCGATGTCGTGCTCGGAGTTCAAAAGCGCGAAGGCGAAGACCACGAGCCATTCGAAACCGTCATCCATGAATTTAAGCACGCAAAATACCACGCGGAAATTGTGGACAGCGAGCTGACCGCCGAAGACCAAAAGGAACTCGTCAAACTCTTCAAAGAACTCGTCAAAACCCGCACCGGAAAAACCTTCCCGGCCAATCCTTGGGATCAGCTCAAAGGCGCCGTCGGAGCTGTTTTCAGTTCCTGGATGAACGACCGTGCGATCGTCTATCGCCGCAAATACAACATCCCCGCCGCATGGGGCACAGCCGTCAATGTGCAGGCCATGGTGTTCGGCAACACAGGCGAAACATCCGGTTCCGGCGTGGCATTCACCCGCAACCCGGCCAATGGAGCCAACGAATTCTACGGCGAGTTCCTCATCAACGCCCAAGGTGAAGATGTAGTCGCCGGCGTGCGCACACCGGAACCTGTCAGCAAGCTCCAGAAAGCGATGCCAAAATCGTATGCCGAGCTCATGAAAGTCCGCGCCATCCTTGAAAAACACTACAAGGATGTGCAGGATGTGGAGTTCACCGTGCAGGAAGGCAAGCTGTTCATGCTCCAAACCCGCAACGGCAAGCGCACCGCCATGGCCGCGCTCAAGTTCTCGATGGACATGGTTAAAGAGAAGCTCATCGACTGGAAGACCGCGATCCTCCGCAACCCCGCCGATCAGCTCGACCAGCTCCTCGCTCCGGTGTTCGACATCGCCGAAGCCAAGAAAGCCAAAGTCATCGCCACCGGCCTCCCCGCCGGCCCTGGCGCTGCTTCCGGAAAAATCTACATGAACGCCGAGCGCGCTGTCGAAGCCGCCGAGAAAGGTGAAAAAGTCCTGCTCGTCCGCACCGAGACATCGCCCGAAGACCTTCGTGGCATGATCGCCGCCGAAGGCATCCTCACTGCAAAAGGAGGCGTCTCCTCGCACGCCGCTCTCGTTGCCCGCCAGATGGGCAAGGTTTGTATCTGCGGCGCCGCAGCCCTCGAGATCGACTACAACGCCCGCACGGTCACCGTGAAAGGCGAAGTCTTCAAGGAAGGCGACTTCCTCTCGATCGACGGCACCGCCGGCAGCGTCTACGCCGGACAGCTCAAAACCTCGCCTTCCGAGATCATCACCGGTCTCATCGAAGGCAACAAAGCCGCTCTCAAAACCGAGAAGGTTAAAAACTTCAAGCAGCTCATGGATTGGTGCTCGAAAGTCACCAAGCTCGATGTCCGCACCAATGCCGACACGCCCGAGCAGACCGAAAATGCCATCGCCTTTGGCGCAACCGGTATCGGCCTGACCCGCACAGAACACATGTTCTTCGAGGGAAACCGCATCGACGCCATGCGCGAGATGATTCTCGCCACCGACGAAGCAAGCCGCCGCGCCGCCCTGGCGAAGCTCCTGCCATATCAACGAGCAGACTTCACCGGCATCTTCAAAGCCCTCAAAGGCTTCCCGGCCACCATCCGCCTCCTCGACCCGCCGCTCCACGAGTTCCTGCCGCACACCAAAGAGCAGCAGATGGACCTCGCCCGCAGCATTGGAATGAAGGTGGAAACCATCATCCAGCGCGTGCACAGCCTGCATGAGTCCAATCCCATGCTCGGCCACCGCGGCTGCCGCCTCGGCATCGCCTATCCCGAGATCACCGAAATGCAGGCCCGCGCCATCTTCGAAGCCGCCGCCGATGTGGCGAAGAAGAAGATCAAAGTGAAGCCCGAAGTCATGATTCCGCTCGTTGGCTTCAAGAAGGAACTCGACCTCCAAGTCGAAATCGTTCACCGCGTCGCCAAGGAAGTCATGGCCGAGAAGAAGATCAAGTTCGACTACCTCGTCGGAACCATGATCGAAGTGCCTCGCGGCGCCATCACCGCTGACGAAATCGCAGAGACCGCTCAGTTCTTCAGCTTCGGCACAAACGACCTCACCCAGACCGCTCTCGGCATCAGCCGCGACGACATGGGAGCCTTCCTCAACGCCTACACCGAGAACGAAGTCTTCAAGAAAAACCCATTCGCCAGCCTCGACCAAACCGGCGTCGGCGAACTCATGAAGATCGCCATCGAAAAAGGCCGCAAAACGAAGAAAGACATCAAACTCGGCATCTGCGGCGAACACGGTGGAGACCCCGACTCCGTCAAGTTCTGCCACCAGATCGGCCTCAACTACGTGAGCTGCTCACCGTTCCGCGTCCCCGTGGCACGCCTCGCAGCCGCCCAGGCCGCCCTCGAAGAAACCAAGTAGGTTTCCCGAAAATCCCACCGCCCGCGCGTCGCAAGACCGCGGGCGGTTTTTTTGTGCATCGAAGAAAACAAGCCACACACCCACTTCACAGAAACCGCGCGACAGCGCGCCGTCCAACGGGAGGGGCATCGTCTCGCATGACCCATTTCTCAGCCGCAAAGCGGCGTTGGATGGTAAGCGTTGCGCCAAGCACCCCGTTGTTTTTTGAAGGGGCGGTGTAAATGTCGTAGGCGAATGCCACGACACCTACAGCATCTACGCCGCCTTTTTCAGCGAGGGTTTCTTGTCCACCCACTTTCCCGGGGTGAGTTCTGCGACCTGCCAGTTTGTGCTCTCGGTGATGCGGGTGAGCACGTCGCGCAGATACTCATGCGGATCGATGCCTCGTCGCCGGCAACTTTCGATAATCGTGTAGATCACGGCGCTGCGCTGTCCAGCCTCGGCATCTCCGAAAAACAGCCAGTTCTTCTTGCCGATAGCTGTGGGTCGAATCGCATTTTCCACGCCGTTGTTGTCGATTTCGATACGGCCATTGGCGACATACTTGGTGAGAAGTTCCCAGTGAGAGAGGGTGTAGTTGATGGCTTTTCCAAATGTGCTCGATGGGAGATGCCTTTGGGAGGACTCCATTTTTTCGAGCGCCCGCTTCAGGCGGCTCAATATCATCGCACTTTGACTAAATCTCACGGCCGCTCTCAATGCCGGCCCGGCCTTGCTTTCGCGCAAGCGTGCTTCGATGCGGTAGAGATTTTGGATTTGATAAAGGACCCAGTTGGCGCGCAGTGGCACATGCTCCCGCGCCTCATGGAAGTGCCGCCGCGCATGGGCCCAGCATCCCGCCAGTTCGATGCCTTCGTGTTTGTTGGCGAAAGCAGGATAAGCCGCATAGGCGTCGCATTGCAGCACGCCACGAAAGTTCACAGGAACGATGTTTTCCAAGCAGGCTGCGCCTCTTCCCGTTTCCCAGTGGAAGACCGCATCGAGTCCAGGCGCATGGGCTGTCCACAAGTAGCCTTGTTTGGTTTTTCCATTCCCGGGCTCAAGATAAGACACGGGCGTTTCGTCGATCTGGACATACTTGTTGTCCATGACTGTGGTGCGAATAATTTCGTAAATGGGCTGCAACCAAAAGGCGATGAGTTCCATCCATCTCGCAAGCGTCGATCGCGGCAACGACACGCCGTGGCGAGTTTTGAAAATCATCTCCTGCCGGTAGAGCGGAAGGTGGTCGCAGTATTTGGAGACCGCCACGGTGGCGAGAAGGCCGGGAGCAGCAATGCCGCGCTCCTGCAGGCACTCGGGCAGAGGCGCAATCACGGGAACTGCCTCTTTGTTGCCAATGAGCACATATTTGGGACGCACCAGAAGACGGCGAAAAAAACGCCCCGGCTCGAAGTCCAATCGCTCGCTGATTTCTTCACCAATCCGGCGCCATTTTTCTGGATCGGCAAGCACCTCCGGTGGGTCGATCAGAACCTCCTCCGCAGGCAGATTCTCGGGAATGCGTTCGCGCCTTGGGGATTTGGTTTTGGGTTTGACGGGGATCATGGCCTCCGCAAGCAAGGAGGCATCAGGCTCGGGCGCTTGCGTCTCGGAAAGAACGGCAAACAAATCGAGCTGATTGGAGTTGAGCGCCTCGCTCGAACTCCCGAACATTTTCTTCATCAGCCAATCCATCTTTTCATTGAGGAGCTTCACCTCCTGACGAAGAGACTTATTTTCGGCAATCAGGCGCGCATTTTCCTTTTGGAGCCTTTCGTTCTCCTGCGTCAGGTTGTTTTTGCCGGTTTTCTTCACTCATAAAATACATAGCATGTTACATGCCAACTGAATATACTACACTCATCAAGCTTCGCGCTGATACCATGGCCGCATCCGCCCACCTCGTAAATCAACCCCGTCGGTAAGCATGGCCAACGCCTCGGCTCGCAGGGCGAGTTTGGTTTTTCCATCCGTATCCTTGGGCCACGAAAAGGTTCCCTTCTCCAGACGCTTGGCCATCAACCACAGTCCCGAGCCATCCCAGTAAATGATTTTGAGCCGCGTGTGACTGCGATTGCTGAACACAAAGAGCGCCCCGCTCTGCACATCCTCGTTGAGCTTGGTTGCGACCATGCCAGAGAGCCCGTTAAATCCTTTGCGCATATCGCAGGACTCCAATGCGACAAAAACTCGCAGCGCTCCCGTAAAACTCAGCATGGCCCGCCTCCCATCGCCCGCAGCACCACGGCCGCCAATTCCGCATCACGCTCATCCCGAACCCGCAGCCTCGCCCCACCGCCAAGGAGTTCGATTTCCATCCCGTTGCCAGCACAGTGCGGCTTCGCCCCGCAGGCAATTTCCGCTTCGATCCATTGCACCTGCGGCTTCGGCGCCTCGCCCGTCAAAGCCGAATCTTTCCCCTGCTTTTGATTGCGCTCCTGGACCCAACTACAAAACGTTGAGTAGTTCATGCCCACCATGGCAGCAAACCTTGCCGCACTCATGCCTGCGCCATCGAAGGCTGCGAGTATTTCCTGCCGCTTGGCAAGCGGCGTGCGCACGCGCCCCAGACTGTCCTGCTTGAGAATTTCCCCTGCTGATAATAACGATGCTGTAGATGTCATAGCCTCCAGACTACGACATCTACACTACCTACAGCAGGGGGTGCTCCGCGCAACGCTTACGTTTGAGCGGTGTCGGAAGAGGTTGGTTTCATTGACGCGGATTGCAGGGATTTTGAGTATGCGGGCAGGTTTTGCCTGCAATCCAACACAGCAAGAA
>Ga0209598_10001105_pt1 | contig 22029 bp, 21 predicted proteins | sample M_140807_EF_Meta_FD_187317 | JGI IMG/M metagenome (GOLD analysis project Ga0209598, IMG submission 187317) | Freshwater microbial communities from Lake Montjoie, Canada to study carbon cycling - M_140807_EF_MetaG (SPAdes) (version 2) | ecosystem: Environmental > Aquatic > Freshwater > Lake...
GAATCGCGAGAGTGACGAGCTCAACGTTCGCGACGTGCACGGCGCCATTCTCCGCGAGAAGGATGATCCGCGCGACGGTTACGAACCCATTCCGCTTTGGCTCGTTTCGTTTTTCATGGCACTCGTGTTCTGGGCAGGCGCGTATCTCGCCTTCAACAGCGGCGGATTCGAATCGACCGTTTTCAATCCCTCGCAAGTTTCGTGGATCGGCGGCGGTGCCGTGGCCAAAGCGCCGCCCGATCCCAGAGTTATCGGAAAGCGTCTGTTCACCGCGAACTGCGTGGCTTGCCACCAGGCAACCGGGCTTGGCGTGGCCGGGCAATTCCCGCCGCTGGTCGGGAGCGAATGGGTGCTCACCGAAGGAGAACACGGCGACAACCAGCTCGTCGCTATCCTGCTTCACGGCCTGCAGGGCCCCATCCAAGTGAAGGGTAGCACCTACAACGGCGCCATGCCCGCGTGGAAACAGCTGAAGGACGACCAGATTGCCGCGATTCTCACTTACATCCGCAGCGAGTGGGGCAACAACGAGACAGCGATCACCGCCGCGCAAGTGGCCAAAATCCGTGAGGAGACCGCGGCGCAGTCCGAGGCCTATAACCAGACGCAACTCAAAACCTTCACGCCAGTGGAGTTCGAAGACGCTCCGGCGCCAGCCGAAGGCTCCGTGCCGCCCGCGCCGGCCGGCGCGGCACCCGCACCTGCTCCCAGGGCATGACCATGAACAAGACACTGACGAAAATTCTCTGGCTTTCGCTCCTCTTCGTCGCGGCCTGCGCGACCGATTCCTTGGCCGGTGTGCGCGATTCGAATCTCTACTGGGCGCCCGAGTGCGTCACGGTCGGCGGCAAGCGCGTCGACACACTCCTCAACTTCATCTTCTACCTCACTGGCGCGGTCTTCCTTCTCACGCAGGTCGTCTACATCTACTACCTCGTCAAATACCGCAAACGCCCAGGATCGAAGGCCTACTACAGCCACGGTAACAACAAGCTCGAACTCATCTGGACCGCGATCCCCACGGCGATTTTCATCGGCCTCGTCATCTACAGCAACCGCCTCTGGAGCGAACTGCACAGCGAGCCGCCAGCCGATTCGGTCAAAGTTGACATCGTCGGCTACCAGTTCGGATGGGATATGCGTTACCCCGGTGCGGACGGCAAACTCGGCAAGGTCGACACGAAACTTTACTCGATGGAAAACAAATTCGCCCTCGTGCCGGACGATGCGGCGGGTGCGGACGATTTTTCCAGCACCGAACTGGTCATTCCCGTGGGCAAGCCGGTGCACATCTACCTGCACTCGCGCGATGTCATCCATTCGTTCTACGTTCCCGAATTCCGTCTCTATCAGGCTGCCGTGCCCGGGCGCACCATCGCGTGGGTCTGGTTCCAGACAACCAAAACGGGGAATTTCCAGTTGGCCTGCAGCCAGATTTGCGGTTCGGGCCACTACAACATGAAGGCACCGATCCGCGTGGTCACCCAGGAGGAGTTCGACAAGTGGCAGGCGGGCAAAAATGCGGCCAAGGCTGCCGAAAGCCAGTCCGCCGCCGCGACCGCGAGTCCGGTGCTTGTCGTGCAGCGTAACAAAGCGGAGGAAACACCATGAGCACGAGCGTCACCACATTTGTCCCGGAGTCCCACGCGGACACCCACCACGACCACCATCACAAGCAGAACTTCTTTTTCACCTACATATGGTCGGTCGACCACAAGATGATCGGCCTGCAGTATCTGTGGACGAGTTTTGCATTCCTGCTCATCGGCGGCTTGCTCGCTATGGGTATCCGCTATCAGCTGGCTTATCCCGGGGTGGAAGTTCCGCTGATCGGTCGCCTGCTGCCGTCCACCATTGCGACGGACGGTGTCATTCTACCCGGTGGCTACAACATGTTCTTCACCATGCACGCCACGGTCATGGTGTTCCTTGTGGTCATGCCGCTGCTCATCGGCGGCTTTGGCAACTATCTCATTCCGCTGAAAATCGGGGCGGGGGACATGGCTTTCCCCACGCTCAACGCCATGAGTTACTGGCTCTACGTCGTCTCCGGCATCATCATCGTGGTCAGCTTCTTCGTCCCGGGCGGCGCGGCTGCGGGTGGATGGACGGCATACGCTCCGCTCAGTTCAACTGCTGCCTACAACCAAACGCAACTCGGCCAGACCCTCTGGTGTCTCGGATTGTTCATCAACGGTCTCTCGTCCATCGCCGGTGCGACCAACTACATCACGACGATTATCAACATGCGCGCGCCGGGCATGACCATGTTCAGGCTCCCGCTTTCCGTCTGGGCGCTCTTCATCACTGCGTGGCTGCTCCTGCTCGCCGTGCCGGTGCTTTCCGCCGCGGCGGCCATGCTTTGCGCCGATCTGAATCTCGGCACGACGTTCTTCGCGGCACAGGGCGGACAGCCGCTCCTCTGGCAGCACCTTTTCTGGTTCTTCGGCCACCCCGAGGTCTACATCATGATCCTTCCGGCCATGGGGCTGGTCTCGGAAATCCTGCCTGTCTTCGCGCGCAAACCGATCTTCGGCTACAAGGCGATGGTCTGGGCCATGGTGGCCATCGGTTTCCTCGGCTTCATCGTGTGGGGTCACCACATGTTTGTCAGCGGCATGAACCTCACACTGGCCGCCGCGTTCTCCGTCTCGACCATGGTCATCGCCGTGCCTTCGGCGATCAAAACGTTCAACTGGATGGGCACCGTGTGGCGCGGATCAATCGAATTCACCACGCCGATGCTCTTCGCCTTGGCTTTTGTCTCGATGTTTGTCATCGGCGGGTTGAGCGGCATCTTCATGGCCTCGACCCCGGTAGATCTGTTCGTCCACAACTCCTATTTCATCGTCGCGCACATCCACTATGTTCTCTTCGGCGGCAGCCTCTTCGGCGCTTTCGCCGCGATCTACTTTTGGTATCCGAAAATGTTCGGCCGGATGATGAGCGAGACGCTGGGCAAGATTCATTTCTTCGCCACATTTATCTTTTTCAACCTGACCTTCTTCCCCATGCACAATCTCGGGTTGGGGGGCATGATGCGCCGCATCGCTGATCCGACAGTTTACGACCACCTTCGCGCGCTGCAACCGATGAATGTTTTCGTCAGTTGGGCTGCGTTCGGCATGGGACTCTCCACCCTCATTTTCCTTTGGAATTTCATCTGGAGCCTGCGCCACGGAAAACCGGCCGGCAAAAATCCTTGGCATTCCACCACGCTGGAATGGACCGTTCCGTCGCCTCCGGGACACGGCAATTTCGACCACACTCCAACGGTCTACAATGGGCCTTACGAATACAGCGTGCCCGGGATGGACAAGGACTACCTGCCGCAGGATGAGAAGGCGCCGGAAGGCGCGCGGTTGGAAGTCCATTGAGGAAAGATATGAGCCGCGGGGTGACTTGTTCCCTCGGTAGGGACGGCTTGACCAGCCGTCCGCTTGCCTTCGTCACAACATTGAGGCCCGCTCGGGTCAGCGGGCCCTACCGGAGGCCATGAACACTTCCCCCTACGGCACCGGACGCACACTCGTCTGTGTCTACGCTGTTCTCGTTGCCGTCTGCGCCTTTGTCCTGCTGATCAGCGGCGGACTTGTCACCTCGAAGGGTGTGGGCATGACCGTGCCCGATTGGCCGAACAGCTACGGATACAACATGTTCACTTTTCCCATCTCGCGCTGGGTGGGAGGGATTTTTTACGAGCACGCGCACCGCCTTATCGCGTCCGGCGTCGGACTGCTCACCGTTATCCTCGCCGCCCTGCTCTGGTTCGCCGAACCGCGCCGCTGGGTTCGCGTGCTCGGATACATCGCTGTGGGGGCCGTTATCTTGCAGGGGGTGCTCGGCGGGTTACGTGTCGTTCTGATCAAGGACGAGATTGGTATTTTCCACGGTATGCTCGCCCAGGCATTTATTTCCCTCCTCGTCGTTATCGCCATCGCCCTGAGCAAATCCTTTGCCACGGGCGGCGCGCGCTGGCGCTGGCACGCTCCGGGTCTGCTCCGCTGGGCCATCGCGCTGACCGTGCTGGTCTATCTGCAACTCGCTATCGGCGCGACCATGCGACACGAGCATGCGGGCCTGGCTATCCACGAATTTCCGCTCGCTTACGGACAACTCTGGCCGTCGGTCAACACGGAACAACTCGCCGCGATCAATGCGCAGCGCATTGCTTCCGGCGAAGTGCCGACAACTCTCGCGAACATTCACGTCCACATGCTGCACCGTTTGACCGCAGTGATCCTATTCCTCGGCATTGTCTCCTACGCGTGGCGCGCACGCCGTGCGGCCATGGGCGCGCGTATCGCCGCGCGTTGGTGGGTGGTGCTCGTTCTGGTGCAGATCGGGTTGGGTGCTTGGACGGTTCTTTCGGACAAAGCGGCCGATATCACCACGGCCCACGTGGCCGTCGGTGCGCTGACCTTGTTTTTGAGCGTGGCCCAATGTTTTCTCATTGCCGCGTTCTCGCCTCGCGCCGCACAGCTCAAGCGCGAGACGCAGCAGCTTGTTCCCGCCCGATGAAATTCGCCGCCCAGACCAATCCCCGCGCCGCCTCCGCCGCGGCCGACCTGGCCGAGTTGGTTAAGGCGCGCCTCAGTCTTCTGACGCTGGCCACAGCCATGGCAGGCTTCGCCCTCGGCGTGAAGGACACGTGGGATTGGCTCCTACTCGCCGCGACGCTCGGCGGCACCACGCTCTGCGCGGGCGGCGCCGCCGCGCTCAACCAGTGGTGGGAGAGGGAACATGATGGACGCATGAAGCGCACGCGTCAGCGTCCGCTTCCCGCCGGACGCATGGCATCCTCCGACGCGTTGGTTGCAGGGCTGGCTCTTTCCTTCAGCGGTGTGCTTTGCCTCGCGCTGTTTGCCAATCTGCTTTCCGCCGCGCTCGCGGCGGCCACGATCGTTTTTTACATCCTCATCTACACGCCGCTCAAACGCGTCACCACGCTGAACACGATTATCGGTGCCGTGCCTGGCGCTCTGCCGCCGCTGATCGGATGGACCGCGGCGCGCGGATCGATCGACGCCGAGGGACTCACGCTTTTCGCCATCTTGTTTCTCTGGCAGATGCCCCACTTCCTCGCCATCGCTTGGCTTTACCGCGAGGATTACGCGCAGGCCGGATTCAAAATGCTTTCCGAGGGCGATGAGAGCGGCGCCGTGACCGGGCGCCAAGCTGTGGTCTATTCGTTGGCTCTGCTCGTCGTGAGTCTTCTGCCCTCGGTGTTCTTCGGTTACTCCGCGGTTTATTTTTACGGCGCGCTCGGCCTCGGGGTAGGGTTCACCGCGCTGGCCGGACGCTTCGCGGCCAACGGATCCGTGCCCGCGGCCAGGGCTCTGTTCCTCGGATCCATCGCCTACCTGCCGCTGCTCCTCGGCCTCATGGTTCTTGCCCGATGAATGGTCCCGACGCCAAAACCCGCCGCGCCAACCGGCTCCTCCTTGCGGCCATGGCCGTTTTCGCCGTGCTTTTCTGTTTGGCGATCATTCTTTGGAAAGCTTTTCTGACCTGATGGCTTTCCCAAGGGCCTCATTTCCTTTAAAAACCATCCGATTCCCATGAGCACCGCTGCAGCCATTACCGTCCACGACACACCGCATGCCCCGCCGCGTATGGCGATCTTCGGCATGACCATTTTCCTCGCTTCGGAGGCCATGCTCTTCGCCGGACTGATCGGCGGCTACGTCGTGCTGAGGTTGAGTTCGCCCGCTTGGCCGCCTTCTCCGGAATACCCGAAGCTTCCGATTCTTCTCACGGGCATCAACACGGTTTTCCTCATCACAAGCAGCTTCACTTACCACTTCGCTGAAGTGGCGGTGAAGAAAGGAAATAAGGGCCTGTTCTGGCTGTTTGTCACCGTGCTGCTCGGCGCGACCTTCCTTTGCATTCAGGCCTACGAGTGGACGCACCTCTACCACGAGGGTCTCTGGTTCAACAAGGGCGGCGTTTACGGGTCCTCGTTCTTTGTCCTCACCGGATTCCATGGCGCGCACGTTGCCATCGGCGTCCTCATGATCCTCATCGCGTTCCTGCGCCAGTGCGGTGGCGCCTACACCGCCCAGAATCATACCTATCTGATCCTCACCGGCATGTATTGGCACTTCGTCGATGTGGTGTGGGTCTTCCTCTACTCGATCCTCTATCTGATCTGAACCGCTGCCGATGAGCGACGACCCGCAAGGACACCGCTTCGCGGATCGAATGCAACGACTCGGCTGGGCCGGTGCTTTCCTCGCTTTCGTGCTCGCCGCAGTCATGGGCTACTCCATGTGGCGGGGATCCGAGCGCCGCGCCGTGGACCAACTCCCTGTCATCCGCGCGGTGCCGGATTTCACCCTGACCGATCAGGACGGACAAGCGGTGACCAAGGAAGACCTGCGCGGCAAAATCTGGATCGCCGACTTCATTTTCACCCGCTGCAAGGGTCCGTGTCCGCTCATGACCGCGCGCATGCTGGAAATGCAGCGCGCGCTGGTCAAAACGCCTGATGTGAAACTGGTCTCCATCACGGTCGACCCCGAACACGACACGCCAGCCGTGCTCAAGGCCTATGCCGCGGCCAACTTTGCCGAGCCCGGACGCTGGAAATTTCTCACCGGAGACAAGGAAGTCATCCGCAAAGTGGTCACCGAGGGTTTCATGCAACCCCTCGACGAAGAAAATGGTCAACCCGTGCACGGAACGATGTTCCTTGTCATCGACGCCAACGGCATGGTCCGCAGCGCCCGCATGCTGGAGGATCCCGAGCTGATTCCCAAGATCCTCATGGATGCAGGGAACCTGATGCGGGAACAGTCCGGTGGCTCGACTCCGCAGGGTTGAGAGGATAGATTAGAGCATCATGAGACCGATTGCCGCCGCCGTTGCCCTCGCGTTGCTCAATGCGCCCGCCTTCGCCTGCGCCGGATGCCGGGAACCCGGCGAGGATGTCGAGGCAGCCACGGTCATGGCCGGGTTCGGATTTTCCTGGGGCGTGATCTTCCTGCTGCTCTTCGTCTTCGTGCTTTGCAGCGGACTCGGATGGTTCGTCGCCCGGACGATCAAAACAGTCGACGCGGGCAAGCCGGTCGAATGAGCGTCGCCGATCTTCCGGCGGTCAACGCCACGCTCAATTCCGTCTGCACCGTCCTCCTCTTTGCCGGATGGTGGTTCATCAAGCATGAGCGCAAGACGCAGCACATCGCTTGCATGGTGTCCGCCCTTGTTGTCTCTGCTGCGTTCCTTGCCTGCTACCTCGTCTATCACTACCACGTCGGATCGGTGAAGTTCACCTACCAGCACGCCTTTATCCGGCCGCTCTACTTTTTCATCCTTATCACGCACGTCATCCTCGCCGCGGCCATCGTGCCGCTTGTCGTCATGACCGTGATTCCAGCCCTGCGAGCGCGGTTCGACTGCCACCGTAAATGGGCCCGCATCACCCTGCCGCTCTGGCTCTATGTTTCGATCACCGGCGTGATCGTCTACTTGATGCTCTACGTTTGGTTTCCATCGGCGGAAGTGGCCGGATAGGAAATTTCTAAACAAAATAAAACGAAGGCAACAAAGCCGGAAGTCTTGTCTTCGGGGATGGCGCGCTGGATTTCGCGGAGTCCACTTGCCCCCAAACCCATTTTGCCATATTTATGGGTCGTGAAGACAACGCTAGACATTCCTGATGACCTTTTCCGCGCGGCCAAAGCGACCGCTGCCTTGCGCGGCACCACGCTGAGGCAACTGGTCACTGACACTCTCCGGCACAGTTTGAAATCTGACAGCGGAAAGCGGCGCGGTGCCGAACCGCCTTGGATGAAAGATTTCGGCGCTTTGTCCCGGCTCTCAGCCGAGACGCGCCGGATTCAGACGTTGATTGACGAAGAGTTCGAGCAGATCGAACCGTGATCCTCGACACCAATGCGTTGTCCGCATGGGCAGAGGGCAGCGCGGCGATCAGGCCCTTGCTCTCCTCGGCGGAGAAGTTGGTCGTTCCGTCCGTAGTCCTCGGCGAATTCGATTTCGGAATCCGCCAGTCGCGACATTACCGGCGCTATGTTGAGTGGCTGGAGAAAAGCCTGCGCAACGCAGAGGTTGCGGTCGTCGATCAAGAAACGGCCGGGCTTTATGGAGAAATTCGTCTAAAGCTGAAAAAGGCTGGCACGCCGATCCCGGTAAACGACGCATGGATCGCTGCTTCCGCCATGCAGTTTAACTTACCGATACTATCGCGCGACGCTCACTTTGACTCCGTAACGGAGGTCGACAGGGTTGCGTGGTAGCGACCAGCTCTTAAGGCAGATCCGCGTCGAAGTGCGCGAGGTCCTGGAACTGGGCGAAGCGGGAGAGGATGTCTTTCTGTTCGACCGAGCGCATGCGTTCGAGGCTGAAGGCTTCGACGTTGTAGCTGGCCAGCACGCTGCCGACGACAACGGCGGTCTTCAAAGTTTTGAAGCTGACGTTGTGGTTTCCGCGGCTGGCAAGGTAACCAGTCAATCCGCCGGCGAAGGTGTCACCTGCGCCGGTCGGGTCATGGATGTCTTCGAGCGGATAAGCGGGGCAGCTGAAGAAATCGCCGTCTTCGCCGAAAAGGAGGCAGCCGTGCTCGCCCTTCTTCACCGCGACGATGCGCGGTCCGAGTGCTTGGATTTTTTTGCCGGCCTTGATCAGGCTGGTTTCCTTGGTTAGTTCGCGCGCCTCGCTGTCGTTGAGGATAAGCATGTCGACACGCTTGAGCAGGGCGAGCAGGTCGGGTTGCGCGGTGTTGATCCAGAGGTCCATGGTGTCCGCGATGACGAATTTGGGTTTCTCCATCTGGTCGAGAACCTGCAGTTGCAGCGCGGGTGCGATGTTGGCCAAGAGGACGAAATCGCACGAGCGGTAGTGTTCCGGAAGCTTCGGGGAAAAAGTCTCGAAGACATTGAGCGCGACCGAGCGGGTCTCGCGCGTGTTCATGTCCCACATGTATTCGCCCGACCAGCGGAAAGTTTTTCCCGGGGCGCGCTGCACGCCCTCGAGGTTGATGCCGCGCTTTTGCAGGAAATCCCAATGCTCGACGGGCAGGTCTTCGCCGACGATGGCGACCAGATTGACGGGCGAGAAATACCCGGCGGCCACGGAGGCGTAGGAGGCGGAGCCTCCGAGGAGATCGAAACGTTCCTCGACGGGTGTTTTGACGTCGTCGAGCGCGATGGAACCAACAATGAGGACGGACATGGGTCGGTTAACCTAAAAAGCCGGGCCGATCGCCTCAAGCGCAAAGCGGTCCGGTTCGGCTTGCCCCGGAAGGCCGGAGGCACTATTTGGCAGGGTCCGCCATGGCCTTGACCGAACAGACCGCCCCGCCTGCCGAGCAGTTGAAGGACTGGAACCGCGACCTCGAAGCCCGCACCGCGCAGGAGCGAGTGCGGTGGGTTTTGGAGCAATTTCGCGGTCATGCGGCCCTCAGCACGAGCTTCGGGGTGCAGGCCGCCGTCATGCTCCATCTGGTCACACAGATCGACCCGCAGATCCCGGTGGTCTTTATCGATACGGGTTACCTTTTTCCCGAGACCTACCGCTTTGCCGAGGAATTGACCGGACGTCTCGGACTCAATTTGAAAGTTTTCAGCCCCGTTCTCACTCCCTCGCGCCAAGAGGCGCTTTACGGGAAGCTGTGGGAGCAGGGGATCGAGGGACTCGAGAAATACGGGCGCATCAACAAAGTCGAACCGATGAGCCGCGCTCTGCGCGAACTCGGTGCGCATGTCTGGATCACCGGCTTGCGCCGCGAACACGCCTCGACACGCGGGGAGTTGCCGGTGGTGAAGCAGCAAAACCGCGTGCTCAAAGTGCATCCGATCATCGATTGGACCGATCGCCAGGTCGGCGAGTATTTGCGCCAGCACGATCTGCCCTACCATCCGCTCTGGGAGCAGGGCTACATCAGCGTGGGAGACGTGCACAGCACGACGCGCTTTGCCGACGGTATGCGACCCGAGGACACCCGGTTCAGCGGACTGAAGCGCGAGTGCGGATTGCACGAACTATCAGGCGAGCCTGATTACATGATCTGATAAAAGTTGAGGGTTGAGAGCTGAGGGAGACCGCGCGCGGCGCCCTACAGCAACTCCGCAGCCAACGTGATGGCGGCCAGCATGCTCTGGTGATTGGCGCGGCCGGTTCCGGCGAGGTCGAAAGCTGTCCCGTGGTCGGGGCTGGTGCGCGGGTAAGGGAGGCCGAGCGTGGTGTTCACGCCGGAATCGAATGCCAGCAATTTGAGCGGGATAAGTCCCTGGTCGTGGTACATGCAAAGCACGGCATCGAATTCGCCCTTCACCGCACGATGGAACACGGTGTCGGGTGCATGCGGTCCGCTGAATGTCCCTCCGCGCGCCAATTCCTCCACCGCGGGCGCGATAATTTCTTTTTCCTCGGTGCCGAAGCGCCCGTTTTCCCCGGCGTGTGGATTGAGTCCGGCCACGGCGATGCGAGGGGCTCGCCCCGTCCGCTTCTGCACGAATGCCGCCAGCAACTTTCCGGTCCGCACGATCTCCCCGCGCCGCAAGAGCGGCGGCACGTCGCGCAGCGGCACATGGATGGTGACCAACCCCACGGTGAGCGGTCCGCCGGTCAGGCACATGGCGAAGTTGTCCGATGCGGAGCGCGCAGCGAAAAATTCGGTCTGCCCGGGAAAGGGGAACCCGGCGGCATGAAGGCCTTCCTTGCTGACCGGACCGGTGACCACGCCGTGGATTTCTCCGCTCTCCAGAAGCTTGGCTGCTTCCTCGAGCGCGTCCCACGAAGCGCGGGCCGAAGCGATATCGGGCTGGCCCGGCGTGAAGCCCGCAGTCGTGCCGATGACGCGGTATTGGCAGCAGGAGGGAAGCTGCGGACTGGCGAGGCACGCTCGCACGATTTCCGGTCCGATGCCGGCCGGGTCACCGACGGTGATGCCGAGGACGGGGCGCGACAGGGAGGTCAAAAGATTTTCACGTAGGCCTTGCTGCGCAGGCCGTCGATCCACTTCTGCTGCCGGCTCAGACGCTCTTCCTCGTAAAGTTTCTGGCTGATCTCGTCGCGCATTTCGCTGAGCGGTTTGGTCACGGCGGCTTTCTTAGCCTCGACGCGCAGGATATAGAATGCGTCCCCGACCTGGACAACATCGCTCAGTTCTCCGGGGCTGAGCGAAAAAGCCACGCTGTTGAGTTCGGGGGTAAGCGTTTTGCGGTCGATCCATCCCCAGTCGCCGCCCAATTCCGCTGTGCTGTCCTGCGAATACATCTGCGCCATACCGGCGAAATCGGCGCCATCGGCCAATTTCCGGCGGATTTCCCCGGCCACTTCGCGCGCGGCTGCCACCGGGTCGTCGCCTTCGCCGGAGTCGGGACGCAGCACGATCATGCTCAGGCGGATTTCTTCGGGTGTGGAGTATTTGCCGATGTCCTTCCGGTAAAAGGCCTCGATTTTGTCCGGCGAAATGACGAAGTCCGATTTCACGGCTTTCTGCCGCATGGCCTGCACGATGATCTTCTCGCGCTCGACCTCGCGGAAGCGGGACAAGCTGAAGCCCTGTGCCTTGAGGGTGCGGACGAACGCGGTGCGGTCGCCGCCGAAATCCCCGCGGACGATCGAGTTGATACGGTCGTCGATCACGTATTCGGGAATCTGGAAGCCCTGTGTCTTGAATTCGTCGATGATCAACTGGCGGTCGACGAGGTCTTTCACCGCCGCCTCCTGCGACTGTTTCATCTTTTCTTTCATCTCCTCGGTCATCTGCTGCTGGTTCATCGACCGCTGGCGGAACATGAGCAACTCGCGCACCTGCCCGAAGGTGATGACATTGGAGTTCACCACCGCGGCGATGCCGTCGACCATCTGGTCCTTCTGGGCGAGGGAGCGGCCGACGGGGACGAGGATGAAAATGGCGGCCAAGGCGGCCACTGGGCGAAAAGCGGGTATCACAGCTGCTGCAAGAGTGAAAGAATCTGGCGCAATTTCAAGGCAGGATCGCCGCCCTCCAGCCGGGGGTGCCGGTGGCCGATCATGATGAAATCGCCGCCCCGGCGCAGGCGGAGGACATTTCCCTCTGTCTGGACGAGGTCGATGCCCGCCGCGGCGGCGCGCAGACGCACGGCACCGAGCTTGAGAAGATTGCGGGCGGCGTCGGGCAGACGCCCGTAGCGGTCCCTCCAGCGGGCTTTGACCTCGTCCAGGGCTGCCAGCGTCTCGGCCTCGGCCAAGCCCCGGTGGGCGGCGATGCGTTCGCGCGGTTCGGCGATGTAATCCGCCGGGATCCACGCGGGCAGCCGGCCCTTGTCGGCGGCGGCGGGATCGGTGGCGACAAAATCGATTTCCACGCGCACCTCGGGACGACCCGGCGCTTTCTCGCCCTTGAGTCTGGCCACGGCGGCTTTGAGCAGGCGGCAGTAGAACTCGAATCCGATGGCCAGGATGTGTCCGCTTTGCTCCGTGCCGAGGATGTTGCCCGCGCCGCGGATTTCAAGATCGCGCATGGCCACGCGGAATCCTGCGCCGAGGCTCGAGTATTGCCGGATGGCCGCGATGCGCTGTCGCGCTTCGCCCGTCCCGCCGGTCAACTCGCGCGGCAGAAGCAGATATGCGTAGGCCTTGTGGTTCGAGCGGCCGACACGTCCGCGCAACTGGTAGAGATCGGCCAACCCGAACCGGTCCGCGCGGTCGATGATGATGGTGTTCGCGTTCGGGATATCGAGACCGCTCTCGATGATCGTCGTGCAGAGGAGAACGTCCGCCTCGCCTCGGACGAACTTCGCCATGACATCCTCCAGCTCATCCTCCGGCATCTGGCCGTGCCCGACGAGCACACGCGCCTTGGGTACGAGGTCTTTGATCCGGTCTTCGAGGAGCCCGATCGAATTGACGCGGTTGTGCAGGAAGTAAACCTGGCCACCGCGCTTCATTTCGCGCTTGATGGCATCGCGGATGATCCGTTCGTCGTAGCCGCAGATGATCGTTTCGACCGGGATGCGGTTGGGTGGCGGCGTGTCGATCGTGCTCATGTCGCGCGCTCCGAGCAACGAGAGGTAAAGCGTGCGAGGGATCGGTGTGGCGGAGAGGGTGAGCACGTCCACTTTGCGGAAATTTTCCTTCAGCCGCTCCTTGTGCAAGACGCCGAAGCGCTGTTCCTCATCCACCACGACCAGTCCGAGATCCTTGAAGGCCACGTCCTTGCCGAGCAGACGGTGCGTTCCGACCACGATGTCGACCGCGCCGTCTTTCATCCCGGCCAGCACCTGCTTCTGTTGCCTCGGTGTGCGGAAACGGCTGAGCAATCCGATGGTCACCGGATAGTCCGACATCCGCTCGCGCAAAGTCTGCCAGTGCTGTTGCGCCAGCACGGTGGTCGGGGCAAGGAAGGCCGCTTGCTTGCCGCCCATGACCGCCTTGAAAGCCGCGCGGATGGCGATCTCCGTCTTGCCGAAGCCCACATCGCCGCAGATGAGACGGTCCATGGGCTGCGTCGACTCCATGTCGCGCTTGGTGTCGGCGATGGCCGTGAGCTGGTCCGGCGTTTCGTCGAAAGGAAAAGAATCCTCGAACTCGCGCTGCCACGTGTTGTCCGCGGGGAACACGATGCCGGGCTCCATCTCGCGCTCGGCCTGCACGCGCAGAAGTTTTTCCGCGTAGGCCAGCACGGACTTCTCCGCGCGGGTGCGCGCTTTTTGCCAGCGTCCGTCGCCGAGTTCGCTCAGCGCGGGATTTTTCCGCCCGATGCCGATGTAGCGTGAAACCTTCCATCCCTGCTCGAGCGGCACGTAAAGCTTCGAGCCGCGCGCAAACTCCAGAACCAGCACTTCGCCCGCTTCTTCCTGTCCGGGCAGGACCTGCAACCCGCGGAACCTTCCGATGCCATAGTCGAGGTGCACGACAAGCTCATCCTCGGAAAAATCGTCGAAGCGCAGGCTTTGCCGCGCCAGGGCCTTGCGCGCGCGTTGCCATCCGCCCCGCCGCTGCTCGAGACTCTCCGCACGCCCGAAAATTTCCGCGTCAGTCAGGAGCGCCAGCTTGGCATCCGGAAGGGTGAACCCGCGGGCCAACGTGCCGAGCATGATGGGGATTTCCCCCGATGCGTCGGCCTCGCCGGCGGCCAGTTCGCGCAGGCGCGTGGCTTCGCCCTCGCTGGCGCAGGCGATTTGCACGGTCCAGCTGTCTCCCTTCCATCCGCCGATTTGTCGGAAGAGATCGCGACGGCGCTGCTCGAGCAGAACGATGTCGCCCGCGGCGAACGCTCCGCCCGGATGCGATCCGGCGGCGATCTCGATTTCGTCGGTATCCGCCAGCACCGCTCCCGAGTGGATCCGCAGCGGGGCCCCCGGCATCGCCTCCTCGATGGCGAGAAACACCGTTTCTCCGGGCAAATGGTCGCGCGCTGTTCCTTTTTCCTTCGTCTCGGAGGCGCCGAGGCAGATCTCGCATCTCTCCAGCGTCTCGACGGAACGCTGCGAATCCGGGTCGTAAGAACGCAGTGATTCGATTTCGTCGCCGAAAAACTCCAAACGCAGGGGCAGCGCGGTTTGCCACGGATAGACGTCGATGATCCCGCCGCGCACCGCGTATTGCCCGCGCACTGCCGCGGTCGGGGCACGCACGAATCCGGCCTTGTCGAGTTCGTTCGCCAGATCCGTCAGCACAAGGGATTCTCCTCGCCGGATCGTCTTTGTCTCGCGGTCAAGTTGCGCGGGTGTTGGTGCCGCATGGCCCAACCCGTCCTCGGTGAAGACGACGAGCGGAACCCCGCCCGTTTTCAATTCGCGCAAGGCGCCAAGTCGCGAGGCGGCAAGTTCCGGATCCGGCGCGGATCCGGCGGCGGACAATTCCAAATCCGGCACAAACAGGGCGTGATCGTTCCAAAAGTGCAGGTCGTGGAAAAATTCCTCCTGGCGTTTCACGTCCGGGCACACCACGCAGACCGGGCGTCCCAGGGATTTCGCCAGCCACGCTGCGAGGAACGGCTGCGCTGGCGCGGCGACGCCGCCTGCAATGGCGCCTTCGCCCTCGCGAACAGCATCCCGCCAGCGCCTCATGGAGGGACTGGCGTCGCCGGCGGACAGCAGCGGATGGCTCACGGGATGATGTTTTCCCTCCGGCAGCGGTCGCGCAAGGTGCACCCTACCGGGCCCGGTGCCAATTTTCCCACCCGCAGAGGCATGACACCGACACGGCTGTTGGTCAGGAATACTTCTTCCGCTTCTTCCAGGCGGCTGGCCGCAAATTCAACCTCGCGCACCGGTTGCTGCGCCATGGCCCATGCCCGCATGACGCCGGGACGCACGGCCAGCGCCGGCGACGGGGTGCAAAGTGCGCCTTCGCGGATGAAAAAGACATTCCCCATCGCCGCGGAGAGCAAGCGGCCTTCGGCATCGAAGAGCAGTGCGTGATCGAATCCGTCCGCGCATGCGGCGGACTGTGCCGCACACTGCGTCCAATAATTTCCCGTCTTCGCGCCGTGCGCGAAGGGCGAGGCGGGTTCGGAATGCAGTCGTGCCGTTTGGGAATCGGGCAATTCGCCGATGAGGGACTCGAAAAGCGCGAAAACGCGAGGCTCGCGCACCGGGTCGGCCGGTCCGCCGTCACCCGCCGTGACATAAACGCGCATCACACCGCGTTCGCCAGTTGGCAAGGGGGGAGCGGTCAACTCGAAACGGATCCCGAGAAGGGATTGGACCGAAACCGAAAGCATTCGCGCATGTTCTCCGGCAAACAGCAGTTTTCCGTCCCGAACCCCGATGGTTTCGAAGACCGACATCCCGTAACGCACGGCGCGATCGGTGAGAGGGATTGCTTCCGCATCGATCCACCGGCCACCTTCGAGCCGCCAGCCCTTCGTGGCAGTGCTCACGCCGATTCGGCGCGCAGGTGTTCGAGCCGCTTGCGCAGCGTGGCGCGCGTGATGCCGAGCATTTTGGACGCGCGCACCTGATTGTCTCCGGTCGCTTCCATGGCGCGCCGGGTGAATTCTTTTTCCAGCCACGGGAGCAACTCGAGCCCGGGCTGCGCGGCGGCCGCCTCGAAGAGAAACGCTGCCGCCTCGTCAAGGTTCGCGGGCGCGGTGCCGGCGACACTCGCCGCGGGCGAGGACACCGGTGTGGGCTGTCCGAGCGGAAGATCTTTGGGCAGGAGAACATCCGATGTGGTCAGCACGGCGGCGCGCTGGATGGTGTTCTCCAGCTCGCGGACATTGCCCGGCCACGGGTAGGACTCGAGAACCTCTGCGGCTTCGGTGCTGAGCTGCAACTGCGGCTTGTGCTTCTGCGCCGCGATGCGCTTGAGGAAATATTCGGCCAGCAGCGTGATGTCCTCCTTGCGGTTGCGCAGTGGGGGCAGGTGCAGGCGAACGACATTGAGCCGGTAAAACAGATCCTCGCGGAATGTCTTTGCCAGGATCTCGGCTTCGAGATTCTTGTTCGTCGCCGCGACGATGCGGACATTGGTGCGGATCGTATCGTTACCGCCCACGCGGGAGAAGGTGCCGTCCTGCAGGACCCGCAGCAGTTTGCTTTGGATGGACAGCGGCATCTCGCCGACTTCGTCGAGGAAGAGCGTGCCGCTGTCGGCCTGCTCGAAGCGGCCGATGCGCTGGGCACTCGCCCCGGTGAAGGAGCCTTTCTCGTGTCCGAACAACTCGCTCTCCAGCAGGTTCTCCGGGATGGCTGCGCAATTGATGGCGAGGAAAGGACGGTCGTGGCGCGCGCTGTATTGGTGGATGGCGCGCGCGACGAGTTCTTTTCCCGAACCGCTTTCGCCCGTGATCATGACTGCGGCATCGCTGTTCGAAATGCGCCCGACCATCTTGAACACTTCCTGCATGGCGGGCGACTGGCCCACAATGCTGTCTTGGTGTTGCTCGACGGTGAGGCTTGGCTCGAACTTCTGCGCCCGCTGCATTTCCGCCGCGGCCTTGATCGCCGCATCGACCACGATTTTCAAGTTGAACGGCAGCTGTTCCTTGCGCACAAAGTCGAAGGCGCCGAGGCGCATCGATTCGATCACGCTTTGCGTCGTGCCGAGCGCGCCGGTGATGATGACCAGTGCATTCGGGTCGCGTTTGCGCAGACGGGCGAGCAGTTCGAGGCCGCTGTGCGTGCCCAGCCGCATTTCCGAGATGGTGACGATCGGGGTTTGTGCGGAAAATAAACGGAAAGCTTCCTCCGAAGTCTCGGCGGTGATCACCTCGATATCGCCGGCGGCTAGCTGCGTCCTGGCCCAATCCAGAAAATCCGGATCCGGATCGGCCACGAGGATTTTTTGCGTCGAGGGCATGACTTGTCAGATGCCGCCGTATCGGCGATTGCGTCGAGCATATTCCTGCATGGCGTCGAAAAGATCTTCTTTGCCGAAGTCGGGCCAGAGCTTCGGCGTGACGATAATTTCCGCGTAGCTGATTTGCCAGAGCAGGAAATTAGAGATGCGCATCTCGCCCGAAGTCCGCACCAGCAGATCCGGGTCCGGCGTGCCCGCCGTATACAGACGCGAGTTGATGGCGTTCTCATCAATCGATTCCGGATCGAGCGTGCCCGCCTTGGCTTCGCGCGCGAGTTGCCGTGCGGCATCAACGATCTCGGTGCGCGCACCGTAGCTCAGTGCCAGCGTGAGGGTGAGTGCGGTGTTGCCGGCCGATTTGGCGATGGTGTCCTCAAGGCGCTTGCGGGCGTTGTCCGGCAAATCCTGCAGATGCCCGATCGCCCGCAGGCGGATGTTGCGTTCCAGGATTTCCGCGGTGCGTTCGGCGAGGAAGCGGTCAAGCAGGACCATAAGCGCGCCGACCTCGTTGGCGGGTCGCTGCCAGTTTTCCTTGCTGAATGCGTAGAGCGTCAAATAAGGCACGCCTGCTTCCACGCACGCCGTGGTGCAGGCACGCACCGACTCGGAGCCGCGGCGGTGCCCCTCGATGCGGGGGAATCCGCGCTCGCGCGCCCACCGGCCGTTGCCGTCCATGATAACGGCGATGTGACGCGGCAGTTTGTCCGCGGGAACTCCGGACGGATTGCTCACAACCGGATGGTTTCGTCGTGGCCTGGGCCGACGCTGACGATGCCGAGTTTGGCCCCGGTGAAATCGGCCAAGGCGCGCACGTAGCGGCGTGCGTTCGGCGGGAGGTCTTTGAAGCGGCGCGCGGCGGAGGTGGGTTGCAGCCATCCGGCGAGCCTGACGTAGACCGGTTTGCACCGCGCCCACTCGGCCGAATCGGTCGGGGGATAACGAAGCGTTTTGCCGTCCAGTTTGTAAGCGGTGCAGACTTGGATCTCCGGAAGTTCATCGAGTCCGTCGAGGTTGGTGATGGCGATTTCGTCGATTCCGTTGATCATGGCCGCGTAGCGCGTGGCCACGGCGTCGAACCATCCGCAGCGTCGCGCGCGTCCCGTCGTCGCGCCGAATTCGCGTCCCATCCCGTGCAGCATGTTGCCGAGATTATCGTCCTCGGTGGGAAAGGGTCCTTCGCCCACCCGCGTGGTGTAAGCCTTCATCACCCCGATGACGCTGTCCACGCGGTGCGGAGGCACGCCCGAGCCGGTGCATGCGCCGCCGGCCGTGGTGTTCGAGCTGGTGACGAACGGATATGTCCCGTGGTCGATGTCGAGGTAGGTTCCTTGCGCACCCTCGAAGAGAAGACCCTTCTTGCGCGACATGGCATCGTGCAGCCAGACGACGGTGTTGGTCACGAAAGGACGCAGGACTTTCGCCGCGGCGAGATAACTTCGCAGCACCGGCTGGTAGGTGATCGGTTTGGCGCCGAGCGATTTGAGCACGGCGTTGTTCTCCTCGAGTCGCAACTTGAGTTTGCGGGCGAAGACATCCGCGTCGAGCAGATCGCCCACGCGCAACCCGGTGCGGGCTGCCTTGTCGCCGTAGGCCGGCCCGATGCCGCGCTTGGTCGTGCCGATTTTGTTTTTGCCTTTGCGGATCTCGCGCTGTTCGTCGAGCAGACGGTGCCACGGCATGACGAGATGCGCGCTGTCGCTCAGCAGGAGATTTTTACCGACCTTGATGCCGCGGCCTTGCAATCCTTCGATCTCGCCGACGAGAGCGATCGGATCGACTACCACCCCGTTGGCGATGACGCAGATTTTGCCGCGACGCAGGATGCCGCTCGGGATGAGGTGCAGGACGAATTTATTTTTGCCGTGCACGATAGTGTGCCCGGCGTTGTTGCCGCCCTGGCTGCGAACGACGACATCGGCGTCATCGGTGAGGTAGTCGATGATCTTGCCTTTGCCTTCGTCGCCCCACTGGGCTCCGACGAGAATAGTGTTGGCCATGGGAATCTGATGCTCGGCCAAGGGCGGGATGCCGCGGCGCAAAACGTGCTTGTTTCCCAAAAACGCGCCTCGCGGGCAAGAACAACCCTCGCCGTCAGGCCTCCGTCGCCCGCTCTTGTCCGGCAGCGCGCAGCGCCGCCTTCACCTCGGGGGCGCGCCGCCGCGAGACGGCCAGCTCGCGACCGTCGGCCAGATAAAGTCGCAACCCGCCGATCGCGCTGCCGCGGTAGGAGCGCACCGCCGTCAGCCGCGCCGCCTGCCCGCGGTTGATTTGCGTGAACGGCACGCCGGTCGGTCCGGCCAGGAAATTCTCCAATGTCTGGCGCACCAACCCGCGTTGTCCGCCGTGCTCCACCTCGAGGTAATTGCCTTCCGCGGTGACGAGGTCTACTTCGGGGAGCGGGACGCGGACGCGTGCGCCGTGCTCCTCGACCTCGAGAAAGGGCTGTGGTTCGGGGGCCGGTGCATGTGCGAGCCGCGCCAACTGCTCGCGGGCCCGCTCGATCGCGCGGCGGCAACTCTGCTCGTTGACCGGTTTGAGCAAATAATCGACCGCGCCGACCTCGAACGCGCGCACCGCGTATTGGGCGTAGGCCGTGGTGAAGATGATGCAGACGCGCTTGTCGTCCAGACTTTGCACCACGCTGAAGCCGTCCGCACCGGGCAGCTGGATGTCCATGAAGATGAGTTGCGGCCGGTGCCGGCGCGCGAGCTGGCGCGCAGTCGCTGCATCGGAGGCCTGCGCCACGACGCGCACGCTGTCCAACGCGGTGAGGACCTGTTGCAAATCGCGCCGGGCACCGGGTTCGTCATCCACGATGAGAGCGTCGAGGGTTTGCATGGTCATGCCGGGTTGCCGTCGCGCACGCGGGTCGCAGCTGGCAACTCGAGTCTGGCCACAACATCTTCTCCGTCCTGCCGGATGGCAAGCGAAGCGTCGGAGCCATAGACGGCATGGAGCCGTGCGTTCGCCGTGCCGACTCCACCGGTGCGTCCCTCGGGTGCGGCGCCGAGTGTGCCGTGATTGCGCACCTCGGCCACGAGGCGACCGTCGTGGAGCGAAACTCTCACCCTGAGCGGATGTTGCTGGGTGATCGAGCCGTGTTTGACCGCGTTTTCGACGAGGTTGAGCAGCATCATGGGCGGCAACTGCGCGTGATGGGCGGAACCCTCGATCTCGACGAGGCGTGGCAGGTCGCGCTCGTAGCGGAAGGCCTGCAGCGCGAGAAAATCCTCGCACAAATGCCACTCGGCATGGAGCGGAACGGTCTCGCGGTCCTGCGCATCCGTGGTTTCGCGCAGGAAGCGCGAAAGAGTGTCGATGAATTCGCGTGCTTTCTCCGGATCCGTTCGCACGATGCCCCGCACCGCCGCAAGGCAGTTGAAGAGCAGGTGCGGCGTCAGGCTGGCGCGCAGGTTCCGCAGTTCCACTTCCGTTTGCCATGCGGTGCGGCGCGTTTGTTCCAACTGCAACCGTTCGGAGGCGTCGATGAGCATTCCGGCCACCTCGCGCGGCGAGCCATCCGCATTCCGCGCCACTGTCTGCCAAAACGACAGCGCACCGCCGCCGGAAAATTTCGTCTCGAGCGACCCGCGGTCCTTCGTCGCGTCGAATAGTTTTTCCGTTGTCTTCTCGCCCACGATCCGGAGCCCGTCCGTGCTGTTCCATTCCCAAAAGCGCAGACCTGCCGCCTGCTCGGCCGCACGACGCCGGTGCAGCAGGCGGCGGTATTCGCCGCTGGCCGCGCCGACCGGAAGCACGCCGAAGGCGAGCACGGCGAATAATGAATAAATGCGGGAATAATCCGTTTCCTGCGGGGTGACGAGCGGACGGACGCCAGTGGAACCCAGGATGACGATGATCAGCGCGGTGACCGCCGTGATTACACTGGCGCCCCTCAATCCGGTGGCCACGGCGCCAGCTACCGCGGGGATAAGCAGCAGGGACAAGGGTTGGCCGAATTCGAAAGCCAGCCAAGTCGCGGTGGCGGTCGCGGCCAGGACTGCGGCGAAGCGCCACCACCACCCATGCGCCGGCGCCCGCCGCCACACGAGCAGGGCAGGCGTGATGAGAGCAATGCCGAAGCCATGTGCCAGAACGAAATGCAAAATGTCGGACTCACTGCCTAGAAACAGCGAGCCATCGGCCAGTTTCAAATGCCGGCCGCAGAGCACCGCGTTGAGGAATGGAGGAAGCCACGCGGCCCCCAACACGATCGCGAGGACGCCGCGTAAACTGTCCAGCCTCGCGCGCTTTCCGATGACGCCGCGGATGATGACAGTGGCCAATGCTGTTTCTCCGGCCAGTCCCAGCGCCCCCAACCACACAAAGCCTCCCCCCGACAGTCCGGAAAAAATGTCCGAAGCGAGCACGCCCGCGAAAACGCCGGGCAAGGCTGGCCAACCCCAGAGCAGCATGGCGCCGACGGCCACGCCGGAGGCTGGCCAGAAAGGGCTGATCACCGACTGCGCGCCGGACGCGATCCACATCCCGGCAAGCGAAGCGGCTGCCACACATCCGGCCGTGGCCAAGGCCTTGGCTAGCGCGCTGGTCAGGCGACCAAAGGGAGCGGACAACGGAGGCACGGAGAGGTCAGACCAGATTGTCGGCGGGTCGGTCAATGCCATTGGCGAGGCGAGAGCAGGGCGCCAATATCTTGTAAGTTTGCAAGCAGCTCATGGTCAGTTATTTACCAAACGCAAATACCGCATATCACAGAAAATCCGCCGCTCGTCCCAACCCCCTCACAGGCCGCGTAGAATGGTGCACTATTAG
>Ga0209598_10001106_pt1 | contig 22015 bp, 17 predicted proteins | sample M_140807_EF_Meta_FD_187317 | JGI IMG/M metagenome (GOLD analysis project Ga0209598, IMG submission 187317) | Freshwater microbial communities from Lake Montjoie, Canada to study carbon cycling - M_140807_EF_MetaG (SPAdes) (version 2) | ecosystem: Environmental > Aquatic > Freshwater > Lake...
TGAAGCCTTCCTGATGAGGCAGGACCACATCCATGTAGCCTTCCACGATCACGGCTTGACCGGCTTGCCGTATCGGACCCTTGGCCAAGTCAAGACCAAACAAGGTGGCAGACTTGTCAAAGAACGGGGTCTGTGGACTGTTCAGGTACTTTGGAACCCCGTCGCCAAGGGTTCGCCCACCGAAACCCCTCACCTGACCATTCGGATCTCTGATCGGAAACATCACGCGAGATCGAAACCGGTCTCGACGCCCGTGTTCGGTAACCATGGCGAGGCCAGCGAGTTCGAGTTGCTCGAATGTGAAACCTCGCCTGACGAGAGCGGTCGTGAGACCCTCCCATTCGTCCGATGCCCACCCCATCCCGAACTGTTCGATGGTCGAACGCGTCACTCCACGACGCCGCAGATATGCGCGCGCCTCGCCCGCGTCCCTCCCATCCAGGAGTTGGCGCGTGAACTGGGCAGATGCCTCAGCAAGCGCTTGTACCGCTGCCTGGGATTCCGGGGCGGGAGTATCGTCCGCCTTCACGGTGCGTTCGGGAAGGGGCACGCCTGTCCGGCGAGAGAGCTCCTTCAACGTGTCCGCGAAGTCGAGGCCTTGCGTGTCTTGAAACCACGTGAACACATCACCTGATTTGCCGCACCCGAAACAGTGGTACCGACCCTCGTCCGGATACACAACAAACGATGGCGACTTCTCTTGATGAAATGGGCAAAGACCCTTCATCAGACGACCGGCACGCTTGAGAGTGACCCTTGCACCGATGACTTCGGAGAGGTCTATGCGTGACTTGATTGCGTCGATCGTTGGATCAGGCATTGAACTCTAAACCGACCGCCAGCGGGGATAACGTAGGCCCCAGAAAACATTGGAAGTGATGCCAACCAGGTGGACAAAACGATGCGAGGCCCCACCCGTTTCCGGGTCGGACCTCACTATCATCCCGCATTTCGTCTCGCAATGCGATCAGGCACTTCCCTGATCGTCAAAGGAAGCCTAGCGGTCGCGCTCACCTGTCGCGAGCGCCGCCTGCGCCGCTGCGAGTCGTGCAATGACAACCCGGAACGGTGAACAGGACACGTAATCGAGGCCCGTTTGGAAACAGAACTCCACGGACGATGGTTCGCCACCGTGCTCGCCGCAAATCCCGACCTTGAGGTTTGGACGGGTCTTGCGACCGCGTGAGGTGCCAATCTCGAGCAACTGCCCCACGCCTTCACGATCAAGGACCTGAAATGGATCGTCCTGAAGGATGCGCCGCTCAACATACATTGGCAAGAACCGGCTCGAGTCGTCTCGCGAAAGGCCAAACGTCGTCTGGGTGAGGTCGTTCGTTCCGAAAGAGAAGAATTCGGCAAGCTCGGCGATCTTGTCCGCCAAAAGTGCCGCACGTGGCAACTCGATCATCGTGCCGACCATGAATTCGATATGGACCCCGGATCCGTCCAGCTCCTCGTGGGCAACCCGGCGAACAATGCTCTCCTGCGCACGATACTCGTTCAAGTCACTGACCAACGGGATCATGATCTCCGGATGGACAACCACCCCTTCACGGGCGACTACTACCGCAGCTCGGAAAATCGCCCGTGCCTGCATCTCTGTGATTTCCGGGTACTGGATCCCAAGTCGGCAACCGCGGAAGCCAAGCATGGGGTTCTGCTCATGCAGGGCTTCGATCCGCTGCCGAACTTCATGGGATGTCCGACCAGTCACATGAGCGAGTTCATCAATCTGTTCGTCTTCGCGGGGAAGGAACTCATGAAGAGGCGGGTCAAGCGTGCGAATCGTGACCGGGAAACCATCCATGGCCCGGAAGAGTCCCTCAAAATCCCGCTGCTGGAATGGCAGCAGGTTCTCAAGCGCTTGCCTCCGATCAGCGACCGAATCGGCCAGGATCATTTCACGCATAGTGCGCGTTCGCGGCTCCTCGGGATGGTTCGGATCATCGAAGAACATGTGTTCAGTCCGGCACAGGCCAATTCCCTCGGCCCCGAACTCACGTGCCTTGATAGCGTCGCGCGGAACGTCAGCGTTAGCACGAACCCTCATCGTCCGGAATTCATCCGACCACGTCATCAACGTGCCGAAATCGTCACCCAACTCCGGCTCCACGGTTGCAACGAGACCGACGTACACATTCCCGGTCGTGCCGTCCAGCGTGATGAAATCACCGACATTCACACGGACGCCGTGGCACATGAAATGACTTTCGTCATCACTGATCACGATGTCCTTGGCACCCACGATGCACGACTTACCCATGCCACGCGCCACGACGGCAGCATGGCTGGTCGGGCCACCAGTTGAGGTCAGGATGCCTTGCGCTTCGATCATTCCTCGCAAGTCTTCAGGAGACGTTTCACGACGGACCAGAATGACCTTTTCACCTGCCTTGCCCTCGGCTTCGGCGGTTTGCGCGGTAAAGCACACCTTGCCGATTGCGGCCCCCGGACCAGCCTTGATACCCGTCGCAATTGGCTTGGCACCCGACTTCGGGTCGATGACAGGGTACAGAAGCTGAACCAAATCTCCGGGCGGGACGCGTTGCACCGCGGTCTTGCGATCAATCACCCCCTCGTTTGCGAGGTCCACCGCAATGCGCACAGCCGCCCCACCGGTCCGCTTCCCGTTACGGGTCTGCAGCATGTACAACTTGCCACGCTCAATCGTAAACTCGAGATCTTGCATGTCTCGATAATGCTTCTCGAGGCGCTCCGCGATTGCGACGAACTCGTTGTAGACACCAGGAAGCATCGGGTCATCACGCATTTCGCTGATGTGCTTCGGGGTGCGGATTCCTGCAACAACGTCCTCGCCCTGCGCGTTTCGAAGGTAGTCTCCAAAGAGCTCCTTTACGCCAGTTGATGGGTTCCGAGTGAACGCCACACCGGTACCAGAGTCGTCCCCCATGTTTCCAAAAACCATGGTCTGGACGTTGACACCCGTGCCCAGATCGTCCGAGATCTTCTCGCGACGCCGGTAGACGATTGCACGGTCGTTATTCCAGGAGCGGAACACGGCTTCAACAGCGCCTCTGAGCTGCTCATTCGGATCCGAAGGAAACGCGTGGCCGGTGTGGTGTTCGATGATTCCCTTGTACGCAGCAATGACAGCAAGGAGGTCGGAGGCCGAAAGCTCGGGGTCCGACTGCACGCCAGCCTTCACCCGCTGCGCTGAAAGGGCATGCTCGAATGCGTCCTTCTCGATCTCAAGGACCACGCTTCCAAACATTTGGATGAACCGTCGGTAGGAGTCGTATGCGAAGCGTGGGTTCCCGGTCGCCTTGGCCAGACCCTCAACGGTTGTGTCGTTGAGACCCAGGTTCAGGATGGTGTCCATCATCCCGGGCATGGAGAACTTCGCGCCGGAGCGGACCGAGACGAGGAGTGGGTTGACCGGATCACCGAATTTCTTGCCGCTGGCGTGTTCCACATCCGCAAGTGCGACAGCGACTTGGTCCCAACAACCAACGGGAAAGTGCTTGTCATTCCGGTAGTACTCTACGCACGTCTCCGTGGTAATCGTGAAACCCGGAGGCACGGGAAGTCCTGCATTTGTCATTTCAGACAAACCGGCACCCTTCCCGCCAAGCAGGTCGCGAAGCGTGCCGTTCCCCTCGCGGAACAGCCATACCCACTTGTTCGGCGATCCAGCGTCCTTCGATGATGGCATTGTGATAGTCCTGTCCATTCGGTCTGGGGACACTTTGGTCCGTGTAGGAACCAGTGCCCGGCGCGTCTACCCTTGTGGTCTCACGACCATCAAACAGGCATGTATCTCCGTAGAAGTATACGGAGACACATCGGGAGGCAGTGGGTCGGGCGTCCTTCCAGAGGCCAATCTCCCGCCGTCACACCCGCTTTGGGTCAGGAGACTTTGTGGGGCTAGATTAGTCGGGTCGTGTCCACGGAAGCCGCAGGCGACGGTTGATTTCGTCGCGAACTCCTTCCATGGGAAAGCGAACTTGCTCCATGGTGTCCCGGTCGCGAATCGTTACCGTCCGGTCTTCCAAGCTCTGACTGTCAACCGTGATGCAATAGGGGGTTCCAATCTCGTCCTGACGACGGTACCTTCGACCCACGGCGCCAGACTCGTCGTAGAGCACCAGCATCTCGCCCCGGAGCGACGCAAAAACCTCATGTGAAAGTGCAACTAAGGCGGCGTCCTTCTTGACAAGTGGGAGTACCGCTGCCTTTACCGGCGCAAGGCGCGGGTGGAAGCGCATCACGGTGCGCACACCTTCCTTGTCTGCCTCTTCGTAGTACGCCTCAAGCATGAAGACCAAACTCGACCTGTCCACTCCGATCGACGGCTCGATCACATAAGGAGTGACCTTCTCATTGGTCTCGTCATCAAAGTAGTCCAGGTCTCGTCCCGAGGCCTTCGCATGCTGAGTGAGATCGAAGTCGCCACGGTTGGCCACTCCCTGCAACTCACTCTTGCCGAACGGGAAGTCGTACATGATGTCCACCGTCCGGCGAGAGTAGTGCGCACGCGCGCCATCCGGATGCTCGTACAGGTCCAGTTTGGACCTCCTGACGCCGTGATTGACTAGCCATTCGACATTTATGCCGAGCAGCTCCTCAAATGCCGCATCAGCCTGATCCGGGCGAACGAAATACTCGAGTTCCATCTGTTCGAGTTCGCGTAGACGGAAAATGAAGTTCCCGGTTGTGATTTCATTGCGAAACGCTTTGCCAATCTGGGCAATCCCAAACGGCAGCTTCTTGCGCATCGCACCCTGGACGAGGCGGAAATTGACAAAGATTGCCTGGCAAGTCTCTGGCCGGAGGTACGCCACACTGGCATCTTCCTCAACCGGGCCTACGAAGGTCTTGAACATGGTGTTGAACTGCTTGATGTCAGTCCAATCGAACTTTCCGCAGACCGTGCAGTTGCGAGTCAAGTCGATCTGGTCGGCACGAAAGCGGTTGTGGCAGTTTCGGCATTCAACCAACGGATCCGTGAAGTTCTCGAGATGCCCTGAAGCCTTCCAAACCGCTGGATTCGCGAGGATTGCAGAATCTAGCCCCACGATATCCGTGCGCTTGTAGACGTAGTCTTCCCACCACGCGCGCTTGATGTTGTTCCGCAATTCCGCACCGAGCGGACCGTGATCCCATACCCCATTGAACCCACCATAGATTTCACTGCTCTGGAAAACGAACCCGCGCCGCTTGCAAAGCGATACGAGCTTGTCCATCGTGACGGGTGCGGGGAGCGTGGCCATTATGCGTGGGGTCCTTTGATGGGTTGATGACCAGCTGGATTGCTGTTCCAACAACTCACCTGCTGAGCGGTAAGTCGCGGGTCGGCAACCAATGGCCTGACGGGCCAAGGGTATCATCCGATGGTCAAATTATCGTAGTTCTGTCAAGCAGCAAGCGATCAATCACGGTGATTCGTAAGGAAAATAGTCCTTCCAAGCGGTGAAGAAGTCGTCACAAGATGTTTGTGACTGGCACATTCGGCATTCCGTAGTCCATGGAGCAATTTGCAATGACATCGCGAAGGACGCAACGTCTCCGGGTTGCGGTCGCCGGGGTAGGCTCGTTTGCACAGCGCGTCCTGATCCCAGGATTGTGTGTGTCCGAACTGGCCGAGGTGGTCGCGGTCTTCGGACCGACACCCATGAAAACACAGGAAGTTGCGGACCGGAATTCCGTTCCGGGTGTTTTCAATGACTACGAGGCAATGCTCGACGACGCGAAACCCGATGCCGTCGTGATCGCGACACCGAACGACGTCCACCTCCCAATGTCCCTTGCAGCTTCCGGACGAGGCATACACATCGTGTGTGAAAAGCCTCTCGGGATCGACCTTGCGCAAGCCACGCAAATGCATGACCACGCCGCTGGCGCAGGTGTTCGCACTGCAATCAATTTCACGTACCGGTCAACAACTTCATTCCGGCATCTCCGGCATCTCGTCAGGTCCGGGGCGATCGGAGCACTTCGCCACTTTACCGTCACGTTTCATCAGGACATCCGGGCCAGTCCACTCACTCCGCTGGGGTTTCGAATGTTGCGTGAACGCGGTGGAGGTTCGCTCCTCGACGTCGGCATCCACATGATCGACACCGTGCGATGGCTCGCCGGAGAGTTCCATTCGGTTGCCGGAACCGCTTCAACTGTAGTTCGAAGCAGGCCGACATCAAATGGAGGCTCGGGGGAGGTGACCGCGGACGACACCGCCTCGTTTGTGGCAAAAATGGTCAGCGGGGCAACGGGAATCGTCCAGGTCAGCCAGGTTGCGTTTGGACGTGGCGGGTTTCGACGCATCGAACTCTTCGGGTCGGAAGGGTCGGCCGTCATGGAAGAGGAGCGCAACCAATCGCCAACAATACGGGTCGCCGGGGCGGGAACGAGCGGTCTGATCGACGAACCGACACCAGATGGACTACATGTGTCGTTTGAAGACTTTCCGCGTGCGCATGTTGAGAGAATTTTGCGGTCCATCGGAGGCGTGCAACCAGAGTACGGCGATGACCCTTGGCCAACCTTCGCAGATGGGCTCATGGCGCACCGGGTGGTCGACGCCGTTGAGAGATCAGCCACTCGCGGAGAGTGGGTCGTCGTTACCTGATACCTCGGCTCGGTACCTTGCCCCAACCGATCAGAACGGTTTGAGAAACGTGAGTTGAGATGTCGCCGAGTGCGCAACATCGAGGATGTTTCCGGGCAGGAAACCCCAAAGGCAGGCCACAACCGAAAGCACAAGCAGAAATCGTTCACTACGAGTGGAAGATTGCCTGGAGCCAACGACGTTTCTACGGCCAGGCACACTCACCAAGAGCGCGTAGGTGGTGGCGAGGGAAGCAATTCCAAGGGCAAACGCGAGACGCCAATCGGACAATGCCAGCGCCTGCATGACCGCCCAGCGGGACGCGAACCCTCCAAACGGAGGCACGCCACTCATCGCAATTGCTGCCAGTACAAACGCGCCCCGCGCGACCCATCCTTGCTCACGTGCGATCAAGATTGGCCTCACACCAAGGCGAAGACCTGACTCAATGCCATCTTCGTCCACAAGCGCTTGATCTGGCGCGCTTGGCGGCGTCTCGATTTCTGTCGCTGAACCAATGAGGACGATTGCGACCAAACAGTGGTGCGCTAACGTCACGAGCGCACCGGCAACCCCAATTCTCGTCAAGGTCCCAAACCCCAAGAGCACTGCACCAAGGTTTCCCATCAGGGCGTAGCCAATGCGACGGCGCAACCTTCCTGGCGCAAGGGTTCCAACGGCCCCAAAGATCGCCGTCAGCAAGCCTCCGATTGTCAGGAGGTGCGACGACGCAATTGGCCCTGAAAGCTGTGGCAACGCGGTCAACGTCGCAAGCATCAGACCGAGAGAAGCCGGCACTACGACAGCGAGTGCCAGCATAGATCCGCCAGCCCCAGGCCTCTGTGACGCCGATGGAACCCAGAAGTACAGCGGCACAATGCCGATACTGAGTGCAAACCCTGTGCTGAGCACCGCTACCACGAACGCGTCCGTAACAAGACCGCCAGGGCTGACTTTCTGGACGTCGGCAAGCGCAAACCCAGCAACCAGGGTGATTGCGCCAATACTCGCCATGGTGAGGTACGCGGTACCGGCAACGCCGCCTTGCCAGTCACCGCGCTCAGTAGCCATCAGCATCGCCACCAGGAGTACCGCCAAGTGAATTCCCGCCCCGGCGACCCGTAGCGAGTCACCTGCGAAAGCACTCGCACTTGTGGCAGCAACAACAAGTGACGCAATGACCGCGACCTCCCCATCTCTCTTCGTGAGTACGTGATAGATCGAAATCAGCGCACCACCCATCGAGACAACCAGGATTTGCAGACGCCCGATCGGAGGCAGGGAACCGGGAACCGCAGTGATGGCGGTCAATGCGCTTACCGGCGCCTGCCAAGCCCCGTACGCGCCGGCCGAAAAGCCACAGAGAACGACCAGTGCTGCGACACGTTGCCCAGACCGCCCAAGCCGCCCGAAAAGCCCGCCCAAAGCAGCGGCAACGATTGGGCTGACGAATGTCAGGAAGCTAGGGGTCCAGATGGCGCGCAGCGCTTCCAGGGTCATCGCGACCCGCCCTGGTACCTGTCACCGCCCGGATTCCCAAATGGTGGCAACCTCTGTGGGGGCATCGGATCGGTAACCGTGAGGCTCGGAAGGTCCGCTTTCTCAGACCGGGAACGAACTGAAGTCGTCCGACCCCAAATCACGCTTAGGGCCAGCGCCAAAACGATAGCGACCATGCTTCTCGCGCCAATCGCGGTCACTCCCTGATTTCGAGTGACCATCGTGTCAAGCAGATCGACGGCGTTCAGCAAGAGAAGTAGCCCTAGTCCTATTCGCACAATGTCACGCGAGAGCATGATCAACAGCAGCCCGAGGAGGGTCAACCAATACCAGGCGAAGTTGCTCGCGCCCTCCACAAGCGGGAATGCGAACGACAAGGCAATCGCCGCTGCGGCCGCAAGAAAGGCACCAACAAGCATGAATGGCTCATCTGTTGCTTGCGTGCCAGCGACGACCACAAGCCTGCGCATTCCCGTCGTCCCAACCGCGGCTCTCGCTTGGGAGAACGCCCGAAGGCTTGGGATGAGCAAGAGGCAAACGGTCGTACCCGTGACTGCCTTGGAGACGGCCAACTCTGGCGTCGCGACGACCGCAAGCCAAACACTGACAAGCATGTGAACCAGCCACAGGCATGCCGCTGCAACGTGCCACTCAACTGAGATGCTGAGAAGGGACGCAACCACGACGAGCATGACAAGGAGCGCGAGTTCGTTCACACCAAGGTTGCCCTCGGCATCTGCCATAGATGCCCGGTCGAAGGTGAGTATCTGGCCCAGCTACCGAAGTCACTTTCCAGCAACCGGCACGCCACCCCACGCACCTGGAGCGACCGCGTCACCGGTCCGCCAAGCCTGATCGAAACCCTGCCTTCGCTACCGTCCAATACTGTAGAGGAGAACGACAATTGCGATCACGGCAACGGCCGAGTAATAACGATCTTCCACAAGACGCATCACAACTGGCAGGCGATCGACGATTGAGCCAATGCCACGAAATGCCGGCTCCAGTGCCGCCTTCCCAAGATTTGAAGCACGACGAGCTACGAATCCGACCGGCTGGACGATAACCACTCCGATTCCGACGACCGTCCTCAATGCCGACGGTAGCCACTCCTCGGCCCGGCTCAATCTCCACAATCCCCAGAACCCACCCGCGAGCAGCACCAAACGATCTGTGGACGCGAAACGAAAGAATTCTGCTAGGCGGGGGGCAGTACTTGTTCCAGCAACCGCCATGCTCACCGAACCGAACCACGGTGAAACCATCGCACCCGGAAACAGCGCCGGGCCGATGATCACAACAACTGATGAGATCAGTGCGAGCCACGGTAGACCACGACCTAACGCATCCGCGAACGTCCGGTTCCCGGAACGTGCGGACGCAGTCCAGACGGCACCGAGCCGTTCCAGGGGTTCACGTGACGTGGCTCCAAAGACGCCCCTCGCGGCACCAGTGAGCTTCACGTCGGGCCGTCTTCCGCCGACGCCGAGCACCGCGCGGTACCCGATCCCGAACCGCATGGCAATGACGCTCCCAACGCCGGCGATCACGCTTGCGTCCAACGCGAAAATTGCGAACCTCGCCCAAGTGCCCCGATCGCTCGCAACCGATAGTCCAGATAGAAACCCGCCAATGGCGATACCGCCGACAGTGCCCGGCAACCCAACTGCGGCCCCAGCGAGCACCACAAGGACCCATACGTCCGCCCGGCCCAAAGATAGCCTTTGGCGCCCCTGTGGAACCAAGGCGGGCCGTTCAGGCCCTCTCGCACCTACTGAGGCGGGCATGAGTTCCGCCGTCAGGTCCGAGCCTAATCCTCGCGCCTGATTGCGACCATGCGCATTTGCAAACACCCAGAAGAGCGCAAGCGCGGGAAAGGTCGTCACGGAGAGAAGCGCCAGCGAGCTCATGGTGGCAGGGGTACCGCTGCCGAGCGCCAGAAACGCCAAGCCATTTCGGGCGCCGATAATTGCGGCAATCTTGATCGCTGGGCGCCGATTGCGCCAGAACGCAACCACTCCGCCGATAATTGCGATCCACCCGATCCCGGTCAGAATGTTGAGCCACGCATCTGCCAGGTCGCCAGACGTTGTCACAAAAGCGACGTCTAGCAAGGAAATTGCGATGGCGTTTCCGGCAAGAGCAACCGCAGGCATCAGCGGCTGCCTCGCTAGTCTCAGCATCCAGTTCCCAGTAGGGAAGACCCCCGAAGCCCCAACCGCCGCCAGCGTGAGTCCTGCGAGGCTTGCATCACTAAAGCTGACCGAAGCAAGTTGAGAAGACAGGAATGTGCCATTGACCTTGCTAAGGAGCAATACACATAGGAGGAGAACGAGACTGAACCCGCCTCCTGCTATCAATCGACGCCTTGCCGCGGGAATCGAGGCCGCTCCGTAGATTGCACCAGCAGTTGCCACGAAAAACGCCCCGCTGCTCAGGACGACGGAAACCAGATCCCCGGCAATCAGGGCCCAGGAGGCCGACGCGACCGCAAACAGCAGCGACCCATCTGAGAGAGCGCGTCGGGACGGAATGCCTACCGATTGCGGATCACTCCATGGCCATCCATACGCCCACAGCCACCCACAAAGCGCCATGCCGATCGCAGGAAGTGCGAGCAGGCTCCCGGAAGCATGTGTGCGGACGGTGATCGACGCGCCATACAGACCAAGTGAAGACCAGACCGCAACTGGTGCTTCAGCCGAACCTGCCGTTAGGCGCAACGAAGGCAGTTCAACAATTCCCGCGATGGCCACGCAGACAGCTGCGAAAAGCAACACTGGAACGCTCGCCCGTGCCTGGCGAACCATCGCCGATGCTCCGGCTAGGGCAGTCAGGGCGGGTACAGAGACTGCGAGAAACATGGCAATGCGCACGCTGTCGGTCATCGCCAGACCATGTGCCTATCGCTGAGCCCGCATCACTAGTACGCGCACCGACGTGCCACGGGGGGAAATCAAGGCACTTGGGGCCCGACCGTGTTAACCGTGGCCTGGTCTTCCTTGGACACCATGCCCACGTGACCATCACCGAACCGACGCACTACTAGAAACAGTGCGACGCCAATCATGCCAATCGACATCCATTGCGCCTGCTGCAGTCCGAGCCACCACGCTTCCTCTTCCCGAACGTAGGTAAGCGTGAAGCGGACAAGTGCATACAGCGCAGTGCACACAAGAAACACCACCCCATCGATGCGCACTCGCCGTGCCAACATGAAAAGCAATCCAAAAATGGCGAAATCACAGATCAACTCATAGAGGGGATACGGATGAGTGGGCACGTTGAAGTAACTTGCCCGGGGCAGGAGAGCACCAGGGTTAACGTACACAAATCCCCAATCGCCTCCCGTTGGCCGTCCGGCAACGTCACCATTCACAATGCAGCCAAAGCGCCCGATGCCTTGTCCAAGAATTGCAGCGTGCGTCACGGCGTCTGCAAACGGCCAGAACGGGATGGAATGCCATCGCGTGTAAGCCCAAACGACAAGTCCTCCCGCGATCATGCCGCCCCAAATGGCAATCCCGCCTTGATAAACAGCGAGAATGCTGATTGGGTTTTCCCGGTACAAGTCCCACCTGTCGACAACGTGAGTGAGCCTGGCTCCGACGATTCCACCAAGAACTACCCAGACGGCAGCACCGTAGACATGTTCCGGGTCAAGCCCACGCCGAGCCGCGAGAAAGGCTGCAGTCGTTGTGCCGGCGTACACTCCGGCCATGATCATCAGGCTATACCAACGAAGGGCGAAGGGCCCCAGATGGAAAAGGATTGGGTCGATATCTATTTCAATTAGCGGCATCATCGCGGCTCGTTACACTCGGGGCGGGACTTTTCCATGGGTCTCACGGCTAGTATAGGGACGGTTACATGGCTGACCAAACCATCAAGCTGGGGCAGCGCCAGTCTGAACACATGATGCTTGAGTTCCCGGCATGACGACCGAGTCAATTCCCGAACGCATTCGCCGGCTCTGGGCGCAGCACATGCGGCGCGACGACGGGCCGCCTGTGGCTCGAGGGCCCAAAGCCGTAACGCGCGGCGCCGATGCCGACGGCGTCGACGAGGCGCGGGTCCTACTCGATCGGTTGGGCGGAGACATTTGGGCAGGTGACGTCGCCGAAGTCGAGACGTCTGACCCTACGTTCTGGAAGGCATCGTCATTCACCCTGTCCTATAGCGTCGCGTGTGTGGCATTGGCTCAGACTGCCGATGCGCGTGGCTCATTCACGTTCACGATTCTTTTCCTGGAACCTCACCAGGGCGCGGACGTGATCATTATCGAAGGCGACATGGAGCGCTCGGCACGGGTTTTCCTAGGAGTACGTGGTCCTGAAGCGTTGCGCGCGGAGCTGGCGGGATATCGTGAAAACTTCCTTAAATCGCCAAAGCAAGAGGAAAGGTATTCAGTGGCAACCGACGGCCTTGGCGACTGGACCGCATATCAGGTTCGGGGCACCGGGCACCTCTGGGTAGTCCACGGTCATTCAGACATGGTTCCGCTGAGCGCCGCGTCCGACATCGGTGTCGCATACCGGGACGCCAGCTTCTACTACGGGCCGAACCTTGCAAACGCTGGGTGGGGGCTGCGCGTATTGGAGTTCGGTGGGTTCGGACACGCATTTCAAGTCGAGTCGCTTCCGCTTGGTGCAATCTCAATCTGGCGACGAGAGCGTCCGGTACTGACCAAATGAGGCGGTCCTCCCGTAGAGGCCTTGGGCGCATCCCTTCGCCGTGCGACCCGGAGATAGTCGGATGAGCGACCCCGAGTACGCCGTCAAGCTGTCGGTCGTGCTACCGATTTTCAATGAGATTGGCTCGCTCAGCGAACTTGACCGGCAGTTGAGCGAAGCAATCACCAGTCTGGGTTTCCCGTGCGAGGTCGTGTGCGTCGACGACGGATCTACGGACGGGAGTTGGGCGCGTCTCCAGGAATTGTCCTCGAGCAACCCCATGTACCGAATGGTCAAGCTCAGAAGGAACTACGGCCAATCTGCAGCACTGGCAGCCGGGGTGGATGTGGCCCGCGGCGAGTTCATCGTCCTAATGGACGCCGATCTTCAGAATGACCCGGCAGACATTCCAAGACTCATCAACGAAGTCCACAAAGGGTTCGACCTGGTCAGTGGCTGGCGTCGATCGCGGCAGGATTTCTTCTGGTCTCGGAGACTGCCGTCGATCATTGCGAATTCGTTGATAGCGAAGGTGACGGATGTTGACCTTCACGATATTGGGTGCACCTTGAAAATCTATCGGTCGGAGTACATCAAGGACATCACCATCTACGGCGAGATGCATCGGTTCCTCCCAGCCCTTGTGAGACAAGCTGGCGGGAAGATCGGTGAGATTGAGGTCAATCACCACGCACGCAAATACGGAAAATCCAAGTATGGGATCGAGCGCACCGCGAAGGTCGTGCTTGACCTGATGACCGTGCAATTCCTTGGATTCTTCGGTTCCAAGCCGATCTACATTTTCGGCGGTGCTGGTCTCGCGTGCATGATCGTCAGCGTGATTACCCTAATCTACATCGTGATCGACAAGATCTTGTTCGGAAAATCATTGATTGAAAGCCCGTTGTTGTTACTATCGGTGATGTTCACCCTCGTGGGCATCCAATTCCTTGTGATCGGCCTCCTTGCAGAACTGATCGTGCGCGTCTGGCACGAATCCCAAGGAAAGCTTCCCTACAAGATCACAAGAATCGTGTCGTCCGGACAGGCCGAACTGTGAGCGTTCCCCTCGCGGCCTGAGAACATCGCGTTCCGGATGCGGTCAGCGCATGAGCTTTGCGAGGTGCTTGGGCACGCTTCCCTTGGACATCTGCTTCATCATCGACTGCATGTCGCGGAACTGGTTAAGCAATTGGTTCACATCCTGAACCTTGGTTCCGCTTCCATTTGCGATCCTGCGACGACGTGATCCGTCGATGAGCGACGGTAGCGCGCGTTCCTGAAGCGTCATGGAAAGGATGATCGCTTCAACGCGCTTGAACTGCTTTTCATCAAGCGCCTTTGCCATCTCAGGTCGCTTCATCAATTGATTGAGACCGGGGATCATTTCGATGATCGATTGCAACGATCCCATTTTTCGAATCTGTTGCATCTGCTTCAGGAAGTCATCGAAAGTGAACTGTCCCTTGACAAGTTTCTTCTGGAGGGAAGCCGCTTCCTCCTGCGAGTACATGTCTTGGGTCTGCTCGATCAGGGTGAGCATGTCACCCATTCCGAGAATGCGAGAGGCCAACCGATCGGGATAGAACGCCGTGAGAGGCTCAACCTTCTCGCCAACTCCAAGGAACTTGACTGGAATCCCTGTCACCGCACGTATTGAAAGGGCAGCGCCACCTCGGGCGTCCCCGTCAATCTGGGTCAGAATGAGCCCCGTCAATCCAAGTTGGTCATGGAAGACCTGCGCCACATTGACCGCTTCCTGACCCGTCATGGCGCTGGCAACGAGAAGCACTTCATTAGGCTTCACCATCGCTTTTAGTTCAACAAGCTCGGCCATCAACGCCTCGTCAACTTGTTGCCGACCTGCCGTGTCTACGATTGCAACCGTGTGGCCGTGGTCTCGCCCCCATTGCAGACCCCGCATCGCGATGTCCACCGGGCGCGCAGTCGTCCCCTCTTCGTAGACGTCGCACGCAATCTGTTTGCCCAGCGTGACGAGTTGCAGCACTGCCGCGGGACGAAATGTGTCGCACGCGATCAATAAGGGTCGCTGACCGAGCTTCCTAAGCGTGAGGGCAAGTTTCGCCGCTGACGTCGTCTTGCCCTGTCCATTCAAACCCACGAGAAGTACCGGAGCAGGCATCTCGCCCGTCCAGTCAATCCGACCAGGCTCCCCCCCAAGGGTCTCGACCAGTTCCTCATTGACGATGCGCAGCACTTGTTGGGCAGGGGTGAGGCTCTCACTCACCTCGACGCCGAGGGCACGCTCACGAACCCGCTTGATGAAGTCGCGTGCGACGCGAAAGTTGACGTCAGCCTCAAGGAGCGCAAGGCGTACCTCTTTCAAGGCCGCATCGACCTCGGGTTCGCCCAATCGACCACGGTTCCGAAGGTCCTTGAAGATGCCCTGCATGCGGTCTGTCAATGCTTCGAACATCACATCCTCCGGTACGCCTGATACTGAATCCAGTGGTTAATGCTAAGTGTCTTGAGTGACAAGGCGATAGGTGAATCTACGCAAACAGTGCTTGCACGAACTCGTCGGGATCAAAAGGCGAAAGGTCCTCGAGACGTTCGCCAGTCCCAATGAACTTGATCGGAAGTTTCAACTCCTGGGCGATCGCAAAGACAACTCCACCCTTGGCGGAACTGTCCAGCTTAGACAGAATGAGCCCGGTCACCCCAACCGCATGAGCGAATGACTTCGCCTGCATGAGACCGTTCTGTCCGGTGATCGCGTCCAGAACAAGAAGGGTCTCATGTGGAGCCCCAGGATGACGTCGTTCAACGACACGCCTGACCTTTTTGAGTTCTTCCATGAGATTAATCTTGGTATGTAGCCGTCCAGCCGTGTCAATGAGCACCGTATCGGCTCCGCGACCAACCGCCGCGCCGATCCCGTCAAAGACGACCGAAGCTGGATCACTCCCCGGGGCCTGCGCGATGACCGACACATCAGTCCGCTCGCCCCAGATTTTCAACTGGTCGATTGCCGCCGCGCGAAACGTGTCACCGGCGATCAGTATTGGGTATCTCCCACCATCTTTGAAGTAGTGCGTCAACTTCGCAATCGAAGTTGTCTTGCCAACTCCATTCACTCCAATAACCAGAATAATCGCAATGCCATCTGCAACCGCAGGCAAGAAGAGACCAGTGTCCCCCGTGGACTTGAGTAGTTTCAGGAGTTCGCTGCGCAAGGCAAGCTCGGCGTCCCGTGGATCAAGGAACGGCTTCCGGGCATGTTGAGCCTGTAACCCTTCAATCAGGTCACCAGTGGTGTGCGCGCCGAGGTCGGCCTGGATCAATCGTTCCTCAAGTTCGTCCCAGAATGCGTCGTCAAGGGTCCGCTGCGTCTGGAATAGGCCTCTTACGGCACCAAAGAAGCCCTTTCTTGTTGATGAAAGTGAAGCCTCAACCGATGCGGGCGCGGGCGCAGCCGCACTTGTGTCTGGTTCGGAAGGCGGAGGAGCTGATCGCCTGAAGAAACGCATCATTGTGTCGATATCGCCTTCGTCTTGGGGATCCGGCCATGCCGGCGCTTTCTGGTAACGCTGACGCTTCTGACGGTAGCACCGATTTCACTGAATTATGATGGAGGTCGGCGCGAACCGGTCACACTCACGCCTGTCGTTGTAGTTGAGGTGACTGGAACGGTCACCCGAGATGCGTAGAGAAGTTCCAATTCGGCAAGTGATGTGTATGCATCGCTTCCACCGTTTGACAATATTCTTAACCGAACCCAACGTACCGAGGTGTCTGGCACGTCGAACACCGGAACGTTAAGCCGGTCCTCAACTAGTTGTGCATCGCTTGTGCGTCCGGTGACTTCCGGCGGTCGCACGCCCGAAATCGTCGAGTGATCGAGTTCGCCCGCTACCAGCAACGTGTACGGACCTTCCGGGCCAGACGTGGACACCTCCACCCGGAACTCACGTACCCACGTCGATTGGGGCTCGCCCGGATGCGGACGCAGGATGGCGCGATTTACGGTGAGGTCATTCGGCAGTGCAAAGTCAAGATCTACCGGCAACGTTGCATCTGCCGACCGCCAACCCGGGACCCGCACTGTTGCCCATGTATCGATCAGCCGAGGCGGTTGGTGTCCCGGTGCCGAAGCCACGGACCCCCGGATGTACGAGCCGCCGAAAACGGTGTTGAGGTAATTTGTGCCGTCGGGACCGGCAAATCCACCACGTAACGCAATCGCGATCCGGGCAAACTCCTCGGGCGCCAGTTGCGTTTCAGCCATTTCACGAACGAGCAACAGGACAGGCGTAGCGATGACCGTCAAGATGCCGGCAACCACCGCATATGAACGCAATTCCTCGCGTGTTGGGCGGAGCCGTATCCACCACGGTCGCCGGTTCAATTGCCTTGCCAACTCGAGCTGATGCAACTGATCAGCACACCGCGCGCAATTCGAACCCGGCTGGGTTTCGCGCGCGCGCGGGTCAAAGGTTTCCGGCCGTCCACCGCCAGAAGGGTCTTCACTATCCGATGAAGCTTTGGACACGCTTCTGTCAAATGAAGCGGTGTCGTTGAGGCCACCAATCGATGACACTTGTGGGCGGAGGCAGTCACCGCAAAACGGTGTCCGGCATCGCACACACCGTGTGGTCACGAACCTATGGGGATGATTGACGCATGGGCGACTGCCATCTGCGCGTGGCATCGCTCCGGTCAGCGATTGTTGGGGAGCAACCCTGGGGGGCACGGGATTAGGATAGCCACCCGGCAGCCTCAACAATCCAGATGCCCAGCCCACATCACATCGGCGGGTGGCGTGGTACAAACGGGCAAGGGATGATTGCACCAATGACAGACAACGTCACCTCAGGACCGGCAAGCGCCCACGACGAACACGCGTCGTCCACGACTGATCGCCCGATCCGGGTGGGGATCATGACCTGCAGCGACCGCGGCGCGCGAGGCGAGCGTGCCGATGTGAGCGGTCCAACCCTTCACAACCTTGTAGTCGACCACCTTTCTGGGCAGGTCGTGCAGTACCGGGTCGTGCCAGACGAGCGCACGCCAATTGAGGCAACCCTGAAGGAGTGGGCAGACGAGCACAAACTTGACCTGATTCTCACGACCGGAGGCACCGGGCTTTCTCCCCGGGATGTGACGCCTGACGCGACAAGAGCCGTTTGCGAGCGAGAGGTGCCAGCGATTGCGCAAGCGATGTTTTTGGAAAGCCTCCGGATCACGCCTTACGCCATGCTCACTCGCGCAACTGCGGGAATTCGCCGGCGCACACTCATAGTGAACTTGCCCGGGAACCCGCGTGCGGTCCAGGAGAATTTCGGAGCGATTGCCGAGGTTCTGCCACACGCCATCAACATCATCAGAGGGGTGGATACCCACGCATCGCATGCCGGACACAACCGGCATAAACATGGTGGGAGTGCCCAATCGAAACCGGTCCTGGAGACGCGGACGGTGAAGCCTACGACCGCCCTTGAAGACGGGCCAATTGCCAGGAATGTAGGCGGACCGCCGTGTTGACCGTCGCATAGGGGCGCCAATCTGCCCTCGCATCGGCTAGGCGCAAGTGCGTCCATGGACGCACTTGTAATGCGTGATTGAGCCTGGCAGAGCGTGCCCCGAGCCGCAGCCCTCGCGGATATCAGCGCCCCCATCGCAGTGCTAGGGGGCTCACTTCATTGGCAAGTTCGAGCAGTCCCGCTAGCGTGGCCGGATGGAGTGGAACCAACGGATGCCGGACGTAGTCTGACGCAATTACACCGCCGGCCTTGAAAACCGCCTTCGTCGCTCGAAGACCGCATTGACGGTTCTCAAAATTGATCAGCGGCAGGATGGCACGGTACGCGTCGGCCGCCGCCGCACGCTCACCAGCTAGGTGCTTGGTAACAACAGGTGCGATGAGGTCCGGGAGGAGCCCGCTAGGCATCGTGCCCGTGGCTCCTGCATCTAGGTCCGCCATCAGCGTGATGCTTTCCTCACCGTCGAAGGGTTCGACGACCGACTCACCACCCGCATCGATGAGCGACCTGAGTTTTCCTGCCGCGTTCGCAACTTCGATTTTGAAGGCACGCACTGCAGGAACGGATTTGGCGAGGCGAACCAGGGATGCAACGTCGAGCGGGGTGCCTGAAATGGGCGCGTCCTGCAGCATGAGCGGAAGGCCCGATGCCTCTGCAACGGCACTGAAGTGCTCTTGGATAAGGCGCTCATCCGCGCGAAGGGTAGCGCCGTGATAGGGCGGCATCAGCATTAGCATCGACGCACCAGCCTCTGCTGCCTGGCGCGCGCGCATGGCGGCAATGCGAGTGCTGAAGTGACTGACCGTGACAATGACCGGCACGCGCCCTGCTACGTGTTCAAGACTCACGTCCATGAGGGTCCGGCGCTCATCGTCGGTCAATGCGAATTGCTCCGAGTAGTTCGCGAGGATGCAGATACCGTCTACGCCCTGATCAATGTGGCAATCCAGGATCCGGCGTTGACCATCAAGATCGACTTCACCCTGTTCGGAAAACGGTGTGGGCGCGATGGGGAACACTCCGCGGAGTTGAGGGAGTGAACGACTAACTTTCATGAGTAGCAATCCTTTTCCTGGCGCGGAGGGTCTTCGTAACGGCGCCCCGTCCGAGCGGTTCACCATTTAGCCCTGGTCCGACAAAATTCATAAATACGATGGGTTCCCGGAATGTCCGGACGTGCCCGGTACCATCTCGTGACACGCTTGGCTTCGATAGTGAGGCCATCTGACCCGGAGAGGCACGAACGATGGCGCGGATTGTAGTGGCGATGAGCGGCGGAGTGGATAGTTCCGTGGCCGCCGCGCTTCTGCACGATCAGGGTCATGAGGTCATCGGCGTCACGTTGAACGTGTGGCCCGATGTGGCGCCAGATGCAGAGGCCCGATCAAAGACGTGCTGTGGGGTTTCTGCCGTAGAGGACGCGAGGCGCGTCGCGTCCATGCTCGGCATCCCGTACTACGTCCTCAACTTCAAGGATTTGTTCCGTCAATATGTCATTGACGACTTTGTAAGCGAATACCGCCGGGGACGCACCCCAAATCCGTGTGTGCGCTGCAACCAACACGTAAAGTTCAGGCCTGTTCTCGACAGGGCGTCTGCATTGGGTGCAGACTTCGTCGCGACGGGTCACTATGTGCGTCGTGACGTCGACCCCCAGACTGGGCGATACCGGCTACTCAAAGCCGCCGACACCCGCAAGGACCAGAGTTACGTCCTGTTCCCGATGCAGCAGGATGAACTCGCCCGCACCGTGTTCCCCCTTGGTGACCTGTCTAAGTCGGAAACCAGAGCCCTCGCTATCCGCTACGGACTGGCGGTCGCCGACAAGGCGGAAAGCATGGAAATCTGCTTTGTCCCCGATAACAAGTATGGGAAGTACGTTGAGGCGGCACTTCCAGAGCGGACCATCCCGGGACCGATCATTGACATGAATGGTCGTTATCGAGGCGAGCATCCCGGCATCATCCACTTCACTGTTGGGCAGAGGCGTGGACTTGGGATTGGCACGAATGAACCACTCTACGTGGTCGCCATCGAACCTGAGCGCAACACGGTCATTGTGGGATCTGACGACGACCTTTTCCAGAACGAATTGGTTGCGGACGGTTTGAATCTGGTGGCTCTTCCATCGCTTTCCGGTCCATTGAGGTGCGCCGCTCGGGTTCGGTCCCGGATGACAGAGGCCCCGGCGACGGTCTGGCCCGCGCCCGAAGTTGCGCCCGATGCAGTGCGCGTGGTGTTCGACGAACCTCAGCGCGCAATTACTCCCGGGCAGGCGATTGTGTTCTACGACGGCGACGTGGTCATGGGCGGGGCGACGATTGCCTCCACCGGCACGGTGCAGTCTCATCCAATCGACGCCAGGCCCGGGCAGAGCGCACTTACATCGGTGTGAAGAACCCTATTTTGAGCATCCGTGCGGGGATGGCTCGTACCCAAGACCGTCGGTCAACCGTGCGTTTCGCAACGTTCGGATTGACCTTGCTGCTCGCAGGGTGCGGCGCAATCTCAGATGACGACGCGTCACGCAAGGCAGTCGAATGGTTCGAACTCGAGCTCTCCCGAATTGGTTACTCGCGCATTGAAGATGGATTGTGGGCAATTCCCCCACGCAAGGTCGCCGTTGCAGTACAGGGCGACGCACTTGAAGCCCAGATCCGTGGGATATCGTCAACGGGGGTGCGCCCCTCTCCTATCGAAGACAACTCGCAGTCGTCATCGATAACTTGGCGCGGGCAGGTCTACCTGAAGTATCTCTCCCGGGAACGGTTCCACCGAAACGGCACTCCTGGCACGTGGTCTGAATGGCAGGATGCCTCTAGCGTCCTCAACATCGAGCGCCGGAGTGGCCAGTGGTATGTCCAGCGCGTCAAGTAGCGACTTGCCGTGGCTGATGCCACTGGTCTACGCCCGCCGACACCCGGATATATTCCGCCAGCTTGGCAGTGGCGGCCGTATAATGCGGTCAAATGGCTACGAGTGCATCCGACGACCTGAAGACTCGCGTTGCGAACGAGTTGGACGCGACATTGAAGCTCATCGACGATACGCAGCGTCGGAGCGTTCGGGCCATCATTCCCGGACCGGTTTGGTTGCGTGCTGCACGAGGGTGCTGGCTCCTGGCCGAGATGGACTGGTCAGCCAACTTCTACAAACGTGCTGCGATTTCGATCCTTCAGTCCGCTCAGGATGACGGACGCAGGCAAGGTTTCTACGCTCCACTCGCGCTCCTTGCTATCGGCGCAGCGTGGATGTCGGGCGACCGGGATCTGCTGGCAACAACGGGTTCGACCATTGATGAAGCGTGCCGCTCGCTTATCGCCAACACTGACTTGAACCCTGAACCCCTGGTTGCGGCGTCCCTTCACCTCACTAGGATCCGGGTTGCGTGGTTTCAGGGACGTGGAGAGTCGATCCAGCGGTTGATGCCGGACCTGGAACGCGCGGTACGGGGCCTCGACAAGTGGGGTGAGTGGTACTGGGAGGCCGAGCGTGACATTCATACGCACACGGTATTCCGTACCTTACTTGCGCAGAAGCCTGATCCGATCAAGGCGTGCATTCAAAAATACAATGAGTACTTGGTTGCTCAACAGGCCAAGTCTCCAACCATCACCGAACTCGTTGACGAAGAGTTCATTTCGTTCGCTTCGGCGGTGCAGGACCTAGGGATCGAATTGGCGCGCGTTACTCTCCCAATCGTTCCAGGCAAGCTCTAGTTTCTGGGGTCCACCTCTTGGGGACTGCTTGGTCGAACTCCACGAAATGGTGAT
>Ga0209598_10001107_pt1 | contig 22005 bp, 23 predicted proteins | sample M_140807_EF_Meta_FD_187317 | JGI IMG/M metagenome (GOLD analysis project Ga0209598, IMG submission 187317) | Freshwater microbial communities from Lake Montjoie, Canada to study carbon cycling - M_140807_EF_MetaG (SPAdes) (version 2) | ecosystem: Environmental > Aquatic > Freshwater > Lake...
TCTCTGGGTGGTATAGCTCAGCTGGGAGAGCGCTTGCATGGCATGCAAGAGGTCAGCGGTTCGATCCCGCTTACCTCCACCACGACGATCAAGAAGTCCCCATCGTCTAGAGGCCTAGGACATCGCCCTTTCACGGCGGTAACCGGGGTTCGAATCCCCGTGGGGACGCCAGTAGTACCGGACGGCTCGCAGAAATGCGGGCCGTTTGTTTTTTTGTGCCGTGCCTATTCCCTGCTCGATTCTGTTCCCGAGAGCCGGCCTACTGGGCCCTGAGCACGCTTGTGGCCGCCCGGCCTCGATTGCGCCGCAACAGTGCAGACCGCGTCGACCCTGCACCGTGATGCGTCATTCTGATCGGCCCTGCCAGACGAGAATCCGATGAAATAAGCCCTGGCGCAGGCTCCTTGGGCTGGCACGCCTTATGCATCGGAAACGGTGCAGCGCACCAAATCTCAGGAGAGGCCCATGTCCACACTGTCGAGATTCACGCGATTCATCCCGTTTCTGATGCTGCTGGCCCCGTGTGCCGCGCAGGCCAGCGCCGAGGACTACCTCAGCTTGTCGCGGCACCTGGTGCGCGTTCTGGCCGCCAATGCCGATGGGCGTATCAACACAGGAAGCGGTGTGCAGGTGGCGCCCGACCTGGTCGCCACCAGCTGCCATGTCGCCGGCAACGCCGGCAGCGTGCTCGCCAGTCGTGGCAGCTTCGGTCGCGATGCGTTCGCAGTGACCGGCGACGGCGAGCGTGATGTCTGCCTGCTACACCTCGCCGGCGATTTGGCCTTACCCACCGACATGGCGCCCTTGCCCAAGATCGGCGACGCGGTCAACGCAATCGGCTTCTCCGGTGGTCAGGTGCTCTCCATGAGCGAGGGCATGGTGACGGCGCTGCGTGAGGTCGAGGGTGGCTGGGTCATCCAGACCGACGCGGCGTTTGCCATGGGCGCCTCGGGTGGTGGACTGTTCGACGCGCAGGGGCGGCTGCTGGGTCTGCTCACGTTCTATTCGCCGGGGGGCGAGGGCCAGTACTTTGTAGTGCCGGCGCAGTGGATTGCTGAGGCCATCGCCGCTGCCGGTATGCCCGATGCGACCCTGAGTGCCGCCCACGTCCCGTTCTGGACCGCGCTCAGCGTCGAGGATTTCGCTGCAGGTGGCGCTTTGATGGCGGCGACGCGCAAGCCGCGCAGTCTGCAGCCGGGCCCATAACTCCGCGAAGGCCTTGCACTGCCTGTCGGCCGTCAACGTGCCGACAGGAACTGCCTCAAGGCGGTGGCTGTGCTGTCCGGCAGTTCTTCCGGGATGAAGTGGCCCGCATCCAGCAGCAGGGTTTCGCAGCGACCGGCGCATTGCGCCTGCCAAAGCGCAGGGACGTCGAACAGTCGGTTGACCACGCCGCGACTGCCCACAATCACCAGCGTGTCGCAGGCGATGCGTTCACCGGAGGCGCGGCTGACGCGATCGTGCTCGAGGTCGATGCCGGCGCTGGCGCGATAGTCTTCGCACATGGCGTGGATGTGCGCTGGCGTAAAGCACCGCTCGTATTCGGCCAGCGCCCACGGTTCGATGTGGCCCAAGCCCTGTCCGCCCCAGCCGCCCAGCTTGGCGTGCAGATAGTTGCGGGCGCAGCCGCCAATCATCTGCTCCGGCAGCGGCGCCGCTTGGATCAGGTGGAACCAGTGGTCATACGCACGGGCGAATGCCATATCGGTGCGGTCGTACATGTCGAGGGTGGGCGCGATGTCGATCAGCGTCAGCGCTGACACGCGCTGCGGGTGGTCCAGCGCCAAGCGATGGGCGACCCGGGCACCGCGGTCGTGGCCGCACACGGCAAACCGCTGCAAGCCGATCTGGTCGGCCAGCGCCACCACATCGGCGGCCATTGCGCGCTTGCTTGCGTTGGCATGATCGGCGCAGTCGGGCACCGCCGCCGAGTCGCCATAGCCGCGCAGATCCGGTATCACCAGATAGAACGCATCTCGTAGCTGTTCTGCGACCCGCGCCCACATCGCATGCGTTTGCGGAAATCCGTGCAGCAATATCAGCGGCGTTCGGGTCGAGTGTGAGCCTTCACTCGCATGTCCGTAGATGCTGGTATCCCCCAGCGTCCAGCGCTGCGCATGAAAACCGCTGAATCCGCTCATCCTGACCCCAGCTCCCGACCTCGGTAGTCGGGCCATCCTACAAACATTTACCTACGGGCACATCGGATCGGCTCGACACATCCTTCGCCGGTCTTCAAATTTGACGCCGATTCGGCGACACTCGCCCCCTTCATCGACTTGCCTACGCTGTGTGCCGTGAATCGACTTGAGACTGTGGCGCTTGACGCCCTTTTGGCAGATACGGGTGACCATACGCCCGGATTCGCCGATCCCCGTTTCGACCATTACTGCGACCGTGCGCATCGCCTGACGGCCCCTCGCAGTACCTTGCAGCGGGTCTTGCGGTGGGCTAAGGACACCCTAGAGAGCACCGTTGTGCGGACATCTGTGCATGGTGACCCGATGGTCTATGACGCCCGTCACTTCGATTGGGTGCCGCAGGTCGAGGCCGATTGGCGCATGGTGCGCGCCGAGCTGGACGCGATCATGGCCTACCGGGACGCCATGCCCAGTTTTCAGGACATCCTGAAGGAGGTCGATCTGATCCAGTCGGACAACGACTGGAAGACATTCTTCCTGGCCGGGATTGGCATGGATTGCTCCGGCAACGCGGCGCGCTGTCCGGAAACCATGCGTCTGTTGCGCCGGATTCCTAACATGACCACCGCGTTCTTCTCCATTTTGAGCCCGGGCAAACACATCCCGCCGCACCGTGGGGCCTATAACGGGCTGCTGCGTATGCATCTGGCTTTACAGGTTCCTGAGCCCCGCGAAAAAGTGCGGATCCGTATTGGTAACAGAATCTGTCATTGGCAAGAAGGTCGCGCACTGATTTTTGACGACACCTTCAACCACGAGGTCTGGAACGACACCGATGGCTATCGGGTGGTCTTGTTCGTCGACTTTGCCCGTCCGCTGAAGCAGCCGTGGCAATGGCTCAATCTGCGGTTTCTGGGCATCGGTGCGTTGGCGCCGTTCCTGCGCGAAGCGGGCCGCAAGCAACGGCAGTGGGAGCGAGGTTTCTGGGCTTCGCGCCGGCTCAAGTCCGAGCGCTAGTGGAAAATTCTAGACAAAGTGTAAGATAATTCTGACGGTTTTTTCAAGAAAAATGTCCAAAAATGTTGACATTAGACAATGTCACGAGGACATTAGCCTTCGCAGCGCAAGCTTTTTTAGCCAAATGTGTTGCGAATGAAGTACTTGGAAGGCCTTCGTGCGGGCCAAGCACGATTGATGAACCATCAGGAGGTAGGACTATGGCTACTGACAAGGTAGGGCTGACCGGCCTGACCGAAGCCGAATCCGAAGAACTGCACCGGAACCTAGTTCAGGGCACCCAGTTCTTCGGCATGATCGCCGCTCTGGCGCATCTGCTGGCTTACATCTACACGCCCTGGTTGGGCTAAGGAGACCACAATGATCTACGGAAAAATGTGGACTGTCGTCAAGCCGACCGTTGGTATCCCGGTTTTTCTGGGTGCCGTTGCTGTCGGTTCGTTCTGTGTGCATCTGGCTGTCACGACGCACACGACTTGGGTGTCGAAGTTTCTTAATGGCGAGCCGATTCACAAGGCCGCCGCATCCAGTTGACGTGAAGTACCGGGGGCCGGCGGGTGCTGCCGCATCCGCCGCCCCGTTACCGGCTCGGGGAGTCCCAGCATGGTTCGACTGAGTCGTTGGGTGGTGGATGGCTGGGCCGAACTCGGCACTCGCTTCCTGCCCTTTGCAGACGCCGCGACGCCCGACTTGCCGCTGTCGCGACTCTTGCGCTTGTCCCTCTTTCAGGTGTCCTGCGGCATGGCTATGGTCCTGCTGATGGGCACGCTCAACCGCGTCATGATCGTTGAGATGCACGTGCCGGCCGCGCTGGTGGCCGTCATGGTCTCGCTGCCCATCGTCTTCGCACCCTTGCGCGCCGTGATCGGTTTCCGGTCCGACGCCCACCAGTCCGCGCTCGGCTGGAAGCGCGTTCCATTCATCTGGCGCGGCAGCATGGTGCAGTTCGGTGGATTCGCCATCATGCCGTTCGCCTTGCTGGTGCTGGCCGGTGCCGGACAGTCATCGCATTACCCCGCCTGGATCGGCCAATTCTCGGCCGGTTTGGCGTTTCTTCTGGTCGGCGCAGGTGTCCACACCGTACAGACGGTTGGCCTGGCGCTGGCCACCGACCTCGTTCCGCAAGAGGGACGACCGAAGGTGGTCGGCCTGATGTACGTGATGCTGCTGGCCGGCATGATCATCAGTGCGCTGCTGTTCGGCGGCTTGCTGGCGGATTATTCCCCGGGTCGACTGGTGCAGGTCATCCAGGCGGCGGCGGTGGTGACCCTGGTCCTGAATGTGATTGCTGTTTGGAAGCAAGAGGCGCGCAAACCCTTGCAGGCGCACACCGCCACGGCCAGCGATGACCCCGATTTCGCCGAGGCGTGGGCGTTGTTCAAGAGCGGGCCCGATGCCCTGCGACGCTTGCTCATCGTCGGCCTGGGCACGGCCGCCTTCACGATGGAGGACGTCTTGCTTGAGCCCTACGGTGGCGAGATCCTGCACATGAGTGTGGGCGACACGACGCTGCTGACCGCGACCCTCTCCGCGGGTGGGCTCTTCGGTTTCGGTTTGGCCTCCCACGTCCTCGGGCGCGGTTTCGATCCTTTCCGCATGGCCGGTTTGGGCGCGATGGTCGGGGTCCCGGCCTTTGCTGCGGTGATACTGGCAGCGCCCCTGGCCGCCCCGGTCTGGTTCGGCGTGGGTGTGCTGCTCATCGGCTTCGGTGGCGGTCTGTTTAGTCACGGGACGCTCACTGCCACTATGCAGGCAGCACCAGCGCGGCAAGTCGGGCTAGCGCTGGGTGCTTGGGGGGCGATGCAAGCGACTGCGGCTGGGCTTGCTGTCGCGTTCGGCGGCATTGCAAAAGATGTGTACGGCGCGCTCACCGATGCCACCCAAGGCTATATTTTTGTCTACTGTTTGGAACTTTTACTGCTGGTGGTGACCATTGGTGCAATGGCTCCGCTGGCAGGCTGGCGCCGCACCCATCACCCCCCGATCTTGCAAGATCAACCTACAAGGAGAATGACATGACGCTGACCACCTGGACATTGATCGCATGGGTCTACATTGTGGCCCGAGTCCTGACCAACCATTACGGCAAGACCAAAGGCTGAGGCTGCTGGCGTCGGCCTGGCATAGAGGCCCCCGCGGGGGCTTTTTGCTGGCTTAACACCGTCTATTCGCTGTAGAGTACTGTGGCAAGGGTCGCGCTTGGGCGATCGTCCGGTTTCTAAGCGGGATGCCAGTGTCAGAGTCGATGAAGGGTCATTCAGGGGGTAGGTTCACGGTAGTAGGCGTGCTTGGCGTAGCCGCCGTCTCCTCGGCCCTGCTTATTGGGCTGCCCGGGCTCGATGCGCTGACTGTCGCTTTGACCGGATTTGGCCTGATTGCGATCGTGGTCCTTGCTGGACTTGCGTTCGGATCGCGCGCCGCGGCGCAGAGCGAGGCCCCATCCAGTTTCGAAGTGGCCGAGCCATCGGTGGGACGGGTGGCGGGCGACGCCACGATGCAGACGGCCGAAGAGCTGCGCGAGCAGCTGAGCCGCGCGCACGATGAGTTGCAGCAGGTGCAGCACATGATGGTCGATGCGGTGGGGTCTCTGGCCCGAAGTTTCGAGGACATCGCCGACCAGGCTCGCAGCCAAGCTCAGGCCACTGCCGATGGGAGCCCGGGGCAGCTGTCCTATCAGCAGTTCGCGGAGGAGATCTCCGGGATACTCCGCACACTGGTCGACAGCATCGTCAATGGCGGCCAACGCAGCAACGACATGATCGAACGCATGGACACCATGCGCGGGCAGATCGCCGACGTGAATCGCATCCTGATCGAGATCGAGGCCATTGCCTCGCAGACCAACCTGCTCGCCCTGAACGCAGCGATTGAGGCCGCTCGAGCCGGGGACGCCGGGCGTGGGTTCGCGGTGGTGGCCGATGAAGTGCGGGCGCTGTCCAGCCGAACACAAACCTTCAGCAGCGAGATCCGTCAGCGAAGCTCGGAGATCGAGCAGGCCGTCGGGCGGGCGATGCAGAGCACCAGCGAGATGGCCGAGCGCGACCGTACTCTGGCGCTCGACAGCAACGCGCACCTCGATTCGATGTTGGCCAAGATGTCGGCGCTCGAACAACAACGGAGCTTAGACGAAGCTCTCGAAGCCGAGCGTATCCAGAGTCAAGTCGCGCGAACGGTAGACGCGGCTGCCGTCGCAATGCAGTTCCAGGACATCGCCAATCAATTGCTTACCCACGTGCACAAGCGCGTGGCTGCGGGTCAGCAAGCCGCCGGGCTGCTCGACCAGTTGGGCCGGGAGCTCGCCGCAGCCGTTGCAGACGACAGCGCGGAGAGTCGCGATCGACTTAACCGTACGGTGTCGCAGCTCTCAGCGGCGCTCGCACAAGCACGCGCACAGACACAGAATTGCCCGGTCGCCAGCCAGACGGCCAGTATGGCCACTGGCTCGGTCGACCTTTTTTAGCCCAAGGGAGGCCAGGCATCTATGAGCAAGACCATATTGACTGTTGACGATTCGGTGTCGATCCGTCAGATGGTCAGTTTCACCCTCAAAGGCGCCGGCTACAACGTCGTGCAAGCGGCCGATGGCGAGGAAGGTTTGGCAGTGGCCAAGGCCAATTCGATTGGCTTGGTGATCACCGACCAAAACATGCCGAAGATGGACGGTTTGTCCCTGGTTCGGGCCTTGCGCGCCTTGCCGGCCTACACGCGCACACCGATCTTGCTGCTGACGACCGAATCCAGCGACCAGATGAAGGCGCAGGGGAAGGCTGCCGGAGCCACTGGCTGGCTCGTCAAGCCCTTCGATCCCACCAAGCTGCTCGAAGTCGTACGTCGTTGCATCGGCTGATATGACTCAACCTCCGGGAATACACCTATGAGCGTTGATATCAGCCAGTTCCAGCAGGTCTTCTTCGAAGAAGTGGCGGAGAACCTGGCGAACATGGAAGGCCTGTTGCTGGGGATCGACATTGCGGTCCCGTCCGACGACGACCTCAACGCAATCTTCCGCGCTGCCCACTCGATCAAGGGCGGCGCTGGCATGTTCGGTCTGAATGACGTCGCCAGCTTCACGCACGAACTCGAGACCCTGCTCGATCGTATTCGCAAGCATGACTTGCAACTGACCGCTGGTCATGTGGACGCCTTTCTCGAGGCCGGAGACGTCATTCGCAGTTTGGTGGCGGGGCATCGTGGCGAAGGTGCCGCTGACCCAGTGGCAGTCGACTCCTCACGCTCCCGCTTGATCGAGCTCGCTGGCGCGGTCTCTGGCGTGGCGGCGATTGCGCCGGCGCCCGTCCCGGCACCCTCGCCGGTTGCGACGGCGCCAAAAATGACGGTCGTCCGAAACGTCACGGGGTGGCTGCTGCAGTTGGGGCCGATGCCGGTCGACCTTCTGGAGCGTGTGCGTCCCGATCTCGAGGGGTATGGCTTGCTGGAGGTGCGCGAAGCGCCGGATAAAAAAGCCACTTCGGGTACCTGGACTTTTGAACTGACGGGCATGGCTACCGAGGAAGCCTTGCGTGGCGAACTGGAGTTCGTGCTGCCGCCCGAGGCCATCCGCATCGAGCCGGTGTATACCGAGACCGAGGTGCCCGCGCCGGCCGAAGACGACGGGTTCGGGTTCTTCGATGACGAGCCCGCAGTGGCCGTCGCCGCCGCGTCGGCTGCGGCGACCACGCCCTTGGTCGAGGATGAGGGCTTCGGGTTTTTCGACGACGAACCGATGCCATCGGCGTCCGCAGCGCCACCGCCTCCGCCGCCCCCACCTCCGCCACCGCCACCTCCGCCACCTCCGCCACCTCCGCCACCTCCGCCACCTCCACCCGCTGCCCGCCCCGCATCTGGTGCAGCCGCAGCGGCCAGCCCGGACGCGTCGTCGATCCGCGTCTCGGTCGGTAAGGTCGACCATCTGATCAACCTGGTCGGCGAGTTGGTCATCAACCAGGCGATGCTGTCCGAGACCGCGTCGAAGGTCGATCCGATGCTCTATGAGCAACTCACCAATGGCATCGCGCAACTCGAGCGCAACACCCGAAATCTGCAGGAATCGGTGATGTCGATGCGGATGATGCCGGTGGGTTCGGTGTTTAGCCGGTTCCCGCGCGTGGTACGAGACATCTCGCAGCGCCTGGGCAAAGACATCGAGCTGCGATTCATCGGTGAATCGACCGAAATCGATCGTGGCGTGATCGAGAAGATCGCCGATCCGCTTACGCACCTGGTGCGTAACAGCCTCGACCATGGCATCGAGATGCCGGACGCGCGTATCGCTGCTGGCAAGGCCGCGCGCGGCACCTTGACGCTGCGTGCCAGCCACCAAGGCGCCAACATCGTGGTCGAGGTGATGGACGACGGGGGCGGGCTCAAGCGCGATCGCATTCTCGCCAAGGCCCGCGAGCGTGGCTTTACGGTGAGTGACAGCATGTCCGACAACGAGGTCTGGCAACTGATCTTTGAGCCGGGTTTCTCGACCGCGGAGCAGGTCACCGACGTGTCCGGCCGTGGCGTTGGCATGGATGTGGTGCGCCGGAACATCACCGAGCTGGGCGGTCGCATCGACATCGACTCGGCGGCGGGACAGGGCACGCACATCACCATTCGTCTGCCACTGACGCTGGCGATTCTGGACGGTCTGTCGGTGGCCCTCGGCGACGAGATTTACATCATTCCCCTGGCCTACATCGTCGAGTCATTGCAACCCGCAGGCTCGGACATCAGCACGGTTGGCGGAGATCGTCAGCTGGTTCAGGTGCGCAAGGAATATCTGCCGGTGCTGCCTTTGGCAGATGTCTTGGGCGGCGAACCGCGGGCTCAGTCGTTCGAAGAAGGCATCTTCGTCATCCTCGAATCCGACGGCACCAAGGTGGCGCTGTTTGTCGACGAATTGGTGGGCGAAAACCAGGTGGTCATCAAGAGTCTCGAGTCGAACTACGCCAAAGTGACCGGCATCTCGGGTGCGACCATCCTGGGTGATGGTCGTGTGGCACTGATCCTGGACGTGTCGGCGCTGGTGCGTCGCTGCAGCCAAGTCTCGCGGAGTGCGGCATGAGCGTTTCAATGCAAGGTCCCGATCGGGTTTCGTTCAGTCATGACAAAGGGCTGATTGCCCTTGGGAGCGCAGTATGGGTCAGGTGAAGTCATCCACCTTGGGTCGTCTTTTCGGCGGTGCTGAACTCGACGCTCACATCGATCGTCTCGAGGCGCGCTTGGCGGAACTCGGCGGGCGGCAGGCCGAGCTTGAGGCTCGCGCAGCGGCGGCTGCTGCGGCAGAAGCTCGTTTGGAGGCGCTGCAGCGCAATCAGGCGGTGGTCGAATTCGCGCCGGACGGCCAGATCACTGGCGTGAGCCCTGCGTTTGCGGCGCTGCTGGGCTACTCGGTCAACGAATTGATCGGTCAGCGGTACTCGATGCTGGTTGGCGCCGACAATACGGGGCGCCCCGAGAACCGTGACCACTGGCAGGCAGTCGAGAAGGGGGTCTCGTATGCGGGACACCAACTGCGTCAGCACAAAGACGGTAGCGAATGCTGGGTCCACGTAGCGCTCAGCCCTGTGCGTGATGCCGGCGGGCGAGTGTCCGGCTTTGTCGAGATCTGCGCTGACGCCAACCGATTCTGCAGCGAAGCCGCCGAGGCTCAGCGCGAATTGGATTTGCGTACGCAGATCATGGACCTCACCAGCATTGTCTCGATCGGCGACCGTAAGGGCGACATCGTCACCATCAACGAGAAGTTCCTCGAGGTCTCCAAGTACAGCCGCGAAGAACTCATCGGTGCTGGGCACAACAAGACCCGTCACCCGGACATGCCCAAGGAAGTGTTCAAAGAGATGTGGTCGACCATCGGCCGCGGCGGGATTTTCCGCGGTGTGGTCAAGAACCGCGCCAAAGATGGGACGCCCTATTACGTCGACGCGGTGATCGCGCCCTACATCGGCAAAAACGGCAAACCCGAAAAATACCTCGGTGTGCGCTACGACATCACCGAGTCTGAGCTTCAGCGCCACACCATGAATGGTGTGTGGGGGGCGATCAACAAGGCCTACTGCGTCATCGAGTTCGACCTCAAGGGCAACATCACCAATGCCAACGAGAAGTTCCTCAAGGCCGTGGGCTATTCGGCTGATGAGATCGCGGGTCGCCACCACGCCATGTTCGTGCCGAAGGATTTCGTCGATACCAAGGATTACCGCGAGTTCTGGGACATGATTGCCGCTGGCGAACGCTACGACGGCCAGTTCAAATATCTCGGCAAGGGCGGCAAGGAAGTTTGGCTCGACGCCACCTACAACCCGATCTGCGACGAGATGGGGCGCCCGTTCAAGATTATCGAATTCGCCACTGACGTCACCAATCAGCGCAACGCCGAGCAGCTGTCGGACGCAGTGCGTGAAAGCCAGACGGTGATTGAATCCGCCAAGGACGGTGATCTGACCGGCCGGGTGCCGCTGGACGGTAAGACCGGCAAGATCGCCCAATTGTGCAATGGCATCAACGACCTGCTTGATGCGATGGCCACCGTTGTCGGCTTGGTTAAGGACTCGTCCGACGCCATCAACACTGCGGCGCGCGAGATCGCCGCCGGCAACACCGACTTGTCGGGCCGCACGGAAGAGCAAGCGTCCAGCCTGCAGGAGACTGCTGCCAGCATGGAGGAGCTCAACGGCGCGGTTCGGCAAAACGCCGAGAGCGCAAAAGAGGCCAACCAAGTTGCCATCAATGCCTCGGTAATCGCCGAAAAGGGCGGCCATGCCGTCACTCAAGTGGTCGAGACCATGCAGGCCATCAGGGATTCGTCCAAGAAGATCGCCGACATCATCTCGGTGATTGATGGCATCGCCTTCCAGACCAACATCCTGGCGCTGAATGCTGCGGTGGAGGCTGCCCGCGCTGGCGAGCAGGGCCGTGGGTTTGCCGTGGTCGCTACCGAAGTGCGTAATCTGGCGCAGCGCTCGGCGGCCGCTGCCAAGGAGATCAAGACGCTGATCTCCGATTCGGTTGACAAGGTTCAGGTGGGCTCGCGCTTGGTTGACGATGCCGGACACACCATGAGCGACATCGTGTCGTCGGTGAGCCAGGTCACGGCTTTGATGAGCGAGATCGCCACCGCCTCCGCGCAGCAAAGCTCTGGTATCGAGCAAGTCAGCGAGGCGATTTCGCAAATGGACGATGTCACCCAGCAGAATGCGGCTTTGGTCGAACAAGCGGCAGCGGCGGCAGAGTCTCTGCAGGGGCAGGCCGAGTCGCTGTTCAGTGCGGTGTCGCGGTATCGCGTCGGCAATGAGTCGAGTCGTACGCCGCAGCCGGCATCGCGTGGAACGGCGGCAGGGGCGTCAAAGGTCGCCAAAGCCCGCGGTGCGTCGGGCGCGCCTGAGACCGATTGGGAGGAGTTCTGATGTTCGGGGGATTACATGAGTGAAGCCGGAATGGTGCTGGGCGGGACCCAGCGGGAGTTCCTGACGTTCAGACTGGGTGCCGAGGAATACGGCATCGACATCCTCAAGGTGCAGGAGATCCGTGGCTACGATCCGGTGACGCGAATCGCCAACTCGCCCGATTTCATCAAGGGCGTGATCAATCTGCGCGGCAACATCGTCCCGATCGTCGACATGCGCATCCGCCTGCGCCTCGGCGAGGTGGTGTACGACGAGATGACGGTGGTCATCATTCTTAACGTGGGCTCGCGTGTGGTCGGCATGGTGGTCGACAGCGTGTCGGACGTTTTGGCGCTGGACGAAGCGCAGGTACGGCCCTCCCCCGAGTTCGGCGGCGCCTTCGACACTCGCTACATCACAGGTTTGGGTGCTCTGGATGATCGCATGCTGATCCTGATCGACATCGAGACGCTAATTATTGACGACGTGATGGCCATTGCCGGCGAGACCGCTGGGGCTGCATAAGGCAGAGCACCGATGAATCTCCAATCCCTCAAGATCGGTCCGCGGCTGTACTGGGCCTTCGGCCTGATGCTCTCGCTGCTGTTGCTGTTGGGCGGCGTTTCCCTATGGAACGTCAACAAACTGGGCGAACACATCGACTCGATTGGCAAGAATATTCTGCCCAGTATCGAGGTCCATGGAGACATGCGCTTTGAGCTGAGCCTGATGCGGCGCGGCATGCTTAACGCCGCATACGCGTCTACCGACGAGCAACGTCGTGAGGGCCTCAAGCGCATCGCCACCGGTCGCGACGAGATACTTCGCCTCAACGACCACTACCGCAAAAACCTGCTGCTGGTCGAGACTGAAGAAAAGAACCTGTTCGGCGCCTATGAGGCCGCCACCAACCAGTACATTGACCTGGTCAACAAAAGGCTGTTGCCGATGTTGGAGGGCGGCGACAAAAACCGTGCCGAGGTCGAGGCCTTGGTGATGGGTGACGGTCTGCAGGTGTTCAAGGAGGCCGAGAACTCGCTGGTGAAGGTGGTCGATTGGAACGTCGAATTATCGAATTCTGAAGTCGCCTCAGCACAGTCGACGCTATCGTCCTCGTCGATTACTTTGGCTGTCTTGATGGTGGTGGCCTTGGGCATCGGCATTACGGCTGCGTGGTTGATCACGCGGTCCATCGTGCAGCCCTTGTCGCAGGCGGTGTCGACCGCTGAAGCTGTCGCGCGCGGTGACATGTCGAGTCGCGTCGAGCCTCGTGGCAATGACGAAGCGGCCGAACTGCTGCGAGCCATGCAGCGTATGACGGTCACGTTGACGCAGTTTGCTGAAGAGCAGCGCGGTCTGAGTGCCGCAGCTGCCCAAGGCAATCTCGATCGCCGTGTCGCCTTGGAGGGCAAAGACGGCGTGTTCCGCGCGATCGGTCAGTCGACCAACGAGATGCTGGAGACCACCAAGGCCGGCATCGACGACGTGACGCGCGTGCTCGGCGCACTGGCCAACGGCGATCTGACGACGCGCATCAGCGCCGACTATCAGGGTGTGTTTGCTCAGATGAAGAACGACGCCAATCGCACCGTCGATGAGCTGAATCGCATCGTGACCCAGATCAAAGATGCGACCGAGTCGGTGTCGACCGCCTCGCGGGAGATTGCCGCGGGCAATACCGATTTGTCTGGACGCACCGAAGAGCAAGCGTCCAGCATTGAAGAGACGGCTGCGAGCATGGAAGAGCTCAACAGCGCCGTCCGCCAAAATTCGGAGAGTGCGCGGGCTGCCAGCGAATTGGCGGTCGGTGCGTCGCAAGTGGCCAGCCGCGGCGGTGAGGTGATGCAGGAAGTCGTGGAGACGATGGATGCGATCAGCGGCTCGTCGAAAAAAATCGCCGACATCATTTCCGTAATCGATGGCATCGCCTTCCAGACCAACATCCTGGCGCTCAACGCGGCCGTGGAAGCCGCACGCGCCGGCGAGCAAGGCCGTGGTTTTGCGGTGGTGGCTACCGAAGTCCGGACGTTGGCGCAGCGCTCGGCTGCTGCGGCCAAGGAGATCAAGACCCTAATCTCGGATTCGGTCGACAAGGTGCAGAGTGGCTCTCGTTTGGTCGACGAGGCGGGCAACACCATGCACGAGATCATGACTGCGGTGAGTCACGTCACCGAATTGATGAGAGAGATTGCGACGGCTTCGTCGGAGCAGAGTTCGGGCATCCAGCAGGTGAGCGAGGCCATCTCGCACATGGACGATGCAACACAGCAGAATGCAGCGCTGGTGGAAGAGGCTGCTGCGGCGGCGGAGTCGTTGCAGGGCCAATCGGAGAGTCTGTTTGCCTCGGTCGGCCGATTCCGTATCGTCTCCGGCTTGAGTGTGGATTCGGCGGTTCCAAGTGTCGTGCCCGCCCCTCAACCGCGTTTACCCGCAATGGAGAGTCGATCGACGCCGGTGAAGCTGGCTGCAAGCCTCGAAATAAAGTCGAAGAGTTCGCGTTCGTCGACGCCGGCCGAAAGCGATTGGGAAGAGTTCTAAGGTGCCCTACGCTGAACCGTGCGGGAGCGCGTCTCCCGCTTCAGTGGCTTCGTCGGCGTGATGCAATCGCCGCCTGAGGGCACCGGATCGTCCGGATCCATCGCCGACCGGCGCGATTTCGTCTACTCCGAGGACGACTTCAAGCTGATTTGCAAGATGATTTATCGCCGCGTGGGCATCTCGCTGGCGGTATCCAAGCGCGACATGGTCTACAACCGCCTGTCACGACGCTTGCGGGCCCTGCGAATCCCTGATTTCGCGAGTTACCTGAAGCGGCTGACGGCAGACGAAAAGAATCCGGAATGGGAGCCCTTCGTCAACGCGCTGACCACCAACACCACGTCCTTCTTTCGCGAGAGCCATCACTTTCCGATGCTGGCCGAGCTGCTGCTGGCCAACTCTGCCTCGCGTAGCAATCTGTCGATCTGGTGCTCGGCGGCCTCCACTGGCGAGGAGCCGTATTCCATCGCGATGACGGTTGCCGACACCCTTGGCCCGAAAGCGAGCCAAGTCAGCATCCTGGCCACCGACGTCGACACCGAAGTGCTCAAGGTCGCCGCGGCCGGCGTGTATCCGGACGAGCGCGTCGAAAAGATGGCTCCCGACCTGCTGCGACGGCATTTCTTGCGGGGCAAAGGTGATCAGGCGGGCAACGTTCGGGTGCGACCCGAACTCTGCCAGATGGTGGACTTCGCCCAACTCAATCTGCTGGCGCCGGAATGGCCGATGCGTGGGCAGTTCGACGCCATTTTTTGTCGCAACGTGCTGATTTATTTCGATCGCCAGACCCAGGCGCAGATCGTGACCCGGTTCGCCCCCTTGTTGCGTCCCGATGGCCTGTTGTTCATCGGCCACTCGGAAAGTCTGTTCCACGTCAGCGAGATCTTCCGTCTGCGGGGGCAGACCACCTACCAGCGCATCATGCCGGGTGAACCGCTTGAGTGAGGAGGCACGTGCACGGTTGCGGTACCGCGAACGGTCCTTCGACATCGCCGCGGTCAAGATTTTGCCCGGCGAGTTCTATGTCACGGAAGAAGACATCGCCCTGACCACGACCTTGGGCTCGTGCGTTGCTGCTTGCATCCACGATCCCGTGGCGAAAGTCGGCGGTATGAACCACTTTATGTTGCCGTCATCGCAGAGCGAGGGCGTGGCGAATCCCGTATCTAACGAAGCCCGCTATGGTGTCTACGCGATGGAGTTGCTGCTGAACGAGCTGTTTCGCCTGGGCGCCAATCGCCGGCGCTTACAAGCTCGGGTGTTCGGGGGCGCCCACGTGCTGCCCGGCATGAGCGTTTCACACGTGGGGCAACGCAATGCCGAGTTCGTCCGGGAGTTTCTTCGACAAGAAGCAATCGAACTGGTCGCCGAGAAGATGGTGGGCAAGGATGCGCTAAAGGTGTGTTTTTTCCCCGCCACCGGGCGCACCTGGGTTAAGCCCCTGCCCGTGTCGGACGTCAACAGCTTGGCACGCTTGGAGGCTCAGCACGCACGGCGCCTGCGCCAACGCCCTGTCGCGGGCGATGTAGAGTTGTTTTAAGGTATCGCTATGCCCATCAACAAGACAATTAAGGTGATCGTGGTCGATGATTCGGCGCTTGTGCGTTGCGTGCTCGCCGAGATCATCAATGCTGAGCCAGACATGACGGTGGTCGCCATGGCTGAGGACCCTTACGCCGCGCGCGAAGCGATCCGTACGCACAATCCTGACGTAATCACCCTTGATGTTGAGATGCCGCGCATGGACGGCCTCGATTTTCTCGAGAAACTGATGCGCCTGCGTCCGACACCGGTGGTGATGGTGTCGACCTTGACCGAGCAGGGCTCTGCGGCGGCACTGCACGCGCTGGAGCTGGGGGCGGTTGATTTCGTTGCCAAGCCCAAGGTCGACGTCGCCCGCGGCATGGCCGAATACGCCATCGAGCTGACACAAAAGATTCGCACGGCTTCGACTGCACGGCTGCAGCCGCTTCGAACCTCGGCCGCTTCGACTGCGACCGTGGCGCCGTCAAAGCCGGAAGCCCCGCCATCGATCCTGAAGCGGGCGTCGTATCCGGACAAGCTCATTGCTGTTGGCGCCTCGACTGGGGGCACCGAGGCGATCAAGGAATTTTTGTTGCCGATGCCGCTGGACGGGCCGGGAATAGTCATCACCCAGCACATGCCGGAGGGCTTCACGCGCATGTTCGCCGAGCGGCTCAACAAGGACTGCATCATCAGTGTCAGCGAGGCGAAGCATGGCGACCGCATCGAGGCGGGTCACGCCTACATCGCACCCGGCAACCGTCACCTGACGATTCGTCGCAGTGCTGGGGCTTACGTTTGCGAACTATCGGATGGCCCGCCGGTGAGCCGCCACAAGCCGTCGGTTGATGTCTTGTTCGATTCCGTGGCCAAGGTGGCCGGCAAGAATGCGATCGGCGTGATCATGACCGGTATGGGGCGCGATGGCGCCGACGGCATGTTGCGCATGCACCAGGCGGGCGCCTATACGTTCGCCCAGGACGAGGACACCTGCGTTGTGTTCGGCATGCCCAAAGAAGCCATCGCCGCCGGGGCCGTGCATGAGGTGGTGCCGATTGGGCGCATGTTGCGAAAAGTTCTGGTCAAGCTTGAGGAGATGGCTTGACATGGGCGAGGCGCTGCCGCTGATTCTGGTGGAGGGGATTCTCGTGTTTGGCGGCGTGATCGCATTTGCGGCGTGGCAACTGCGCGACGTGCGCCGCGCGCGTGAAGCTGCCGAACGGGCGAAACGCGACACGCCCACTCCTGGAGACGCACCGTGAGCGTGTCGCCGTTGTCGGGGCGTGCCTCGCAAGGGGTCGCGGGACTGCTTGCCGCACTGTTTGCGGGTGCGGTCGCGGCGGCCCCGACCTGCGATCGTCTGGTTGATAGCGGTGTGCGGGACTGCAACCTGCGCTTGAGCCTCGATACCGTCGAGTTGCTGGATCAGGACACTGTGGTTCTAAACCCGGCGCAGCTGGAATTGGCGAAACGGTCGCGTCCACTGAGCGAACTGGCGCCGACACCCGAGCAGTTCGGCCAGATTCAGGTGTACTGCCGTCGTCACGGCGAGATCCGCCGCGAGATCGGCCTCAGCCAAGGCTTGTGCAGCGACTAGTCGAGACGTTTCTGTAGGACGAAGCGGAACTCCCCGTCGACTTCACGGTGCTCTAGCAGTCCATGGCCAGTTTGGCGACAAAATGCTTGGAAATCGCGCACGGCGGTCGCATCGGTGGCGAGCACCTCGAGCTGTTCGCCGCCGGCCAGTTCGGCCAAAGCCTTTTTGGTGCGCAGAATCGGCAGCGGGCACTTCAGGCCGCGGGCGTCAAGCAGTGTCGCCATCATGCCGCGTCAGGTTTTGCTCTGAACGCTGCGCAAAGCCTTGACCAATTCGTCGGCGTGCACCTTCGGATCTACCCCGCGCCAGACCTGTTGCAAGGTCCCGTCCGGCGCGATGAGGAAGGTGTTGCGTTTGGCCATCTTGAAGATCAGCAGGTTGAGCAGGCTGTCGTAGGCGCCTGCCACCTCGCCCTGTTCGTCGGCCAGCAGTGTGAACGGCAGGGTGTGCTTCTTTGCGAACTCCGCGTGTGAGCGCGGGCTGTCGACGCTGATACCTAGCAAGGTGGCGCCCAGCTTGACCAATTCCGCATGGCGGTCGCGCAGATTGCAGGCTTCAGCGGTACAGCCAGGTGTGTCGTTCTTCGGGTAGAAATAGACCACCACCCACCGTCCGCGCAGGCTGCTAAGACGGTGCAGTGAGCCTTCAGCATCCGGGAGTTCAAAGTCGGGCGCCGGCTTGCCGACGGCCAGTTCGGCATGTACCGGCTGGATCATGCAGAGGCTTAGGGCACCTAAGGCGGCGGCGAGGATCAGCTGCATCGTGGGCTCAGTGGTGATGACCGCCGGGGCCATGCGCATGGCCGTGCTCGACCTCTTCCGAAGTGGCCTGGCGCAGACCGCGCACCATGACGACGAATTCGACTGTCTGGCCGGCCAAGGGGTGATTGCCGTTGACGACCACGCTGTCGGCGGTGACTTCGGTCACGGTGTAGACATTCATGTCGTCATCGCCGCCATCTGGGCTGCCGGCGAATTGCATCCCTACTTTGACATCCGGCGGGAACGCGCTGCGCGGTTCGGTACGGATGTTCTCTGGGTCGTAGTCGCCAAAGCCGTCGCTCGGCTCGACACGTGCCCGTACTTCTTCACCGACGCCCGCGCCCTCCATCGCTGCTTCAAGTACCGGCAACACGCCACCGTGGCCGCCATGCAGGTAGGCGACGCCTTGCTCAGCCTCGATGAGTGCGCCGCTCGCGTCGAGCAGTTGGTAGTCGATGGTGACGACGGTGTCCTTGCCGATTTTCATGGGTGTCCTGGGGGCGGGAGGGGGAAAGTGCGGTCAGCGAGACCGGACACCGCAGTATGCCAGCGGCGCCGCGCGTCGAACAAGGCGACGGCGGTCGAGCGGTCGTTATACTGCAGGCATGGAACAGCGCATGCTCGGCGGCCGGACGCCACAGCAGTTTATGGCCGAGCATTGGCAGAAGCGTCCCTTGTTCGTGCCCGACGCGGTGCCCGAGGCGGCTGCGGTGATCGACGTCGAGACGCTGTTGGACCTCGCCCAGCATCCCGAGGCCGAATCACGCAAGATCAGCCAGACCCAGCAGGGTTGGCAGCTCGACCAGGGTCCGTTTCGCGCTCGCCAGTTGGCCGGGCGGCAGGCGTGGACCGTGCTGGTGCAGGGCATCAACCACTTTCTGCCGGAAGCTGACGCCTTGCTGCGGCGTTTCGGGTTCATCACCTATGCGCGGCTGGACGACGTGATGGCGAGCTACGCGACGCCCGGCGGTGGCGTGGGTCCGCATTACGATTCCTACGACGTGTTTCTGATCCAAGCGCGCGGAATCCGGCGCTGGGAGATCAGCGCGCAGACCGATCGAGACCTGGTCCCCAACCAACCCCTCAAGATCATGGCGGATTTCCGCGCTCAAGAGAGCTTTGACTGTCGTCCGGGTGATCTGTTGTATCTGCCCCCCGGCTATGCCCATCACGGGGTCGCGCTGGACGATTGCATCACCCTGTCGGTGGGCTTTCGTGCACCGTCAAACGCTGAATTGGCCCGCGAGTTCCTGCTCTGGATGGCCGAGCGTGTCGAACTGCCCGGGCTTTACGCCGACCCTAACCTCGCTGCCACTGATAGGCCAGCGGCAATGCCGGAGGCCATGGTCGCCAGTGTTGCCGCGACCTTGGCTGGCGTTGCGTGGTCGGCCGACGACGTCCGGCGATTCCTGGCGCAGTTCCTGTCCGAACCAAAGCCTCATGTGGTGTTCGAGGCACCCGAGGACGAACTCAATGAGCGCGATTTTGTGCGCGCCGCACGGGCCTCGGGCGTAGCGCTCGACCTGCAGACTCTGATGTTGTACGACCAGGGGCGGGTGTACTGCAATGGCGAGCCTTGGCTCTGTTCGCCGCAGACAGTGGAGGCGCTGTGTCGTCTTGCCGATCTTCGGTATCTCACGGCTGATGAGCTTGAGGCCCCGGTCGCGGCCGCGTTGTACCCGGCATATCAGGCGGGACATGTGCACCTTGCCGCCGCTGTTGACTGATGACGCACTGCGTCATCGAGTCAAGTTGCGGGATTCAAAGGATTTGGCAGGTTTACTGGCAATTTTTTTGTGCTAGGATTTGCGCGTTCGAGCGTTTGGACTTGACCACCAACGATTTCGACCTTTAATCACTTGGTCATTAACCTCCTTAAGGGAAAGTACAAATGAAACTGTCCGCACTGTTCGCCGCTCTGATCGCTGCTCTGGCCCTGACCGCTTGCGGCAAGAAGGAAGAAGCTGCTCCGGCTCCGGCTGCTCCGGCTGCTGAAGCCCCGGCCCCGGCTGCTCCGGCCGCTGAAGCCCCGGCTGCTCCGGCCGCTGACGCTGCTGCTCCGGCTGCTCCGGCTGAAGCCGCCAAGTAAGCTTTTTGCTTGCAGAAAAGCCGACCCTCGGGTCGGCTTTTTTTATGCGCACAGCATGCGTGCTGCGGTCGAACCGGATTACAACTCGACGCCCAAGCGACGTGCTACCTCTTGGTAGGCTTCGACCACGCCTCCGAGGTCGCGTCGAAACCGGTCTTTGTCCAGTTTTTCCAGCGTTTTTGCGTCCCACAGCCGACAGCCGTCCGGGCTGAACTCGTCGCCCAGCAATAGGCGACCGTCAAATCGCCCGAATTCAAGCTTGAAGTCGACCAGCAGTATTCCAACATCGGCGAACGCTGCTTTAAGCAGGGTGTTGACGCGCAGGGTGATGGTGCGCATCACCTCGATTTCCAGATTGCTCGCCCAGCCGAAGGCCCGCACGTGGTCGTCGTTGACGAAGGGATCGTGCAAGGCATCGCTCTTGTAGAAGAACTCGAATACCGGTTGACGCAGCTCTTCGCCTTCATCACGGCCGAGCCGCTTGGCTAGTGAACCCGCCAAGCGATTGCGGACAACGCATTCCACCGGAACCATGTCCAGCTTTTTGACCAAGGACGTGGTGGGGCCGAGCAGCGCCTCAAAGTGGGTCTCGACGCCTTCTGCCGCCAGGCGCTGCATGACCGCCGCGTTAAAGCGGTTGTTGGTCTCGCCCTTGCCAGCCAGCTGTTCAACTTTTGCGCCGTCGAACGCGCTGGTGTCGTCCCGGTACTCGATGATCAGTCGGGTCGGGTCGTCGGTGGCGAACACCGTTTTGGCCTTGCCGCGATAGAGCTCTGTGCGTTTGTCCATGTGTGCTTTCCTTGGGATGTACCGTCAGGCGACGTCGCGCCAGTCCAGGCCGTTCGCTTGGTCTGCCACCGCGATCCAGTCGTCGGCGCAGGCCAATGCCCCGGCCAATGCACCACGCGCCAGAGCCGGCTCGTTGTTTTGCTGACTCAGATGTGCGGCGACCACGTGTTGCAGGCGCGGGTGTGCCACCCGGCGCAGCAGTTCGGCAGCAGCCGTGTTGCTCAAATGACCATAGTGTCCTGCGACGCGGTCGATCAGGCTGGGCGGGTAGTCGCTGCCGCGGAGCCGGTCCTCGTCGTGGTTGCACTCGAGGAATAATGCCTCGCAGCCGGTCAGCATCTCGACCATGTGCGGCGTGACAGAGCCGGCATCGGTCAGCACGCCAATGCGGCGGGCGCCATCCCCGAGTACGAACTGCGAGGGTTCCGCAGCGTCGTGCGGAACCGGAAATGGCGCGATTTCGAGGTCACCGATGGCGAACCGTTGGTAGCCTTCGATGTGGTTAACCGTTAGTCCATCGCGGTCACCGAGATAGCGCGACGTGCCATGGGTTAGCCAGACTGGTATCGCATGACGCCCGGCGAACTTGGCAACGCCGTCGATGTGGTCGCCATGTTCGTGGGTGACCAGGATCGCGTCCAACGCATCGGGTGCCAGCCCGAGCCGCGCCAGGCGCTGGGTGCAATCGCGCAGCCCGAACCCGCAATCGACCATCACCGTGGTGGAGCCAGCCGTCACCAACAGGCCGTTGCCTTGGCTACCGCTGCCGAGGCTGGCGAAACGCATCATCTGAGTTGCTCGTGCAGCAGGGTCAGGATGCGCGTGGCGGTGTCAGAGGTGTCGCGTTCGCCCTGCGGGTTGATGACGCGGACGTCGGTGGTGTTGTTACCGTTGTCGACCACTGTCACCTTGTAGCTGATGGCCTTCTTCGGGTCATCCTTGTCGCGCCAGAACGCCAGCTTATCGAGGATGCCGTCCTTTTTCTTGCCACTGTCCGGGTCCGCGTAGCGCACGAAATAGTTGCCGTTGGCACGGTCGCGGTCCTCAACGGTGAAGCCGACGCGATCAAGTGCCAGGCCGACGCGACGCCAGGCGCGGTCGAACCGCTCGTCGATCGTTAGGCGCGTGCCCTCCGCGGATTTACTGAGGCGAGCGCGGTCCTGGCCGGCAGGATTCT